>Ga0136614_10002976_pt1 | contig 10705 bp, 12 predicted proteins | sample AntDrymUQ2792106_2_FD_106643 | JGI IMG/M metagenome (GOLD analysis project Ga0136614, IMG submission 106643) | Polar desert sand microbial communities from Dry Valleys, Antarctica - metaG UQ279 (21.06) | ecosystem: Environmental > Terrestrial > Soil > Desert | place: Antarctica: Dry Valley... | reverse complement strand
GTTCACTCGATCGAGGGAGTTCCGCGTGCCCCAGAAGGGAGAACCACCGTTGTTGATCCGTGGAACTCGCGCATCTCGTCATCATCGCTCCGCTAGCAGCCGTGGTGCTCCTCCCCCTCGCACGCGAGTACGCCGACTTTCGTAACGAGTGGGGCCTGAGCCGCGTGGCGGCGCTCGCGACCACGCTCCTCGTCCTCCCCGCGCTCGCGGTCGGCCTCTCCGTCTCGCTCGCCTTCGCCCAGGAACCCGCGGTCCAGTGGACGACCACGGTCGTCGTCACGGTTGCGACCTACTCGCGCGCGACTGCCGCGCTGCGCTCGGGCCGCCGCTAGCGGATCGCCGCAGCGATCCTCGTAAGCGCCTCGCCCGCGGACACGGCCCCTTCGCGCAGGACGACGGCATCAGGGCCGGTAAGGTCGACGACCGTGGACGGCGTTCCGGGAAGCTCTCCCGAGTCCACGATCGCCGCCGCTGCATTCCGCAGCTCCTCCGGGATTTCGTCGACACGCCGCGGGTCCGGGCCGCCGTGCAGGTTCGCGCTCGTCGCCGCGACGACGCCGACCCGCTCGACGACGGCACGAGCCTCGTTCGGAAGGCTCGGGACGCGGATCCCGATCGTGTCCGGCCTCGAGCCGGCGAGCCAGCTGAAGCGACGTGCCGGATTCGAGAATACGAGCGTGAAGGGACCCGGCAGGAGAGCGCGCGCGAGGACGGCCGGCCGGCCGCGGAGCTCGGGCACCGCGTCGAGGATCGCCTCGAGGTCGGCGGCGAGAACAGCCGTCGCCATGCCCTCGGGACGCCCCTTCAGCCGCGCGAGCCGTACCACCGCCTCTTCGCGGTAGCCGTCGACGCAGAGCCCGTACACGGTGTCGGTGGGCAGGATCACCGGCTCCCCCGCACGAAGCGCCGACTCCGCTTGCTCCGTCGAGCTCATCGCGGCACGATCATGCCCGAGACATGTCGCTCCGCGATGCCTGGGAATCCGAGGCCGAGAAGTGGGCGCTTTGGGCCCGGGAGTTCGAGCACGACTCCTACTGGCGCTTCGGACGGCCGAATCTGCTCGCGCTCTTACCGCCGGCGGGCAGGCGGACGCTCGACCTCGGCTGCGGCGAAGGTCGCCTCACGCGCGATCTCAAAGCGGGCGGCCATCGAGTGGAGGCGATCGACGCATCGCCGACACTCGTTCGATTCGCCAAGCAAGCGGACCCGGGCGGCGAGTATCACGTCGCTGACGCCGCTTCGCTGCCGTTCGAGGACGGCGCGTTCGATCTCGTAGTCGCCTACATGTCGCTCATGGACTTCGACGACATGCCGTCGGCGGTCGCGGAAGCCGCTCGTGTTCTCGAACCCGGTGGACGCTTTGTCGCGGCCGTCGTCCACCCGATCAATTCCGCGGGCCGGTTCGAGGACGACGACGCCGAGAGTCGTTTTCTCATCGAGGACACGTACTTCGAGTCGCGGCGCTACACCGAGACGCTCGAGCGGGACGGCTACGAGATGAGGTTTCACAGCCTGCACCACCCGCTCGAGACGTACGCAAGCGCATTCGGGGCCGCCGGATTCCTGATCGAAGCTATTCGTGAGCCCGTGCTCACGGCGGACGCCTTCGTTCTGCCCGAGTCAGCGCGCTGGGAGCGGATTCCGATGTTTCTCTACATCCGCGCCGTCAAGCGCTGAGGCGCCCGTCGACGACGCGCTCGGTGCCGCCGAGGTCACGGGTCACCGTGATGTCCTCGTAGCCGAGCGAGCGGAGAAGCTCCCCCACGCCGGCCGCTTGGCCGGCGCCGCACTCGAGAGCGAACCGGCCGCCGGGCCGCAAGACGCCGGGCGCCGCGCGCGCGATCGCTCCCGTGACCCCGGGCGCGACGAGGGCGTGCCGCGGTTCCCAGTCACGGACCTCGGGCTCGAGCGCCTCGACCTCGTCTGATCGAACGTAGGGCGGGTTCGAGACGACGAGGTCGTACGGGCCCACCAAGCCTTGCAGCAAGTCGCCGACCACGAGCTCGACCCTGGCGGCGAGCCCGGCCCTCCGCGCGTTCCGGCGCGCGACAGCGATCGCGCCCGCGGACGCGTCGACGCCCGTGATGCGTGCGCCTGGGTGCTCGTCCGCAAGCGCAAGCGCAATCGCTCCCGAGCCGACGCCGACGTCGAGAACGCGCGGCTCCGCGTGGTCGCACAGGAGCGCAAGGCAGCGCTCGACGAGGATCTCGGTCTCGGGCCGCGGGACGAGGACGCGCTCGTCAACGGAGAGCGTCAGGCGGCGAAAACCCCACTCGCCGAGGACGTACTGAAGCGGCTCACGCGCTGAACGCCGGTCGAGCAATGGCCGGAGGCGACGCCTGGCTGCGTCGTCGATCTCGCAGCCGACATAGAGCTCGGAGCGCGAGCGCCCAAGCACATGAGCGACGAGAAGCTCCGCATCGGTGCGGGGCTCGGGGACCCCGGCCGCCCCGAGCTCGCGCTCGGCCGCCCGCACCGCCTCGAGCGCCTTCACGCCGCCGGAGTGGGCTCGAGCTGGCGCCGCCGATCCTCTGCGGCGAGCGCCTCTGTGAACTCGGCAAGGTCGCCGCCGAGAATGCGGTCGAGCTGGTGCGCGGTCAGCTTGATGCGGTGATCGGTCACCCTGCTCTCGGGGAAGTTGTACGTCCGGACCTTCTCCGAGCGCTCGCCGCCCCCGATCTGTGAGCGCCGCGTCGCGGAAAGCTCCGCCTCCTGGCGGCGCAGCTCGAGCTCGAGGATGCGTGCGCGGAGCACGCGGAGCGCCTTCGTCTTGTTCTGAAGCTGCGACTTCTCGTCCTGCATGGCCACGACAACGCCGGTCGGGAGATGGGTGATGCGCACCGCGGAATCGGTCGTGTTGACGCTCTGCCCGCCCGGGCCGGTCGAGCGATACACGTCGATCTTCAGGTCGTTCGCGTCGATCTCGACGTCGACCTCCTCCGCCTCCGGCATCACGGCGACGGTCGCGGTCGACGTGTGGATCCGCCCCTGCGACTCGGTTGCGGGCACGCGCTGGACACGATGGACGCCGGCCTCCCACTTGAAGACGGAGTACGCCCCGTCACCCTTGATCGCGAACGTGACCTCGTTGTACCCGCCCGTCTCGTTCGGGTTCGAGCCGAGGATCTCCGATTTGAACCCGCGCGCCTCGGCGTACCGCGTGAGCATGCGGAAGAGGTCACCCGCCCAGATCGCAGCCTCGTCGCCGCCGACTCCCTGGCGAATCTCCACGATCACGTCCCTCGCGTCGTTCGGGTCGCGCTCGACGAGAGCGAGCTTCAGCTCCTCCTCGAGTCGCTTCACACGCTCCTCGAGCTCGGGCAGCAGCTCGCGCAGCTCGCCGTCGCCGCGAGCCGCCTCGAGGTCTTCGTTCGTCTCACGCCATTCGCGCGCGAGCTTGTAAGGACCCTCGAGCTCCTTCAGCTTTCGGCCCGCATCACCCGCGGCGTTGCGATCCGAGAAGACAGCCGGGTCGCTCATCCGCTCCTGCGCGTCGGCGTAGGAGCGCTCGAGCTCGGAAACCAGATCATCGATCGCGGCCATGACCGCAGGATAGCCCCGGCCGAGGGGGTTTCGGCCCTGCGGGCCGAACATGCGCGAGCTAGGCCATTACTTCTACTTTGCGCTCCTCCGGGGTGATCCGGCCCTCGAGGCGAAGCACCTCGCGGAGTGCTCGGATCGAGACCTCGATCTGGTCGAGCGTCGGTTCCCGAGTCGTGAGGCGCTGGAGCCAGAGCCCGGGAGCGAGTAGCGTCCGCAGGGCGGGATGCTGCGGATGCTTGCCGGCGAAGCGGATTACCTCGTAGGCGATCCCGGCGATCACCGGAAGGAGCAGGATCCGCGACGCGATCAGCCAGTACCAGACCGGCTGACCGACGAACGCGAAGACGAAGATCGCGATCACCATCACGTAGAGGAGAAAGGCGGTCCCGCAGCGGACGTGCAGAAGGCTGTATCTCTGAACGCGCTCCGGCTCGAGCTCCTCCCCGGCCTCGAGCGCGTTGATCGCCTTGTGCTCGGCAGCGTGGTACTGGAACACCCGTTTGAGGTCGGGGAGCAACCCGATCAAGAGGAGGTAGGCGATGAAGATCGCGACGCGCACGAGGCCTTCGACGACCACGAATGCGGCCGTACCGTCGACTGGGAGCCAGCTTGTGATGATCGCCGGCGAGACCTTGAAAAGAAGGAGCGCGAAACCGATCGCGATTCCGAACGCAAAGAGGAGCTGGCCGCGGGTGAGCTCGGTCTCAACCTCGCCGTCCTCTCCCTCCTCCTGCGCCGCGTAGTTCGCCGAGATCGCAAGCGCGCGGAACCCGATCGAAAGCGACTCGCCGAGCGCCACGACGCCGCGGATGACCGGGAGTCGAAGCCACTTGTGCCGGAGGAGCACCGACGCGATCGACCTGTTGACCTCCGCGATCTCGCCGTCGGGCTTTCGGACCGCGACCGACCAGGCCGAGGGTCCGCGCATCATCACGCCCTCGAGCACCGCCTGGCCGCCGATCGGAGTGCTCACGATCTCGTCCCGCTAGCGGCGGGCGGCGCCGGCCTTCTCGAGGCGGCGCTGGAACCGCTCGACGCGGCCTCCGGTGTCGAGGAGCTTCTGCTTCCCCGTGTAGAACGGATGACACTCAGAGCAGATCTCGACGTGGAGCTCGCTCTTCGTCGAGCGCGTCTGGAATGTGTTCCCGCACGAGCATGTCACGGTGGCGAGAACGTAGTCCGGATGGATGTCAGCCTTCATTTGCTCTGAGGATAGCAGAGGCCATTTCGGCATCTATGTTGCCTCCTGAGACAACGGAAACAATGGTCTTCCCCTCGATGTCCGGGACTTTTCCGGCAAGGATCGCTGCGACGGGGACCGCTCCCGCGGCCTCCGCGGCGAGCTTCGCGCGCTCGTAGAGGAAGCGAAACCCCGCGCGAATCTCATCTTCGGAAACGCGAATCCAGTCGTCGACGAGAGCCTGGCAGATCGCGAGCGTGTTCTCACCGGCAAAGGGCGCGCTCAGGCCGTCCGCGAGTGACGTGGGCTTGACCGGCACCGGTTCCCCCGCGGCGAGCGCGGCGTGCAGGGCGTGCGACGCTTCGGGCTCGACGCCGATCACGCGCACGTCCGGGCGCGCGCCCTTGACCGCGGTCGCGATGCCGGAGATGAGCCCACCGCCGCCGACCGGAACGACGATCCCGTCCAGATCCGGGCGGTCCTCGAGGAGCTCGAGGCCGAGGCTCCCGTGCCCGGCGATCACGACCGGGTCGTCGAAAGCGTGGACGAAGATGCGGCCACTTTGCTCCTGAAGCTCCGCCACTCGAGCGAAGGCCTCCGCGGGGCCGCTCGCTTCCTGATCGACCGTCGCGCCGTACGACCGCGTGGCCGCCGCTTTCATCTCGCTCGCTCCCCGCCACATGACGACGAGGCAGTCGATCCCTTCGAGCGCGGCCCCGTAGGCGAGGGCGGCCGCAGCGTTTCCCGCGGAGATCGTCACGACGCCGCGGGCGCGCTCGAAAGCGTTGAGCGACGCGAGCTTGGCGAGCATCCCGCGCGGTTTGAAGGAGCCGGTGCGCTGGAAGAGCTCGGCCTTGAGATACGCCCTCCCTCCGTACGACCCACCAAGAGTTGCCGACGAGAGAAGCGGCGTCCGGTGGAGGCGGCTGCCGATCGTACGCGAGGCGCCGGCGACGTCCGCCGGCGACACGGGCAGCTTCGTCTCCCTCCTGACAGTCCGCGATAGCCTCGTCACGTTCCGTTCACCACACGTGAATCTTCGCTCGATACGATCGCCTCGGGGAGGAGGCCGGGGCAACCTTGCGCGGCGGACTCGAAGCGGCTCGGGCGATCGAAAACGCACGCCGACCGAACGAGACCGTCACATCACTGTGTACTCGGGCCCTGAGCCGCCCTCGGGCGGGGTCAACCTCCCGCCCTTCGCCGTGATCGCTCCACATTGGACGCAATTCGAGGCGGTCACCTCGACCGTCGCCTCGACACCGTCCGCGACGCCGGTGTCGACGATCTCGTAGACCTGCGCCGGGCACATGTGCACCCAGGCCTCGGCGACCTCACGCGGGACCGTGCGCCGCACACGGATGTGGTTCGGCGCATCATCGCGGGATTTGTTCCCGCTCAGGAAGACGCTCGAGAGCTTGTCGAAGAAGAGCTTGCCGTCGGCCTGGGGATACTTGCGGTTGCGCTCGCCGACGAAGAGGTCAACCTCCACGTCCGCCTCGAGCGCGAGGTCGCGCGGAGGGAGCTTGCCGAGCGAGTTCAGCGCGGCGCCTGCAACGAGCGCGCCGCGGACGAAGCCGTTCCGGAACGCCGGCCGCATGTTTCGCACCCTCCGTAGGTCGGTCCAGATGTAGCTCTCGCGGATCGCCCGGTCGTATGACTCGAGCGCCCCGGGCGTCCAGGCCGTGCTGCCCGGGCGAACGGCGTCGACAGCGGTCTCGGCCGCAAGCATCCCGGAGCGCATCGCGTAGTGGATCCCTTTGAGGGCGGGGACGTTCACGAACCCAGCCGCATCGCCGACGATCATGCCGCCCGGGAAATGGAAACGGTCGGGAAGGGCGAGGAACCCACCCTCGGGAATCGTCTTCGCGCCCCACGCCACCCGCTTGCCGCCTTCGAGGAGCCGATGGATCCGCGGATGGCCCTTGAACTCCTGGAGGAGGTCGTGCACGGACACAGTCGCATCGCTGTGGTCGAGACCGACGACCATCCCGAGCGCGACCAAGTTGTCGCCCATCGGGTAGATGAAGCTGCCGCCGAACTCGCGGTAACGCTTCCCGCCGCGGAGCGGCCACCCCATCGTGTGCATGACGCGCCGAAGCGGGTGCTCGACCTCCCAGACCTCCTTCACGCCGAGCGCCCACACCTGCGGCTTCGACGAGAGAGCGAAGCGCTGCATGGCAATCCCGCTGAGATGCCCCTGCGTCCCTTCAGCGAGAATCGTGACCCTAGCCCTGATGTCGGACCCGGGCTCGAAGTTCCCGAGCTCCTCGCCTTCGCGCCCGCGCCCGCGATCGCCGGTGCGCACGCCGACTACGCGGCCCGCCTCGACGAGAAGCTTGGACGCCGCGGTCTCCGGTACAAGCGTCACATCGAGCTCTTCCGCTTTCTCGGCGAGCCAGCGTCCGAGCTTGCCGATCGAGGCGATGTGGTTCCCGTGGTTCCACATCGTTGGCGGAGTCGGGACCCGGATCGCGCGCGACGGGGTCATGAAGTAAAGCCCTTCGCGGATCACCGGCCCGTAGAACGGCATGTCGTCTGTGTGCATGCCGGGAAAGAGCTGGCGCAGCGCTCGCGGATTCACGACTGCGCCCGAGAGGAGGTGTGAGCCCGGCGCCTTGCCCTTCTCGACGATCGCGATCGGAACGTCGCCGAGGCGCTCGCTCAGTTCGGGTCGCTCCTCGAGGAGCTGCCCCGCGCGGATCGCAGCCGCGAGCCCCGCGGGGCCCGCGCCGACGATCAGAATCCCGACGTCGATTCGCTCGTCCGGCGGGTCACTCGGCGCTGCGACGAACTCGTCCGGGTCGAACGGGGGCGGATAGTCGGCCGCGCGCGTCATGTCAGGCGGTCTTCCGCTGTCGAACGAGCTCAGTCAGCCTCGGAATGATCTCGTGGAGGTCGCCGACCACGGCGAGATCCGCGTATTCAAAGATCGGCGCGTGCGGGTCCTTGTTGATCGCCACGATCGTCCCCGAGCCCTGCATCCCGACCTTGTGCTGAATCGCGCCCGAGATCCCACAGGCGACATAGAGCTTCGGCGAGACGGTCCGCCCCGTCTGGCCGACCTGTGCGGCGTAGGGATACCAGCCTGCGTCGACAACCGCCCGCGTGGCGGCCACGGCGCCGCCGAGTGCACGGGCAAGCTCTTCGAGCAGCGAGAAGTTGTCCGGGCTGCCGAGCCCGCGCCCGCCCGCGACGATGACGTCGGCGTCCTCGATCGACGGCCCTGACCTCTCTTCGTGGGCCTGTTCGAGCATCACCGTCTGCGCCGACCACTCCTCCACCTCGACGGGAATCTTCTGGACCGCCGCGTCGCCGCCTTTCGCGACCGGCTCGAACGTGCCCGAACGGATGAGCGCCAGGCTCGGATCCCTCTTCCACCCGACGTCGACGAGAATTGAATCCTGGAGCGCCGGGCGTTTGCCGACGAGCCGGCCGTCCGCACGCTCGAGGTCCACCAGGTCCCAGTTCAGCCCGGCATCCAAGCGCGCGGCGAGCGCTGCCGCGATGTCGGCCGTGAGGACGGACGCCGCAAAGAGGACCGTGTCGAACCCCTGGTCCCGTACGACCTGCTCGAGGACGTCGACCCGAGGCTGAGGGACCGGATCCGCGAGCGCAGGATCGTCGGCGACAAGCACACGGCCCGCTCCGTACCCGCCGATCGACGACGCGAACTCGGAAACGCCAGGACCGCAGAGGACTGCCGTGACGTCGTCGCCGAGGTCGGCCGCCTTCGAGACAACGCCGAGCGCCCCCCTCACAGGCTCGCCCTCGTGGTGCTCGACGTAGACGAGCGTCGCCACTAGTGGCTCGTCCGGTGACATTGCCGCGTCTCTGACGAGTGCAAAACAAGCCAGACTAGGACGCAGGGAGCCCCTGTATCGAATGAGATACAGGGGCGACTGAGGACGCAGCTCTGGCGCAGCTTTTGCGCCGCCAGAGGCACGGAGGATGTTGCTGGGCGAGCCACTAAAGGATCTTTCGGGCGCTCAGGTACTCGATGATCTTTTCCGCGGCGTCGCCCTCGTCTTCGATGCGTTGCGTCTCGCCGCGCGCCGCGGGCTCGCCGAGTGCGTAGACCTCCGTCCGAGAGCCCGCGGCGCCCACCTCGTCGCCGGCGAGGCCGAGGTCTACGAGGGACACGGTCTCCTGCGGCTTTTTCTTCGCGCCCATGATTCCCTTGAGCGATGGGTAGCGCGGCTCGTTGATCGCATCCGAGACGGCGACGACGCATGGGAGCGCTGCCTCGATCACGTCGTAGCCGTACTCCGTCTGGCGCTTCGAGCGCGCCTTGCCCTCCGTGAGCTCGAGGCTGGCAGCCTGCGAGATCATGGGCAGCCGGAGCCTGTCGGCAAGCGCCGCCCAGAGGACCGCGCCGTCGGAGTCGCCCGCCTGCTGGCCGAGGACGATGAGGTCGGGGCTCTCGCGCTCGAGAGCCTTCGCGAGAACCTTCGAGGTTGCGATCAGGTCGGAGCCTGCGGCGGCCTCGTCGGTCACGAGAACGACGCGATCGGCACCCATCGCAAGGGCCTTGCGGAGTGAGTCCATCGCCTTCCCGGGGCCCATCGAGACGACCACGACCTCCGTCTCGCTCGAGGCATCCTTCACCCGTAGCGCCTCCTCGAGCGCGTGTGTGTCGAACTCGTTGAGCGTGCCGTCTCCACTGCGGTCGAGCCGAAGCGTTTGAGGGTCGATTCGCTTCGTCGCCGAGGCGTCCGGGACCTCCTTCATGCAGACCGCAATTTTCACGGGCGCGAGCATACCCGCGAGTCTTCACTCAACCCGACGGAGGACTCTGCCGGGCACGTTTGCTAGGGTTCCGCCCTTCGAGCGGGAACCGGTGCGTATGCCCAGAAACCCCGGATGACAGCCCGAAGCTTCCTTTTCGCCCTCCTGGCCATGTGGGTCTTCGCAGGGACGGCGAATGCGGCCGTTCCGGAGCGAATCCTCTTCCCCGTCGTGGCGAAGGCGTCCTACACCGACGATTTCGGGGCTCCACGCTCGGGCCACAGCCATCGAGGAAACGACATCATGGCCGCGCGCTGGTCGCCGGTCGTCGCGGTCGAGCGGGGCGTGCTCGAAAAGCCGACGTGGGCCCGGACCGAGTGCATGCTCATTCTCCACGGAGCCAGCGGAACCGACTACTGGTACCTCCATCTGAACAACGACCTGACGATGTCGAACGACAACAAGGGCGGGTGCACGAACGGGGTCTCCTACGCCGCCGGGCTCGCGAACGGCCAAAGGGTCCGCGGCGGGCAGCTGATCGGCTACGTGGGCAACTCGGGGAACGCAAACTGGACGAACACGCACCTCCATTTCGAGCTGCATCCGAACGGCGGCGGAGCCGTTTCGCCCTACAGGTGGCTGCGCAACGCCCGGCGTCTCCTCTTCCCCGGCCCGACGGACGCAACGAAGACGACGCGGCTCGCGCTCGTCGGGCGAGCGACGAGCGCCGACGAGGACTCGCTCCGGATGTGGGTCCGCGCCGTGCGCGTTTCGTCCACAGCCTCATGGGCCCGACCGGCCCGCAGCGTGACCATCTTCGTCCCCTCCGACGCGGCCGTCTATCGGATGACGCCGGCGGGACGGCAGCCGACGGTCCTTGCGGCCGTCGTTCCCGGCGAGCGAGTCACCCTCTGGACGACGTACTTCCTTCCGACACGGCGCGAGCAGATCGCATGGCCCGACGTCCTGGTCGCAGAGACGATCCGGCTCCGCGGAGAGTAGACCGCTAGGCGTCGAGCGCCGCGCGTAGCTCGGCCGCCGCGTCGGTGGGATCCGAGGCGTCCCCGATCGCGCGAACGACCGCGATCCGCTTCGCGCCCGCCGTGACGACGGCGTCCACGTTCGTCCGGTCGATTCCTCCGATCGCGAACCACGGCAGGCGCGCCCCGGCGGCCGCGTGGCGGACGAGGTCGAGCCCGACGCCCGGGCGGCCTTCCTTGGTCGGGGTCGCGTAGACCGGCCCGACGCCGATGT
>Ga0136614_10002975_pt1 | contig 10706 bp, 7 predicted proteins | sample AntDrymUQ2792106_2_FD_106643 | JGI IMG/M metagenome (GOLD analysis project Ga0136614, IMG submission 106643) | Polar desert sand microbial communities from Dry Valleys, Antarctica - metaG UQ279 (21.06) | ecosystem: Environmental > Terrestrial > Soil > Desert | place: Antarctica: Dry Valley... | reverse complement strand
GGCCCGCGACTTGCTCGGATGTTGCGTTCAGCGCACCGATCTACGAAGGAAGGTACCGCGACCAAGTGTTGCGTCGCACCGCAACTCCAGGCGCCGATGGGAGCCGAATCCAGGCGAAAGTCGTGGACCGGTGCGTTGAGTGCAACTCACGAGAGGGTGCTGTGGCGCGCTCAGAGCTTGATGCGGCCCGCTTCCTTCGATTCGCGGTCGAGCTCGCGGCGCATGTCGCGCTCGGCAATGGATCGGCGCTTGTCATGCGCCTTCTTGCCCTTCGCGACGCCGACCTCCAGCTTGGCCACGCCGCCGCGCAGGTAGAGCCGCAGCGGGACGATCGTCAGCCCCTTGGCCGACTGGAGCCCCATCAGCTCGGAGATCTGATCGCGATGCAGCAGCAGCTTCCGGGTCCGTGTCGGAGCGTGGTTGTAGCGATTGCCCTGGGCGTACTCGGCGACATGCGCGCCTATGAGCCAGGCCTCGCCGCGCTCGATCCGAACGTAGGCCTCGGCGATGTTCACCTTGTGCGCCCGCACGCTCTTGATCTCGGTTCCGGTCAGCACGATGCCCGCCTCGATGGTCTCCTCGATGGCGTAGTCATGGTGGGCGCGCCGGTTGACGGCGATCGTCTCGTCGGGCATCGGTCCTGTCGGGTGCGGCTTCGGTGATGGGGAACAGGGGGCGGGCATGGAAAGAGCCGACCGTATCGGCCAGCTCTCCCCTTCGCTACACCACGCGAAGCTGTGTTATCGCACCGCCTCGGTGGTGGCGTGCTTGGAACTATCCATCAGCAACACCACCTCCTTTCGTTGCCGGCGATGCTAGCAGATGCTCCGCGCGCCCACAATGCCCACCACCATGGGTTCCTTCAGGGTCGCTGATGGGGATCCCGACCGTGCCGCACGACGGACCTCGAGGGCAACAGGCTGATCGGCGAGATAGTCGAGCGCGGCATCCAGGATCGGATCCTCCTCCGGCGGCGTTTCGGCGCTGCGAGCGGCCGCGACATCCGGCTGGACGCCGTCGGGCGCCACCGAGTTGTGCTCGGGCGTGAACCAGCGGCTGATGGTGATTCGGACGCCGCCGTCGTTCTCCAGACGGCCCCAGACCTGGACCGTGTTCTTGCCGAAAGTCGGCTCGCCCACCAGCGTGGCGCGGCCACGTTCCTGGAGCGCCGCGGCAACGATCTCGGATGCCGATGCCGATCCGCCGTTGATGAGCACGACGACCTCGATCTCCGGATCTGTTGCCACTCCGGTGCCGGTCGACTCGTAACGTTTGATGTCGTTGCCGGCCGACTCCTGCGTGAAGATCAGCCCGTCACCGATGAACTGGCTGGCGATCTGCTGAGCCGCGTCGATGTAGCCGCCGGGGTTGTCACGCAGGTCGAACACGATCTGGTCAGCGCCCTGGTCGAGGAGATCGCCCAGGCCCTCGGCGAACTGCTCGCTGGCCGGAGCGGAGAAGCCATTGAGGCCGATGTAGCCGATGTGCGCGTCGATCAGGCTGGTCTCGACCTCCTGCAGCGTGATCTTGGCCCGCGTGATCGTCACGTCAAACGGCTCGTCGTCGTCGCGCTGGAGGGTGAGCGTGACGTCGGTCCCGGACTCGCCGCGAATGGCACTGATCTGGTCGTTCATCGTGCTGCCATCGACGCTCTCGCCATCCACGGCCAGCACGAAGTCGCCCGCCTGGAGGCCGGCGCGCTCCGCCGGTGAGTCACTCAGCGGCGCCACGACCACCAACCGACACGTGGATGTGAGCTCCGTGCATGCCGCCAGGTCGCCCGGATCGTCGATATTTCGGATGGCCATCTCGGCGCCGATGCCGCTGAAGGCGCCCGAAAGGTCGCCCAGGGCCCGCTGGTATTGCTCAGGTGGCATGTATCCCGAATACGGATCCTCGACACCGTACTGGAACATGCCCTGGATGGCGCCCTCGGCGAGCTTGGCGGGATCGAGCTCGTCCACGTACTCTCGTTGGACTCGATCGTAGGCCTCGCACAGTGCTGCGAACGCCTGGTCTGGAGCCGCGCAGCCGGAACTTCCTGCTCCTCCGCCAGCCAGATAGCCGCCGAAGAACAACACGGCGCCGACCACGGCCGCCAGCGCGAGCGAGATGACCCAGGGCACGGGACCGCGCGTCGGCGGCGGGTTGGGGTTCGGATCGATCATGTGGGCAGAAAGTCTACCTGTGGCGAATGCGGAGGAGGTATCGCCCTGATTATGGTTTGGCTACCCGACCCGGCTCATCGCCCGGCGCCCAGGTAGGAGCGCACGCTGATCCAGGAACCGATGGCGCCGATTCCCAGGCCCACGGCGAACAGGAGCAGCGACACGGTGGTCAGGAACTGGGTGCTCACCGCCGTCGGCATCTGGAAGACGGTGACCATGGCGGGCTGGATCGGATCCCAGATGGCCGCGACCAGCACGATGGCAATGAGCGCGCCGATGATGCCGCACAGGACTCCCTCGAGGATGAACGGCCATCGGATGAAGGAGTCGGAGGCACCCACCAGGCGCATGATCTCGATCTCGTTTGCGCGACTGTAGACCGCAATGCGGATGGTGTTGATGATCATGAACAGGACCGTCAGCCCCACGAGTCCGATGCCCACCAGGCCGACGGTGCGGATGACGTTGATGACCCCGAGCAGCGTGTCGTACTCGGCCTGCTTGGTCAGCACGCGCTCGACATCGTCGTGGCCCGCGAGGGCGCGACCCACGTCGCCAGAGGCGTCAGGATCGGTGAGGCTGATCTCCAGGCTGGCGAAGAGGGTGATGGGCGAATCCGGGTCGCCGAGGTCCAGCTCACGGCCGATCTCGCGGTAGGAGTCCTCCAGCCGCTGCATGGCCCGTGCTGGAGACACGTACGCGACCGATGCAACCCCGGGCAGTGCCTCGACCTCGTCAATCAGACGCTCCCGTGGGGCGTCCGACAGGTTGTCGACCAGGCGTGCGGTGACCGCCACCTTGCTCTCGATGAACTCGAGCCCCGCATTGAGCCCGGCGATCACGATGAAGAGCCCGGCCAGCAGGACGAGCATCAGCACCACCGTGGCGGTCGCGGCCAGGCTCATCATCGCGTTGCGCCAGAACCCCTGCCAGGCGCGAACGACACTGAATCCAATGAAGCGCAGGAACGACATCGGTTCAGTACTCGCGCTCGTAGGCCGCGGCGGCCTCATCGCGCACCAGGTGGCCGCCCTCCAGCGCCAGCACGCGGCGGCGCATGGCGTTGACGATCTCCTGGTTATGGGTAGCCATGAGCACCGTGGTGCCGAGCTGGTTGATCTGGATCAGGAGCTGGATGATCTCCCAGCTGGTGACCGGGTCAAGGTTGCCGGTCGGCTCATCGGCGATGAGGATTGCCGGGTCGTGGACGAGTGCGCGCGCAATGGCCGTGCGCTGCTGTTCGCCTCCGGAGAGCTGCGTGGGTAGGTGGTGGGCGTGCTCGTGCAGGCCCACCAGGTTAAGCAGCTGTGGCACCCGCTGCCGTACCTGGATGCCCGTCGCGCCGGTGACCTCGAGGGCAAAGGCCACGTTTTCGGCCACGGTCTTGTTCGGCAGCAGGCGGAAGTCCTGGAAGACGATCCCGATGCGGCGGCGCAGCGCCGGCACGTGCCTTCGACGCATGCGCAGCAGGTCGCGACCAGCGACGCGGACCTCGCCGGCCGTGGGCAGTTGTTCGCGGATGAGGAGCCGGATGAACGTGCTCTTGCCGGCGCCGGACGGTCCAACCAGGAAGACGAAGTCGCCTGATGAGATGCTGACGTTCACGTCGGCCAGGGCGACCTTCCCGTTCGGGTAGGTCATGCCGACGTCCACCATGCTGATGACCGGGGCGTCGGGATCTGCGGTGCGCGCTCGCCGGCGCAGGAGGGATGTCATCGGTTCGTCCCGATGGTACCCATTGTGCGGCCGCTCGATGCGGAGCTATGCCGCGGGCGTCGAGTCCCCGACACGCGAGCGCAGGTAGCCTTCGATGAAGGCGTCGAGGTCGCCGTCAAGCACTGCCGTCGGGTTCGACGTTTCCACGCCGGTGCGCAGGTCCTTGACCATCGTGTACGGCTGGAGGACATAGCTGCGGATCTGGTTGCCCCATCCGGCCTCGACGTGCTCGCCACGCAGGCGCGCCATCTCTGCCTCTCGCTCCTCCTCCTGCCGCTCGATGAGCCTGGCGCGCAGCACCGCCATGGCGCGCTCCCGGTTCTGGTGCTGGCTGCGCTCGCTCTGGACGGCCACCACCACCCCGGTCGGGATGTGCGTCAGGCGCACGGCCGAGTCGGTCTTGTTGACATGCTGGCCCCCGGCTCCGCTGGCCCGATAGGTGTCCACGCGCAGGTCCTTGTCATCGATCTCGATGGCCGCGTCCTCCGGCACCTCCGGCATGACCTCGACCAGCGCAAAGCTCGTATGCCGTCGCTTCTGCGAGTCGTACGGGCTGATCCGCACCAGCCGATGCACGCCACGCTCGCTGCGCAGCCTCCCGTACGCCCACCGCCCGTCGATGCTGAAGCTCACCGACTTCAGGCCGGCCTCCTCACCCTCGGTCGCCTCCAGAATCTCGGTCTTGAACCGATGGCCTTCCGCCCAGCGCAGGTACATGCGCAGGAGCATCTCGGCCCAGTCCTGGCTCTCGGTCCCGCCGGCGCCCGCATGCACCGATACGATCGCACCGCGCTCGTCGAACGGCTCTCCCAGGAGCAGCAGCTGCTCCATCCGACCCCAGTCGGCCTGCAGGGCCGCGAGATCGCGCTCGAGGTCGGGCAGGAGCGATGCGGCTTCTTCGGGATCGTCCGCCGCCATCTCGGCCATCTCGGACAGGCCGGTTGCGCGCTGCTCGAGATCCGCCCAGGCCCCGATGCCGGAGCGCAGCTCCTCGGCGCGCCGCATGATCGTCTGCGCCTCGCTCGCGTCATTCCACAGGTCGGGATCCGCGGAGCGCTCGGTCAGTTCGGCAAGCTCGGCCTCGTCGCGGGCGAGGTCAAAGGCGCACCGCGGTGTCGCGCACGAGCTCAGCCAGGCGCTGGGCCTCGTCCCTAATTGCGTCCAACCGAAGCCACCATGGGAAGCTCCATGTCGGCCAGGCGATTCGGCTTCGTGCGGACCTTTGCCGGATTCACGCACGGGCAGTAATCCTGGCGCGGGCAGACGCCACAGTTGCCGTCACAGTCGAGCGTTGTCGCATAGCTGCAGCGCATGCAATCACGCTCGCACATGATCAGGTCTTCGTAGGGTTGGGAGGGGTCTCGGAAGCGGGTGACCGGTGGGAGGTGGGCCGCCGTGCTGACGGGGAGTGGGACGGGGACCCTCGGAGATGCGGTCAATTGCTTCAACGAATCCCTCCACCTAGCGGATGTCGCCGGCATCTCCGTGCCGCGCGATCGTTGTTCTGGCCATCCTAGCGAGCCGACCAGATATCGCAACCCCGCACATTGGTCCGGTCCGTGCCATCCTTTGTGCGCCATGCCCGATCCGTTCCTTCTCATCGTCGGCGTCATCGCTCTCCTGTGCGTCGTGCTGTTCCCTCTCCGCCTGTGGCAGCGCCGCCGCCACCGCTACGGCGACGCGTCAGATGAGGATCCACCCGCACCACGGGGCTAACGGCAATCGAGCGAGGGAGAGACTGGGGTCTTGGCAATTGACCACGTTCCGCGGGCGGATGGGCTGCGAAGGAGTCGGCGCTCGTCAGGCTCCGTGGCACTTCTTGTATTTCTTGCCGGAGCCGCAATAGCAGGGGTCGTTGCGACCGAGCTTAGGGCCGGAGCGAGCGGGTGCGGCGGCTCCCGCGACGGCCGTAGCGGTTGCGGCGCCGGCGGCCGACGAGGTGCCACCGCCGACCGGCGCGCGGCCCTCGATCACGTTGCGCACCATTGGCCTCGGCGGGGCCGGCTGCTGCTGAACCGTGACGCGAAAGATGGTGTGCGTCACGTCGTGGCGGATGGTCGTCTTGAGCTCGTCGAACATCCGATAGGCCTCGATCTTGAACTCGTTGAGCGGATCTCGCTGCGAATATGCTCGCAGGCCGATCCCGCGGCGCATGTCGTCGATGGCGGTGAGGTGCTCGACCCACAGCGAGTCGATGACACGCAGCATGACCAGGCGCTCCAGGACGCCGATCCCCTGCTCACCGGTCTCGGCGCGCTTCCGCTCGTATCGGTCGCGGACGAGCTCGGTTAGCTGGCCCGTGACCGCCTGTCCCTCCCGCGCCTCGTCGAGGAAGCGCAGGTCCGCAGCGGTCAGTGACGGGACCATGGTCGTCAGCTGGGTCCGAAGGCCCTCCAGATTCCAGTCGGTATGGTGGTCGGCGGCGGTGTGCTCGCCCACCAGGGTGGCGACCTCGTCGTCGAGCATGGCCTCGATGGTCGGGCCCAGGTTCGAGGAGCGCAGGATCCGGTCGCGCTCGCGGTAGATCGTCTCGCGTTGGCGGTTGATGACGTCGTCGTACTCGACCACGTGCTTCCGGGTGTCGAAGTTGTAGCCCTCCACCCGCGACTGCGCGTTCTCGATGGTCTTGCTCACCATCTTCGACTCGAGCGCGGTGTCCTCGGTGAAGCCGAGGGTGCGCATGATGCCCTGCACGCGGTCTGAGGCGAAGCGCTTCATCAGGTCGTCCTCGAGGGACAGGTAGAAGCGTGACGAGCCCGGGTCCCCCTGGCGGCCGGCGCGGCCGCGCAACTGGTTGTCGATGCGCCGCGCCTCGTGGCGCTCCGTGCCCAGGATGTGCATGCCCCCCGCGGCGAGGACCTTCTCCTTGTCCTCGGCGCAGACCCGCTCCGCCTCGGCCAGGGCTTCGGCGTACTGCTCCGGCGTGGCCTCGAGCACGTTGGTGCCCTGCTTGTGGAGCAGATCAGCAGCCAGGACCTCGGGGTTGCCGCCCAGCAGGATGTCGGTGCCGCGGCCGGCCATGTTCGTGGCGATGGTCACCGCGCCCGAGCGGCCTGCCTGCGCCACGATCTCCGCCTCCTTCTCGTGGAACTTGGCATTGAGCACGCTGTGCTTGATTCCGCGTCGGCGGAGCATGTCGCCCAGCATCTCCGAGATCTCGACGCTGATGGTTCCGACCAGGACGGGACGGCCCTTCTCGTGCTCCTCGGCGATCTCGTCGATGACCGAGTTCCACTTGCCCTTCTGATTGGCGTACACGAGATCGGCGTAATCGGCGCGAATCATCTCGCGATGCGTCGGGATGACCACTACCTCGAGGTTGTAGATCTTCGCGAACTCCTCCGCCTCGGTCTCTGCCGTGCCCGTCATGCCGGCGAGCTTGTCGTACATGCGGAAGTAGTTCTGGAAGGTCACCGTCGCCAGCGTCCGCTGCTCGCTGCGGACGGCCACGCCCTCCTTCGCCTCGACCGCCTGGTGCAGGCCCTCCGACCAGCGCCGGCCCGGCATGAGCCGGCCGGTGAACTCGTCGACGATGATCACCTCGCCGTCCTTGACGACGTACTCCTTGTCCTTCTTGTAGAGCACCTCGGCCTTGAGCGCCTGCTCCAGGTGGCGGGCCAGGCTGAAGTCATCGGCGAACATGTTCTCGACGCCCAGCCAGCCCTCCATCTTGTCGGTCCCGGCCTCGGTGATCGCGACCTGCTTGAACTTCACGTCGACGACGTAGTCCTCTTCGGGCTTCAGCCGTGGAACAAGGCGAGCGAACTGGAGGTACTTGTCGGCTGACTCCTCCGCATTGCCGCTGATGATCAGCGGCGTGCGTGCCTCGTCGATGAGGATGTTGTCCACCTCGTCCACGATCGCGAAGAAATGGCCGCGCTGCGAGCGGCCGGTAAGCTCGATCACGAGGTTGTCACGCAGGAAGTCGAAGCCGAACTCGTTGTTCGTCCCGTAGGTGACGTCCGCGGCGTACGCCTCCTGCCGGGTGGCCGGACGAAGATCGCGCAGCCGCTCATCGGTCTGCGGGTAGTCCGGGTCGAACAGGTAGGCGGCGTCGTGCTGGATGGAGCCGACGCTCATCCCGAGCCGATGGAAGATGGCGCCGATCCACTGCGCGTCGCGCTTGGCCAGGTAGTCGTTGGGGGTGACGACGTGCACGCCACGCCCGGCGAGGGCGTTGAGGTAAGCGGCCAGCGGCGCCACGAAGGTCTTGCCCTCCCCGGTACGTTGCTCGGCGATCGCCCCGCGGTGGAGCACCATGCCGCCCATCAGCTGCACGTCGTAATGGCGCTTGCCGAGCGCTCGGACCATCGCCTCCCTGACCGATGCGAACGCCTCGGGCAGGAGTTCCTCGAGCGCGGCGTTGATCCGGGCCAGCTCATCGTCGCGCTGACGCTTGAGCTGATCCGCCAGGCGAGCTGCATCGGCGCCGGCCAGCGCCGACTCGACGGCGTCCTCGTCCGGATCGGTCTCGCGCAGCTCGATGGGGGTGAGGATGTCGCCGATCTGCTCGCGCAGGCGCGCGCGAAGCTCATCGGTCTTCGCGGAAAGCTCGGCATCTGAGAGGGCACCGATCTCGGGCTCGAGTGCGTTGATACGCTCGACGGTCGGCTCGAGGGCGCGGACCTCGCGCTCGTTGGAGTCCCCCATGTGGGACAGGAACTTGAACATCGGGAGGTCGAGTATAGACCGATGCTCTCGAAGGCCTCTCAGCGCGCAGTTAGCCGGCGGTCACCCGAGAGGGCTCCGGCTCGATGGCCTCGTCCTCCGCGGCTTCGTCCCAGAAGGTCATCTCCTCGACCATTTGGACCTCTGAGCTGAAGAGCGCGCCGACGCTCTCGCCGCGATGGATGCGCTTGATCGCCTCGCCGAACAGCGGCGCCACCGACAGGACCGTGATGCGGGGGTCGTCCGCCTCCGCGGGCAACGGGATCGTATCGGTCACGATGACCTCGGTCAGCGAGCTCTCGGCGATCCGCTCGAGCGCGGCCCCGGAGAAGACGCCATGCGTCGCGCATGAGTAGATGGCGCGCGTCCCCGCCGCCTCGAGAGCGCCGAGCGCCTCGACCAGGGAACCCGCGGTGTCGATCTCGTCGTCGATGATCACCGCGGTGCGCCCGGCGACGTCGCCGATGATGTTCATCACCTCGGTCCGGTCGTCATTCCCGACGCGCCGCTTCTCGACGATCGCCAGCGGGGCGGTGAGAAGCTCGGCGAAATGGCGCGCCTTCTTGGCGAACCCGAGCTCGCTGACGACCACGATGTCCTCGAGCTGCTTGGCCTTGATGTGGGCACAGATGAGGTTGACGGCAGTCAGCTCGTCCACCGGGATGCTGAAGAAGCCCTGGATCTGCCCCTGGTGAAGGTCCATGGTGAGGACTCGATCCGCTCCGGCCACGGTGAGCATGTCGGCGATCAGGCGCGCCGTGATCGGTACCCGGGGCTGGTCCTTCTTGTCCGACCGGCCGTAGCTGTAATGCGGAATGACGGCCGTGATCCGCCCGGCGCTGGCGCGCTTGAAAGCGTCGATCATGATCAGCAGCTCCATGATCGACTCGTTCACCGGCCGGCTGGTGGGCTGGATCAGGAAGACGTCCTGCTCACGCACGTTCTCGAGGATGCGGACGAAGATGTTCTCGTTCGCGAACTGAAAGACCTCGACCTTACCCAGGCTCGTCTTGAGGTAACGCGTGATGCGCTCGGCAAGGGGTCGATTGGCGTTGCCGGCGTAGATGCTGAACTCGTCGGCGTACACGGCGTCGTCTCCTGCGGCGCAAGGGTCAGGCTCCGCGATTCTAGCGGTCCATACCAGCACGCGTACCACAGCAGCGGTACGAAACAGGCGTGCGAAGCATGCTTCGACGGATCCGATCCGGCCCGCAATGCGGTCCGCAATGCGGTCGGTGATGCGGTCCGCCGCTGAGCGGCGCTGTCTGAGAACGCGACGTCGTGGCAGCGCCCTCGTTCCCGTGATGCACCGCTGACCGGTTGCGGCCATGAAGCAAGGTCCGAGCGATGAGTCTCGCGGGTCGTCGCCGCGACTTCCTTCGCGCATGGAGCCCCTCAACGGCGCCGCGGGGCCGGTCGCCGCTGGAGCCTAGAGCCCGATAGCTACTCGGCTTCGGGGAGCTCTTCCGGTGGGCGGTTGTCGACGAAGACGGTGATCGAGACGATTCGATCGTCGGCCTGCGGCTTCATGACGGTGACGCCGCGCGACGCGCGCCGATAACGGTTGATTCCCGCCACCACCGTCCGGATGATGGTGCCGTCCTGCGTGATGAGCATGACCTCCTCGTCCTCGTCAGCAGCGCCTACCAGGCGAATTGCGGCCACATCGCCGGTGTCGGCATTGAGCGAGTTGGCGATCACGCCGCCGGTGGCGCGGTGCTTACGCGGGAAGTCGGCGACATCGGTCCGCTTGCCGAAACCGTGCTCAGTGACCACGAGCAGTTGCTGCGTGTCGGCCGAGGCCACCTCCATGCCGATGACCTCGTCATCGGGGGCGAGGCGGACGCCGGTGACGCCCCGGGTGTCGCGGCCCATCGGGCGCACCTCCCGCTCCGCGAAGCGCGCTGCCTTGCCCTTCCGGGTGCACAGGATGATGTCGTTGTGACCGTCGGAGAGACCGACCCACTGGAGCTCGTCACCGTCGACGAGGTTGATGGCGATGAGGCCATTGGCGCGGATCTTGGCGTACTCGGCCAGCGAGGTCTTCTTGATCATGCCCCTCCGCGTGGCCATGACGAGGTAGTTGTCCGGCTCGAACTGCGGCAGGCTGATGATGGCGCTGACGTACTCGCGCTGCTCCACCTGCACGCCCGG
>Ga0136614_10002973_pt1 | contig 10709 bp, 7 predicted proteins | sample AntDrymUQ2792106_2_FD_106643 | JGI IMG/M metagenome (GOLD analysis project Ga0136614, IMG submission 106643) | Polar desert sand microbial communities from Dry Valleys, Antarctica - metaG UQ279 (21.06) | ecosystem: Environmental > Terrestrial > Soil > Desert | place: Antarctica: Dry Valley... | reverse complement strand
GGCCAGGGCCTTCTCGGTCAGGGTAGCGAGGGCGCGGCGGAGCGTAAGCTCGTTTCCGACCGCCTCGGGGAACTCGAGCTCCTCGACGATCTCGGCAGGTGGGCGGCGGCCGCGGATGCGACCTCCTTTCTCGCCTCTCGCCTGACCCCAGGCGCTGCGGCCGTCCGGTCCCAGACGTTCGGCAACGGCAGCGCCCGGGAGCCCGGCAAGCTGTCCAACGCGCTTCACTCCCAGCGCTTCCAGCTCCTCGCGGCGTCGCTCGTCTAGCCCGAGCAGGCGGAGTGGAAGCGGGGCGAGGAACTCCTCTGTGCGCTCGTCGGAGACGACGAGAGCCTGGCCTGGGCGCGCGACGTTGGCGGCCGCCAGAGCGGCAAAGCGGCGTGTTGCCGCGCCAACGCGCGCATCCCAGTGTGAGCCGACCGCGGCGAGGGCGCGCTTCAGCGCCTGCTCGAGGCCGCCGTAGAGGCGCTCCACCCCACGCGTGTCGAAATAGGCAGTCCCGAGAGCCGTCGACTCGACGGCGAAGCCGGAATCCTCGAGCCGGCGGATGATCTCCTCCCACTCCAGCTCCGCAGAGGCCGGGTCGGGCTCGACGAGGACGAGCTTCGGGCAGGTCGCAAGCGCCTCCCCCATGCGCATTCCCGGCCGCAGACCCGCCTGCTGGGCCGCCGCAGTGACGGGCCCGATCAGCGGCTCTGCACCGTCACTCGGTGCGAGCGCGGCGGGCTGAAGCGCAAGGCTAGGCCGCTTGCGAAGCGCGGCGCGAAGCTCGAACCCTGGGATGGCGAGGGATGCGACCATAACCGAACACATGTTCTACCACGAACACATGTTCGGTGTCAAACTGACCTGAGCCGCTAGGTCGCGCCGCCGACCGGCGAAGCGCGCAGCTCCTCCAGCGACCGCTCGACCACGGCATCGCTCTCGTCGCCCTTAGCCCACACCGCGCACGAGACCCGGACCTTCGGCTCACCGGCGAGCTCTTCTGCGATCTCGTCCGTGCAGCCTGAGGCTTCCTCCCGGTTCGCCCGCGGGATCACCACTCCGATCCGCCGCCCGCTGAAACGCGCCGCCGTGCCCTGGCACTGCAGCGACGCTGCCTGGACTGCCCGGGCGACCTTCTTGATCGCCTCGTCGCCTGCCGCGTAGCCCTCCTCGCGGTTGATCCGCTCCAGGTCCTCCAGCTCGACCATCACGACCGCGAAGGGCTTGCCCTGGAGCTCCGCGCGCTTGGTCTCCGACTGCACGAGCTCCCAGAAGTGCCGGTGGCCGGAGAGCATCGTCAGGTTGTCGGTGATCGAGTACGACTCGAAGCCGAGCACCGGCTCGTTCGCCTGGCGTCGGTGCATGATCTCCGGATCCGACAGCGCCTCGACCAGGAACTCTCCGGTGTCCGTGTCTGACTCGGCCTGAGGCGTCCCATTCTCGGCAGCCCGCACCTCCTCGCCGAAGAGCCGCACGATCTCCGGGTCGAATTGCGTCCCGGCGCACTGTTCGAGCTCCGCCAGCGCCTCTCCCACAGCCCGCGCCTTCCGGTAGGGCCGGTGGGTCGTCATCGCGCAGAACGCATCCGCGACCGCGATGATCCGCGCCTGCAGCGGGATCTCCTCACCGCTGAGCTTCGACGGGTAGCCGTCGCCGTCGAACCGCTCGTGATGGTGGAGGATCGCGGGCGCGACGCCTCGCAGCACCGGCACCTGCTGGACGATCCGATAGCCGATCCGCGGGTGCAGCTCGATCAACGACCGCTCCTGCGTCGTCAGCGGCCCCGGCTTGAGCAGGATTCGCTCGGAAATTCCGATCTTTCCGACGTCGTGCAGCAGCGACCCGAAGACGAGATCCTCGCGCTCCTTCCGTGACAGGCCCAGCCGCCGCGCCACCGCAGACACATGCCGCGTCGCGTCATAGGAGTGGGAGCGTAGGAACGGATCCTTCGCCTCCACCGCCTCGGCCAGCATGGCGACTGTCGAGATGTAGGCCGACCGCAGCTCCCCGTGCAGCCGCGCATTGTGGAGCGCCGCTCCGGCATGATCGCCGAGCGCGAGCAACACCTCGTCGTCGTAGTCGCTGAAGCCCCCCGGCTTGTTCGCGAGCACGACGACGCCGCTGAACTTGTCCCGCAGATAGATCGGAATGGCGAGCAGGTTCTCGATCTCACGGTCGGCCGGCGTCGACTCGACGGGCAGCGTCGGACTCTCTTCGCGCGCTGTCTGATCGCCTGCGATCACCTCACGGGCAAAGCGCTGCGCGACGTTGCTCTCCGCCGGGTCGACCTCGAAACCCTGGGCGGCCATCAGGTCGAGGTCACCGTCGGAGTCGGCATCCTTTCGCGACAGGAGCAGTCCCTTGTCGGCGCCAACGAGCTCCTTCGCCGTCCTCAGGACGAGGCTCGGGACGTCGTTCGTCGCGCCGAGGAGGCCGCGCTCGTGCTCGAGAGTTGCAACCTGCTTGCGGAGCTCGGCAGTCCAGCGGCGCTCGGTCTCGAGGCGCTTCTCGATCGCTTCGGTCTTCGCCCGCTCCTCGCCGGCTTCGCGCCGGTCGCCTTCCGCTCCGCGGATCGTCTCGCGCCAGCCGTAGAGCGCCGCGCCGACTGCGCCGGCGAGGAAGAGGAGCGGCAGGTCGTCGATCGCGTTTGCGAGGCCCTCGCCCTCGACGAGTGCCCACGCCAAGGCCAGGGCCGCTGCCGCGCTGAGCGCCGCAGCGGCCGCGAACCACCCTCCCCCAGGAGCGTTCGGCCGCATGTACCCCTCTTTTTAGCCGCTCTTTGCGAAAGATCAAGCTGCGACTAGGTCATCAAGTGTTGTCTTTTGAATATCCTGGCGTCGGAATGGTGCGGACGCGGCCCTGGCATGCGCCGGACGATTCGGCCTACCACGACAACACGGAGTGCCTCCTCGGGCAGTAGCTGCCGGTCGAGCGCCGGCGCGACGGCGAAGGCGGCAAGCGGCTGTGTCCTCTCTGCGCGGCCCTCAACAAAGCCGAGGAGGTCAGCCGGCCCTAGGCGACGAGCTCCGCAGCGCCGTCGATCATCCGTACGAAGCGCGGGACGGCCCGGACGAGACTCTCTTGGGCGCAGTACCGAATGTCCTCATCCAGCCCCGGCGGGCCGTAGGTGCGCGCATGGAGACCCTCCAGGGCCGTGGGGAATGCGCGGGCCACGAGCTCCGCGGCGATGGCGGCGTCGGTCCGTTGACCTCCGAGGAGCTGGACGATCCGGCCGGCGCAGTAGGCGTCGTCCAGCGCGAACGCTCCCTGGAACCCGGCGCAGACGATCACGCAGTCGTCCGTCACGGACTCGGCCACCGCCGACAGGTTCAGGAGCGAGCCGAGCACGACCTCGTCACAGGCACCGGCGGCGGCCAGCACCGCTCGGGTCCCGTTCGTGGTCGAGTAGATGAGGACCTCGCCCTGCGGCTCGAGCACCTCCCTCGGCGAGGCGCCGATGTCGAAGCCCTCCACCTGGACGGCCTTCCGCTCGCCGCCGAGGAGCCCCTCCCCCAGGCTCGCGCGCAGCGCTAGCGCTTCCTCGACCTCACGGCAGCAGTAGACCCGCTTGTAGCCCGCCTCGAGCGCCTGCGCGATCGTCGACGTCGCGCGCAGGACGTCGACGACGACGGCGACGGGCGCCTCGAGTACTTCGTCCGGTGTGAAGGCGACGTGGACGCGCATGACCCGACTACGCTACTTCGGCTCATGTCAGCGGAGCCCCTGTACTGCTACCGGCACCCGGACCGGGAGACGATGGTGTCGTGCTCGGAGTGCCTCCGGCCGATTTGCACGGACTGCATGGTGCACGCGCCCGTCGGGATCCGCTGCCCGGACCACTCGGGCCTGCCGCAGGGGGCGGCGCGCGTCACACAGGGGATGCGGCGCGCGAGCTACGAAGGGGTCGGCGCCCTCGTCACCAAGGCGCTCGTCGGGATCAACGTCGGGATCTTCCTGCTCCAGCTCGCCCTCGGAGGGGAGCTGAACGGGACGGGCAACGAGATCTACCGGGACGGCGTCCTCTACGGCCCGCTCGTCGCCGTCGGTGACTGGTGGCGACTCTTCTCCGCGATGTTCCTCCACTACGGGCCGCTCCACCTCGGGATGAACATGCTCGCCCTCTGGTGGTTCGGGGCGGCGGTGGAGCAGGTGCTCGGCCGGGGCCGATACCTCCTGCTCTACCTGGTTTCCGGGCTCGCGGGCTCGGCCGGTGCCCTGGTCCTGTCGCCGGAGGCGCTGACGGTCGGGGCGTCCGGAGCGATCTTCGGAATTCTCGGCGCGGCGTTCGTTCTCGAGCGTCAGCGGACCTATGTACTCGGCGGCGGGGCGGTCGGGATCATTGCGCTCAACCTCGCCTTCACGCTCTTCGTCCCGGGGATCTCGATCGGCGGGCACCTCGGCGGCCTCGCCGGAGGCGCGCTCGGCGTGCTGGCGCTGTCCCGTTTCGGCCGCGCGCATGCCGCCTACGGCCGTCCGGGCGTCGTCGGCGTGGTCGGTCTGCTCGCCGTCGGCCTCGCCAGTGTCGCCGTGGCGTACTGGCGCGTGCAGCCGTACATCACCTAGGCGGCTACCCCCCGAGCAAGCGGCGGGCCGTCGCTCGGGCTCCGGGCATCAGCGCCTCGATCGGCTCCGTCCGGGCGTACACCCATCGAGCCCGCTCTCCGGCGTAGCCGCGTCCGCTGCAGCCGAACGGCTCGACCGCGGCGGCGACCTCGCCCTGACCCGCTTCTTGGCTCACTCCGGGACTGACGAGCGCGGCAACCGTCTCGAGCGCAGCGATCTCGGCGCGCGTGAGCTGGTCAGCTGTGCAGACCGCCCCCGAGTCTGGCGTCGATCCCGCGGCCGCCATCGTTTTTTGGTGCAACAGGAACGCGTCATAGCGGTCGAGCCCAGCATCTCGCTCCTCGACGAACGTCGACTCCGAGCCGGTGGCTCGCTCGCGCGCGTTGACGTAGCTCGCCTTGCCGTCGACCTCACCCCGGCCGAGGATCTCCCACCTGGTCGGGTCGAGGTCGAGGCCTGGAAGGACTCCGCTGGCCAGGGCTCCGGCGGAGAGGATTCCCGCCGCCGTGACGGACAGCGCAGCCGTCCGGACGACCCGCTTCCTGCGTGCTCGATGCGCGATTCTCCGGCCGAGGGCCGTATGGAGGTCGCGCCCGAGGGCGTCGAATGCGTTCATTGAGGTGCTCCTTTCAGCTTGCGTGAGAGTGAGCCGAGAGCCCGCATCACCCGCAGGCGTGCGGCGACCTCGGTCGTTCCGAGCAGCAACGCCACCTCGTCGTAAGGGCGCTCGCCGACGACGCGCAGCTCCAGCGCCCGGCGCTGGCCCTCCGGCAGCTCGTCGAGTGCGCCCTGGAGCGCCGGGTCGAGCGCTTCGGCCCTCGCGCGCTCCTCGACCTCCTCATAACCTCCGTCGTAGCGCTGGAGCGGGAGCCCGAGTCGGCGTCTACCCGCCGTCTCGACTCGGTGCCGTTCGTAGTAACCGCGGAGCAGGTTCGTGGCGATGCCGAAGAGCCACGGCGCCGCGGATCCCTCTCTGAGGTCTCGGAACCGGCGGAGTCCGAGGGCGGCCTGGGCGAAGGTCTCCGCCGTCAGGTCCATGGCGGCGCCCTCGTCGCCCGTTCGAGCCCGAAGCCAGCCGTGCAGCGAGCGCACGTGCCGCTCGTAGAGCGCCGCGAACGCGTCCGGATCGGTCCGGGCCTCCTTGATCAGTTGGGCGTCCGTCTTCACCGCTACCCCTTCTATGCCACGAGCGGCGAATTCGTTTCAGTTGCCCGATGACGTTCAGCGCGCGGAAGCAGCCGCCGGGGGCGAAGGTCAGGCGACCGACGAGTCCAGGACGCGTGCCGAGCCAGCCTCCAGGAGCGCCGTCACATCGGCGGCGGACATCGGCTCGCCGATCAGATAGCCCTGGGCGAGCGTGCAACCGAGCTCGCGGAGTACGTGCCAGACTCTCTCGGTCTCGACGCCCTCCGCCACCACGTCGAGCCCGAGGTTCCGCCCGAGATCGATCGTCGACCGGACGATGGTCGCGTCGCTCACGTCCTCGCACATGTCCACCACGAACGAGCGGTCGATCTTGACCGCCTTCACGGGCAGCCGCTTCAGATACGCGAGGGAGGAATAGCCCGTCCCAAAGTCGTCAATGGCCAACCGAAGACCCATATCGTTGAGGCGATTCAGGACCTGCCGGACGCGGAATCGGTCGGCGAGGATTGTGCTCTCCGTGATCTCCACCTCCACCTGTGAAGGCGAGACGCCGGTCTCGACGAGAAGAGCGGCGATCCAGTCGGGCAGCTCCAGGTCCAGCAGGTCTGGAATCGTCAGGTTGATAGAGATCTGGAGCTTGAGGCCGGCCTGATTCCAGGCGGCGCACTGGCGTAGCGCCGTCGACACGACGTAACGGCTGAGAGGCTTGATCAGCCCCGTTCGCTCTGCGATCGGAACGAAGTCGTTCGGCAGGATGAAGCCGCGAACGGGATGCTGCCAGCGTACGAGCGCCTCGACGCCCACGATCTGTCCGCTCGCGAGCTCGGCCTGCGGCTGGAACTGCAGGACAAGCTCCTTGTTCTCGATCGCTCTTCTCAGGTCACCGGCGAGCGCGAGCTTCGACGCGTCGTTCTCGTCCTGATTCGCGTCGTAGATCGCAGTGGACGAGTGGCTCTCCTTCGCGAGGTACATCGCGACGTCGCCGTGCTGGAGCAGCGCATCGGATTCCGCGCCGTGTTGGGGGTAGGCCGCGATGCCGATGCTCGCGCGAACCTCGAGGGAGAGGCCTCGGACTGAGAATGGGGCTTCGAGCGCCGCGTGGAGACGCGAGGCCGTGGCGATCGCCTCCTCGACAGTGCCGGCCGGAAGGAGGACGCCGAACTCGTCCCCGCCGAGGCGTGCAAGGGTCTCGCTGGAGCGGACTTCCTCCCGGAGTCTCTTGCCGAGCTCGCGGAGCAGGGAGTCACCAACGTCGTGGCCCAGCGCATCGTTGATCTCCTTGAACCGGTCAACGTCCAACAGCATCACGGCGACCGAATGCCCCTCACGCCGGGCTGCCAGGATCGCCTGCTCGATTCGGTCGCGGTAGAGGGCCCGGTTCGGAAGCGTCGTGAGCTCGTCGTAATAGGCGCGCCGCTCGATCTCGTCCATCTGCTTTCGCATCCGGACGGTGACCCGGCGAAGAATGGGTATGAGGGCGGCGAAGAGCAGCAAGAGCACCGCCTCGAAGATTCCGACGACGGGGAGGAATGTCGACTGAGCCGCCTTGGCGATGGGACCGTAGTCCTGGAAAATCGCCACCACGCCGGTGTTGCCGGGAACGGCGACCGGTGCGTAGGTTCGCAGTGCCTTTTGGCTCCCCTGACCCTCGAGGTTCAGCGTCGTAACATCTCCGCGGATCGTCCCGCCTACGGCCTCCTGGAGATGATCTGCGCGTCCTATCCGCCGCCCGATCAGCCGATGATCCGTGCTGTAGGTCACGGTTCCGTCGGCGGAGAAGAGAGTCACGAGCAACACGCCCTCCTCCAGGACACGGAGCTGGAAGAGCCTGTCGAGCTCCTCGCGCCGACCGCCGACCAGAGGACGCGCGAAGTCTTGCGCCTTTAACGGCCCCCGCAGGACAGCGCTCGCGAGCACACGCGCCTGAGATGTCGCGCCTTTTTCAGCCTGCACGGTGTTGTAATGGCGGACGACGAGGAGGATCGCGGCTGCTGCCAGTGACAGGCCGATGCCCGTCGCGACGGCGAAGCGGAGAACCAGGCGGGGCGGGTCCCCCGCTCGGATGGGCCTGCTCGCTCTCAACGGTCTTTCTTGGCCTGGCCGGAAGCCCCTTGGTGTTCTTTCGCGGGGTCGGGACCGTGGCCAGGCTTCGTCGTCCTTCCGCCATCAGGGTTCGGCTTCGATGCCGACTGCGGCTGCACCGAAGGCTTCGGTGTTGGCGGCTTGGGCGGCCTCGGCGGCTTGGGTGGCCTGGCCTTGGGCTTCTGTGCCCTCGGCTCGCGCTTGGGGTGCGTTCGGCGAGTGCTACCCGGCGGTCTCTTCCCTGGTTTCTTGCGGTACGCGGTCAGCGACTTTGACCCTGCTCGAGCTTTCGCCCCGGCAGAGAGCGTGTTTTCGTTTCGCGCAGTTCCTTCGGCGCTCAACAGGCCGTTCAAGGTGATTTCGTCCTCGTCCTCGTTCTCGACGATCTCGCCGCGCACGCCGACCGCGAACGGCTGATTCTGACCGAACGCCACCGGGTCTACGAAGGGGATGAGCTGGGCCGCGAGCCGCTCCACCGTTGCAGGTAGAGGGATCGTCAGGCCCGTAGCCGCGGACAGAGGCACGGGCAGAAGAACACCCAGCAGGATCAGTAGGCGCTGCCCCAACTTCACGAGCGTTGCCTCTCCGCCGCAGCTGTCGATTTGGGGTCGCCACCCCAGGACAAATCGACTTTACCCTGCTACGGAGGGTAATCCGTCACCCGATCGGGGGATGCGGCGCTTCGGCGCTAGCCGCCGACGACGACGGCCTCGACGCCCGACTCGCTGAGCGCCGCCTGCGCCGCCGCCAGCCGCGCCAGCGGGACGCGGAAGGGCGAGCACGAGACGTAGTCGAGGTCGAGCGAATGGCAGAAGGCGACCGAGGCCGGCTCCCCGCCGTGCTCGCCGCAGATGCCCATCTTGATGTCCGGCTTCACGGAGCGCCCACGCTCGACCGCGATCTCCATCAGGTCTCCCACCCCGCTCTGGTCGAGCGTCTCGAACGGGTTGCGCTCGAGCACCCCGTCCTGGAGGTAGTGCGTCAGGAACTTGCCCTCGGCGTCGTCCCGCGAGAAACCGAGCGCTGTCTGCGTGAGGTCGTTCGTCCCGAAGGAGAAGAAATCCGCCTCCTCCGCGATCTCGTCGGCGCGAATGCAGGCTCGCGGGAGCTCGATCATCGTCCCGACGAGGAACTCGATCTCGCCCTCGTCGGCGGCAGTGGCGAGCGTCAACGCCCGCAACCGGTGGAGCTCCTCCCGAAAGCCGACGAGCGGGTGCATGATCTCGACGAGGGGCGGATCGCCGGTTCGCTCGCGCACAGCGATCGCCGCGCGGATGATCGCCCGCACCTGCATCTCGTAGATCTCGGGGAACATGAGCCCGAGACGGCAGCCGCGGGTGCCGAGCATGGGGTTCGACTCTCGGAGCGCCCTGATGCGGGAGCGCATCCGGTCGTCCGTCGCATCCTCGAGCGGCGGCAGGAACTCGTGGAGCGGCGGGTCGAGCAGCCGGATGGTCACCGGGAGGCCCGCCATCGCCTCGAAGATCCCCTCGAAGTCGCTCTGCTGGTGCGGGAGGAGCCGGTCGAGGGCGTTACGCCGCTCGTCCTCGCTGAAGGCCATGATCATCTCCCGGACGACGGGCAGGCGGTCGTCGGCCATGAACATGTGCTCCGTCCGGCAGAGGCCGATCCCCTCGGCGCCGAACTCTCTCGCCTTGGCGGCGTCATCGGGTGTATCCGCGTTGGCGCGCACCTTCAGCCGGCGGAGGGCGTCGGCCCAGCCGAGAACGGTCTCGAAGTCCTCGTTGATGTCGGGCGGGATGAGGGTCACCTCGCCGACGATCACGTCGCCGGTACCCCCGTCGATCGTGATCGTGTCGCCCTCCTTGAGGGTCGTGCCGTTCAGCGAGGCCGTCCGCTCCTCCAGATCGAGGGAGAGCGCGTCGCAGCCGGCGACGCACGGCTTCCCCATCCCCCGGGCGACGACGGCGGCATGCGACGTCATCCCCCCGTGGGCGGTGAGGATCCCCTGCGCCGCGATCATTCCGTGGATGTCGTCGGGCGTCGTCTCCCAGCGGACGAGGATGACGGCCTCCCCCTCTTTCGCCCGGTCCTCCGCCGTGTCGGCCTCGAAGACGATTGCGCCGGACGCCGCGCCGGGGGAGGCGTTCAGTCCCGTGGCGACCGCCTCGTAGGTCGAGCTCGGGTCGATCCGAGGATGCAGCAGCTGATCGAGCTGGGCAGGGTCGATCCGAGCGACCGCCTCCTCGCGCGAGATCAGCCTCTCGTCGACCATGTCGACGACGCACTTCAACGCCGCGGCCGCCGTCCGCTTGGCGCTTCGGGTCTGGAGGAGGTAGAGCTTGCCGTCCTCGACGGTGAACTCGATGTCCTGCATGTCGCGGTAGTGCTCCTCGAGGCGGCGCATCGTATCCAGAAACTCGTCGTACGCCTCCGGGAGCCGGTCGTGCATCCGCTCGAGTGGCTCGGGCGTCCGGATGCCGGCCACGACGTCCTCGCCCTGCGCGTCGGCGAGGAACTCGCCGTAGAGACCCGCCTCGCCCGTGGAGGGGTCGCGCGTGAAAGCGACTCCCGTGCCCGACTGCTCACCCTTGTTGCCGAAGACCATCTGGACGACGTTGACCGCGGTGCCGAGGTCGTCGGGGATGTCGTTGTAGCGCCTGTAGGCCTTCGCTCTCGGCGTGTTCCAGGAGTCGAAGACCGCCCGGACGGCGCGGCCGAGCTGCTCCTTCGCGTCCTGGGGGAAGGGGCGGCCGGTCTCTTCCTGGTAGATCTGCTTGTAGGCCTCGATCACCGCCGGCAGGTCGTCCGCGTGCTTGGCAAGGGCGTCCTCGAAGCGGTGTCCCTCGATCCCCTCGACCACCTCGCCGTACATTTGGATCAGGCGGCGGTAGGAGTCGCGGGCGAACTTGGGGTTGCCGGTTCGGCTCGCCAGACCCTCTGTCGCCTCGTCGTTCAGGCCAAGGTTGAGG
>Ga0136614_10002972_pt1 | contig 10710 bp, 9 predicted proteins | sample AntDrymUQ2792106_2_FD_106643 | JGI IMG/M metagenome (GOLD analysis project Ga0136614, IMG submission 106643) | Polar desert sand microbial communities from Dry Valleys, Antarctica - metaG UQ279 (21.06) | ecosystem: Environmental > Terrestrial > Soil > Desert | place: Antarctica: Dry Valley... | reverse complement strand
TCGCTGCTCAGCCTCACGTTGTGCGTGGCCATCAACCAGGCTCTGTACGGAGGGCCCACCCCCTACTGGGCCGCGCTGCCGGGGGAGGGCGCCACCGAGGCCGACCAGCCACTGGGCTATCTCGAGCGCGCCTACCGCCTGGTGGCGCTGATGATCGACCGCGACTACGGGCTGCTGCGCTGGGCGCCGGTGTTCGTCCTGGCCTTCGCGGGGCTGTGGTTCACCTACCGCTCGCGACGCGAGCTGCTGGCCCGCGCCGTGCCGCAGCTGCGCGAGATGGAGCGGGCGGCCACGATGTGCGCCGCGGCGGTTGGCGCGCACCTGCTGGTTGCCGCCTTCCTCGCCCCGACCATGTTCGGGCCGTGGTTTCCGCCGCGCTACCTGGTGGCCGGGCTCGTGCTGGCCGTGCCGCTGGTGGCGCTGGGGCTGCGCCATTTGCCACGCACGGGAACCGCGCTGGCGCTGCTCTCCCTTGCGGCGAGCGTGTGGCTGTGGCTGGACGTGCGGCTGGGCGGAGGCGGCCTCGTGGAGCCGCGCCCGGATGCGCCGTTCGGACCGCTGACCGCGCTACTGCCGCGCTTCGACGACTCGGCCTGGCCCTATGTGCTGGCCGCCCTGGTGGGGGTCGCGGCGGTGGTGGCTGGCGTGTGGGAGGCGCGGCGGGCCAGAGACGGCGGTGCTGCTCAGCGAGCGCGCGCGGCCTTCATGACCTTCTTGGGCACCTTCTCCAGCACGAGGTAGGTGCGCTTGCCGGAGCGCTCGGCGTAGCCGGCGTTGGTGAGCTGCTTGTAGGCGGCCGGGCAACGCTTGCAGCGGGGACCCGACTTGCAGCACTTCTTCTTGACCTTGACCTCGCGCGCCATCGCTGCGCAAGGTAGCACGCCGGGCTTAGGGCGACCTAATTGCCTGCTATCGGCGCCGTTGCAGCTCGCGCTGGCGATGGCGGTCCTCGCGCGAGCCGCCCGGCTGCCCGGGGTCGAGCAGCCCGCCGCCCCGCGAGCGGCGCACGAAGTACATGATCACGGTGGCGCCCAGGACCGAGAGCGCGATGCCGCCGTAGTTGCTCTCGCCGCCGAAGATCGCGTAGCTGATCAGGCCGGCGGCGAAGGAGCCGATCAGGCCCACGGACATGGTCTGCAGGATGGACAGCGGGTCCTTGCCGGGAAGCGCCAGCCGAGCGAGGGCGCCGACGAAGAGGCCGGAGATGGCGAGCAGGATGATGTAAGTGAAGAGGCCCATGGTCTGCCGTTCAGGTTAGGGAGTGTGTGTGACGGCTTGGTGCGGTTGGTTGCCAGCAGCCCGCCTCCGCCGGTGGCTTGCCTAGATCTCCCGCTCCAGCAACTTCGTGGCCGCACTCGCCGGGTCCAAGCGCCGCTCCACCACCTGGTCGAACAGCTCCTGCACGCCGTCGTCCTGCGCCACCGACTCCTCCAGGCGCCGGCGCAGCCGGCCCGCCGCGAGGGCCAGCACCTCGTTCCTGAGGTTGCGCCGGCGGCGGTCGGAGAGCGTGCCCTCCTCCTCAATGAAGGCGCGGTGGGCGTCGATCTCGGAGGCCACCTGCTCGACGCCCTCCCCGCGCCCGGCCTCGGTACGCACGATCGGCACCTGCCAGCCCTCCTGCTTGGCCAGCGACAGCACCCCGCGGATCTCGCGGACCATGGTGTCGGTCAGGGGATGGTCGGCCTTGTTGACCACGATCACGTCGGGGATCTCCATCACCCCGGCCTTCAGCGCCTGGATCGAGTCGCCGGCGCCGGGCATGAGCACGAGCACCACGGTGTCGGCGTGGTCGATGATGTCCACCTCGGCCTGGCCGATTCCCACGGTCTCCAGGAAGACGTCGTCCTTGCCCGAGGCGTCCATCAGCAGCGCGGCCTGCAGCGTTGCCTCCGACAGCCCCCCCAGCGAGCCGCGGGTGGCCATCGAGCGGATGAACACGCCCGAGTCGAGGAAGTGCTCGGTCAGGCGGATGCGGTCGCCCAGCAGGGCGCCCTCGGTGAAGGGCGAGGAGGGGTCGACCGAGAGCACGGCCACCTGGCGGTCGGCCTTGCGCCTGAGCACAGTCAGCGCGCCGATCAGCGTGGACTTGCCCACCCCCGGAGGACCGGTGAAGCCCACCACGGCCGAGCGGCCGGTGTGCGGGTAGACCTGGCGCACCAGCTCCCAGCCCTCGGGGTCGTCGTCCTCCACGAGCGAGATCGCCCGCGCCAGCGCGCGCTTCTCGCCGGCGAGCACGCGCTCTGTGAGCTCCTCAGCAGTCCGTCCGGTCGTGTCCACGATGGGGCCATCCTACGAGGGGCCGGGGGTCCGGGGCTGGTAGCCCCGGCCGGGCGGTTGCCAAGGGGGGCAGAGCGCGGCGGGGGGTTGCCAAGGGGGCACACCCCCCTTGTGCGTCATTCGTAGGCCAGCGCGTCCAGCACGTCGAGCCGCGAGGCCCTGCGGGCCGGGCCGATGGCCGCGACGATTCCGGCCAGCAGCGCCAGCAGCAGCAGCACGACGAGCGTGCCGACCGGGATCGAGAGCACGAAGCCCTCGTCGGCCAGCGGGCGGCTCATGATCAGCGCGAACAGGACGCCCAGGACGGATCCGAGAACGGCCCCGATGGCCGCCGTGATCACCGACTCCCAGCGGATCACCCGCCGCACCTGGCGGCGCGACATGCCCACCGCCCGCATCAGGCCCAGCTCGCGTGTGCGCTCATGGATGGACAGCGCAAGCGTGTTGACGATCCCGAACAGCGAGACGATGACCGCCAGAGCCAGCAGTGCGTAGACGACGCCCAGCAGCCGGTTGATCTCCTTACCGATGAAGTCCTTGAACTCCTGCTGGCTGCGCACCTCGATGGTGGGAAACGCGGACCCGGTCAGCTTGTCGATGTCCTTTTGCACGACATCGGCTTTGGCGCCCTCGTCGAGCCCCACCAGCACCTGCTGGACGCTGTTGGGCTCGCCGTAGGCGGCGGCGTTGGCGTCGGAGGCCACGTAGTCGCCGTTGAAGTCGGCCCGGTCCACGAACGTGCCCCGCACCGTGTAGGTGAGCGTGTCGCCGTTGGACACGCCGGTCTCGAACGTGTCGCCCACCTTCAGCTTCTCCTTCTTGGCCCAGTTCTCGTCGGCCACGGCATCGAGCGGGCCGAGGCCCGACAACAGGCTGTCGTCGCCGTCCTTCCAGTCCAGGGTCTGGACGTCGGTCACGGTCTCGGGGTCTACGAGGCTCACGTAGCTGCCCTTCTTTCCTGCCACGTTGGCCTGGGTGTAGCGGCTGGGCGAGACCGCGGCCACACCGTCGATCTGTTCGATGGCGCTGGCGACCTCGAGCGAGATGTCTGAGAAGCCGTCCTTGTTGGTAACGATGAGGTCGCCCTGGATCGTCTTGTCGAACGCGGCTTCGATCGAGCCGCGAAAGCCCGCGGCGAAGATGGCGACGAAGGAGACCAGCGCCAAGCCGATCATGAGGGCAGCAGCGGTGGAGGCGGTGCGACCAGGGTTGCGTACGGCGTTCTCGCGGGCCAGGCGCCCCGGCACGCCGCGGAAGCGCTCCACGGGCCGTCCCACGAGCGAAGCCATCGGGCGGACCAGGCGGGGGCTGAGCAGCGCCACGCCGATGAAGATGGCCCCGGCGCCCACACCGACCCACGCCTCGCCGGGGCTGAGCACCCCGAACACGCCGAGCAGCATGGCCACCACGCCCAGGCCGGTGAGCACGAGGCCGAACGCGTTGCGCCGGCGGCCGCTCTTGGGCGTCTCGAGCACCGCCCCCTCGCGCAGGCCCGCCACCGGCGGCACGCGCGTGATGCGCAGGGCCGGGATGAGCGAGGCCAGCACCGTGAGGCCCACGCCGACGACCAGCGCGACGACGATCGTTCGCGTGGCGATCACCGTGCCCTCGTTGGGGAGGTCGATCTCCAGCGCCTGGAACAACGCGTTGATGGCGGGCGCGAACCCGATGCCTGCCAGCAGCCCCAGGACCGACGCGATCAGCCCGATGACCAGCGCCTCGATGACCACGCTGACCACCAGCTGGCGGCGGTTGGCGCCGAGCGTTCGCAGCATCGCGAACTCCCTCGTGCGCTGCGCCACCGTGATCGAGAAGGTGTTGAAGATGAGGAACGCGGCCACGAACAGGGCCACGCCGGCGAAGATGAGCAGCGCGGTCTTGAGGAAGCCGATGAACTCGCCCACGTCCGCCTTCTGGGAGGCCGTGTTCTCGGTGCCGGTCTCCGCCTCGACGGACTTGGGCAGCGCCTGCGAGAGGTTGCGCTTGAGCTGGGTCGCAGAGACCCCCTCGGCCGCCGCGATGCTGATCTGATCGAGCTTGCCCTGCTTGCGCGTGACCCGGCGCGCCTCGTCGAGGGTGAACACGGCGATGCTGGCGCCACCGAAGGAATTGACGTCGCCGAGCGAGGCGACACCCACCAGCGCGTACTCCTTGGCGGACTCCTTGCCCACGATCTTGATCCGGTCCCCGACCGCGTACTCACCGCGGCCGGCGGCCTGCTTGTCGATGACCACCTCGTCGGCGGAAGCGGGCTTTCGCCCTTCGTAGCTGAGGGCGTCGAAGGGCTCGCCGACCACTGACGCGCCGAAGGTGGGGGCGCCGTTGCCGCCGATGGGCTCGCCCTTCTTGTCGAGGATCGCGACCGTGGGGTCGACGATCCCGCCCTCGGCCTTGGCCACGCCATCGGTCTGGCGCACCTTGGCGAGCACGCTCTGGTCAAAAGACGGCTCCTGGCCGTCGTCGGTCTCCACCGCCTCCTTGGAGGTGACCACGGCGTCGATGCTGCGGTTGCCCTCTTCGAAGATCTTGTCGAACGACTGGTCGATCGTGTCCGTGAGGACGTAGGTGCCGGACACCATCATCACGCCGAGCACCACGGCGAGCGAGGTGAGGAAGGTGCGCAGCTTGCGCGCCCACAGATTGCGCAGCGCTATCGAGGTCATGCGACGGTCTGCACCTTGAGCAGGTCGTGCACCTGCTCGGCGCTGCCGGCCGCGGCGTCCTGCACGATCTTGCCGTCCACCAGCACCAGCACGCGGTCGGCGATGGCCGCTGCGTTGGCGTCGTGAGTGACCATGACCACGGTCTGGCCGAACTCGTCCACGGCCCGGCGCAGGAGGCGGAGCACCTCCTCGCTGGAGCTGGAGTCCAGGTTGCCGGTGGGCTCGTCGGCGAACACCACGGCAGGCTTGGTGATCAGCGCGCGGGCGATGGCCACGCGCTGCTGCTGGCCGCCCGACAGCTCGGATGGCCGGTGCGACAGGCGGTCGCCCAGGTTCACGGCGTCCACCAGTTGCTTCATGAAAGCGTCGTCGGGGTTGCGCCCGGCGATCGACAGCGGCAGCCGGATGTTCTCCTCGGCGCTGAGCACAGGCAGCAGGTTGAAGAACTGAAAGACGAAGCCGACCTTGTCGCGGCGCAGCTCGGTGAGGTGCTTGTCGTCCAGATCGGCGATCTCGGTGCCGTCCACCACCACCGACCCGGAGGTGGGCTGATCGAGTCCCGCCAGGATGTGCATGAGAGTGGACTTGCCCGAGCCCGAGGGGCCCATGACGGCGGTGAAGTTGCCCTTGGGGAAGTCCACCGACACGCCGTCCAGCGCGTCGACGGCGGTGTCGCCCTCGCCGAAGCGCCGGCTGACATCGGTGGCTCTGACAATCGGCTCGGAGGCGTTCATGGCGCGCACCTTCTCACGTCCACCGGCAGGCTGTAAGTGCGGTTAACCGAACATTTTCACGCGCGAAGGTAGGGGATTTGTCCTCGCAACCGGCGGCCCGAGGCAATACGGGTAGCCGCACCGGATTCGCTCCTATCATCCGCACCCGCATGGAGCCCACCGCCACCGATGCGGGCGCCGCCCCGCCGACCGGGGTGCCCGACGAGCTGCGCCGCGCGCCCGCCCCCCTGCACGGCGGCCCACTCACGCTGCTGCGCTTCATGCGCGCCAACCGCATGCTCACACCCAACTACCTGCGTCTGCTCGCGCGGCTCCTGCGCCGCCGAGCGTCCTCGAGGCGGCTGCACACCGACGGCATCGCGTTCATCGGCCCGCGCGTGACGCTGCAGACCGGCGCGCACGGCTCGATCGAGCTCGGCCGCTGGTCGTGGCTGGGGCACGGGTGCAAGCTGCGCTGCCACGAGGGCGTGATCTCGATCGGCGCCAAGACGGTGCTCGGCCAGGACTGCACGATCTCGGCCTACCAGCACGTGTCGATCGGCGCCGAGTGCGTGATCGCCGACCGCGTGATGCTGATCGACTTCGACCACGGCGTGGTGGAGACCGAGCGCCCGATCCGCCTCCAGGGCATCTACAAGCGCGATGTGCGGGTGGGAAACAACGTGTGGCTGGGCTACGGCGCGTGCGTGCTCCGCGGCGTGACCATCGGCGACAACGCGATCGTGGGCACCAATGCGGTGGTTACCCGAGACGTACCTGCCAACGCCGTGGTGGCCGGGGTGCCGGCGCGCGTGGTGAGGATGCGCGACGAGCCCCGGCACATGCGCTGGGAGTGAGCTCGCGGGAGCCTGGGCTGCTGGCCCGGGGGCCGTGGGAGGTGGGCTCGGTGCGCGCACGATGGTCCGAGGAGCGCTTCGACGCGGGAGCGCAGGCCGAGGCGCAGGCCGACGCCTCCATCGCCTCCCTGCGCGAGCGCGGGTCTCCAACCCACGACGGCATAGGCGCCCGACTGGCCGGGTTCGAGCACGGCGCAAGCGAGCTGGCGCTCGAGCTGCAACCCGCCCGCTGGGCGCTGCGGCTGGGCGACGACGCGCTGGACAGCGTGTCCGCCCTGTGCGTGGTGCGCGACTCGGAGGGCCGCTGGCTGGCCGGCCGTCGCGCGGCATGGGTGGCCACCTGGGCCGGGCGCTGGGCGCTCGGGGCCGGCGGCGCCGTGGACCCTGGCGAGAATCCCGCAGATACGCTGGCGCGGGAGCTGGACGAGGAGTGGTCGGTGCAGGCCGAGCACCTGTCGGTGGAGGCGCTGGTGCGCCTGCCCACCGGACTGATCCTGCTGGTGGGCATGGCGCACCTGGCCGAGGGCGCCCAGGTGACCATCGACCCCGAGCACGACGCGTTTGCGTGGTGGCCGCCCGACCCCGGCGACTGGCCCGAGGAGGCCGACCGGCCACTGCGGCTGATGGCGGGGATGCTGGCGGGCTAGGTCGCCCGGGGCGGGCAGCCGCCCCATCCCGTGCGGCTACCCGCACTCCCCCGACGCTACCTCGCGGCCGGCACCGCCGCCGCGAGGGTCTCGCAGTAGATCTCCTGCACCTGCCGAGCGACGTCGGCCCAGTCGAAGGTGAGCACGTGCTCTGAGGCCTCGGCCACCAGGCGGTCGCGCAGCCGAGAGTCGGTGAGCAGGCGCTCGGCCATCTGTCCCAGCGAGTCAGGATCGCGGGAGCGGAAGCGCAGGCCCACGTCCTCGTTGGGGACCACCTCGCGCAGGCCGCCGGTGTCGGCCACGAGGCACGGACAGCCCGAGGCCATCGCCTCCAGCGCCACCAGTCCGAACGGCTCGTAGATCGAGGGCACCACGGTCAGGTCGGCGATGCGGTAGAGCGAGTGCAGCACGTCGTCGCCGATCCAGCCCACGAAGGTGCCGTGCTCGTCCAGGCCAAGCTCGCTGGCCTGGCGGCGCAGGTCCTCCTCCGCGGTGCCCGAGCCGGCCACGATGAAGCGCGTGCCCGGCACCCGCTCGATCAGCCCCGGCAGCGCCTCCAGCGCCAGCTGGAAGCCCTTCTCGTAGACCAGCCGGCCCACCAGCAACACCAGCCGCTCGTCGGGGTCCGCGAAGCTCACGCGCAGGGCCGCCAGGTCGTCCACCGGCACCAGCTCCGACGGGTCGATGCCGTTGGGCACGACGGCCACGCATTCCTCCGCGAGGCCGTAGATGTCGGCCACGTGCTCGCGCATGTAGGCCGAGCAGGTGATCAGCTGCTCGCAGCGGTTGGCCATCCAGCGCTCCACGCCGTGGATGTAGGACTGTGGGTGGGTGTCCACCCAGCCCTGATGGCGACCGTACTCGGTGGCGTGGATCGTGACCACCAGCGGGCAGCGAAAGCGATTGGCCAGGTGGTCGCCCGCCGAGGCAACCAGCCAGTCGTGGCCGTGCACCAGGTCGAAGTCAAAGCGGTCGCCCACCTCCACGCCGGCGGCCAGCATGTCGGCGTTCATGTGCTCGATCCAGGTCACGAACTCGCCCAGCTCGCGGGGCCGCTCGGGCTCGCGGACGCGGTGCACCACCACCCCGTCCATCTCCTCCTCGCCCGGCGAGTCCTCCAGGCCGCGCGCCAGCACGTGCAACTCCACCCCGCGGGCCGCCAGCCCCTCGGCCACCTTGCGCACGTGGCGCGCCAGGCCGCCCTCGATCAGCGGGGGGTACTCCCAGGACAGCAGCAGGACACGCATCTAGATCACTAAGGAGCGAGGAGGGGGGCCAAATCCAGGTCGGGCGCCAGATTGCGGAGGGCAGGGTCCGGCGACACGGCGTCGGAGTCTCCCAGACCACTCAGGGCGGCGTCGTTCGCGGCGCCGTGGGCGGCCATCCTGCGCTGCGGGTAGTCGGCGGCCAGGTCGTTGATCACCTGGAATGCCCAGTCGCTGGACTGCAGGGCGAGCAGCTCGCGCGCAGCGCGCTCCAGCGCCGCGCGGCGATCGTCGCCCATGGGGCCCGCCTGGGCAGCAGCCGCCACTGTGCGCAGCTCGGCGGTGCGTGACTTGAAGGCGATCTCGGCCACGCCGGGGCAGTCCCACGTGGAGAAGTCCTTGCCGTCGCCCCAGCTCGAGGGCGCGAGCTCTCGCTGCACGGGCTCCACCCGCTCGAGCCCCTGCTCGAGCGTGACCAGGTCCAGGCCCTGGGCCGATGCCTCCTCGAACACCGCCTTCAGCCAGGTCTGGCCCTCGTACCACCAGTGCCCGAGCAGCTCGGTGTCCAGGGCGAAGCACAGCAGCCCCGGCCGGCCGCGCCCGGCCCAGTGGGCCTCCAGGCGCCCGAGGCAGTGCCCCACGAAGTCTCGCGCGTGCTCGCGGGCGAGGCGCGCCGCTTCTTCGGGCCGGTAGGGGTGGCCGCCGTTGCTCCAGGGACGAAGGTCGTGGAACGTGCGGCGGTGGTAGTCGCGGTAGACCGGGTGCACTGGGTACCCGGTGGTGCCGCTCCACACCAGCTGAACGGTCTGCCAGTCGATCGGCACTGCCACCGGCCCCGCCTCGGTGGCCACCGGCTCCAGCTGCTCGGGCGCTCCCAGGCCGTGGACGTCGGTCTGGTCCACGCAGAAATGCCGCACGCCATGGTCGGCCAGCTCGCGTTCCAAGCCGGGCTCGTACGCGCACTCGGGCAGCCACAGCCCGCCCGCCCAGGATCCGAAGCGCCGCTCGTGGGACGCCGCGCCGGCAGCCAGCTGCAGGCGCAGGCCGGCGTCGCTGGCCAGCAAGGGCAGGACGGCGTGGGTGGCCGAAGAGGTCATCAGCTCCACGGGGGCCCGCTCCCCCAGCGCGGCGATGCGGGCAAGCGGCTCACGGGCGCCGTCGCGGAGCGCCTGCTCGGCTCGCGTGTAGTCCATTGCCGCCCGCCTGACCTCGGCGGCAAGCTCGGGGAAGCCGGTGTCCTGGAGGCCCTTCGCGTCCTCCGCGTGCACCTCACGGCGGGTCTCGGTGAGGAAGCGCAGCAGGCGATCGCCGGGCTCGTCGGGCAGTGTCTCCAGCTGGTCGCACAGTACGGGCGTCATCCCGAGGGTCACGGGGGCGTCCGCGGCCTCGAGCAGGTGGAGCAGAGGGAGGTACACCGTCGACACCGCCTCCCACAGCCACTCCTCTCCGAACGGCCAGGTGCCCAGGCCCTCCACGTAGGGCATGTGCGAGTGCAGGACCAGCGCCATCGCGCCTCGGCCGCGGCTCATGCGCGCGCCGGCGGGGGGAAGGGCGAGGGGCCGGGGCCCAGCCTCACGGCGGCCAGCACGCAGCCGCAGAGCACGGCCGCACCGATCACGAGAGGGAGCACGAGTGTCGCGGTGCTCTCGGTGCCGGTGCTGGCGAGGGTGTTGAAGGCGGCGTGGATGGCGATGACCGCGAACACGCTGCCCGTGAACTCATAGACCAGGCACACCACGTAGCCGAACACGGCGATCACCGGCAATATCTGCACGCTTTCGAAGCCCTGGAAGTGCAGGGCGCCGAAAACCGAGCCGTTGATCGCCACGGCCGGCCAGACCGGAAGACGGGTACGCAGCGAGCGATAGAAGAACGCGCGAAAGAACAGCTCCTCGGTCACGGGCGCCACCACGATCACAGCCAGCGAGATGGCCAGCACCGCCAGGGCGCCGTCCCCGCTGAGGTCGTCCACGTTGGTCTCGTCCACGCCCAGCAGCTCGATGTAGCCCAGCTCGAAGCCGAAGATCCCCAGCCCGGCCCCCACCGCGATCGCCAGCGTGCGCTTGGGCGGGGTTGCCCGCAGGCCGAAGTGCCACGCGCGCAAGCGTCCCTTCAGCCGGGCAAAGAACCCGGCCGTGAGCACGAATGCCACGTCCTGCACCAGGATGAGCACGAGCAGCGCAACTGCGCCCAGCGCGCCGGGCTCGTCGAGCAGCAGGGCCGCGGGCACCAGCGGGATGGCCGCCACGGTGACCGCCACCAGACCCCCGCCCATCGCGGCGAAGCCCATCCAGGCCGGCCAGCGCGGCCGTGCGGCGTCGGGCAGCTCCGGCGGGTCCGGAGGTGCG
>Ga0136614_10002971_pt1 | contig 10712 bp, 14 predicted proteins | sample AntDrymUQ2792106_2_FD_106643 | JGI IMG/M metagenome (GOLD analysis project Ga0136614, IMG submission 106643) | Polar desert sand microbial communities from Dry Valleys, Antarctica - metaG UQ279 (21.06) | ecosystem: Environmental > Terrestrial > Soil > Desert | place: Antarctica: Dry Valley... | reverse complement strand
GTCCTCATGAATCAGGGACGTGAGCGCATCCATGTCGTAGCTCTCGAACGCCGCGACATAGCGCGCAAGGAGCTCGGCGTCCGCCCGGTCCACCGAGGGCGCGGTAGTCGCGGCAGTCACATTGCTTGCGTCGAGGTCGCACGGGCGCGTTGAAGCGCACTGTTGACCGACGCGACGCTCGTATCGAGGAGCTCGGCGACCTCCGAGGCCTTCCAGCGGAGGACCTCGCACAGGATGAGGGCCGCGCGCTGACGCGCCGGAAGGTGCTGCAAGGCCGCAACGAACGCGAGGCGGACCGTCTCCCGCGCAACCGCGACTTCCGCCGGGTCCCCGTCGGGGATTACCAGCCCGTCCGGGATCGGCTGGATCCAAGTGGCCTCAGGCAGCGTGTTCAGATTGGCTGCGACGGGCTCGCGCGCCGGCCCGAGGTCCATCGGCCGCGCACGGCGCTCCCGCCCGTTCAGCATGTCGAGGCACACGTTCGTGGCGATCCGGTAGAGCCACGAGCGCAACGCAGCGCGACCCTCGAAGCGGTCGTAGCTCCGCCAGGCGCGGACGAACGTGTCCTGGACCGCGTCCTCCGCCTCGAAGGGCGAGCCGAGCATGCGGTAGCAGTAGGCGGTGAGCTCCACCCGGTGCTGCTCGAGCGCGTGCTCGAGCTCGCCGGCGTCGGGCTTGACCGTGAGCGACGAGTCCTTCACTGCGACCATCGTACGCCGTCGACGCCACACGCTGAAGCAGTAGCCACGGCCCTTCACATGTCAGCCACATCGCCCGCCGGATTCCTACACACCTTGTAGGAATCGGCTTGAGACCTAGTGGAGCTAGCCGGACTCGAACCGGCGACCTCCTGGGTGCGATCCGGAAGCTTCTCAGCGCGAGAACAGGCGCAATTGCAGCACTTTTCCGGAGAGCGCCTGGAGTGCCGCAAGATCTCCCGCAACATTGTCGCGGCCGTTCTACGGATCTTGGGGCGCTACCGACGCGTCTCGAGCGCCTCGAGAAAGTCTCGCGGGTTGCGGACCGGGAACCGGTCGGCGAGTTCGAGGAGATGCTGATCCCCGGAGACGACGACCGCTTTCTCGCCCTCGGCGAGGGCAAGCAGGTAGTCGTCGCCGGGATCAGGCGAGCGGCGAGGTGGCGCGGGCGGATCTGACGCGAGAACAGCGGTGCTCTGGAGAAACGCGACGAATTCGGCGGCCTGCTCAGGCGGTATTCGCGCTCGCAACTTCGAGTAGGCGAGCGCGCGGTCGAGTTCAGCCAGCACGCTCGCGGAGACGACGAGCTCGAAGTCGCCGGCGAGCCAACGCGCGAGGATCCGCGCGGGCGACCCGCTCGGAGAGAGTAGAGCCGCCATGAGAACGTTGACGTCGAGAACAGCTCGCACTCAGCGCCGACGACGCCGAGTCTTGTGCTGAGCTTCGACGGCGAGCGCGGTCGCCTCCTCCTCGGACAGATCGTTCCGTCGCCAAAGTCGGTCGAGCAGGTCGAACCCGAGCTCGCGCCGGAGCGCCTCCTCGATCACTTCGCTGTCGCCCTTGCCTGCCCGTGCTGCGCGAACCTTGACCGCGCGGAGAATAGCTTCATCGACCGTGAGCGTCGTGCGTACCTTCGCCATCGACGCATCATAGCATCATCATGTATCCGTACAAGAGCATCGACCACCCCAGCCCTGCCGTCGCCTCCTGGATTACGCCCAGGCGCTCTCTCACGTCGGTGAGGGCAACAAAAAGGCAAAAAGGCTGTCTTTACAGGCCTTTCATGGAGCTAGCCGGGCTCGAACCGGCGACCTCCTGGGTGCAATCCAGACGCGCTGCTCGGGCGAAGAGCGCTCGTTTGCAGCGCTTTCTGGGTGAGCGCCTGGAGGGCCCCAACATCTCCGGCAACACTCCGCAATCCACCTTGCAGAAACGGTCGGAGCCCAGGTTGCGGACGAGAGAAGTGGAAGCCTATGCAGGGACGGCTGGGAGCGCCACACGAGCGCGGTCAGGGTCGGGTCCCGCCCGAGCAGCTTGATCTCTCAGAGTGGGGGCGCGACGCGGTTCTCGGCGCGCCTCGAGGCCGCCTGGCTCGAGCGCTCACGCGCGCGTTTGGAGGTTCAGTCCGCCGGCGACGCCGTGCCTTCGAGGCGCCGCACGTCATCATGGCTCTGCAACACGGGCGGCGGGCCGCCTACAGCGTTTTTGAAGGATTGTGTGACGACCGCAACGCCGGTGACCGCCTCTGGGTCGCGACTCGCCTCCCGTCCCCAACTTACCTCGGGCAGCAGCAATGTGAGCGTGAGCCGGCTCCCGCTACGGCTGCTGTCGAGCAGCGTCGCGGTGAGGTGTAAGCCGATCTCGGGCTCCACTGTGACGAGCGCCTCGAGAGCATCGTGCACGAGCAAGTGATCGTCGCCGGTGATGTCGAGCTTGCCATCGCTCCGCCGGTAGGTGAGCTCGATTCCGGGGCCCTTGAGGTGGTAGACGTCCGCCCGCGTTCCTTCGTCGCTCACGACGGGCTACCCGTCCAACCTAGCCCGGCCTGCAATTGCGCGTCAGAGCCCAGCAGAGTCAGTCGATGTTCCCTCCCACCACGGCGCCGCCAGAAGGGGTCCAGGTAATGGTTCCGTGCTGGAATGTACTCGCACGCCTGTCCGCGGGGCCGCGCTCATCGCTGACGGGGTATCCCAAGGGGCTGTCCTGCCAGCCCATCTGCGCCCATAGATCCCTAATCGCGCCGTGAACCTCGTGCGCCCCAATGTCCTGCCTCCAATAGATGGAGCCGCCCTCGAAATGGTTGAACCGCCCTGCCCCGGGCCCGCACGGGGACTCGTCCGTCACCGGATAGCCGAGGACGCCGCTGTGTCCGCCGAGCTGGGCCCACTTCACACGGATATCCCCGTGCACCTCGAATGCGCCGTGTTCTGGGGTCCAGTAGACGGAGCCGTTCTCGAAGTCGCGAGCCCGCCCGCGTCCGTCCGGCATCGCCATCTCCCCGCTGCCTGCACCTGCGTCGACCGGCGCACCAAGCCAGGGGTGCTCTCGCCACTTGTCGTCTATCGTGGTCATCCCACCCTCCTGGATTGTCCGAGTGTCTCGCTGCTTACACGCCGGCTGCGGGGCTGACAATCTATCAATCAGAGCACTGAAGGACTCTGAGTTTTCTGCCAGGCTCCGAAGCCGCCTTCCTGTAAAAAACCCGTTGGCGGGCCTTTCGTGATGGAGCTAGCCGGGCTCGAACCGGCGACCTCCTGGGTGCGATCCAGGCGCTCTCCCAACTGAGCTATAGCCCCGAGCGCTCTCCAGTTTAGCGGCCTGGTTCTGATCCTTCGCGCGCACGCGGGTACGATCAGCCGCACACCGAATCTCGAGGAGGAACAACGTTGGCCGGTCTCATGAGCCGCACATCCACTCTGGTCAAGGCATGGATCTCGAAGCTTCTCGGTCAGGCCGAGGACCCGTCGGTCACGCTCGACTATTCGTACGAGCGCCAGCGCGAGCAGCTCCAGAACGTGAAGCGCGGCGTGGCGGACGTCGTCACGGCGAAGAAGCGCCTCGAGCTCCAGACCAGCAAGCTCGAGCAGGAGGTCGTCAAGCTCGAGAGCCAGGCGCGCCAAGCGGTCGGAGCCGGCCGCGAGGATCTCGCCCGCACCGCGCTCGAGCGAAAAGCGCTGGCCCAGCAGCAGCTGCAGGGGCTCGACCAGCAGGCGTCCGGGCTCGAGCAGCAGCAGCAGAAGCTGACCGGGGCCGAGCGGCGTCTCGCGGCCAAGGTCGAGGCCTTCCGCACGCAGAAGGAAGTCATCAAGGCCCAGTACTCGGCCGCCGAGGCGCAGGTGAAGATCACGGAGGCGGCGTCGGGGATCGGCGAGGAGATGGCCGACACCGGCCTAGCGATCGAGCGCGCGCGCGAGAAGACGGAGGATATGCAGGCGCGGGCCGCCGCCGTCGAGGAGCTCGTCGAAGCAGGGACGCTCGAGGACTTCACCTCGTCCAGCGACCAGCTCGACCGCGAGCTCGCACAGATCTCGGCGGGCACCCAGGTCGAGGACGAACTCGCGCGTATGAAGAAAGAGGTCGGTTCCGGGGCGGAGCAGAAGGAGCTGAAGTCGTGATCGTCCGCCTGATGGGCGAAGGCCAGTACCGCGTCGACGACTCGCTGCAGGAGCGGCTTAACGAGCTCGACGACCGGGCGGGTGCGGCGCTCGAGGCCAACGACGAGACCGAGCTCGACAAGACGCTCGACGAGATGTTCGAGCTCGTCCGTCGCGAGGGCGAGCAGCTGGCCGACGACGACCTCTCGACCTCGGACACCGTGATCCCGCCGAGCGACACGACGCTCGAGGAAGCGCGGCAGCTGATGTCACAGGAGGGCTACATCCCGGACCTCGCGGCGATTTAGAACCGCTCGGCCGCGAGCGGCCAGGGATTCGGCCGGCAGGCGCCGACGCCCTTCGTCTGCTGCATCATCACGGGCGCGCGGACGCCTGCTGCCTGGCAGTCCGCATGCCCGTGGCCGAGGACGTGACCGACCTCGTGGTTCACCATGTAGACGCGATAGAGCTCGAGGGCGCCACGGTACGCATCGGCGCCATCACGCCATCGGCGGAAGTTGAGCACGGCCCGCTCTCCCGTGGCGCACGAGAACCGTCCGATCGTCTGGAGCGGAGCGCAGAGCGCGTCGGTCAGGTCGGGCGTGGCGAGCACGACGGTGAAGTGGACGTCCCCCGACGCGACGCGTCGGAAGCGCGCGGCCCCGCCCCCGCCCCACCCGCGCCGATCCGAGAGCACGCGCTCTACCTCTCGTGCGACGGCGTCGCGATCAACCGGGAGGCGGCCTTCGAGGGCGACGCTGTAGCGAACGAGAGGTCCGCGGCCGGCGACCGAGCCGCGCCCCGGCACGACGAAGATCTCGCCCGGTCGGCCCGGCGAGACGGGAGATGCGGCCGGAATCCGCATGCTCTCCGCGTAGACGAGCCGGGTCGCCGCGAGCTCGCCCGCTTCCCCGGGCTGCGCCACGGCCGCCGGCGCGAGCGTAACCGCGAGGAACGCGACGAAGAGGTGAGCGGCGCGGCCGGCCACGCCGCGACGATAAACACCCTCGGCCGGGCTTGCCCCGCCCTACGACTACGGCTGGTGCTCGACTTCATCGGGCAGCTCGTAGTAGTCGCCCGAGTCGGCCGTAAAGATGTGTCGGCTCGGGGCGAGGCCGGTGGGCTCGTCGAGCGTCCCGGCGGAGATGCTCACGGTCGAGTTTCCCTCCCGCTCCCAGAAGACGCTCGCCCCGCACTCGGCGCAGAATCCGCGCCGGCGGTCGTCCGCTTCGTACCAGCGGAGACCTCGATCCTCGACGAGCTCGAGATCATCGCGCGCGCACGCCGTGTAGGCCGCGAAATGCCCGTGCGTGCGCCGGCAGCGCGTGCAGTGGCAGAAGACGACGTCTCGAAGCGGCCCGTGCACCCGGTACTCGATTCCCCCGCAGAGGCAGCGGCCCGAACCTTTAATCGATGGGGGCATCGAAGAGGCCGAGCCAGCGCTCGAGCTGGGGCTCGATCGGCAATTCGCCCTCGAGCTCGTTCTTCAGGCGAAGCTCCTCGGCGTTGTCGCGCTCCTGTCCCTTGCCCGTCGGAACGAAGGGCCAGAATGTCCCGCGCTTGAAGCCGTACACGAGCTGGATCCGCTTCGGACGCCCCTCGAACGCGAAGAGAGCAGCCAGAAGCTGCGCGCCGAACCCGCGCGCCTCAAGCTCCGAGCTCACGAGATGGACGGAGGCGACGAGATCCTCGAGATCGGGGTCGCGGACGAGGAGCCACTGGAATCCGAGCGTGTCGGGCCTCCGGTCGACCTTCGAGCCGGTGCTCTCGCAAACCGCGACGAGCAACTCCTCGATCTCCCCCTGCGCGCGGTCGAACTCGCCCGCCGAGAGTGGCTTGAAGACGACGGCTGCGACACCCGCCGAACGCAGGCCGAGCTCGGCTTCGAGCGTCACCTGCGCGCTCGCGAGCGCGAAGAGCTTCTCGAGCTTCGGCCCCTGGAGCTTCTTGCGGCCGAAGAGGACGTTGCCGAGTCCCACGCCCCCAGCCTAGCCGTGCGGCCCTACCGAACCGGGCGGCCCATCTCCTGTGCGATCGCGGCGAGCCGCGCGAGTCGCTTCTCGAGCGGCGGATGTGTCAGGAGGAGCCCGCTTGCGGACTGCTTCCAAGTGGCCGGAAGGATGAAGAACGCATTCAGGCCGTCGACCTCGCGCAGGTCGCGCTGGGGGATGCGCGTCATCTGGCTCGCAATCTTCTGAAGCGCGCTCATCAGATACTCCGGCGCGCCGGTGATGAGCGCGGCCCCGCGGTCGGCGGCGAATTCGCGGTAGCGCGAGAGCGCGAGGATGAGGATGTTCGAGATCACGTAGGTCAGGATCGACACGAGCATCACGATGAGGACGATCGGAAGACCGCCCTCACGGTTGTCGCGGCCGACGCCGCCCCACATCGCCATCTGCGCGATGTAGGAGGCGACCATGGAGAAGAAGCTCGCGATCGTCATGATCGCGACGTCGCGATTCCCCACGTGCGAAAGCTCGTGCGCAAGGACACCCTCGATCTCGCGGGGCTCGAGGCGGTCCCACAGGCCACGGGTGACGGCGACGGCGGCGTGCTTCGGGCTTCGACCGGTCGCGAACGCGTTCGGGACGTCGCTCGGAATGACCGCGACCTTCGGCTTGGGCAGATCGGACATCGCGCACAGGCGCTCGACCATCGCGTGCAGCTCCGGCGCCTCTTCGCGGCTCACGACCTTCGCTCCCGAGGCCTTGAGGGCGATCTTGTCCGAGGTGAAGTACTGGATGAACCCGAGCGCCCCGATGATCAGGAACGCCGCGATGAAGCCCATGCCCGTGAAGTAGACGAGCGCGCTGAAAAAGGCCACGTAAACCCCGCCCAGCAGGAACATCGTCGTGAACATCCGGGTGGAGAGGCCCGCGTCACGCCCGTACGCCTTGCGTTTCATTGTTTTCTTCGACTCCTTCGTAAACGGAGGTTGGGGCGAAAAGTCTAGCTCCGGGCAGGCCCGCCGCGCCGCATTTGGCGATCAGTAGACTTCCCCGCCTGGTGCGCCGCGTCCTCGCCCTACTACTCGCGCTGCCGCTTTTCGTCGCTGCTTGCGGCGGCGGCGAGACGACGACGCCGGCGCCGGAGGACGTCCAGGGCACCGTTCCGCAGGAGACCGTTGCGGAGGGCGACGTCACGGCCGGCAAGGAAGTCTACGCCTCGGCCAACCCGAGCTGCGGGACCTGTCACACGTTCAAAGCGGCCGGGTCCGACGGGACGACGGGGCCGAATCTCGACGACTCGCTCAAGGGCAAGGACGCGCAGTACATCCTCGAGTCGATCGTGAATCCGGACGGGGAGATCCCCGCAGGGTTCACCGCGGGGATCATGCCGAAGACGTACGGCGAGGACCTGAGCGACAAGGAGCTCGCGGACCTCGTCGTCTTCCTCCAGAAGAGCTGACGCTCCCCGCCGACTTTCCGCGCGACGTCGAGGCTTTCGTCTGCGACCTCGACCGGACGCTGATCGCCGAGGACGGCGTGCTCCATCCGCGAACGCGCAAGGCCATCACACGCGCGCGCGAGGCCGGAATCCACGTTCTGATCGCCACGGGGCGCATGTTCCAGTCGGTCCGCCCGTACGCGGCCGAGGCCGGCATCGAGGACCCCCTGGTCTGCTACCAGGGCGCCGCAGTCGTCGAGCCTGTGAGCGGCCGCTTCCTCCTGCACGAGCCGATTCCACTCGAGCTTGCCAGGGAGGCCATCGCCGCCGTCGCAGCGGAGGGCGTGGCGCTTAACTGTTACGTCGAAGACGAGATCTACGTCGCACGCATCACCGAGTACACCCGTCGCTACGTCGGCTTCCAGCGCCTGAAGGTGCACGAGGTCGGCGACCTGGGCGCGTGGATCGAGCAGCCGCCGACGAAGCTTGTCGCGATCGACGAGCCCGAGCGGCTCGACGGCGTCGAGGCTCGGCTCAAGACCCGCTTCAACGGGCGGCTCTATATCGCCAAGTCGCTACCGGAGTTCCTCGAGTTCGCAAGCCCCGAAGTCACGAAGGCCTCGGGCACGGCCTTCCTCGCGGAGCACCTCGGCTTCGCGCGCGAGCGGACAGTCGCGTTCGGAGACGGAGAGAACGACCTCGAGCTCCTCGACTGGGCGGCCTACTCGGTCGCCGTCGCGAACGGGCACGACCGCGTGCGCGCGCTCGCCGACTTCGTCTGCCCGTCCGCATCTGACGAGGGAGTCGCCGAAGTGCTCGAAGCGTTTCTAGACTCACGCTCGTGATCGACATCAAGGCGGCGCGGAACGATCCGGACACCTGGCGTGCTGCGCTCGAGCGGAAGGGCGCAGCGGCCGCCTTCGACGAGCTCATGGAGGCGGACGGAATCTGGCTCGCGCTCGTACCGCAGGTCGACGACCTGCGCGCGCGCACGAAGCTCAAGGGAAAGCCAACGCCCGGCCAGATCGAAGAGCTCAGGGCTGTCAAGTCGCAGCTACAGGAGCTCGAAGCAAACCTCGCGACGGCCGAGGCGCGACGGGACGACTTGCTGCGCCAGGTCCCGAACCCGCCTGACCAGAGCGCGCCCGACGGCTTCACCGAAGAGGACGCGGAGGAGGTGCGGCGGGTGGGCGAGCCGCCGTCCTTCTCCTTCCAACCCCGCGACCACCTCGAGCTGGGCTGGATCGAGACGGAACGCGCGACGCGGCTCGCCGGCTCGCGCTTCGTCTACCGCATGGGCGACACCGCGCTCCTCGAGCTCGCGCTCTACCGCTTCGCGCTCGACCGGCTCGCCGTGAAGGGCTTCGTGCCCGTCCTCCCACCCGTGCTCGTGCGCGAGGAGGCGATGTACGGAACGGGCTTCCTGCCGACGGACGAGGTGAACATCTACCGGGTGGAGCGCGACGACCTGTACCTCGTCGGAACGTCGGAAGTCTCGCTAGCCGCTCTCCACATGGGCGAGATCCTCGAGGCCGACGCGCTGCCGCTCCACTACGCAGGGTTCTCGACTTGCTTCCGCCGCGAGGCGGGCGCGGCTGGAAAGGACACGCGCGGGATGTTCCGCGTCCACCAGTTCGACAAGGTGGAGATGTTCGCGTTCTGCCTGCCCGAGCGGTCGGGCGACGAGCACGAGCTCCTGCTCTCGATCGAGGAGGAGATCGTCCGCGAGCTCGAGCTTCCCTACCGCGTCGTGAACGTCGCTGCCGGCGATCTCGGCGCGTCCGCGACGAAGAAGTACGACATCGAAGCCTGGTTTCCCGGCCAGGAGCGGTATCGCGAGATCACCTCGACATCGAACACGACGGATTACCAGGCCCGTCGGCTCGACGTCCGCTACCGCGGCGAGCGCGGGCCCGATCACGTCCACACGCTGAACGGGACGGCCGTGACAGCCCGCGCCATGATCGCGATCCTCGAGAACTTCCAGGACGAGGGCGGGTCCGTGGCCGTGCCGGAGGTCCTGACCGGTTTCGGCGCACCAGCACGGATCGTCTCGCGCGACTAGCGACGCGTCCGTGGCGATGCGTGAGCTTTCGGTGCAATCCGCGCGCCACGCGCGTGGTTTTCGGCGATACGATCGCCTCGGGGAGGAGGCCGGGGCCGCCGAGTTACATACGCGCGCGCGACTACACTGGCCCGGAGGCGGGGTGCCCGAGTGGTTGAAAGGGGCGGTCTTGAAAACCGCTAGGCCGCGTGAGCGGTCTCGTGGGTTCGAATCCCACCCCCGCCGCCTTGGCGTGCCAGACGACGAACGGCCGCTGTCGCGGCCGCTCCGTCAGAAACTCGTTGGGCGCAGCGTTCGGATCGGAGGAGCCGAGAGGTTCAGCGGCCGTTGCGCCGTGGACTTTCGCCGACGCCGAGAGATCGGCTAACCGCGGCGGTCGCGCACGCGCTACCCGCCTAGGACGCGTCACTTCCCCTTTCGAGAGAGCGCAGGACATACGATCGAAGCGTGGCAGCATCCGTGCGAATCGGGACGTGCTCGTGGGCGGACGAGTCGCTGGTCAAGCACTGGTATCCGCGCGGCGTCAGGTCGAGCGAGGAGCGGCTCCGGTACTACGCGGAGCATTTCGACACCGTCGAGGTCGACTCCACGTACTACCGGCTTCCCGAAGAGGAAAACGCGCGCAAGTGGGCCGAACGGACACCGCCGGGCTTCCTCTTCCACATCAAGGCGTTCGGCCTGATGACGCGTCATCCGGTCAAGCTCGAACAGCTACCGCCGGAGCTTCGCGACGGCGCCCCGACCGACGAGCGCGGCCGCGTCGACCGCCCGCCGCGAGAGTTCCGCGGCGAGGTCTTCCGCCGCTTTCGCGCTGCCCTCGCTCCGCTTCGCGAGGCGGACAAGCTCGGAGGGATCCTGCTCCAGTTCCCTTCGTACGTCGTCTACAAGTCCGCGTCTCTCGATTACTTGCAGTGGGCGAAGGAGCAGCTCGCCGGAGACGCGATGCTCGTCGAGTTTCGGCATCGAAGCTGGCTCGACGACGAAAACCGGGAACGGACGCTCGCCTTCCTCGAAGAGCTCGGCGCGACGCACGTGATCGTCGACGCGCCGAAGACCGAGGCGAAGAACCTCGTCCCGACCGTTCTTGCGCTCACGAGCCCGATCGCGTACGTCCGCTTCCACGGCCGCAACGCCTCGACGTGGAACATCCGCGGGAAGAGCGCGGCCGAGCGCTTCAACTACCTCTAC
>Ga0136614_10002970_pt1 | contig 10717 bp, 14 predicted proteins | sample AntDrymUQ2792106_2_FD_106643 | JGI IMG/M metagenome (GOLD analysis project Ga0136614, IMG submission 106643) | Polar desert sand microbial communities from Dry Valleys, Antarctica - metaG UQ279 (21.06) | ecosystem: Environmental > Terrestrial > Soil > Desert | place: Antarctica: Dry Valley... | reverse complement strand
GGTCGTAGTCGTCGCCCTCGGAGGACGGCGTCGTCGTGATCTCGACCGTGTAGTTACCGGTCGCAGGCGGCACGACCGTCAGTGCGTAGGTGTCGCACGACGGATCGACCGCGAAGCAAAGGCCGGAGGGGTTCGACGTGAGAAACGGGCCGCCAGTCCACGTGGACGAGACGGTGGCCGGCGAGAGAGTGCCGGCGCTCGGTGTAGCCGCCTGGGAGGCGGGAACGAGCCCGATCAGCCCACTGAGCAGACCGACGAGCAGGAGGCGTGCGCGCATGTAGTACTCCGATTCACGAGTAGGAAGGAACGAACCCGTGGAGTCCTACCGCCGTATTTCAGACCCTAAACCAAGCTGTATACCTTTCGTAATTGACTCGCGAAAATCACTCGAGACTTATTGACGAATCAATCTACCGCTAGTCCGTCGGTGAGCAGCTCTATGACGGTCTGCTCAGCTCGCTCGACGTCGGCCTCCGCAGCCGGGAGACGGTCGAAGACCCAGCCGGTGAGGATCTCCTCCAGCGCGCCGTAGAGCACCCACGCTGCCAGCTTCGGATCGATGCCCGGCCGCAGCTCCCCCCGCGCCTGCCCACGCACGACGATGCGTTCCAGAGCTGCGAAGGCGTGCGCGATCTCGTCCACCTCGCGCCCCAGCTGCGGGCTTCGAGCAACCTCGCGGACAAGCACGCGCACGAGGTCGGGATCGACCTGCCATGCCCCGAGGACGATCCGCGCCACCCCAGCGAGCTGATCGCGAGCGGACACGTCCGTCCGCTCGACCTCCTCGACCGCCTCGAGCATTCGCGACCACGTCCTGCGGAAGATCTGCTCGAGCAGGTGCTCCTTCGACCCGAAATAGTGATAGACGAGGCCGTAGGCGACGCCGGCCTCCTTCGCGACGTCCGACACACGGCTCGTGTGGTAACCACTGCGCGCGAAAACGGTGATCGCGGCCCGCAGGATCAGCCGCCGCTTCTCCCGCTGCGTGTCGCTCGCCATCGGGCGCGGATACTACGGCTTGGAGTCCAACGACTCGACGCCGACTGCCGCGAGCGCGGCAGTCGGGCTGGTCACCCCGAGCTTGCGGTAGACGTGCTCGAGGTGCCTGCTCATGGTCGACGGCGTCACCCAGAGGTCGCTCGTGATCTGCGCCGTCGACCTGCCGGCCGCGAGGCCGCGGAGCACCTCGAGCTCTCGCGCCGTGAGCGCCGGGGCGGCACGGCCTCCTCGGTTAGTTGGAGCGCGCCGTGCCCGGGGGTCTCGACGACGAGTCGCTTTCCCTCTCTATCGATCCGGAGCGGCTCGCCTCGGAGCTCCGAGCGCACCCAATCGTCGATGAGCGGCGGCAGCCGGCCGTCGAACCCGCCGAACCACGTTCTGAGCAGTTGCCGGGCGGCACGTGACACGTGCTCGATCTGATGGTTGCCGCCGAGGAGGAGAAATCCTCGCGACTCGTTCTCGTCGGTCGAATCCACCGCGCTCATCAGGCCGGAAAGCCGCCGCCGGCCGTGAGCGTGCCGGATCAGCGCCGAGACGTGCGGTCGTAGCGTTTCGACCCGCACGCGATCCTGCTCGGAGAAGTCACGTCCCTGCCGATGGCGAGCGAGCATTGCGCGTTGGGAGCTGTGGAGATCAAACACAGTCCACGCGCAGTCGACTATCTCGAAGCCTTCGCAAAAGCGAGGCTCTCGAACCGCCATCTGGACGGTCGATCGATGAGTCCGACCAGAGCCAGACCTGGTCCGCGGCGACGTTCACGTTAGCTTCCTCAGGAAGCCGCCGCCCTTCGGTCGGCACCGGCGAGGCATAGCGCGCCTCCAGCGAGCAATTGACGTACCCGTACTGCGTCCGCTGAAGCCGGTCGAACTCGTAGTACGTCGCGAACTGGGAATCCATGACCTCCGCGAGCGCGTCGAGGAGCTCGCGATTGAACGGCTCCGGGCCGTCGAGGGTCTGAGCCTCGCCGACGAAACCCCAGCAGCCTCTCACCGTCAGCTCGTGCGAGGTGCGACATCCCCATACGAAAAGATTCGCAGAAATACGAATCGACACAAGTGCTCGTACCGGTTTCTCTGTTGCTGATGACCCAGTCGAGAGGAGGAATGGCATGAGCACCAGACGTCTGATCGGTGCGATCGCGCTACTCGCCGTGACGATCGCGGTCGCGGCCGGAGCGATGTCCGCGTCGGCGGCGAAGCAAGACTTCGACTTTCCGTTCGAGCTACCGCGCGTTGCGCTCGTGGGAACGTGGGATGTGACTCTGACGCTGCCGGGACCCGACGGGGCCGACGACGGCAAAGGTGTTGGCGACGTTCGACGGCCATGGCGGGACCGTCGAGAGCGCCGCCGCACCCGGCACGCTCCGCGGCGCCTCGCACGGAGTGTGGGAGCGGATCGGGCACAGGCTGTTCGCCGTGACGCGCGTGTTCTTCAGGTTCGACGGCGGCGCTACGTGGGCACCACGAAGGTCAACGCGACCGTGCGGGTCGCGCCGGACGGCGAGACGTTCGCTGCAGTATCGCTCTCCGAGCTGCGCGACCCGGCCGGCAACGTGATTCGCAGCGGACTCCCGGGCACTGCCGTCGGATCTCGGATGCACGTCGAACGGATTCCGAACCAGCCGTAGAAAACCAGGGCGGCGCGTGGTGGGGGCGGCAATTCAGTCGTCCCCGCCGCCGCTCCCCGAGTTGCCACCGCCGTCGCCGCCAGAGCGCCCCCGGCCACGACCGCGCCCCCCACCCGAGCTGTCCTCCGTTTCGACCTCGGTTCCGACTTCGGTCGTCGTCCCGCGCCCGGTCTCCGTCCTCCCGGCGGTCGTCGTCGCCGGCGCCGGCACCGGGGTCGTCGTGGTCGTTGCCGGCGGGGGGACAGGCGCCGGCTGCTCGAGCTGGACGACGGGCAGCGAGATCGTGCCGCGCGTGGCCAAGTGCACGCTGAAGCCGACCGCCACCGCGAGCGCCAGTCCGAGCAGGCCGAGAAGGACGGTGCGCATCACCTGGCTCCCGCTCTCGGGAGCACGACCTCCGCCCGAGCCCCACCCTCGTCTCGCGACCTGATCGACGCGGAACCACCCCAGCGCCGCGCGAGCGTCTCCACGATCGCGAGGCCGAGCCCCGTGCCGGGGCGGTCGGTGCGGCCACGCCGGAAGCGCTCGAAGACATGCCGCTCCTCTCCGGCCGGCACGCCCGGGCCCTCGTCGAGCACGGCGAGGCGTCCCTGGTCGTCCCAGGTCACGGTCACCGTCGTTCCGGTCGGTGCATAAACGAGCGCGTTCTCGATCAGGTTGTCGAGCGCGATTGCCACGTCCTCCTCTCCAGCTCGGACGAACGCGTCGCCGTCGCCTGCGAGCGTGAGGACGTGGCCGCTCGTCTCGGCGCGCTGGCGCCAGCGCTCATACGCGGTCTCGGCAGCGATGCGGAGCGACACCGGTGCGCGCAACAACGGCCGCTCGCCGTCACGGGCGAGGGTGAGCAAGGAGTTGAGCAGCCGCGTCAGCCGCTCGACCTCCGCCTCGGCGAGCTCGAGCTCCTGTCGTACGGCGGGGTCGCGGGACTTCAGCCCCGCCGCCTCCAGCCTGAGTCGCAGGCCGGTCAACGGCGTACGGAGCTGGTGTGAAGCGTTGCCGACGAACTCCCTCTGCGCGTCGAGCGCCTGCGCGAGCCGCTCAGTCATCTCGTTGAACGCGACCGCGACCTCCTGTTGCTCGCGCGCGCCTGCCACGTCGGCGCGCGCCGCCAGCTCGCCGTCGCCGACCCGCCGTGCCGTGCTCGCCAGCGCTCGCAGGGGTCGCGCCAGCGTGCCGGCGAGCACCCAGGCGAGGACGAGACCGAGCGCGAGCGCAGCGAGGCCGACACCGACGACGACGAGCACGTTGCGGCGTACCCGCTCACCGACTGCGGCGTTGCTCTGAGTGACGCGCACGGCGCCGACCGTCAGGCCCTTGTCGAGGATCGGCACAGCGGTGTAGAGCAACTCCGCACCGACCGTGTCGCTGTGTCGTGTTCCCTGCTTCGGGCGGCCGACAAGCGCGGACGCGATCTCGGGACGCGAGGCGTACGACTCGCCTGGCGTGATGCCCGCCGAGTCGGCGAGCAACCGTCCCTGCTTGTCGACGACGATCACGCGGGCGCCAAGATCGCGTCCCGCCTGCTCGACCGCGGCCTGCAGCTGTGCGCTCTCTCCGAGACGCGCCGACGCGGCCGCCGCGACGACCTGCGCTTGAGACGCCGCCTGCGCGCGCACCTCGCTGTCGACTCGGCTCGAGAGGCTGAGGGCGAGGGGGAGCTCGAGCGCGATCAGGACGAGCACGAGCACGTACGCGAAAGCGGCGAGCAGCTTCAGCCGCAGACTCACGCGACCTCCCTCGCCTGCGGCTCGGTCGCGCGGGGGAAACCCGGTTTCCCCCGCGAGCCCCCTGCGCGCTGACGCCGATGCTGCGCATCGGCGCGCTCTCTCGGGGGAACCCGCCGGTTCCCCCGCGCCCCCTCTTGGTCGCGCGACGGCGTCACGCGACCTCCTCGGGCGAGGCGAAGCGGAAGCCGACGCCGCGGACGGTGTGGATATAGCTCGGGTCGAGCTTCTTGCGCAGGGCGCCGACATGGACGTCGAGCGTCTTCGTGGAGCCGAACCAGTTCACGTCCCAGACCTCGTCGATCAGGCGCTCGCGCTTGACGACGTTGCCGGCCTCCCGCATCAGCAGCGCCAGCAGGTCGAACTCCTTGCGGGCGAGCTCGACCTCGTCGCCGCCGAAGGTCACCGCGTGACGTGCGGGGTCGAGCCGCACGCGGCCGATCTCAATCGGATTCGCGGGCGCTGCCGCGGGGCTGGCGGAGCGCCGCAGGACGGCGCGGATCCGCGCGATCACCTCGCGCGCGCTGAACGGCTTGACCACGTAGTCGTCGGCGCCAAGCTCGAGGCCGACGACGCGGTCAGCCTCCTCTCCACGCGCCGAGAGGATGATGATCGGGACGCTCGACGACGCCCGCAGCTCACGGCAGACGTCGAGGCCGGACCCGTCCGGGAGCCCGATGTCCAGCAGGACGAGATCGGGCCTCGCGGTCCGTCCCTTCGCGAGCCCATCGGCGACGGTGTGAGCAATCTCCGTGTGGAAGCCGTCGCGCTCGAGCGCCTCGGCGAGAGGAGTCGTGATCGACTCTTCGTCCTCCACGAGGAGGATCGTCCGCTTCGAGTGCGCCATCAACCTAAGCATGCCCTGCGCGGGCGAAATCGAGCACGGGGGCGCCGTGGGAAGAGAGAACGGCGCCCCCGTGTTCCATCGCCGCCTAGCGGGCGAAGAAGCTGCCTCGCATGCCTTCCGAGCTGTGGTCGTCAACGGCACACCAGAACGTGTAGCGAACACCCTTTTTTAGCTTCACGGTCAAGGTGCTCGAGGCCAGGCCACCCATCACACGGGTCTTCCAGGTCTTGCCACCACCACGGAGCCAGAGGTCGTGGTCGTCACCCGAGGCGTTCTTGACGATGAACTTCACGGTGCCGGCCTTCGGCTTTGCCGAGAAGCGGATCGAGTAGCTCAGCTCGGTCACGCTGACCGTCTGAGCCGTCGTAGCGCTCTGGGCCACCGCGGCGAGCGAGACGAAGCTCGCGATCACCGCGACTGTCGTCAACAGGGCAAGCTTGATTCGGTTCATTCGTCTACTCCTTAGTCGTCGTCGTTGTCGTTGTCGTTGTCGTCATCCGAGCCGGAGCCGGAGTTGGGACCGGACCGGTCGTCGTCGTTGCTGTCGTCGTCCGAGTCCCTGTTCGAGCCCGAGCGGTCGTCGTCGTTGCCGTCGCCGTCGGCGCCCGTGCCCCCCGTGCAGCGCGGGTCATTCGCGTGCTCGGCCTCGTCGCACGGGCCGGAGATGTCCTCGCCGGTGGTCAGGCCGGGTGTCGGCGCGTTGCCGACGACGATGTCGTCCGTCGTCGCGGCCGCCGTCGTGGTGCCGGCCGTCGTGGTGCCGGCCGTCGTGGTGCCCGTGGTCGTGGTGCCCGTGGTCGTGCCGTCGTTCGTGGTCGCTCCGGGGAGCGACACCGTGCGGGCCGGCGCGGTGTCGTCGAGGCCGGACGCGGCGGCGTAGCCGCCAGTCGCGATCACGCCAGCGCCGAGCAGCCCGATCAGAAGCTTGTTCATCATCGATTCCTCCTCGTTTCGTTCATGAGACGAGGGTGCCCGGAGGCCGCCCAACAGCCGGGCAAGCGAAGGCAAAGCCTTGGTAAAGCCTTCGTCCGGGTTCAGCTAAACTGCCGCGGCGCCACGGCCCATTCGTCTAGTGGCCTAGGACACCGCCCTCTCACGGCGGCGGCACGGGTTCGAATCCCGTATGGGCCTTTCTTTCTAGCCTGACGACTCAGAAACGGCTTGTGGCTGCGGTTCAGGCGTGCCATAGATGCCAGAGGTGCTCGTGGCGTGCGTGCACCGGTGCGTGCATGAAAGACGTCCGTCGTGCGGACTAGAGCGTTCGCTTCACGACAATGTCGATCTTGCCCGCGTTCGTGACATGCCAAGTGACGAGGAACCGGTACCCGTTTCGCGTGCGCATCCGGCAGCGAACGTGCTTGAAGCCCGGACCTGACTTCACGACTGCCGGGCCGACACAAGCAGGCACGACCCACCCGCGTAAGCTCGCCCACGTGGAGAAGCTGGTCGACCAGCTCGACGGTCGCGCGTTGAAACCGGTTCGGGCGGGTCGTCGAGCGTGTTGAGGATCACCGATCGTTCTTCGATCGTGAGCGCGAGCAGCTTCACCTCGTCGCCGATAGCGCGCTCGAGCCTGTCTGCGAGCTCATGGGCGCCGTCGATCCTGACCATGCTGGCGAGCTCCGCGGTGGCGTCCGCGGGGACGGGTAAGTCGGCGAGATCATGCAGATTAGGGCTGCATCCTCAGGGTTCGTTACGTTGCGTAGGCCTTCGGGCGGGCGCCCTAATCGCTGTGCCCGGAGGCTTCTGCGTTAGGAGGCTTCATGCCTGAGTTGAGTACACAGGCCGTTGCGGAGCTCGATCGCTTCGAGGTGGAGTTGCGGGGTTGCGCGAGCAGATCAAGGCAGCGCCGAAGCGGACGTACGTTGGGATCGGCCAGCGCCTGGACGAGATCGAACTGGCGCTCGCCCGGATCAGAGCGGAGCGCGGCGATGCGTAGGCTCGGTCGCCCTGACGCCGCGAGAAGAGGCGCGGGAGCTCGTCGCTCGGCTGGCGAGTCTTACGCTCAACCTGAGGTCTATCGCCGCCTGCAGCAGGACATCGGTCGCCTCATACAGTGCAACCATCGCCGCGCGAGCATGGGGCGGGCCCAGAGCGCCCTCGATTAGGTCGACCGCGCCGTTCAGCAGGGCGCCACGAGCAGTGCCTGCGAGCCTAAACGCCTCGTCAGCCCAGGGTACGAGCGCGTGCGCTGCTGCTCGTTTCGGCATCAGTCGGAAGATCTGTGGCGAGCAACACTTGAGCTCCCGCTACTGCGGCGATTCTCCGTGCTCGCGACGCATCCGCTCGACCATCGGCACCGGGTGGCCGCACGAGAGGAGCCAGGACGTCACTCGTAGATCCAGACGCGCGCCTTACCACGTTGCTGCCCGTTCGCAGTCCACGTGAAGTCGAAATACCGGCGACCGTCCACCCAGTCGCCCAACACTCGAATCATCCAAACGTCGGGGCGCCCTCTCCAGACACGTTGGACGCACTGGCGCGAGGTGCCTGCGACGCGACAAACGGTGTACGGCAGGCGTTTGAGCGTCTTGTCGCCGTTAGTCGTGTCGTAGTCGAACACCGCCATCACCCAGTCGCCGCGGTACGTCCAAGTTTTGCCGTCCTGCACGTTGATTGTGACGTCGCCGTACACCGGCTTTGCCTGGGTTAGGTACGGCGGTCGGAGGGCCGAGCTCGCAGAGACGGCGTAGACCGCAGCGACAAATGCGAGTAGTGCGAGTGCTCTCATTGGCCGTCGGCTCCCGCTTCGCCGATACCTGAGACGTTCCGCAGTCTTTGGCAGGTCGGGCACATGCGCGGCCGGCGCGGCGGATCCTCGGGCGTCTCGTGCTCGAGCATCGGCACCGAGTGGCCGCAGGAGAGAAGCCACGATGCGTTCACGACCCTTTGGGTCGCTTGAACGTGGCGCGCTCCTCGTTGATCGCGACAAGCTCCTACCCCTTCGCTCCCTCACCGTTGAAAATCTGCTCCATCCGCTGCGCTCCGAGGAGTCCCTTCTGCTTGTCCTCCCCCACTCGTTTCACCTGGTACTCCCACTTCGGCAGTGACACTTCGAGGCGGGCGACTTGCTCGGCCTTCGCTTGGCGTGCAGCTTGATCGACCGACGCCTGGTGCTCTTTCTGCTCCCGCTCAGCCTGCTTTTCCTCCTCGGTCTGCGGTTGAACGGCGACATGCGATCCTCCTTTTCGCTGGTCAGACGGACTCTAATTCGCCGCGTGCCATAAGACTTGCCCAGCTGCGGCGAAAGGCATAGGTGGTGACGACAGCGAGGAACGACGAGATCCTCGAGGTCGCGATCTTCCTGCACGACGAGACTCGTCGATCGGTGTGAGAACGCGGTCGACATGGCTATCGAGGCGGATGACCGGGACGCGATGAACGAGGCCGCGGTGCTCGTGCATCGCTCGGAGGACGTCCTGCCAAGCTGGCTCGGCAACAAGAACCGCCGGTGCGAGCAGACACACTGGCGCTGGCATCGCGTAGAAGCGGATTCTGGAAGCGATCAACGACAGCCGTGAAGGTTCACTCGGCCCGGCGGGTACTCGCCGCCGACGCCTCAAGCTGCACGGGCTCACACCGAGCCTCGCGATAATCGACGAGCTGCACGCCCACCTCGACGACAGCGTCTACCTCGCGATGCGCACCGCCGCGATGAAACGCCCCGGCTCCCGCCTCGTCGTCATCTCCACCGCCGGACAAGGCGCGGCGGCGACAAGAGCGCGTCCGCCGTCGTCTGGATCAACCAGGCCCACCACGTCGGCTGCGAGATCTACCACGGTGACGCCGGCGTCCTCGACTGCATCGACCTCATCCGCGAGCTCGCAGGACGTTACGAGCTGCGCGAGGGGATGTACGACCCGTGGCGGTTCGGCCAGGCCGCACAAGAGCTCGAACAGGAACGCATCACCGTCACCGCCTTCCCCTAAACCGACTTGCGAATGGTGCCCGCCAGCGACCGGCTCTACCAAGCGGTCGTGCAACAGCGGCTCACCCTCCCCGACAACGAGGAGCTACGGCAGCACATGGCCAACACGATCGCCCGCCACAACCCGCGCGGCTGGCGCCTCGACAAGCCCAGCCTCGAGCAGCCCAACGACTCGATCATCGCCATGTGCATGGCACTCGAAGCGATGGAGAACCAACCCGAACCAGTGCAGGTGATCGGATGGCTCTAACCACCCGCTGCCTCGACTGCGGCCAACGCACCAGCGGCTCACGCTGCACCACCTGCACACGCCGCCGCGACCACACACGCAACCACTCGCCGGCCCAACAGGCACGGCTCTCGATCAGCAGCGCCCAACGCCAGCGCGTCTACCAACGGGACGGCTACCGCTGCCTCGACTGCGGCACCCCGCACGACCTCACCCTCGACCACGTCCTCCCGCTCGCCTTCGAGGTGAAGCCCAACTACCGCGACGACGAGCTCGCCACCCGATGCCGACGCTGCAACGGCGCCAAGGGCGCAGCACCCGCTCGATTCTTCTAAGCGCCCCCGCCTACTCCCTCGCAGCGCGTTGCGCAAACACGGCGCGACTAGAGGTCGGTTAGAGCGAGACGCGGTCCTGCGGGTTGGTGCTACGGAGCACAAGTCCGCGGCATGCTCGCGCGCGCTCGCGTTGGTGCTATGGAGCACAAACCGGGGGACGCGCGCGGCGAAAACACGGCGTCAGGAAGCCTTATCTTCTCCTTCCGGCTCGCCGTCGACCCAGGAAGCTTGACCGCGACGCGTCTGCTGCTTGTGGCGTTCCTCCTCCCGCCGTTCGATCTCCCGAACCTCCTGCAGAACGGCGCGCCCACCCGCAGCGGACGCTCGTCGGCCTCGAGCTCGAGGGTAACGAGCCGGCCTCCCACGGCGACTGCGTCCACGCCGGCCGCCACCAGGTCGAGGTGGTCACGAGCGGCACCCACTCGCCGACGCTGAAGCGGAACATCGCGCTCTGCCGGATGAACGTCCGCTACGTCGAGCTCGGCACCGAGGTCGAGGTCGGCAAGCTCGACGGCCACCAGAAGTGCATCCCCGCCAGCGTCGTGCGCTTCCCGTTCTTACGACCCGGAGAAGGCCCGCCCTCGAGCCTAGGGCACCCAGGTCCAGAAGACGGTGGTATCGGCCTTGCTGTTCCCGGTCACACAGAACTGGTTCGCCGCCGGCGGACTGGCGCAGATCTGGGCGGTCGCGCCGACGCGTCGTTGCGATCCGATCGGGTCCTTGATCGTGAACGACCCCGATCCCGTGTGGGCGATCTTGGCCTCGGCGTGCACGTAGATGTTCCAGCCTGTCGGCAGCGTCCCGTTGATCCGTACCGACCCGCTGACGGTGCCCTTCTTCGTGCCCGGAACGTCCGACGTGTTGCCGGTGTACGTTGTCTTGCCGGTCTTGAGGTCCAGCGTCCCGACGTGGCCCTCGATGGTGAGAGTCATCTTGGTGGCCGTGCCGCCCGGGAACGCACCCGTGCTACCCCCGCCTCCGCCTGCGCCCCCGCCGGCCTTCAGGCGGTTCCGCTGCTCGGCGAGGGC
>Ga0136614_10002969_pt1 | contig 10718 bp, 11 predicted proteins | sample AntDrymUQ2792106_2_FD_106643 | JGI IMG/M metagenome (GOLD analysis project Ga0136614, IMG submission 106643) | Polar desert sand microbial communities from Dry Valleys, Antarctica - metaG UQ279 (21.06) | ecosystem: Environmental > Terrestrial > Soil > Desert | place: Antarctica: Dry Valley... | reverse complement strand
TTCGGCAAGTTCTACATCCAGGAGCGCACGGCCAGGGAGGGCACAAACCCGCAGACGGGGAAGAAGATGAATATCCCTGCCCAGAAGGTCCCCTCGTTCAGCGCGGGTAACGTCCTCAAGGAGTCGATCTAGGAACTTTACCCCGCGATGGCAATCTGCGGGCCGGCACATCCAGAGCACGGCCCGCAGGTCGCCTCACGTACCCGCTGATGAGGGGATGGGTCGGAGCAGAGAGGAAGAGCCGTGTACGACGTGTACATACGCTTCATCGACGGGACCTCTATACGCTTTAGGGCGCGCGAGTTCGACATCAACGTGGGTCAACTCCCGACGGAGGCGAAGCCCAAGCGGTTCCTTTACAAGGACGCCAACGGTCACGACACACCGATCTACCTCCGATTCGACCAAGTGGCCGCCATAATAGTGACCCCCGCGGGGGCCAGCGGCCAATGATGAGCACCTCCCGCCTCTCTTGAAGCGCCAAGCTTCCGAGAAAACGAGGGCATAAAGAGGGAGCCGGTCCCCTACATGGCGACTGACCCTTCGAACCGCCGTGAGCTAGCCGCCTTCAGTCTTCAAACATCTCCTCTGCCATCTGGTCCACTTTGTGCTCGGCATGTACCTGCATGTCCCCCTCGGCGCCCGTATCCTCGGTCATCTGCTTCGCCATCTCGTCCGCTTTGCGCTCGTTGTGCTGATGTGGATCTCCCCCGGCGCCCGTATCTTCGGTCACCCTCTGCGCGAGGTCTTCCTCCGCGCGCGCGGGATCTATGGGCATGTGCCCCTCTAGAGGCATGTCCTCCATCATGCCAGCGTCCGCCTCGTCCTCGGTCACCGCACTCGCATAATCGGCTGACTCCATGGACTTCATCGACTCCGCCGATTCCATGGACTCCATCGACTCCGCGGACTCCATGGAGTCTTCCCTGAGGCTGGGTAGGGGACGCGGCTGAACGTCGCCCTTTTCGATCCTCCTAATAACCTGTTCCTTCCTGCGGTCGGCTGCCTTTGCCCGCGCCTCGATCCTTCCCTTGACCTCTCTGTCCGCCCTGCGCATGGCCTCGTCTATCCTGCGCTCGGTTTCCCGTTGCCGCCGCTCCTGTTCGCGTACGCTCATGCTCTGCCTCCCTTTGGAACCTAAAACCCTGGCATACCCTGGTCAAGTGGTAACGCCTATCTGTCTCAGCATACCCATTACGTCGAACTCGCCCCAGTATTCGAGTATCTCACCATCCACGATGCGGACAATGTCGATCCCCATCACCGTAACCAGCTTCCCGGTAGGAGCGACGTCCATGAACTCACCCTCGTGAGTACCGCTCATAATCCAGCGAAAAGCCGTTTTGTCCCCTTCGGTTATGCTATCCGCTTGAGTTATACGGAGGTCGGGTAAAGCGTGGTGCATCATAGCGAACGCTCGTTTGACCCGCTCCGGATCGAGCACGCTGTCGGTGGAGAGGTGATAGCTGACCCATGCTTCGTCGATCTTGCCGCCGACGACACGGTCGAACTCGATGCCGGTTATCGTCGCCCAGGAGCCGGTGGGAGGAATCCCGAAAAGCTCCTTTTGGTGGGTGCCACAGGCTGTCCAGCGGGTCACCACCATATCTCTTTCGGAGAGCTGGTCCTCGACAGCGAAGCAGGCGTCGGGGTAAGCAGCACGGTATGTCGCCACGTACCGTTCGATGCCCTCGCGCCCATGCACTTCTTGGGAAGCGCTTGGATCGTGAAGGACGTAGTTGGGCGCGAAAAGTTCGTCTATCCGTCCGAGGTCCCCCTGAGTAAGAACCTCATCGAGCCACCGGCGGACCAGGATCTTGTTCTCTTCGACCATAGAACATTCTCCTTCATCCCGCCTCCTACCAGCGGGTTGTCGACTGCTCTGTTCGCGAGTCCCCTCTGCCAAAGACCGACGCGCTGCTAACAACCGTCGCGTTCGGTGTACTTTTTGACTTTGCGCCCGGCACCGATCTTTGCTGTCCTGCTTCCGCCGATCTCTCCCCTACTCTCTCGGGAGCCCCTTTAACTCTTTGACCCTCTGCTCGAACTCCTCCGGGGAGTTCGAGTTCTTGAACGCCCAGGCCAGGTCCTCTATGTTCTGCTGATTGGATCGGATAAATACAAGGGCTTGTCTCAGGGGCATGTCCTCGAAAGCGGCCAGCGCCAACCCCATGACATCGAAAGGTTCGGCGACCTCGGCTTTCTGGCACATTGCATACATTCGAGCAGACTTGACCAGCAGTTTCTTTGCGTCGTCGTCCATCTAGCTCCTCTCCTATCGGAAGGGGTAACCTATTAATTAGGATCTCGTGCGTTGGCCATCTTCACACCATACTCTTAGGAGCGGAACTATCCGACGGCCAGCCCGCCGTCGATCCGTAGCTGGACGCTGGCGTTGTCGGCGTAGCACCCGCTGAACCTCGCTCATCGAAGCGTAACTCGCGGGCCTTCGCTGGAGCAGTAAAGCTAGCCTTGATCGATTCGCCCGTCCACTCCTTAAAGGAAGATCTCCCTCTGCTTCGTCAGCCTCGATTTGCGGCGTTCATCACGTCTTTGACTGTAATGCGCCCTTCGGCGCCCAAGCCCGTCACCTAAGAAAGATCCACGCCCAACTCCTCAGCTTTCTGTTCGGCGGCTTCCGTAGCATTCGGAGTTTCCCCACCTCCTCCGTTCTCTACCGTCTGGCTGGCTTGGTCGGCCGCCTGCCCTGTGGCGTCTTGCGTCTGTGACCCGCCGCCTCCCCGGCGGCCTCCTTGACGCGGCCCTTGGCCTTGTCCATCGCCCCTTCGTTCTTGTCCTGCCCGCTCTTCTGTACGTATCATCTTAGACGAGAGAAGGGCCAGGACGGTTACACCCCGGCCGAAACCGCGCCTGGAATTACAACGGTTCGGTGGACGCTTTCTCGCTACGCCACGGCAACCTCCTTCGCCATGAGCTCCTAGTAGCTCTCTGGGCTCACGTAACCGAGCGAGGAGTGCAGCCTCCTTCGGTTGTAAACGCCTCCAGGTGCTCGAAGACGGCACTCCTTGCGGCCTCCCTGGTGGGAAGGCGCCGGCGATGGACGAGTCCGCGTTTGAGTGTGGACACGAAACTCTCCGAGGTGGCGTTGTCCAGCGCCGCGAGCCCGTCCTCCCTATCGAAGGGACGATGCCCACCTCTTCGAGCCGCTTGCCAAAGGAGAGCGCCGTATACCGAGTACCGCGGTCGGAGTGGTAAACGAGGCCCGCGGCCGGCTTCCTTCTCCACGCCGCCATCTCCAGGGCGTCGACCACGAGTCCGGTTCCGAGGTGGCTCGCCATGGACCAGCCCACGATCCTTCTCGAGTAGACGCCGAGCACGAAGGCCAGGTAGGGGAAGCCTTCGTCCGTTTTAACGTAGGTAATGTCCACCGTCCAAAACCGATCCGGCGCGGTAGCGGCGAAGTTCCGATCGAGGAGGTCCAGAGCGGGTGTGGCCGAGGGGGTAGGCGGAGGCTCAAGAGCTTTGTGGTGCCGAGGCGCTTCTACGATTCGGCGGCCGAGCTGAGGCGGGCCGTCCTGGGCGCGTTGCGTTTGCTGGGGGCAGTCGAGCTTCAGTGTTAGCTTGGAGGTACTTAGGAACGGGATCATCGCTGTTATGCTGTGGTCTTAAAGAGGTTGAGGCGTGAGCCGTTTCGGTCCACTCGGTCCTTGAGATCCGCGACACTCGAACAAGATCGATAGCCGACCTCCTCAGAGATTTTCTCCGAGAATGCTCCCGAATACCCCACAATCGCGCTCCAAAAGCAGATGCGATGCGCTTCGCGCTAACCTCGAGAGCAACATCGTAGAGGGCTGGTCCTAAGACCAGCCTTACTTACACTAGCGCTTGATTGTACAATCTCACCTAGAGACGAGCGAACCTGTGGGGAGTGGTTGAGAAAGATAGCGTTCATCAACGCGAAGGGCGGGGTTGCAAAGACCACGTCCTGCGTAAACGTAGGCGCGGGACTGGCCCTGAGAGGCTATCAAACCCTCCTGCTCGACCTCGACACTCAGGGGCACGTCACGAAGAGTCTGGGAGTGCGAGCAGGTGAGGGGTTGGCGGAACTTGTGCAGGGCGACGCCAGCCTCAAAGAGGTGCAAATAGAAGCTCGCGAGAACCTGTTCGTGATCGCCGGCGGAGGGGCGCTCCCCGGCGTGAAGCGCCTAATCTCTCGGAGGGACATGCGCTCCGAGTTAGTGTTGAGCGAGGCTTTGGAAGACCTCCGAGGATACGATTTCGTGTTGCTGGACACGGCGCCTTCGTGGGACGTTCTCAACGTCAATTGCCTCTTCTACGCCGATGAACTCCTGGTCCCGGTCTCGATGGAGGTTCTGGCGCTGCAGGGGATTGGCGACTTCCTGGGCCGTGTCGGTCAAGTCCAGCGCTACCGGGAGGGACTGCGGATCCAGGGCATAATCCCTACCTTCTACGACGCGCGAGTGAAGAAAAGCGCGGAGATCCTGGAGCAGTTGAAGCGCTACTTCCCCGATGCCCTCTGGCCGCCCGTGCGCTACAACACGAGGCTTTCGGAAGCGCCGGGCTTCGGTCAACACATCTTCGAGTACGCGAAAAGGAGCAATGGGGCCGCCGACTACGCCCGCCTGGCGGAGCGGCTCGCGAAAGGCGGGTGAGCTGAGTCATGAGCAAGAGGAGAAAAGTACCGGAAGATCTTATGGCAACTATCCTGGGCGAGGGCTCCGGATCTTCCAGCGATGAGCGAACTTCTTCGTGGTCTACCGGGTCACGCAGCGCCGACCGAAGAACCGCCGCGTCCGCTTCCGACGACGAAAGTACGATCTCCTGGGAGAAGCAGCCGGAGCGGGTGGGTACTACGTTCAACCTCTCCAAACAGGTCGGCGGAGAGCTGGACAAGCTCCGGTTGAAGCTTCAGCAAGAGGAGAGCATTCGCTCTTCCAACTCCGAGATCGCCGAGGTAGCGCTTCGGATCGCGGTCGAGGACGCACGCGCGAGGGGAACGGAGAGCGAGTTGGTCAAGAGGCTAAGCGGGCGGCCCGCGGATCGGGACGAGGAGGATACCAGCGTGGCGCACGACACGCTCGGCGAAACGACCGACGAGGTAGGCTGGACAACGCAACGCAGCGTGGACGACTCCGGTCGCATCGTCGAGACCACCTACAACGGGGCCGGGGAAATCGCTGACGAGGCGGTGGTGGGCGACGTCGCCGACCTGCCGGTGGAGGCAGAATACCTAGACGAAGAGGGGAGATTCCTAAGCCTGGCGACCGATGAGCTGGGGAACACCTTCGAGTTGGTTATGGACAAGGAGTTCAACACGCTCGGCGCGAGGCTCGTCCGGGGCGCGGACTGAGACGTTCGCGTTCGGTGAACACCGGGCACAGGATCGTTTATCCGTTCTCCGACGACGAGGTGAAGCAGCAGATCCAGGAAGAAGTCGGCATAAAGCCCGAGTTCGCCATAGAGGCGGCGAATGCGGGAGGAGGAGAGAGGGAGACCATACAGCGGGCGAAGGAGACGAGAAAAAAGCTGTGGTTAAGGGGTACCCCCTAGCTGCCGCAGCAGGCCCATCACGTCGAACCCGCCCCAGTAGTCGAGTATCTCGTCGTCTACGACGCGGACGATGTCTATCCCCATCGCCATAACTAGCTTACCGGTAGGAGCTATACCCATGAACTCACCCTCGTGAGTACCGCTCATTGCCCAGCGGAAAGCTATTTTGTCCCCTTCGGTTATGCTGTCCGCTTGGGCCACATGGAGATCGGGGAAAGCGTGGTGCATAGCGGCGACCGCTCGTTTGACCCGCTCCGGGTCGAGTACGCTGTCGGCGAAGAGGTGGTAGCTGATCCACGCTTCATCTATCTTGCCACCGACGATGCGGTCGAACTCGATCCCGGTTGCCGTTACCCGAGAGCCGGTGGGCGGAATCCCCGCAAACTCCCCCCGGTGGGTGCCATGAGCTGCCCAGCGGGTCGCCACTATATCCCTTTCGGCTACCTGATCCTCGACGATAAAGCAGGCGTCCAGGTAAGCGGCGCGGCTTGCGGCGACGTACCGTTTGATGCCCTCGCGACCGTGCACTTCTTGCGGGAAGCTGGGATCGTGGAGGACGTAGTTGGAAGTGAAAAGTTCGTCTACTCGTCGGAGGTTTCCCTGGGTGATGGGCCTGCGTGTCGCCCTCGGGAAGCTGCTGCATCAGGCTTTCGAGCTGGGCGCTGTCGCTCTGCATCCGGCCCTTTATCCTGCCCATTGACTGCCCGAAGTACTCCTGGGCCTCTTGCAGGTACTGATCCTGCGTCTGCTGCTGGAGGTTCTGCGTTCCTTCGCTAACTCTCTCTCCTCGTGGGCTTCTGCTTTCGGGGAGCGGTGAGGCTGGTCGGTGTCAGCCCCGCTCTGCTCCCCTAAGAGAAGTTGCCTCTCAGCTTCCGTGGCGTTCGGCTCTTCTCCCCCTCCGACGACGTCCTACAGTAATCCTCCTCCACCCTTCTTCTGGTCTCCACCGGTAAGTCCCCCTAGGAGGCCCTGCGCCTGGTCGGTCACCCCCCACGAGATCCTATCCTCCCTGGCCTTCTTCCTCCTCTTCTTCCTCTTCTTCGCCCTGCTGCTGGCCTCCGCCGGTAAGCCCGCCTACGAGGCCTTGCGCCTGGTCGGTCACCTGCCCTACGGCGTCCTGCGCCCCTTCCTCTCCTTCCTGGGGTCCGGAGTGGTGCTAGTAACTGGAGTCCTCGGTGGTCTCCGTGGAGGGAGGGAGTTCCAGATTGAGGAGGCTTCCGTCTGGGCCGAGCTGCAGTTTGAGGAGGCTTCCGGACTCGTCCGTCACGGTGGTCGTCGTACTTCCCTCTTCGTCGGTGGTCTCCTCGTAGCCCTCCGCCGCCGGAAGATCGGCGGCGTTGCCCACCATCTCCTCATCAACCAAGTTGCCCTCCTCGTCGAAGGTGCTCTCGACTATGTTCCCCTCCTCCTCGTCGACGGTGCGCTGCACCTGCTGGCCTTCCTTGTTGGTGGTGGGCTCGCCGAGCATCTGGCGGCCCGGCGCGAGGTTCCCTGCTGCCTCGGTGGCCTGATCCACCGCCCCACTTACGGTGTCCTGTGCTCCCTGAGCTGCCTGTCCGACCTGGTCGGTAGCCTGCTCGTCAGTGTCGCTTACGCCTTGGGCTGCTTGTCCTGAGGTGTCGCTAACGCTTTCTGCGGCTTGCCCTGCGACCTCCTGGGTAGGCTGTCCTGCGCTCTGCCCGTCCTGCTGGGCCGTCTGGTCAGCTTGATCTGTCGTCTGCCCTACAGCGTCCTGCGCTTGATCGGTCACCTGGTCCACGGCTTCTTGATCTTCGTCATTGACGTCTCCGACGACGACACGACCACCAGAACCCGTCCCCTTCACGGCAGAGAGGTTCACTCCCAGCTCCTCCGCTTTGCGCTTGGCCGCGTTCGTGGCGCTCGCTTCTTCCTCACCCCTCTCACTCTCCGTCGCCTGTCCGGCTTGGTCGGTCGCCTGTCCTGCGGTACCCTGCGCCTGCTTGGTAGCCTGTCTTGCAGCGTCCTGCGCTCCTTGAGCAGCCTGCTCGGTCCCTCCGGTGACCTGACCCTTCGCATCCCCGGCCAGGCTCGTCACATCTTTGACGGTGATGCGTCCCCCCGAGCCCGTACCTTCGATCTCCGTGAGATCTGTGCCCAGCTCCCGAGCCTTGCGCTCGGCGGCCTCTGTGGCGTTCGGTTCTTCCTCACCTCCGCCACTTTGCGCCGTCTGACCACCCTGGTCCTGCCCCGTAACGCCTTGAGCTCGATCGGCAGCCTGTCCTGCGGCGTCCTGCGCCTGCTGGGCCGCATCTCCTGCGGTGTCCCGCGCTCCTTGCGCGGCCTCCCGCTCTTCCTCATTGACGTCTCCGACGACGACACGACCACCAGAACCCGTCCCCTTCACGGCGGAGAGGTTCACTCCCAGCTCCTCGGCCTTGCGCTTGGCGGCGTTCGTGGCGTCCGGCTCTTCTTCTTGCCCGCCTTCACCCTGCTGCTCCGCCTGCTCACCCTGCTCTGTAGCCTGCCCTATGGCGTACTGCTCCTGCTGGGCGGCTTCTCCCGCGGTGTCCTGCGCCCCTTGCGCGGTCTGCTCGGTAGCCTGCTCCGCGGCGTCTCCCACTCCTTGCGCGACTTGGCCAGCTTGCTCGGTGGCCTGCCTTGAGGCTTCCTTGGTAGGCTGTCCTGCGTCCTGCCCGTCCTGCTGGACCGCCTGGCCAGCACCTTGCCCTGCTTCTCGCGTGGCTTGGTCCGCCCCTTCGCCGCCATCTTGCTGCGCCGCTTGTCCGGTTTGCCGATCCCCCCGATCGGCTCCCCGTTCTGCTGCGCCGCCGGTCTGGTCTTCGGCTTGGTCGGGCGCGTCGCCCGCCCGATCCGTCGCTCGACCCGACGCGCCTTCGGCCTGATCCGTGGCCTGCCCAGCCTGGTCCGCCTGCTTGGATTTGTCTCTCGTCTGCCCTGCGGCATCCTGCGCTTGATCGGTCGCCTGGCCCGCGGTGCCCTGCACTCCCTCGGCGGCCTGGTCGGTTACCTGCCCCAGAGCACCCTGCGCCTGATCCGTTGCGCCTCCCACGCCTTCCTGCGCTCCTTGCGTGGCCCCCTGCCCTTCCTCATTCACGTCTCCAACGAAGATACGACCACCGGGACCCGTCCCCTTTACGGCAGAGAGGTCCGCCTCCAGCTCTCGAGCTCTGCGATCGGCCGCCTCCGTGGTCTCCGCTCCGCTCTTAGCGTCGTCTTGCGTGTCTCCGACGGCGCCGCGCTCGCCGGAGCCTCCCGCGTCGGAAAGGCCCTCGCCAAGCTCTTCGCTCCTTCGCCCTGCGGTGGTAGTCGTCTCGTCGTCTACCTCGATCTCCTCCTTGCGGAGGTCCTCCTCGATTATCTCCTCGTCCTCCACAACATCCTTGCGGATGCGCACCTCTTCCTTGACCACCGTCCGCTTCTCGACCACCACCTCTTCCTCGAACACGGGCACCGCTATCTCGTCTTCCCCGATCTCCGACTCGGCGGCCGCCTCCTCGACCGGGACGCGCTCCACCGTGACCTCTTCGCGCTTCTTGGGCACTCGTACCTGCTCGCGATCGGTGCGGACCCGTTTTCGGATCCTCAGGCTGCCGGCTTCCCGCTCGCGAACAGTGGCCCTGAGCTCCTCCTCCGAGCGCTGGATCCTCAACTCGTCCTCGTCCGCAAGATCGCTCCCCGATTGGGCGAGCCCTTCCTGCTCTCGCGGTTGCTCGCGGAACCCTCCACTCTCCGTATCCCCCGAGGGTATGTCGGGGCGCTCCTTGTACTTACTACGCTCTCTTTCCCGCTCCGCACCGACGCGTTGGTCCCCGGCAGCGTAGTCCTGGCTTCGACCGGAGACAGAGCGCGAGGGGTGCTCGCTCGCACCCTCATGGTGGGCGTCGTGGGCTCTCCGATCCGCGGAGCTTGGCGTAGATCTCGGACCAAAATACTCGCGGATTCGCTCCTCGTGCTCGGGGGTTATCTCGCCGTCGTCGCCGAAGTTCGGAGCGGCGATAACCCTGCCCCTGGGCTCGGAAACCCTGACGACCCGCCGCTCGGGTTCTACCGTACAAATCTCCACCGGGATGGGGGTGGACCTCGGTGCCGAAGGATTCCTTCGCACCCCGATATACTCGAGTTGGTCGTTCTCGTCCACGAAGAGGTCGGTTACCTCGCCGACCTCCTCGTCCCGAAGGTCGCGGACTTCGTACCCTGCGAAATCGCCTGCCAGTTCCTCGAAGGGGTCCCCGCGCTCCCCGTACATAACCCATACCTCCCAGTATCGATTGTGTGACGTATATTCACCTCACCTAGTAGGGTTCCGCAACTACTGTGAGGCGTTCTCGTGTACCTCCCGAGACGAGAGTACCTACCGGCCACCCGACAAGGTGTCCGTAACGTCGTCCAGCAGCCCCTTGTCCTCACGACGCTGCTTGTCTCGCTCCCTCTCCGCCTGCCTCGCTTCTTCCTCCGCCCGGTCGGCCTTCGCCTTCTTCGCCGTTTCCTTTTCGGCGGCGGCCTTCCTCTGCTCCGCTTGGCCCTCGGCCTTCCTGTCCTCGTCGCCGGTCAGGACGCCGGCGGCTTCCTTTATCTTGCCCTTGGCCTTGTCCATCAGCCCTCCTTCGGCTGCATCTTCGGGAACGTTTACTGCTGGTCCGCGGCGTTGACCACGTCCTTGACGGTGATGCGCCCTTCGTAGCCCGAACCTATCACCTGGGAGAGGTCCACGCCCATTTCCTCGGCCCTCCGCTTGGCGGCCTGCGTGGCGTTCGGCTCTTCTCCACCTTCCCCGTCTTGCGTCGCCTGGCCGTCCTGCTGGGTAGCCTGGTCCGCGGCGTCTTGTGCTTGCTGGGTAGCTCCTCCGGCAGCAGTCTCTTGTGCCTGGCCCTCTGCCTGTCCTGAGGTCCCCTGAGCCTGCTGAGTGGCCTGTCCCGCCGTATCCCGCGCCCCTTGCGCGGCCTGCCCGGCCTGATCGGTCACCTGTCCCGCGGCTTCCTGTGCCTGCCCCGCCGCCTGACCGGCGGTGTCCTGCACGCCTTGCGCGGCCTGCCCGACCTGATCGGTGACTCCTCCCAGAGGTCCACCGCCCTGGCCGCCGCCCTGCTGGCCGCCGCCCTGCTGCTGACCCCCGCCGGTGAGCCCGCCTACGGTGTCCTGGACTCCCTGCACGGCTTGTCCCGCTTGATCGGTGACCTGTCCGGCGGTGTCCTGCGCCTGCTGGG
>Ga0136614_10002968_pt1 | contig 10718 bp, 7 predicted proteins | sample AntDrymUQ2792106_2_FD_106643 | JGI IMG/M metagenome (GOLD analysis project Ga0136614, IMG submission 106643) | Polar desert sand microbial communities from Dry Valleys, Antarctica - metaG UQ279 (21.06) | ecosystem: Environmental > Terrestrial > Soil > Desert | place: Antarctica: Dry Valley... | reverse complement strand
TCGGGCGACAGGCCTCGATCCGAGGCGACCCGCGAGACCCGCAGATGCGGGGACGCCGTGACGACGACCACCACGTCGAAAGCAGGGGCGAGGCCGAGCTCCACGAGTAGCGGGGTGACGTAGACGACGATCCGGTCGGTGGCCCGGAAGGCCTCGACCCGATCGCTGAAGCGCCGTGCGACTTCGGGATGCACGATCGCCTCCAGCGCCGCCTTCTGCGCCCGATCGGAGAAGATCCGGTTCGCGAGGGCGGATCGGTCCAGTTCGCCGTCGGGCGAGACCACCCCTCGTCCGAATGCATCGACCACGCGATCGAATCCGGGCGTCCCCTTCGCCACCGACTCGCGTGCGAGCTGGTCGGCGTCGATCACGGCGGCCCCACGCCGTTCGAGCAGGCGGGCGACCGTCGACTTCCCGGAGCCGATGCCGCCGGTCAGTCCGACGAGGAGCACGACAGCCTCCCTACTCGGATCGGCCCTCTCGGCGCTTGAGGTCCTCGAGGATCGCCTCCAGGGAGACCTCCTCGTCGGTCGCAGGTGTCTCGGGCGTTCCGTCGGGGGCAGACTCGGTCGATGCCGCAGGCGCGGGAGGCGCTGCCTCGGGCGCGGACTCCACCGCATTGGCCGACTGCACTTCTTCCGGTGTCGACTCCACTGCGGGTGCCGGCGTCGCGATGTCGGCCTCGGCCTCCGATCGTGCGGTCCCTGCCAGCTGGGTCCCCGGCGGGGGGGCGTCGGCCTGCGTCGCATCCGACTCCGCGACCGCGTCGAGCACCGCCTGCGGCACCTGCACGGTCGGGACGAGAGCCTCCGCCGGCCTTCGCTCGGGCTCGGGCTCCACCTCGATCTCGGTCTGTTTGGCCGGGGCGGGCGTCACCTGTCGCATCGACAGGCTCACGCGGCGGCGGGACACATCCACGTCGACGACCTTCACCTGGACCTCGTCCCCGACGGACAGCACGGACTCCGGGGTGTCGATGTGCTCGTGAGACAGCTCCGAGATGTGCACGAGACCTTCGATGCCTTGCGACACGCGAACGAACGCACCGAACGGCACGAGCTTGGTCACCTGACCGGGGATCACCTCGCCGGCCTTGTAACGACGCTCGAATTCCTTCCAAGGGTCCTCCTGGGTGGCCTTCAGCGACAGCGACACGCGCTCGCGCTCGAGGTCGACATCGAGCACCTCGACCTCGACCTCTTCCCCGACCGCGACGACCTCGCTCGGGTGATCGACGTGCTTCCAGGAGAGCTCGGACACGTGCACGAGACCGTCCACGCCGCCGAGATCGACGAACGCGCCGAAGTTCACGATCGAGGAGACCGTGCCCTTACGACGCTCGCTCTTCTGCAGGTTCTCGAGGAACTTCTTGCGGCCCTCGGACTGCGACTCCTCGAGGAACACGCGGCGCGACAACACCACGTTGTTCCGGTTGCGATCGAGCTCGATGATCTTGCACTCGAGCTCCGTCCCGATGTACGGCTGGAGGTCTCGGACGCGGCGGAGATCGACGAGCGAGGCGGGCAGGAAGCCGCGGAGCCCGATGTCGAGGATCAGGCCGCCCTTCACGACCTCGATGACGGGGCCCTTGATCGTCTGACCGGACGCCATCGTCTCCTCGATCCGGCCCCAGGCGCGCTCGTATTGCGCGCGCTTCTTGGACAGGATCAGGCGGCCTTCCTTGTCTTCCTTCTGCAGGACGAGGGCCTCGATCCGGTCGCCGACCGATACAACCTCGTTCGGGTCGACGTCGTGGCGGATCGAGAGCTCCTTGGACGGGATCACGCCCTCGGACTTGTAGCCGATGTCGAGGAGGATCTCGTCGCGGTCGATCTTCACGACGACGCCCTCCATGATGTCGCCGTCCTTGAAGTCACGGAGCGAGGCCTCCATCGCCTGGATGAGCTCTTCCGGCGTGTAGTCTTCGCCGACGGGCTCGGGGGTAGCGACGACGGGGGTCGTCTCGGCGGGAGCGGGTGTTGCCGGCTCCGCCTGCTCGGGAGCTGCCGCGTCGGCGGTCTCCTGGATGCTCGTCTCGGCTACCTCCGGGATCGTTGCCTCGGTCGTCTCTTCGACCTCGGCGGTCTCCGGTGTGTCCTCGGTCGTGGTCTCGATATCACTCATGCGGTGGGTCTCCTTCTGGCACGCGGGGCTCACCGCATCGCGGGTTGGGATTTGCGACGCGGGACGCGAGCGATCCGCGACCCGAAGGAAGGGTAGGTGACCAGCGCAAACGCCGTCAATCGGCCGGTGGCTCGCACGCGGCAGCCTCAGTGGCCCTCGGGAGCGGCCTCCGACCAGTTGGCACCGACACCCACGTCGGCTCTGAGGTCGACGTCGAGCTCGACCGCGTGCTCCATCCGCTCGCGGATCAGCTCGACTGCTTCATCGGCCCGGTCCTTCGCCACCTCGAAGACGAGCTCGTCGTGGACCGTGAGCAGCATGTGGCAGTCGAGCTCGGGACGCTCGCGGAGGGCCCGGTCCACCGCGATCATCCCGACTTTGAAGACGTCCGAGGCGCTCCCCTGGATCGGTGCGTTCAGCGCCTGCCGGCGACCGAGATCACGGATCCGCGGATTGGCGGCCTGCAGCTCCGGGATATACCGGCGCCGTCCGAGGAGGGTCTCCGTGAATCCGTCGACCGTCGCCCGGTCCACCTGGTGGTGGAGGTACTCCTTGATCGCCGGGAAGCCCTCGAAGTAGGCGTCGATGAACTCCTGGGCCTCATCGGGCGTGATGCCCAGCCGGGTCGCGAGTCCCCACGCGTTCATCCCGTACGCGAGGCCGTAGTTGACCGCCTTGGCGCGTCGGCGCATCTCGGCGTCGACGTGCTCGGGCGGCAGATCGAAGACGGTCGCGGCGGTGGCCGCATGGATGTCGAGGCCGGAATCGAACGCCTCCGTGAGCCCCGCGTCGCCCGAAAGATGCGCCAGGATCCTGAGCTCGATCTGCGAGTAGTCGGCGACCAGCAGGACCTGGTCGTCCGCGCCCGGGATGAACGCGCGCCGGATCTGTCGCCCCAACTCGGATCGGATCGGGATGTTCTGGAGGTTCGGGTTGGAGGACGAGAGCCTCCCGGTGGCAGCCACGGTCTGGTTGAACGAGGTGTGGAGGCGACCGCCCTTCGGGTCCACCATCTTCGGCAGCGCCTCCAGATACGTGGAGTTCAGCTTGTCCAGCTCGCGCCAGGAAAGGAGCGCGTCGACGATCGGGTGGGCGTCCCTGAGCTTCTCGAGCACGCTCGCGTCCGTCGAGAGCTCGCCTTTGGGCGTCTTCTTCCCGGGTTGGAGCCCCAGCTGGTCGTAGAGGATCGCCCGGAGCTGCGGCGGCGAGTTCAGGTTGAACTCCTCCCCGGCGTGCAGGAACACCTCGGCCTTGAGCGTCGCCATCCGGTCCCGGACCGACTCCCCCATCTCTTCGAGGTAGGGCACGTCGAGCCGCATGCCGCGGGCCTCCATCCGGGCGAGGACGGAGGCGAGCGGCAGCTCGACGTCCTCGAGGAGGGGACGCAATCCCTGTCGGTCGATCTGCTCCTCCAGGACCGGCGAGAGGAGCGCCACCGCGGCCGCTTCGGAGGCCACGCGTCGCCAGGGGTCCTCGGTGAAGAGCTGCCTTTCCGCTTCCTTGGCCGCATCCTCCTCCTCGGCGCCGAAGAGGTCGGTGCCCAGGTGACGCTCTGAGAGCGCCGCGAGGGGGTAGTCCGCGGCGCCCGGGTCGAGCAGATAGCCGGCCAGCATCGTGTCGAACGCCACACCCTCGAGGAGTGCGCCGGCCCGCAGAGTGACCCGCTCGAGGGCCTTCGCGTCGTGCGTCCACTTGGGCGTGGCGGGGTCGGCGAGCCGCTCGCCGACCGGGCCGGGCCCCTCGAGCGCGGCGTAGGCGGCTTGCGCTCCCCCCGCCGAGACCCCCAGGCCGATCAGCTCGTCGGCCTCCTCATGGATCGCGACGCCCACCGGACCGTCCGCGAGCAGGTCGGCGAGCTCCGCCGGCGTCACCTGCCGCAGATCGAGCTCGGTCACGTCGACCTTGGGCTTCACCTCTTTCGCCAGCTCCATCAGCCGGTCGAACAGGCTCCGGAACTCGAGCGAGATGAAGAGTCGACGGACCTCCTCGACGTCCCACTCGCCCATCTCCGCGTCCTGGGGCTCGACGTCGAGCGGCACGTCGGTCACGATCCGGGCGAGGTCCTTGTTCAGGATGAGCCGCTCGCCCGCCGCCTCGATGTTCTCCTTCAGCTTCCCCTTCAGCTCGTCGGTTCGGGCGAGCAGCTCCTCGACGGAGCCGAAGTCCTGGACGAGCTTGGCCGCGGTCTTGTCTCCCACGCCCGGCACACCGGGGATGTTGTCCGATGTATCGCCCTTCAGAGCCACGTACTCGAGGTACTTCGACGGCGGGACGCCGAACCGTTCCTCGACCGCGACTTCGTCCATGAGCGCGATGTCCGAGATGCCCCGGCGGTTGAACAGCACCCGGATACCGGGCCGGACGAGCTGGAAGAAGTCCCGGTCCGCCGTGACGATCGTGGCCTCGATCCCTCGCTCTGCCGCCTGGATCGCGAGCGTGCCGATCGCGTCGTCGGCCTCGTGGTCCGTCACACGGAGCATCCGGATCCGGAGTGCATCCACGACCTCCTGGATCAGGCCCAGCTGGGGCTTGAAGTCCTCCGGTGTCTCCCGGCGCCCGGCCTTGTAGTCGGCGTCCATCGCCAGCCTCGCCACCGGCTTCCCCACGTCGAAGGCCACGGCGATCAGGTCCGGATGCTCCTCGGCCAGCAGCTTGATCAGCATGGAGGTGAAGCCGTAGACGGCGTTGGTCACCTGGCCGGTCGTGGTCGCGAGGGTGCTCGGCAGGGCGAAGAACGCTCGATACGCGAGCGAATGCCCGTCCAGGATGAAGAGCCTGCGGGGCGGACCGGAGGCTGCGTCGGACAAGGGGGGCGCCACGGCGCCTATCGTAGCCGCGCCGTGGGACGTGACTTCCCGCGCCCGTGGTCACCTTCGGACAGCGCCATGGCGCTACCCGAGATGGTTCGCTACCGAACGAGATTGACGCGAATCCGACCCGATCACTAGGATTCGGCGGACGGAGCACCGTCGCCGCGCCGGCCCGACGGGAGGGAGAGCCATGGGAGCATCGTTCGTGATCGCCCTCCGCGAGGGCATCGAGGCCGCGCTGATCGTCTCGATCGTCCTCGCGTATCTCAAGCAGCTGGGCGCTTCCGACCGCGCCCGTCTCGTGTGGTGGGGCACCGGACTCGCCGTCGTGCTGAGTGCGGCCGTGGGTACCGTGATCTTCATCGCCGGCGCGGAGTTCGAGGGCGAAGCGGAGGAGATCTTCGAAGGACTGGTGACCCTCGCCGCCGTCGGTGTGCTGACCTGGATGATCTTCTGGATGCGGCGCCAGGGGGCGCGCATCAAGTCCGAGTTGCAGGAGAAGGTCGACACCGCGCTCGTCGCCGGGGGCCTCGCGCTCGCCGGTCTCGCGTTCTTCGCGGTTCTCCGAGAAGGCATCGAGACTGCGCTCTTCCTGTTCGCCGCCGCGAAGGGAACGGCCGTCGAGGGAACGGCGGTTGCCCCCGCGACGCAGGTGACCGGAGCCGTCCTCGGTCTCGGTTTGGCGGTGATCCTCGGCGTCCTCCTCTACCGCGGGGGCATCCGCATGAACCTCCGGTCGTTCTTCCGCGTGACGGGGTTGCTCCTGATCGTCGTCGCCGCCGGGCTGTTCGCCTATTCGCTCCACGAGCTGCAGGAGGCCGGGTGGCTGCCGTTCCTGGAAGCCCATACGTACGACCTGTCCGCAAGCCTGCCGGACGACGAGGGCGCCGGCGCGATCCTCCGTGGACTCGTCGGCTACAACGCGGATCCGACATGGCTCGAGGTCGTCGGCTGGGCTGTGTACCTGGTGGTGGTCGGTGGCTTCTTCCTCAGGACGCCGAGCATGCCGGAGACGAAGTCTCGACCCGAACACGAGACTTCGGGGCGCACCGCTGCCCAGGTCGAAACCGACGCATCCCGCTGATCTCGCTCGTCGTTCCATCGTGAACGTGTCACTCTTCTTCCGACGCTGCTACCTGCAGGGATGGAGACCCATCGCTGCGACGCAGTGACTCTGGCCAGCCCGCAGTCGGGTTGACATCCCTCAACCTCCCATTTACAGTCCGCGACGGTTCTCAACGAGACGCGAGCCCCGGTCGGTTCCGACCGATCGAGGTGGCGGTTCGAAGAGGCCGAGTGTGACGGGCCGCGTCACCGAGATGGGACGCTCGCGTATGGGGAAGGCGCGAGCGCCTCGGATCGGAGGACGCGGCCCGTCGCGTTGCCCTAGAGGACCGCGTCGAGGAACGTGCGCGTTTCCGGGGAGCGCGTGTGGCTGAAGATCTGGTCGGGCGTCCCCTCTTCGAGGATCCTTCCCTCGTGGAAGAAGGCCATCCGGGTCGCGACCTCCCGGGCGAACCCCATCTCGTGCGTCACGACCATCATCGTCGTGTGCATCTCCATGGCGAGCGCCTTCATGACCCCGAGCACCTCCCCGATCAGCTCCGGATCGAGAGCCGACGTGGGTTCGTCGAACATCATCACATCGGGCTCCATCGCGAGGGCCCGAGCGATCGCCACGCGCTGTTGTTGACCGCCGGAGAGCCGGATCGGGTACTCGTCAGCCTTGTCCGAGAGCCCGACTTTGCCGAGCATCTCCATCGCGAGGGCGCGCGCCTGCATCTCCTCGACGCCCTTCACGGTGACCGGCCCCTCCATCACGTTCCCGAGGGTCGTCATGTGCGGGAAGAGGTTGAACTGCTGGAAGACCATCCCGCAGTGGGATCGGAGCTTCCGGATCTGCTCACGTTTCGAATGGATCCGATGACCGCCTTCGATCCGGAGGCCGGACACCTCGATGGTGCCCTCGCTCGGCTCCTCGAGGAAGTTGATGCAACGGAGCAAGGTGGATTTCCCCGAGCCCGAGCGGCCGAAGATCACGACCACCTCCCCCTCGTCCACCTCCATGTCGATGCCCTTCAGGACTTCGATGTGCCCGAAGGACTTGTGGAGGCCCTCAACCCGGACGACCGGCCCCTGGCGTCCGGAGCTCATGAGGGGTCCTCCTCGACAGGGTCGGCCGGGCGAAGTCCACCCGCGTGCGTGTGTCCGGTCACGCCGATCTCTTCGTCCGGAGCATCCATGACGGAGCCGGCCGGGGCACCGTAGGCTTCTCCGCCCCCCGCGCCCGGCACGATCGCCTTGCCCCGCTGCCGGGCCCTGGGGCCCCCGGCGACGGTCCGCACGTAGCCCTTGCTCATCCGGTGTTCGAGCCGGCTCTGGAAGAACGTGAAGACCGCCGTCAGGGCCCAGTAGAGGGCGGCGGCCGTGACGAGCGCCTCCGTCGGCCTCACGTCGGCGTTCCCCAGGAGCTGGGCCCGGCGGAACAGCTCCATCGACTCGATCCCCTGCCCGAGGATCGAGATGAGCGCCGTGTCCTTCATCATCGCGATGAATTCGTTCCCGGTCGGCGGGATCACGACCCGGAGGGCCTGCGGGAGGATCACCCGGCGCAGCTTCTGTCGGTAGCTCATGCCGAGCGCGTCGGCGGCTTCGCCCTGGCCGTGGCTCACCGACTGGATGCCGGCGCGGAAGATCTCCGTCATGTACGCGCCGTAGTTGAGTCCGAGCACCACGATCCCCACCTGGAACGCGCTCCAGGTGAAGAAGTCGTCGAAGGTCGTCGGGAGGGAGTTCGGGAACTTGTCCACGAGGTTCTGCGCGGTCCTCGGCATGGCGAGGTAGAAGAGGAAGAGCTGGACGATCAGCGGCGTGCCGCGGAAGAAGGAGGTGTAGAAACCGCTGACGCCGTAGGCGACCGGGTTGCGCGACAATCGCCCCAGCGCCCCGATCAGGGCGAGCGTGATCGCCAGGACGATCCCCCCCGCCGCCATGATGAGCGTGAAGATCAGTCCGCGCGCGATGAAGCCGATGTGCTCGCCGATCCAGCCGTTGTCGAACGAAGCCGACCAGAAGAGGAAACCCAGCACCGCGAAGATCGCGATCCAGACGAGCGCCACCTTCGCCCGGAAGGAGACGCCGGCGCTGGCGAGGGCGAGGCGATCCCTCCTGGGCTGTGGAGGAACGACCGGGGACCGGGTCGCCCCGGTCCCCGTCGTGTCCTGTGTCGTCACCCTCAGCCCGCGATCGACGCTATACCTTCGTGACGTCGACGCCGTCGTACCACTTCTTCGACAGCTCGGTGAGCGTGCCGTCTTCATGCATGTCGGCGACGATCCCGTCGACCGCTTCCTGGAGGCTCGCCCCATCGAGCTCCGACGCTTTGTCGAACGCGATCGCGAGGGGCTCGCCGTAGACCGCGTCCCCGACGACCTTCACCGGGTTCTCCGCTGCGAACGCCACCGCGGTGGGCGACGAGGTCATCACGGCGTCGAGGCGCGTGCCGTCGCCGAGCGCGAGGTCCTGGAGGGCGGTGGTGTCCGTGTCGTACCCCTGGACCTGCGCGTCGTCGATCACGAAATCGAACTCGTACCCGGAGATCTCGAGGCTCTTCTCCAAGAAGAACTGGTACGTGCAGTCCGCGCAGACGCCGATCTTCGCTCCGTCGAGGTCCGTCGTGACATCGGTGACGTCGGACTCCTCGTGAACGACCACGACCGCCGGCACGAAGGAGTACGGCTCGGTGAAGTTCAGGACCTCCTGCCGCTCGTTGACGGGCGTCATCGAGCCGACGCTCATGTCCCAACGGTCGTTCCAGCTCCCCGCCGTGAGGACCTCCCAGTCCGGCGTCTCCCATGCCACCTTGACACCCAGCCGGTCGGCGATCTCGTTCGCGACGTCGATGTCGAAGCCCTCGTACTCACCCGTCTCCGGGTTGAGCTCCGACTGTGGCGGATAGGCCGGGTCCGTCGACACCCGGATCTCCTCGTTCGTGCAGATCTCCGCGAGCAGGTCGCCCGCGTCAGCGTCGTGCGTCGTGCAGACGGTCTCCTCGCCGGCCGGAGTCCCGCCGTCGTCGGCCGGCGGGGTGTCCTCTCCACAACCGGCCGCCACGAGGGCAAGGACCCCCATCAGCAGCGTCATCCGTCGCAAGCCGAGCTTCATGTTTCCTCCTCAGGTCGAATGGACGAGCGGAGCCGGATCGAGCGCGCCACTCTCGGCCGTGACTATAGGCAGGACGGCGCGAGGAGGGCAATGCAATCACTCCGGAGTGCCGACAGGCGCGGTTCCGGAGAGCCACCGAGAGCCCGAGGCTCGCCAGACCCCGACCGCCGACGGGTCCGCGACCCGCGACCCATCGGGTCCGAAGGCGTATGTGCCTCCGAGCCCCTGGAAGCGACCGAGATCCCCCAGCGCCTCCGCGAGCGCCTCTCTCGTGTCTTCACCGCCTTTCAGCAGGCCGATCAGCAGCCGTCCCGCGTCGTATGCCTCCAGCGAGAACGGTCCCGGAGGTGCGCCGCTCTCCGCCTGGAGGTCGTGGACGAATCGCTGGGACCTCGGCTCGGTCGACAGGGACTCGTCCATGCATGCGCAGATCGTGCGCAGCCCGATACCCGAGGACGCGATCTCCAGGCCCTCGTCGGTCTTCATCCTCGACGTCGCGACCACCGAGGGTGGATCGGGGATCGACGACAGGACGGCCGCCGCATCCGTCGCGCCCCCGATCCAGAGGAGGGCAGGGCACCGCGCGTCCCGGATGCGGGTGGCGACCGCGCCCGTGGTCCCCGCTCGCTCGGTCGCGGCGGTCCCGGCCATCACGAGCTTCGGGTCGCCCACGGCCTCCCCGAGCGCCTGGGCGGTCGCGAGGAGGGCCACGCTGGTGACGTGATCGTCGCCCGCGAGACAGAGCGGTGTGCCCTCGGACGCGACGTCCGCCGCTCCCGACAGCAGGATGACGGCCTCCCGGGCCCGCGCGGTCACGAAGGAGACCCAGAGCCCCTCGCCCTCCTCCGGAGGCCCCCAGGCCCAGGAGAACGTGACAACGGGCACCCCGGCTGCCGCGAGCAGCTCGACCGCCCCGGCGGGCGGGGCGGTCCAGGGAGCGATGACCGCGGCGACGACGCCGGGATCCTCGCCGAGCTCCCGAAGGGAGGCCAGCACCTCGTCTCGGCCCATACCGATGTCCAGTGGCTCGATCTGGACGTTCTCCGATCCGCGCGCCGCGAGCTCCAACCCGGCGAAAGCCGGCGACGTCACCAGCTCGGCGTCGGCGGGCGAGCCGTCCAGGAGGTAGGCGATCGTGTGGCCGGTTGTGTCCCGCGGCGAGACGTCGTTCGTGCAGGCGGCAGCCGTGAGCAGGAGCAGCATGGCGAGGCCGGCTCGCGGTCCTCGGGCCGCTACCCTAGAGCCGGCCGGCCGGGATGGCGGAACTGGTAGACGCGCGGGTCTCAAAAACCCGTGGGCTTCGGCCCGTGAGGGTTCGACCCCCTCTCCCGGCACCGTTCTTGACCTGCGACGGCGGCGCGACCGGGGCATGGCCGGAGGCGCAGACTTGTTCACTTGCTGCCACTCTTGCTGCCAGTCCACGGACCGAGCGTAGTTCAGGGTGACTTCTCCCCGGCTCTGGCTGACGCAGAACCGGCCCGATATGAAGGGGAGTAGGCTGTCGAAGGGATCATCGATCGGATGCGATTCCACTCTGCTGGAGCGGAGCGAGCGCAAGGAGGTCACATGGCAGGCGTAGAGGGCAGGAACTTCGAGTCTCCCGACGAAACCCGCACACCG
>Ga0136614_10002965_pt1 | contig 10719 bp, 9 predicted proteins | sample AntDrymUQ2792106_2_FD_106643 | JGI IMG/M metagenome (GOLD analysis project Ga0136614, IMG submission 106643) | Polar desert sand microbial communities from Dry Valleys, Antarctica - metaG UQ279 (21.06) | ecosystem: Environmental > Terrestrial > Soil > Desert | place: Antarctica: Dry Valley... | reverse complement strand
GCCTCCTTGCGGTAGGCGAGTCCCTGCTCCAGGAAGCGCAGGAAGAGCCACTGCGTCCAGCGGTAGTACTCCGGCTCGTGGGCGGCCGCGACGCGGTCCCAGTCGATCGCCCAGCCGAGCCGGCGCATCTGGCGCTCGATGCTCGCGATGTTCCGCTCGGTGATCTCGCGCGGATGGCCACCCTCCTTGATCGCCGCGTTCTCCGCCGGCAATCCGAACGAGTCGTAGCCCATCGGGCGCAGCACGTGCGCGCCGTTTCGCCGTCGGAAGTGGGTGACGACGTCGCCGAGCGTGTAGTTGAGGACGTGCCCCATGTGCAGCTCCCCCGAGGGGTAGGGCAGCATCTCGAGCATGTAGAAGGCCCCGGCGTCGCTCGAGCCGGGCTCGGGGTCCGCGACGTTGAACGCCCGGGCCCGCGCCCAGACCTCCTGCCACCTGGCCTCGATCTGCTTCGGCTCGTAACGGTCGTCCACGCGTCCCTCCAGAAACGAAAAAGCCTCTCCGGGGGAGAGGCCGTGGGAAGCTCGTCGCGGCGGCGCCGCGCTTGCTCCCTGCCCTACGCGAGCAGCTCCAACATCGAACCCGGACTGTAGCAACGGCTACCGTCGCCGTCACCCCAACGGAAGGAGCGCACGAATGGCCGGCTACTCGGTGCAGAACCTCAAGGAGGTCGAGAACCAGGGCGTCAAGTTCGGGCTCGACGAGAACGACATCCAGCTGCGGATGGCCAAGGACCCGCTCGGGTGCGAGAACTGCGGCATCTCCTACGAGCGTCTCGGCCCCAACTGGCGGGTGCCGTTCGGGCACAAGCACAGAGAGCAGGAGGAGGTCTACGTCCTCGTCACCGGCAGCGCGCGGATGAAGATCGAGGACGAGGTGATCGAGCTCAAGCCCTGGGCAGCCGTGCGCGTCGCGGCGGACACGATGCGCGCGCTCGAGGGCGGGCCCGAGGGGGCGGAGCTGGTAATCATCGGCGCTCCCCGCACCGGCCCCGGCGACGGAGACCGCGTGCAGGGCTGGTGGACCGACTGAGCTAGAGCTGCATGATATGCCGTCTTGTGCATAATAGGCGACATGACTTCCGTCGCGATTGCAGGCTGCGCCGGCTACGTGGGCCAGGAGCTCCTCGACAGGATCCTGGCCCACCCCGATCTCGAGCCGGTCGCCCTCGGCTCGGACTCGCTCGCCGGGAGAGGGGCGGCGGCGCTCGACCCCCGCCTCGAAGACGTCGACCTTCCGGATTTCGTGGCGGTGGCCGAGGCGCTCGCCTGCGGCGCCGACCTCCTCTTTCTCTGCCTCCCGCACGAGCGGGCGGCGGCCTTGACTCCTCCGGCGGCGGGGGTGGTGGTCGACCTCTCGGGCGCGCACCGCCTGCAGGAGGGCGGGCGCTACGCCGGCTGGTACGGCTGGGAGCACCCCGCGCCTGCCGCGCTGCGCGACTGGTGCTACGCGCTCCCCGAGCTCTTCCCGCCCTCGGGGAGGCTGATCGCGAACCCCGGCTGCTACGCGACCGCCGCCCTGCTCGCGCTCGCCCCGCTCCGCGGCGCCATCGACCCGGAGGTGCTGACCGCATGACGAGGTTCGGCCGACAGGGCGCGATCCTGCGCCTCGTCCAGGAGCGCCGCCTCTCGACGCAGGCGGAGCTCGCCGCCGCCCTGCGCGAGGCCGGCTACGACGCCGTCCAGACCACCGTCTCCCGCGACGTCGCGCAGCTCGGCCTCGTCAAGGTGCGCGGGCCCGAGGGACGCCTCGTCTACGCCCTCCCGGGCGCGGCCGACCTGAGCCGGCTGAGCGAGCTGACGGCGGCACTGCGGCGCTGGACGCTCTCGCTCGCGCCGAGTGGCAATCTCGTCTGTCTGCAGACGCCCTCTGGCTGCGCCAGTGCGCTGGCGCAGGCTCTCGACGAGGCCCGCCTGCCGGATGTCGCGGGCACGGTCGCCGGTGACAACACGATCATCGTCGTCGCGCGGGAGGGCCTCGCAGGCGCCGATCTCGCCGCCGAGCTGCAGCACCACCTGGAAGGAGACACCTAGTGCCCCACCCAGCAGGCACCGCGTTCTCGCCTATTCGGGCGGGCTGGACACGAGCTGCGCGATCGCGTGGCTGAAGGAGGAGCCGTACGGCTTCGAGGAGGTGGTGGCGGTGCTGGTCGACGTCGGCCAGGACACCGACTTCGCGCCCGCCGTCGCGCGGGGTCGCGCTGCCGGCGCCGACGACGTCCTCGTAATCGACCGCAGGGACGCGTTCGCCGAGGAGCAGGTGGCGAAGGCGCTCCTGACGAACGCGCTCTACGAGGGGCGCTACCCGCTCATCTCCGCGCTCTCGCGCCCCGTCATCGCCGACGCCGTCGCCTCGCTCGCGCTCGAGCTGGGAGCCGAGGCCGTCGTCCACGGCTGCACGGGCAAGGGCAACGACCAGCTCCGCTTCGAGCTCGCGTTCAAGGCCCGCTACCCGGGCGTGCGCGTCATCGCGCCCCTGCGCGACCGCGTCTGGACCCGCGACGAGGAGATGGCCTACGCCCGCGAGCGCGGCATCCCGGTCGAGGCCAAGCCCGCCTCGCCGTACTCGGTCGACGACAACCTCTTCGGGCGCGCGATCGAGGCGGGCGCGCTCGAGGACCCGTGGGCGGCGCCGCCCGAGGAGGCGTTCGAGCTGACCGGCCCCCCGGAATCCGCGCCGGCGCCCCGGGAGGTCACCATCGCCTTCGAGGCGGGCCTGCCGGTGATGCTGGACGGCGAGGAGCTCGGGCTGGCCGACCTCGTCGCGCGCCTGAACGGGCTCGCCGGTGCCTACGGGATCGGGCGGATCGACATGATCGAGAACCGGGTGGTCGGGATCAAGAGCCGCGAGCTCTACGAAGCCCCTGCGGCCATGACCCTGATCGAGGCGCACCGCTCGCTCGAGGATCTCGTCCTGACGAAGGGCGAGCTGGATGCGAAGCGCGAGCTGGAGCCGAGGTGGGCCGACCTGGTCTACCGCGGCCTCTGGTTCAGCCCTGTGCGCGCGGCCTACGACGCCTTCGTCGCCGAGACGCAGCGACTCGTGACGGGCGATGTGCGCGTGCGGCTGGCCGCCGGCGCGGCGGTCGTGACGGGACGGCGGTCGGCATACGGCCTCTACGCTGAGGCGCTCGCCTCCTACGGCGCCGGCGAGACCTTCCCCCACGCCGCTGCCGACGGCTTCATCCGCCTGGCGGTGCTCGAGACCGAGCTGGCCGCGGCCCGGGACCGCCGCCTCGCGACCGTATGACGCTCTGGTCTGCACGGGTGGACCGGGAGCTCGATCCCGGGGTCTGGACGTTCCTCCGCGCCGACGATGCCGAGCTCCTGCCCTACGACTGCGCCGCCACGCAGCTCCACGCCGGACGGCTCCACGCCGCGGGATTGCTCGACGACGGGGAGCTCGCGGAGGTGCGGCGGGTCCTGGGTGGCCTGCGCGCCGAGGACCTAGAGCCGGGAGACGAGGACGTCCACTCGGCGATCGAGCGCCTGCTCGGTCCCGTCGGCCGACGCATCCACGCCGGGCGCTCCCGAAACGATCAGGTGGCGGCGGCGCTGCGGCTGTACGTGGAGGACGCCTGCGCCGAGGCGCGCGCGGCGATCGAGCGCTTCGCCCACGCCGTCCTCGACCGCGCCGCCGACGAGGCACAGACGCCGATGCCTGCGTACACCCACCTCCAGCGTGCGCAGCCCGTGACCGTGGGCCACCACCTGCTGGCCTGGGCGGAGATGCTCGAGCGGGACCGCGCCCGCTTCGCTTTCGCCGCCGGCCAGGCGCGGCCCTCGCCGCTCGGCGCGGCTGCGGGCGCCGGCTCGACCCTACCCCTTCCCCCACCGCCGAACGCGATGCGGAACTCGCTGGACGCCGTGGGCGACCGGGACTTCGCGCTCGATTACCTCTACGCCTGCACCGCGCTCTTCGTCCACCTGTCGCGGATCGGCGAGGAGCTCTGCCTCTGGTCGAGCGCCGAGTGGGGCTTCGTCCGCCTGCCCGAAGAGGCCGCCACGGGCTCGTCGATGATGCCGCAGAAGCTAAACCCCGATGTGGCGGAGCTCGCGCGCGGCAAGGCGGGGACGGCGATCGGCCGCCTCGCCGGCCTGCTGGCGACGGTCAAGAGCCTGCCGCTCGCCTACAACCGCGATCTGCAGGAGGACAAGCGGCCGGTCTTCGACGCGCGCCGCGACGTGCGAGAGGCGCTCGCGGCACTGCGCGTGCTCGTCGCGGGACTCGAGCTCGACCGCGGCAGGCTCGCGGCGGCGGCAGGCGACCCTCAGCTGCACGCGACCGACGCCGCCGAGGCGCTGGTCGCCTCCGGCACGCCCTTCCGCGACGCACACGAGGCGGTGGCCGAGCAGGTCCGCGACGACCGCTTCCGGCAGCCGGCGCGCCCCGTGCCGCGGCATGCGCCGGGGCCGGCCGGGGTTGCCGAAGCGGCGGAAGCGGCAAGATCCCGCCTGGATGGTTGATCGGAAATTCGCGTACCCGCAGGGATGGCCCACTGCTCGACCTCTTCCCTGACAGCGCCGAGATCGTGGACGGCGAGCTGGCCGTCGGCGGCCTGCGGGCGGGCGAGCTCGCAGAGCGCTTCGGCACCCCGCTCTTCGTCTACTGCGAGGAGACCGTGCTGGCGCGGGCCCGCGCCTACCGGCAGGCCGCGCCCGAGGCCCTCGTCCTCTACAGCGTCAAGGCGTTCCCGAGCGTCTCGCTCCTCCGGCTCTTCGCCGCGGAAGGCCTCGGCGCCGACGTCTCGACGCTCGGGGAGCTCACGTTCGCGCGCCGGGCCGAGCTTCCGGGCGCCCGGATCGTCGTCCACGGCAACAACAAGAGCGACGCGGAGCTCGCGGCGGCCGCGAAGTGCGGGGCCCTCGTCGTCCTCGACGCCGTGGACGAGGTCGATCGTGCGGCCGCGGCGGGCGTGCGGCGCGTGCTCGTGCGGGTGACGCCCGGGATCGACGCGGAGACCCACGACGCGATCAAGACGGCCCACCACGGGTCGAAGTTCGGGCTGCCGCCGGACGAGACGATGGTCGCCGTCGGGGAGGCGATCGCGGCGGGTCTCGAAGTCCAGGGGCTGCACGTGCACATCGGCTCGCAGCTCCTCGACCTCGGCGCCGAGCGGATGACCGTCGACTGGCTGGCGGCTTTCGCCGCGGCCTGCCGGAAGGGGCTCGGCTGGACGCCGGGAGTGGTCGATCTCGGCGGCGGGCTCGGCGTCCGTCACGTCGAGGACGAGCCGGCGCTCGACATCCGGACGTTCGTGCAGGCGCTCCTCGACCGGGTCGAGCGCGCCTGGGAGCTGCACGACCTCCCCCGTCCACGGCTCGTGCTCGAGCCGGGCCGCTCCCTCGTCGGCGACGCCGCGTGCACGCTCTACCGCGTCGGCGTCGTCAAGCGGGCGAGCGAGACGACGACCTACGTGGCGATCGACGGCGGCATGTCCGACAACCCCCGCCCGCAGCTCTACGGCGCCCGTTACACCGCGCTGCTCGCGAACCGGGCGAACGAGGACGCGACGAGCTGGTACGCGGTCTGTGGGAGCCACTGCGAGTCGGGCGACGTCCTGATCGAGCGCGTCCGCCTGCCGGAGCCGCGGCGCGGCGACCTGCTCGCGGTCCCAGTGACTGGTGCGTACACGCTCGGGATGGGCTCGAACTACAACAGCGTCCCCCGGCCGGCGGCCGTGCTCGTGGCCGGGGGAGCCGCCCGGCTGGTGCGCCGCCGCGAGACCGAGGACGACCTGGTCGGGCTCGAGGCGTGAGCCTGTGAGCCGCCACGTCGTCGCGATCTGGTCGGACTACATCTGACCCTTCTGCCGGATCGGCCAGCCGACGGCCGACTGGCTGCGGCGCCGGTTCGGCGCCGAGCTCACCTGGCTTCCCTTCGACCTCCACCCGGAGTATCCGCCCGAGGGGATCCCGCGCGCGGAGCTGCGGGCGCGCTACGGCGACCGCTTCCACGGGCGCGTCGAGGCGATGTTCGCAGCAGCCGGCCTCGCCTACGCGCCGCCGCCGGACGTCGTGTCGAACACGCGGCGGGCGCTTCGCCTGACCGAGCTCGCGCGCGAGCGCGGTCACCACGAGGCCGCTCACGACCGCCTGATGGACGCCTACTGGGCCGAGGGCCTCGACATCGGCGACGAGGAGGTCCTGCACCGACTCGCGGTCGAGGTGGGGCTCGACGTGGCCGAGGTCGCACGCGTGCTCGAGGGCGACGAGTACCTCGACGTCGTCCAAGCCTCGACGAGGCGGGCGCACTCGGCGGGCGTCACCGGCGTACCGGCCTGGCTCCTCGACGGGCGGCTCCTCGTGCTCGGGGCGCAACCCCGCGAGGTGTTCGAGCGCGCATTCGAGCAGCTTCGGGGCGAGGCCTGAGGACGCGCTTCCTCTGACACTCCTCTGACACGTCTCCGAGGTGTCCCCGAGGTAGGGGCTTCTCGGCGGGCGTCACCGGCGTGCCGGCCTGGCTCCTCGACGGGCGGCTCCTCGTGCTCGGGGCGCAACCCCGCGAAGTGTTCGAGCAGGCATTCGAGCAGCTTCGGGGCGGGACCTCAGGCGCACCACTCGGTTGCCGTCGCGAGCAGCACCCCGGCGCAGCGCTCCAGCTGATCCAGGTCGGCCCACTCCACGACCGCGTGGGCTCCCTCGCCCCCGGGGCCGTAGATCACGGTCGGGATGCCCGCGGCCGCGAGGAGCGCCGCGTCCGTCCAGTAGGGCGCACCGATCACCTCGGGCTCTCCTGCAGCGCGCCGCAGCACGCTGACGATCGGCTCCTCGCCCGAGACCTCGAGCGAAGGCCTCGAGAAGACAATCCGAGCCGCACCGAGGAACTGGGGGTCGGCCGTGGCGGCCTCGTCGAGGATCGCCTGGAGCTCCGCTAGGACCTGAGCGTCGGTCTCGCCGGGCACGGTGCGCCGCTCGGCCGCGAGCGAGCAGCGCTCGGGGTAGCTCGAGAACTCCTGCCCGCCCTCGATCAGCGACGCATGCACCGAGCCCGAGCCGAGCAGCGCGTGCGTCGGGCCGGCCCGAAGCCTGCGATCGAGCTCCTGGAGCCCGACGAGGACGCCGCCCATCTTGGCGATCGCGTCGACGCCGAGATCGGGGCGCGATCCGTGCGCCGCCCGCCCGAGGGACTCGACCTCGAGCGCGACGAAGCCCTTGTGGGCGAGGCAGAGCCGCAGCTCGGTCGGCTCCGTCACGATCGCCGCGTCGGCACGCAGGCGGCCGGCGATCGATTCGGTTCCGACGCTGCGGAACTCCTCGTCGGCCACGGCCGTGAGGATCACGTCCCCACGCAGCCCGGCCCGCGCCGAGTCGGCGGCCGCGACCATGATCGCCGCCAGTCCGGCCTTCATGTCGTAGGCGCCCCGGCCGTAGAGCCGGCCGCCCTCGATCCTCGGCTCGTGCGGTCGCACCATGCCGGCGACGCCGACGGTGTCCAGATGCGCGTTCAGGAGGAGCGAGCGCCCACCGCCGAGGCCTCGGGCGACCGCGATCACATTCGGACGCCCGGGCGCGGGCTCGTACAGTTCCCCCGCGAGCCCGGCCCGGTCGCACCAGCGCGCGACGTAGGCTGCGAGCTCCGTCTCCCCCGCCCCGCCCGGGACGAGGTCGGGGTTGACCGAGTCGATCGCGACGAGCTCGCCGAGGAGCTCGACCAGCTCCATCACGCGTGGACTAACCCGGGCCGGATGAGTCGCGGCGGGGCCTTCAGCCGGGCGTCGCTGACGCGCGGGTTCAGCGGCTCGGTCACCGCGGGGGCGCCGAAGGATCGGCCATGACGCTCGCCGGGCGACGTGCCGTAAAGGGTGGTGCGCTGCCGCGGCGTCCGTCCGATCGCGCGGATCGCGGCCTCCATCCCCTCCGGTGGCATCTCCTGGCCGTGCGCCGCGCCGGCGGCGCGCGAAATCGACTCGTTCATCAGCGTCCCGCCGAGGTCGTTGCACCCGGCGCGCAGAGCCGCCTGGGCGCCCTCGACGCCGAGCTTGACCCAGGAGGCCTGCACGTTCGTGAGCCACGGGTGCAGCGCGAGCCGCGCGACGGCGTGCATGAGCAGCGCCTCCCGGAAGGTCGGCCCGGGCCGCGCGAGACCCTTCAGGTAGATCGGCGCCTCCATGTGGACGAACGGCAGTGGCACGAACTCGGTGAAGCCGCCCGTACGGCGCTGGAGCCCGCGGAGCGCCAAGAGGTGCCGCGCCCAGCTCCGCGGCCGTTCCACGTGGCCGAACATGATCGTGCTCGTCGAGCGAAGACCCTCGGCGTGCGCGGTCTCGTGCACCTGCAGCCACTGGCCGGTCGAGACCTTGTCCGGGCAGAGGACGCGGCGCACCTCGTCGTCGAGGATCTCGGCGGCCGTTCCCGGGAGCGATGCCAGACCGGCCGCGCGGAGCCGCGCCAGGTACTCGTCGAGCGGCACGCCGAGCGTCGCGGCCCCCTGCCACACCTCGAGCGCCGAGAAGGCGTGCACGTGGAGGCCCGGCACCTCGCGCCTAACCGCCTCGCAGACCTCGACGTAGTAGTCGCCCGTGAAGGCCGGGTGGATGCCGCCCTGCAGGCAGACCTCGACCGCACCGCGCTCCCAGGCCTCCGCGCAGCGCCGCACGACCTCTCGGACCGGCACGAGGTAGGCGGGGCCACGGAGGTTCTCGGCCAGCTTGCCCTTCGAGAACGCGCAGAACCCGCAGCGGAAGTAGCAGACGTTCGTGTAGTTGATGTTCCGGGTGACGACGTAGGTGACCTCGTCCCCGCACACCTCGCGCCGGAGCGTGTCGGCGGCGGCGAGGACCGCAACCACGCCCCGCCCGCGCGCGCGAAAGAGCGCCTCCACGTCGTCCTCCTCGAGCTCGACCTCGTCCCGCACCTTCGCCAGCACGGCAGCGATCACAGGAGTGGCGGCGCCGGCGCGTGAGGTGGCTGCGGGGACGCGGCCGGCCGAGCCCGCAGCCCAGGCGTCGTCTCGTCCGAGCCCGGTCGCGTCCGCTCGCCGGAGCACGAGCGGTAGGACGGCCGGGTCGACCCAGCGCTCCGGCTCCGCCAGGTACTCGGGGTAGATCGCGAGGCGGGGCGCGAGCTCGAGGCCGTGCGCCTCGGTCTCCCGGCGCAGGAGCTCGAGCTCCGGCCAGGGCGCCTCGGGGTTGACGTGGTCGATCGTGACCGGCGAGACCCCGCCCCAGTCGTTGATCCCGGCGTCGAGCAGCTCGCCGAACCGCTCGTAGCTCAGGTTGGGAGGAGCCTGGATGTTCCAGTCGGGGCCGAGCAACACGCGGGCCGCTGCGACCGTCCACAGGAGCTCCTCCTGCGAGGGTTCCGGGTGCCCGGCCATCCGCGTACCCGGCTTGGCGCGGAAGTTCTGGACGATCACCTCCTGCACGTGGCCGTGGCGCTCGCCGAGCTCGCGGATCCGCTGGAGGGCCTCGAGCCGCTCGGCCCGGGTCTCGCCGATCCCGATCAGGATCCCCGTCGTGAAGGGCACCCCCTCCCTGCCCGCGGCCTCGATCGTCTCGAGGCGGCGGGCGGGCTGCTTGTCCGGCGAGCCGAAGTGCGGGCCGCCGCGCTCGGCGAGGCGCGGCGCGGTGCCCTCGAGCATCAGCCCCTGCGAGACGCTGACCGCACGCAGGGCCCGCAGGTCGGCGCGCGTCAGCACGCCCGGGTTCAGGTGCGGAAGGAGTCCCGTCTCGCCGAGCACGAGCCCGGCGAGGCGAGCGAGGTACTCGAGCGTCGTGTCGCAACCGAGCGCGCGGAGCTCCTCACGAGCGGCGCGGTAGCGGAGCTCGGGCTTGTCGCCGAGGGTGAAGAGCGCCTCGTGGCAGCCGGCCGCGGCGCCGGTGCGCGCGATCTCGAGTACCTCCAGCTCGGTCAGATAGGCGCGCTGGCCCCGCCGCGGCGGCCGCGCAAAGGTGCAGTAGTGGCAGACGTCGCGGCAGAGCTTCGTCAGCGGGATGAAGACCTTCGGGGAGTACGTGACGAGCGTCCCCTTGCCGCGTTCGCGCAGGCGCCTCGCCTCGGCGCACAGCTCCCCGAGCGGGCCTTCGAGCAGCGCCGCGTCCACCGTCGCAGCTTACGCTTGCTAGGGCGTCGCTTGCGATGCCCGCATCAGGATCACGGGCTTTGCCGAGGGCGTGGAGTAAGGAGCACGCTCCTACGACTTCGCGGTCACGAGGCCGCCAAAGCGGGTCCAGCGGGTGCCGCTCCAGCGCTCGAGCTGCATCTGCTCGACCGGGAAGCGGTCGCTTGGCCCCGTCTTGACGACGATGCCCGGGAGCAGGAACGGGTTGTTCGCCTCGTTCAGGTTCGCCGAGGCCTTGAGCACGGACTGCCTCGTCAGGTTCTTGCCGGCCTTCTTCAGCGTGTCGACGAGCGTGAAGGCCGACGCCATGCCCGCGGAGTAGTAGCCGTCCTTCAGATTTCCGCCCGGGACGTAGCGCTTCATGATCTGCTCGAAGAGCTTGATGCCGGGATCGCCGGCCCACGAGGGGTCGGCCGGGTCCTTGGCGAAGACGATCGAGGTCGCGCCCGTCGTCGTCTTCTTGCTCGAGGTCTGGGTCGCCAGCGTCAGCAGGTTCGAGGAGGCGGAGACGGCGTTGACATAGATCTGCGGACGCCAGCCGAGCCGGTTCGCCTGGATGAACGCCTGGATCGCGAACTTGCCGAAGGCGAAGACCACGAACGTGTTCGCGCCGGTCCCCTTCAGCTCCGCCACCTGCGAGTCGACGTTCGTCGACGT
>Ga0136614_10002964_pt1 | contig 10719 bp, 12 predicted proteins | sample AntDrymUQ2792106_2_FD_106643 | JGI IMG/M metagenome (GOLD analysis project Ga0136614, IMG submission 106643) | Polar desert sand microbial communities from Dry Valleys, Antarctica - metaG UQ279 (21.06) | ecosystem: Environmental > Terrestrial > Soil > Desert | place: Antarctica: Dry Valley... | reverse complement strand
CAGATCTGGCAGGGACGCGCGATTCAGGTCGCCGCGAAGGTCGGCGACCAGGCGCCGATGGCAGCAGTGTGCTGCAACGCCTGCCGAACTTGCACGACGACGAACCTGCTCGCGCTCGCGACGGCCGCCGGGCTCGGGGCTGTCTACGCCGTCGGGCGGTTTGCCAGACGCGTCTTCGGGTCGGGGGGTCAGACCCGTGTGGTCTGACTCCAGCGTGCTCAGGCGTTCTGGGTAAACCAGCATCCCGCCTCGCGGTCGCGGTAGACGCATACGGTCTGCCCGCTTTGGAGGACGACCTCGAAGTAGCGCCGATCGACCGGCTCCTCCGTCCACCAGCGATCGACGACGCGCCACTCTTCGCGCACGAGCGCGACGGTCTGCCGGTTCACAACGCGCGGGGCGCCGTCGAACTCCGACTCGACGAGCGCGGGCCGCGGCGCATTGAGCCGACCGGCTATTCGTGGCGAGGACGTCTGCGGCGCTCGAGGGCGGGGCAAGCCCCGCCCTACACGTCGCGCGGGACGACGAGCGCCCGCGTTTCCGGAATCCGCGACCACGGCGCCACTTCTACGATCGAGCAGACCGAGCCTGTGCCCGTGCTCGCCCGCACCTGCCGGAGACCCTCGCGGAGGCGCCCGGCCGCTTCCTCCCCCGCAGGCTCGACGAGCGCGAGCTGCTGGCCTGTGTGCTCCGCGAGCTCGACCGCCTCCAGCCGAAGCTCCAGAATCGGAGCCGGGAGCTCCTGAAGCTTCGGCCCGAGGGCCACGCGGAGGCGAGCCACCTCGGCTGTGGCGTCGCGCAGGGTGACCGCGCGCCGCCACGAGCCGCCATCGACGAGCCGGGCGGACATCGCGAGCTTTCGAAATGGCCGTCCGGCTCGTTCGGGGCGGGCGAGCAGGCGCTCGAGGAGCGAGCCCAGCGCTCGGCGCAGCGTGAGCTCGTTCCCGACAGCCTCCGGGAAGACGAGCATCTCGGCGAGCTCAGCCGCCGCCTTTCGCCCGCGTACCTTTGCCTTCCTCCCACCGCGGGCCAAGCGCCAAGCCTTGCGCCCGTCCGCGCCCAATCTCTCGGCGACCGCGCCGGCCGGAAGCTCCGCGAGCTCGCCGATGCTGCGCAAGCCGAGACCCTCGAGCTCTCGATAGCGCTCGCCCGTCAGGGGCAGCAGCGAAAGTGGAAGCGGCTCCAGGAACGATTCCTCCTCCTTCTCCGCGACGAGCAGGATCTGACCGGGTCTTGCGACGCTCGCAGCTGCGAGGGCCGTGAAGCGGCGCGTCGCCGCCCCAACCCGCGGGTCCCAGCCCGAGCCGACGGCAGCGAGTGCCCGCTCGAGCGCCGGTCGGACTCCTCGGTACAGCCGCTCGACACCTCGCGTCTCGAAGACCACCACGCCATGCTCGACCGGATCGACGCCGAAGCCCGCGTCCTCGAGACGGCGCAGGACCTCCTCCCACTCCCGCTCGACCGAGGCAGGATCGCGGTCGACGAGAACGAGCGACGGACAAGTGGCGAGCGCCTCCCCCAGACGCATCCCCGGCTTGACGCCTACCGCGTCTGCGGTCGCGGTTACTGGACCGAGAAGCGGCTCCCTGCTCGGGTCGGGCGCCAGTGCGGCCGGCACGAGCGCGAGCCCCGGTCGCGCGCGCAGCGCCGCTCTCAGCTCGAACCCGGGAATGAGGAGACACGCGATCACAGGAACATATGTTCTATACGAACGTACGTTCCCCTGTCAAGGCTAGAATCTCAAAACAGCCACATGACCGTCAAGAAAGCCGTACCAACCGAGATCGAGATCCACCCCACGACGCCCAAACGCTGGGACGACGTTGCCGACCTCTTCGAGCGACCAGGGCCGCGTGGCGGAACCCCGCAGACGGACGGCTGCTGGTGCCAGTTCTGGCACCTTCGCGGAAACGCCTACTTTGCCGGCCACGGCGCCGAAAACCGCAAGAGCCTGGCGGCGGAGATTCGGGGCGGAGGCGAGCCCGGTCTGCTCGCATACGTCGGCGGTGAGCCGGTCGGCTGGTGTCGGGTCGGCGCGCGCGAGAGCTTCGATCGGCTCGAACACTCACCTAGGCTCGCGCGCGTCGACGACCAGGATGTCTGGTCGGTCGTCTGCTTCTACGTCCATCCATCCGCGAAGCGAGACGGCGTCGCCAGCGCACTGCTCGAAGCTGCGATCGAGCGTGCAGCGGCTCACGGCGCTCCGCTGCTCGAGGGATACCCAGTCAGGGAAGGTCACATGAACATCGATGCGTACACCGGCTACTTGCAGATGTTCCTCGACGCCGGCTTCGAGGCCGTACGCGAAGCTGGCCGCCGCACGTTCGTTCGCCGTCGTCTCTAGGGCGCACGGAGAATGGCGTGCGTGCCGATCCGGCGCCAGATGATGTGAGGCTCATCTCCGACCACCGACCGACCGTAGGAGAATGTCGCCCTGCCGTCAGGCGCCCAGGTCAGCTCGTACGCACCGGGGGATCCCCTCACTCCCTTGACGCGAAGCCCTGCTCGAAGACCGGTTCCGGCTCGCAGATCCGCGATGAGCTTGTCGACTGCGAGCAGGAAAGCCGCCCGCTGCTCAGCAGTCAGTCGCGCCCAGTCTCCCCAGAACTGCGGAAGAATCTCACGTGTCGGCATCGAGCAGCTTCGCGCTCGCTCTGAGCGCCTCGAGGAACTCCTCGTCGCTCTCGTAGCGATCACCGAGCCCGGCCGCAATCTCAGCATCGGCCTGCCGCTCTCCCGCCTGCCATTCAGGCGTCCAGTACCACGCCTGGGTTGCGTCGATCAGCTTCATCGGCCGGAGCAGGATCCCGTCCTCGACGATCTCGACCTCGACCGGGTCGCCCTCCTCGAGCCGGGCGGCTTGGCGGATCTGGACCGGGATCGTCACCTGCCCCTTGGCACGTACCGTTGTGGCGTGTCCCTTTCCGACAGTCTTACTTTCCATCTGTCGGAGGATAGAGCGAGAACCCGAGGGCGTCAACCTCAGACGCGCTGCAGATGCGTGTCCCTGAAACCGCTGGGATACTTGAGCCCGTAGCCGAGAGAACGGTCGAAGCCGATGTGCGCGAGCCAAATCAAGGCGATCTGCATGGCTGTTCTCGGAGTCCGCAGGAGCCCGCCGATCCCCAGCGCGACCGGAAGCGCATACGTGTGCACGACGTCGTAGCTGACAGCTCCGACAGTCGGGCCGGCTACGTACCCGACAATCCCAGATCTGGCGCCAGGAACAACACGACCAGGAGGATTCACCCGTAGCCGGCGTCAAAGTGGAACGCGAGAGTGCCGACGAGGATCGCGAGTCCTTCGAGCCGCAAGAGCCGTGCGGGGAGGCGTCCGGTCATGGCGGGGCTCATTTCAGATTCGCCCGAAAGCACTCGGTGACGTAGGGGAGGCGAACTCCGGTCGGACCTGCCATCTCGTCATAGAGCGTTCCGACCGCCTCGAGGATCGGCTCCCGCTCGATGGGCGGAAGCTTCGCGCAGTAGCTCCGCGAGAGGACGAGGTCGACCAGCCGCTCCCGATCGAGAGTCTGCTCGAATCCGAACTCCGCCGTCTCGATCGGCCCGAAGAGACCGCTTGCCGCGATCGGCTCGGACACGTCGCTCTCGTCGACGACCTCGTTGCCGATGATCGCGCTCAGCCGAGCGACCCACGGCTCGCGATCGTCCCGCGTGTTCCAGACGAGTGCGAGACGGCCTCCTGGCCGGAGGACGCGGGCGATCTCCGGTAGCGCCACCCGATGGTCGAACCAGTGAAACGCCTGGGCCGAAGTGACCACGTCGGTAAACGCGTCGGGAACGGGGATGACCTCCGCGTTCCCGAGGATCGCGGCAGCGCCGGGAGCGGCTGCAGGAAGCAGCTCGAGCATCTCCGGCAGCGGTTCGATCGCGGTCACCCGGTGACCGAGCGCGACGAGCGTGCGCGTCAGCTTCCCGGTGCCTGCTCCCAGGTCGACGACATCGCAGGGCTCGTCACCTGCGAGCCAGCGGACGGCCTCTTTGGGATACCCCGGCCGCCCGCACTCGTACGCGCCCGCGACCTCCGCGAAGGCCGTGTACGGGCCGCGCGCGTTGGGGTCACGGTTGACGATCACTCTGTCGAGCGTATCGTCCCGGCATGAGGGCGATCCTGGTCGTGCTCGGCTGCCTCCTCGTCGCGACAACAGCAACCGCGGCAGCGAGCCTTGACGTCATCGTGCTTCCGCGGCCAGGCTTTCCGGCGCCTGCCGGAGACGTCGGTTCCTCCGGCGCGCGCCTGGCACTGGTCTCGTCCCGGTATCGCTCGCCCGCGGCTCTGCCACCACCGCTGCCGCCTCCCCCGCCCTCCGCGCCTACCCGTTTCCGCGGTGCGGAGCTCCAGTTCGCGATCCGTCATGCGGGCGGTCACATTTTCCTCGTCTACGGCGACCGCTACCTCGTAAAGGGCACGTCAGAGAGCTACGCCTTCGACTTCGTCAACTTCGTCAGGCCGCCCAACGGCGCCTGGAACGAGGAGATCACGTGGGCGCGAGAGATCGACGGCGTTCTCTACGTGGAGCACACGCACCTGACGTACGCGACCGAAACGAGGGGGAGGAACGCGTACATCAGCGCGATCGACCTCGATACGCGAAAGACACTCTGGCGCAGCCCCGCGCTCGTGGCCAACGCACGCACATTCGTCGTCACCGGAAACCTCATCGTCTCGGGCTACGGGTTCACCGCCGAGGACGACTTCCTCTACCTGCTCGACCGCCGCACGGGCAAGGTGCTCGACCGGCTTCGAGTCCCGAGCGCGCCCGAGGTGATCAAGCTGCGCGGCGACCGCTTGCTTGTGCGGACATACGATCGCGATGTCGTGGCGCGAATAGTCCGCTAGCTGGGGGCTTGGGGGTCGGGCTTCAGCCTGACCCGCTCTTCAGGTTCGAGACGCGCGCCAGCCAACAACCCGAGAACGGTGAGGATGAAGCTTCATCCCACAATCTCAGCCGCGCCGCCGCGCAACCCGACGAGCCGTGGCACGACATCGAGCACGCTCTCCCGCGCGCAGAACGCGATGTCCGCTTCGAGCTCCGGCGCGTTCTCGAGCAGGTTACGCCCGCTCTTCGACGAGCGGAAGGCCTCCTCCACCCCGCTCCAGGTGCTCGCGAGCCGCGCCGCCGCCTCGGCCGCATCGCTGCGTTCCCAGCCGAGGAGCTCGACGATCCGCCCGGCCACGTACGAGTCGTCGAGCGCGAGCGTGCCCTGCACCCCGGCGCAGACGACGATCACATCCTCGTCGGCGGCGCGCGCCGTTTCGACGATCGCAGCGAGGTTGAGAAGCGACGCCACGAGCACGCGCTCGCAGCGCGTCGACGCCGAGAGGACCGCGCGAGTGCCGTTCGTGGTCGAGAGAATCACGGTCCGGCCGCTGGGCTCGAGGTACTCCCTCGGAGAGTTCCCGAGATCGAAGCCCGGGATCTTGACGGCGTTCCGCTCGCCGCCGAGCACCCCCTCTCCGAGCTCCTTCTGCAGCGCGAGCGCCTCCTCGACCTCCGCCGTGCAGAACACGCGCTCGTACCCCGAAGCGAGCGCTTGGCAGATCGTCGTCGTCGCCCGGATCACGTCGACGACGATGCCGGTAGAGGCTGTTCCAGCCTCGTCCGATGTGAACGCGACGTGGACCCGCACAGGGGTACGCTAGCCGCGGTGACCGAGCCCCTTCGCTGCTACCGCCACCCGGATCGGGAGACGCTGGTCTCTTGCACCGAATGCGGTCGCGGGATCTGCCCAGACTGCATGACGTTCGGCCCCGTGGGCATCCGCTGTCCCGATCATGCGAGCACGGGCGGGAGGGTCGCAGCGCCGCGGCGGACCGCCCGCAAGGCCGCAGCCTCGCTGTCGCGGCGCGGGCCGTACGTGACGCAGGCGCTAATCGGTATCAACGTCGGCATCTATCTGATCCAGCTCGCGATGGGGGCCGGAATCAGCGCGAGCATGGGCTGGATCTACGAGCACGGCGTGCTCATATCGAGCGCGATCGACTCGTCCGGTCAGCTCGTAGGTGTCGCGGAGGGCGAGTGGTGGCGGCTCCTGACCGCTGCGTTTCTCCATTACGGGCCGATCCACCTCGGGTTGAACATGCTCGTGCTCTGGTTTATCGGCCCGGCGCTCGAGGAGTACCTCGGCCATGGCCGCTACGCGCTTCTCTATCTCGTGGCAGGGCTCGCCGGCTCCGCTGGGGCGCTGATCGTGTCCTCCGGCGCCCCCACCGTTGGAGCGTCCGGAGCGATCTGGGGGATCATGGGCGCCGCGCTGTTCTTGGAATGGCGAAAGATCTACGTGTTCGGCGGTCAGGCGTTGGGCCTGGTCGTGTTCAACCTCGTGATCTCATTCGTCATCCCGGGCATCTCGATCGGCGGCCACATCGGGGGATTGATCGGCGGAGGCCTGGCAGCGCTCGCGTTTCTCTATCTGCGCCGGATGCCGGCGGTGGCGACGCTGGCGGTTGCCGCGGTTGGCGCTCTCAGCGTTGCGCTTGCGCTTTCTCAAGCGTAGAGACTTGAGAAAGATGTAACCCCGTCAGGTCGCATCCGGCTCTATTGTCGGACTGTGAGGCCGGCCGTGGTTGTGCTCACCGCGTTGCTCGCGCTCATCGCCCTTGGTTGCAGCGGCGAGGAGGAGCGGGAGGAAACGCGAGGGAACGCGGCGCCCGGATCGGCGTATGCATTTCCCCAAGCGCCCACGGTTCCGGTCGGGCCACTCGACCCGGAGATCGACGCCGCGATCACGCGCCTGCTGCCTCCGGCGGTCGGCGGCGTGCTGGACACTGAGGTGCTCGGCCGAATCGCGGAGTCGGGTGATGCGCGCCTTGGGTGGCTCGTCTCCGATCTGCTGCGCTTCTACCAGGAGAGCACGGTCGAAGAGGAAGCGCTCGTTTCCGCGTTCGCGCGGCTGACGGGTGTGGACGTTCGTTCCGATCCCCTCTTCGCCGCAGGCTCCTGGAAGGCGGTGACCGATCACATGCTCGCATGGGATATCCCCGCCCCACCCAAGTACAGAGAGCGAAAAGCCGAGCTGTACCTCGCTGCCGAGCCTGGCTGGAAGCCGTTCTTCGAAGACGACGAGTCCGACATCGACTGGCGGTGGGTCGCCTGGGGCGGCGTCCTGATCGACGATCGCAAGCTCGGGGATCCGAACCCGTGCTTCGAGGGCTGCATACCGGCCCTCGACGATCCGGCGCTGACTCCGGCGGCCGAGGGTGACTGGTACTCGGACGACGCCGTCGTGTTCGGTGTCGCCCTCGGCGGGGAGGCCGTGGCGTTTCCTAAGAACATCATGGAGGTCCACGAGATGGTCAACATCTCCATCGGCGGACGCCGCCTCGGCATTCCGTACTGCACCCTCTGCGGCTCGGCGCAGGCCTATCTGACCGACGCGGCTCCGGCACGGTTCGAGCCACTGGTTCTCCGTACCTCCGGCTTGCTCTCCCGATCGAACAAGCTCATGTACGAGCTGAACACCCGCTCCGCGTTCGACACCTTCACCGGCCGCGCTGTCTCCGGCCCTCTGCGGGTCGCGGGGGTGGTGCTCGAGCAGACGACCGTCGTCACCAGCACCTGGGGCGAGTGGAAAGAAGCGCATCCGGACACCAGGATCGTCGCTCGAGACGGCGGAATCGGCCGCGAGTACGAGGAGGATCCGCTGGGCGGACGCGACGACAACGGGCCGATCTTCCCCACCGGCGACGTCGACCCCCGGCTGCCCGTGCACGTCAAGGTGGTTGGCGTTTTGTCCTCGAACGACGAGCCGGTGGCTTTCCATGCCTTGCAGGCCGCCGCCGCGCTCGAAGCTGGAGAGAAGGTCGAGCTCTCCGGCGTGGAGCTGGTGCGCGACGGCGGCGGCTTGCGCGCGCGGACGTCAGCCCGGGAGGAGATCCCTGCGCACGAGGCCTTCTGGTTCGCCTGGAGCCAGTTCCACCCCGATACGGAGCTCTGGTCTCGCTAGCCGCCGATGGCGAGCGCCGTGACGCCCGCCTCGGCGAGCGCGGCTTGCGCCGCGGCGAGCCGCGCCAGCGGCACTCGGAACGGCGAGCAGGACACGTAGTCGAGTCCGAGCCGGTGGCAAAAGGCCACCGAGCGCGGTTCGCCCCCGTGCTCGCCGCAGATCCCGAGCTTGATGTCTGGCTTCGCGCCTCTCCCCCGCTCGACCGCGATGCGCATCAGGTCGCCGACCCCGTCCTCGTCCAGCACCTCGAACGGGTTCCGCTCGAGGATCCCGTGCTCGAGGTAGAAGGTGAGGAACTTGCCCTCGGCGTCATCGCGCGAGAACCCGAGCGCGGTCTGCGTGAGGTCATTCGTTCCGAAGGAGAAGAAGTCCGCCTCTTCGGCGATCTCGTCGGCGCGCAGAGCGGCGCGCGGGAGCTCGATCATCGTGCCGCACAGATACGCGACCGTCGGCTCCTCGGCGGCGATGCGCTCGGTCAGCTCGCGGAGCCGCGCCAGCTCTTCCCGGAAGCCCACGAGCGGGTGCATGATCTCGACCAAGGGCGCCTCCCCAGTTCTGTCGGCAACAGCTCTGGCCGCGCGCACGATCGCCCTTACCTGCATCTCGTAGATCTCCGGGAACTGGAGCCCGAGCCTGCACCCGCGAGTCCCGAGCATCGGGTTCGATTCGTGGAGCGCACGTATCCGTTCCTTCATCGCGTCCGAGGTCGCCTCCTCGAGCGGAGGCAGGAACTCGTGCAGCGGCGGATCGAGCAGCCGGATCGTCACCGGGAAGCCTGCCATTGCCTCGAAGATCCCCTCGAAGTCGCCCTGCTGGAGCGGAAGGAGTCGCTCCAAAGCCGAGCGGCGCTCCTCCTCGTCGCGGGCGAGGATCATCTCGCGGACGATCGGAAGGCGGCCCTCGGCCATGAACATGTGCTCGGTGCGACAGAGGCCGATGCCTTCGGCGCCGAACTCGCGTGCCTTCGCCGCGTCCTCGGGCGTGTCCGCGTTCGCGCGCACGCGCATGCGCCTGAGGTCGTCCGCCCAGCCGAGGATCGTCCCGAAGTTCTCGTCGATCGCGGGCGGGACGAGCGGCACCGAGCCGATGATCACATCGCCGGTTCCGCCGTCGATCGTGATCAGATCTCCCGCCCGAAGCTCGCTCTCGCCGATCTTGACCGTCCCCGCCTTGTAGTCGATCGAAAGCCCTTCGCAACCCGCGACGCACGGCTTCCCCATGCCGCGCGCGACGACCGCGGCATGCGAGGTCATGCCACCGTGCGCGGTCAGAACGCCCCGCGCGTGGATCAAGCCGTGGATGTCGTCGGGCGTTGTCTCCCAGCGGACGAGGATCACGTCGTCGCCGGCCTTGCCTCGCTCCTCGGCGGTGTCGGCGTCGAGCACGATCGCGCCCGAGGCGGCTCCGGGCGACGCGTTCAGGCCGCGGGTCGCGACCTCGATCTCCGCGCTCGGGTCGATCATGGGATGCAGGAGCTGGTCGAGCTGCGCGGGATCGATGCGCGCGACCGCCTCGTCACGCGAGATCAGCTCCTCGTCCACCATCTCGACGGCGACCTTGAGCGCGGCGGCCGCAGTGCGCTTCCCGGTCCGCGTCTGCAGGATGAACAGGCGGCCTTCCTCGACCGTGAACTCGATGTCTTGCAGGTCCCGGTAGTGGGACTCGAGCAGTGCCAGCGTCTCCAGGAGCTGGTCGTACGCCTCGGGCATCTTCGCGCGCATGTCGGCGATTGGCTCGGGCGTCCGGATCCCCGCGACGACGTCCTCGCCCTGCGCGTTCGAGAGAAACTCGCCGTATAGGCGCTTCTCTCCTGTAGCGGGATCGCGCGTGAAGCAGACACCGGTTCCCGAGCTCTCACCGCGGTTGCCGAAGACCATCTGGACGACGTTCACCGCCGTTCCCAGATCGTCCGGGATGTCGTAGGTCCGCCGGTAGACCTGCGCGCGTGGCGAGTTCCACGAGTCGAAGACAGCGCGATAGGAGCGTTGCAGCTGCTCGGAGGCGTCCTGTGGGAACGGATGTTCCGCGCTTTCCGCGTAGATCTCCTTGAACGTGTCAACGAGCCCACGCAGATCGTCGGCGGAGAGATCGACGTCTTGGGTGACCCCGCGCACCTCCTTGAGATCGGCCAGGGCCTGCTCGAAGCGATGACCGTCGACCCCCGCGACGACCCCTCCGTACATCTGGATGAGCCGGCGGTACGAGTCGAGAGCGAAACGCGAGTCGCCCGTCGACGCCGCCAGACCCTCGACGGCCACATCGTTCAGGCCGAGGTTCAGGATCGTGTCCATCATCCCGGGCATCGAGACCGCGGCTCCGGACCGAACAGAGACCAGGAGCGGGCTCTCGGGATCTCCGAATCGCCTGCCCGCGCGCTCCTCGAGCACCGCGATGCGCTCCTCGATCTCGCGGTCGAGGCCCTCGGGCACGCCGCCGTCCGCGACCATGTAGGCGCGACAGGCATCGGTGGTGATGGTGAAACCCGCGGGGACCGGGATCCCGAGCTGGGTCATCTCCGCGAGGCCGATCCCCTTCCCGCCGAGGAGCTCGCGCCCGCCCGCGGAGTCCTCGTCGAAGTCGAAGACGTAGCGCATTTGCGGGAGGAATCTACCTGGCCCACTGACTATGCGGAAACCCGCATGGTTCCGTGGTTGCCAATGCCGTATACGTCGTGAAATCGCGTACTGGTGAGACACGGGTGAGACACGGGAGCCGTCGCCATTACCGGCAACGATTCGGAGTTGCCGTCCCGGGT
>Ga0136614_10002963_pt1 | contig 10722 bp, 10 predicted proteins | sample AntDrymUQ2792106_2_FD_106643 | JGI IMG/M metagenome (GOLD analysis project Ga0136614, IMG submission 106643) | Polar desert sand microbial communities from Dry Valleys, Antarctica - metaG UQ279 (21.06) | ecosystem: Environmental > Terrestrial > Soil > Desert | place: Antarctica: Dry Valley... | reverse complement strand
TTTAGTGGGGAAGCTCAGGCTTGAGCCTTGATCAAACCGCGGTTCGCGCACCATTTGCGCCAGATTCCGGCCCGGCACTAGAACCTCAGGCTCCAAATCGCGATTCGTGCACCGATATGGATTGGAATGGCCCAAAAAAGAAAGGAGTTGAAATATGAACCCAGAAGAGCGAAGCAAACTGATGGCGAAATATGATGCCGGATACAATGAAGTGTCGGACGCTCTAAAGGATTTTCCCACCGAACTGCTAACGGCTCGGCCCCTACCAGGAAAATGGACCGCCTGCGAGATAATCCATCACCTCGCAGACAGCGAAAGCACTTCTGCGCATAGGCTCCGACAATTACTGGTCGAAGCACGGCCGGTAATTCAAGGTTACGATCAAGATCAGTTCGCCATCCATCTCAAGTACAACGAGCGGGACCCCAGCCCGGCGCTCGACGCATTTCGTGCGGCGCGTGCAACGACCGCTCAAGTGCTCGCGCTCATGTCTGAGGAAGATTGGCGACGCGAAGGTAAACACACAGAGAGTGGACGCTACTCCGCGGAAGCCTGGTTAACGATCTATGCTGAGCACGCTCACAATCATGCTGCCCAGATCAGACGACTCCGATCAGCACTCAACATTTAGATAGTTCAACATAAATCTCTGGTTAGCTTGACAAAGCTTTTGTGCGCGAGCAAAATCCGGCTCGCTCCTAATCAAACTTGATTGACTCGAGCCAGCCACAAATGATGGGTGCCGCCACTCTACTGCAAACATCTCTTTCCGATCTTAAGTTAGAACGAAGGGGGAAAGTCCGGGATGTATACGCAGTTGACGACGAACATTTGTTGATCGTAGCCACCGATCGGATTTCCGCATTCGATAGCGTTCTGCCCACACCGATTCGGCGCAAAGGCGAAGTGCTGATCGCGCTCTCACGATTTTGGTTTGAAAGGCTTAGTCACGTCGTGCCTAACCACATGGCAACTACTGACGTGGAACGCATGCCGGATGTCGTTCGCCGACACTTCGACGAGCTTAATGGCCGTTCAATGTTAGTCAGGCGAGCTGAGGTGTTTCCTGTGGAATGCGTGGTGCGGGGATATCTATCCGGATCTGGGTGGAAGGATTATGTACGAACGGGAGAAGTCTGTGGACATAAACTTCCCCCAGACTTGCAGGAGTCGGCAGAACTGCCCGAGCCCATTTTCACACCTGCAACTAAGGCCGAAGAAGGTCACGATGAAAACATCAGCGAGGCGCAGGTCCGCGAGTTGCTCGGCGAGCAGACCACTGTAATCCTTCGTGAAACTTCACTCAGGCTCTACAATGAAGCGCGCCACTATGCGCGTGGTCGCGGAATAATAATCGCGGACACCAAGTTTGAGTTTGGGCGCGGCAGGGACGGTCATACAATTCTTATCGACGAAGCGCTTACTCCCGATTCTTCTCGTTTCTGGCCACTGAAATCCTACATGCCAGGAAAATCTCAGCAATCATTCGACAAGCAATTCGTGCGAGATTATCTAGAGACTCTCAGTTGGGATAAGAAGCCACCCGCTCCACCCATACCTTCAGACATAGCCGAGGCAACCACCGGTCGCTACCTCGAAGCCTACAAGCTCATTACCGGAGGAGATCTTTAATACCTGGGTTGATCTTCGGATTTTAGTTAATAGACGGTTGCTAACCAGTCCGGTGCAGATACACGCCAAACTTGAAGTTCTAATAGAGGAAATGCTGGACGGCCAGATCTTGCTGGACGAAGCCGTTGCTGAATTCGAGAGACTCTACATCGAGAAAGCGCTCGCACGGCATAAGAAACATCTCTCCAATACCGCAAAAGTACTTGGTATTCACCGTAACACCCTCTCCAAGCGTGTCACGGCTTACCACAAGAACGCGCGTTCTCAGGCCCGTTCCGCCAAGCGCTCATCCCGCTGACCACTCCCTGGGCTCACCCTGCAAACCCAGGCCCAGGTTGACAATCGGTTCAAAGAGGCATTATTCTTGGCACTCATCCACGGTGAGTGCTAACACATAGAGTGGACGCTCTTAAACGAAGTTATACAACGAAATCTAAAGGAGAAAAAAGATTATGGCAACGAATATCAAACCTCTTCATGACCGCGTGATTGTGCGCCGAATTGAAGAGGGTGAACAGGTTCGCGGCGGCATCATCATTCCTGACACTGCGAAGGAAAAACCCCAGGAAGGTGAAGTCGTGGCAGCCGGCGACGGCAAATACAAGGACGATGGCGTCAGACAGACGCTGGACGTCAAAAAGGGAGACCGGGTGCTGTTCGGTAAGTACAGCGGTTCAGAGATCAAGATTGACGGCGAAGAGCTCATGATCATGCGCGAGGACGAGATTCTCGGAATCATCGAGCGCGCCGGAGCGGCAAGCGGCACGGGCAAAAAAGGCGGCAAATAGTCGAAAAGTAGTCTGAGTCGCTTTTTTATTTGACCAGAACTCAAACATTTAGCAGGAGAAAAGATAGAAATGGCAAAGCAAGTAATTCATGGCGAAGAGTCTCGCGCAGCGATTTTGCGAGGAATCAACCAGCTCGCCGATGCTGTGAAAATCACGCTCGGCCCCAAGGGGCGTAACGTCGTAATCGACAAAAAGTTTGGCTCGCCAACCATCACCAAAGATGGAGTTACCGTCGCGAAGGAGATCGAACTTAAGGACGCGCTTGAGAATATGGGCGCCCAGATGGTTCGCGAAGTTGCTTCGAAGACTTCAGACGTAGCCGGGGATGGAACGACAACCGCTACGGTGCTGGCGCAGGCAATTTTCCGTGAAGGTGTCAAAACAGTTGCCGCTGGCGCGAATCCGATGGCGCTGAAACGTGGCATCGACAAAGCAGTTGAGCGGGCGGTTAAAGAGATTAATCGTCTATCACGAGATGTAAAAGGGGATGCAATCGCTCAAGTGGGAACAGTATCTGCGAATGGTGATGAAACCATCGGCAACATCATCGCCGAGGCAATGAGCAAGGTTGGCAAGGACGGCGTCATCACCGTTGAAGAGTCAAAGACGATGGAGACGTCACTCGAGCTCGTTGAAGGAATGCAGTTTGACCGCGGTTACCTCAGCCCCTACTTCGTTACGGATCCCGAGCGCATGGAAGCGGTGCTCGAAAATCCGCTGATTCTGATTCACGAGAAGAAGATCAGCTCGATGAAAGACCTGCTGCCGCTACTGGAGCAGGTTGCCAAACTCGGCAAGCCCATGCTGATCATCGCGGAGGATGTGGAAGGTGAAGCGCTTGCGACTCTCGTTGTTAACAAGCTCCGGGGAACGCTGAACATTGCGGCAGTCAAAGCTCCGGGCTTTGGGGATCGTCGCAAGGCCATGCTCGAAGACATTGCCATCCTGACTGCCGGCAAGGTCATCAGCGAAGACCTCGGCATCAAGCTCGAGAACGTCAAGCTTGAAGACCTGGGCCGCGCCAAGAAGATCACAATTGACAAGGACAACACAACCATTGTCGAAGGCGCTGGCAAGCAGACCGACATCGAGGGCCGCGTCAAGACACTGCGCGTACAGATTGAAGATACTACCTCGGACTATGATCGCGAGAAGCTCCAGGAGCGCCTCGCGAAGCTCGTGGGCGGTGTCGCAGTGGTCAAGGTCGGTGCAGCCACTGAGACGGAGATGAAGGAGAAGAAGGCGCGCGTTGAAGATGCCATGCACGCGACGCGCGCAGCTGCCAAAGAAGGTATCGTTCCGGGCGGCGGCGTAACTCTTGTTCGCGCGGCCAAGGCTCTGGAGAAGTTCCTGATCAGCAAAGATGGTGAAGGCGATCCCGATGAGCAGATCGGCGTCAACATCGTCCGCCGTGCTCTCGAGGAGCCTCTTCGCCAGATCGTACAGAACGCCGGCAAGGAAGGCGCTGTTATCGTCGAGCGTGTTCGTTCTGAGAAGAACGAGAGCTTCGGCTTTAACGCTCAAACAGAGCAGTTTGAAGACCTCGTCAAAGCAGGAGTCGTTGATCCGACAATGGTGACGCGCATTGCACTGCAGAATGCAGCCTCAATTGCGGGCTTAATGCTTACGACGGAAGCGATGGTTTCCGAGCTTCCAGAAGACGATAAGAGCAGCCCCGCGATGCCGGGCGGTATGGGCGGCATGAGCGGTATGGGAATGTAGTCTTTACTGGACCAGACAAGCAGAGTGGCCTCGCTGCCTGTGAGCGGGGCCGCTTTTTTGCTCGGTGCGGAGGAGTCGGCCCGGCCGAGCAATCCCCGATCCTGACCCAGGTCACGGCGTTATCAGCCAGGCCTTTTCCATTGACACACCCATCCACTTCTGGCATATAACGCGGCGTCAACAACTTTTACAAACTTCAAGACTGTTCCTTGCAAGGTGATTACCAAGACCACCTTCATAAGTGAGACCCATTCGAAAATCTAGCAGACACCATACCTGCGATTCAGCACTTGAGCGGGAGAGACCAGCGCGCCTCACTGCGAAGATAGCGTTGGCTAGCGGCGGCGAGCGCGTTTGAACCGGGCTTCAATAACCCCGCGGGCCTTCTTTCCGTTTTCGAGCGTGAGTTGAGGATAGGTTAAGTTTTCGGCTTTTAAATTTTTCACTGCCAGTTTGGTTTCAACAGTGCGTATGTCGCGCTCCTTCCCTTCTATCTCCATGAACAGTCCAAACGGAAGTTCATCGATAACGATTTCGGCCTTCCCCAACACCCACGTCTCCCGCCGCTTTTCGTAAACCAGTGCGGGTAGGAAGCCGAGCGCTGCCAGAATGGTGTTGAGAGCTTCAGGCTCGTCAACCTGGGTCTCATCTTCGCGTTGATGTTTGATTGAAGAAGATGTGGGAAGGCGTTTCTTGTAGGTTAGGATGGCGCTATCACCTACGCGTCGCAGGCGCAATACGCTTCGGCCCACTGCCAGACCCTTGCCCCGGTACAAAGTGTTCTCCTCGAATTCCTGGCCCTGCAATTTGGCGCCAATTCCAGGCAGGCGGCGTCGCACAGATTCACGCTGCTTGTTTGTGAGGCGATACTTTTTTTCGATCTCGATGGCCATGGACCTTTCAAATTGCCAATTGCCCGATTGCTGATTTCCGATTTCCGGGCGGTTGACGCTTAACTACAGGGTGCTTTGAATGGGAAATTGAAATTGGCAATCGGCACTCTCTTACGCTTGTCTCACCCAGCGCCAAACTTCCGGAATTGTGGCGCGCTTGCCATACGTCAACATCCCAATGCGATAAATGCGCGCGGCCAACCATGTGAGCAAGATAACCGTGCCGAAACCAATCAATAGTGACAAGCCGATCTGCCAGAACGGCAGCGTCTGGGAGACGATGCGCACCGGCATTATCACCGGAGATGAAAAAGGGAAGATTGAGGCCCAGACGGCAACGGTTGATTCGGGGCTGCGCACAACCGGAAACACCAGGTAAAAGGAGAAAATGAGCGGCACGATCGCTACCATCAGAAAGCCTTGGCTTTCGTCATAAGACCTGACGATCGACCCTATTACTGCGTAAACGCTGGCGTACATGAAGAAGCCGAGCAGGAAGAAGAGTACAAAATAGACAACGTCAGCAGCGACAATGGGTGGTAATTGCAGATCCATGCCCTGACCTCTCAGAGTGGCAACTCCATAGACCGAGAATCCTCCAATCAGAAGTCCCCAGATGGCAAACTGCGTTAGCGCGACCAGGGAGACTCCGACGAGTTTGCCAAGCATAAGGGGAAACGCGCGCACAGAAGAGAATAACACCTCGGCAATGCGGGTCTCTTTCTCTTCAATAACGGCCGATAGAACGGTACCACCGTACATCAGTATCATGACGAAAATCAGGAAGCCGACGCCGAGCACCAGGAAGAAAGCCTCACCTGAATCCTGTTCTTCAGTCTCCTCGCTGACCTTGAACGTATTCACGGTCACACGCTTAGACATTTCACGCAGGAGGTTCTGATCTACACCCGTGTCCGCCAGGCGCTGCTCATTCACGGCACGACTCAGGCCCTCTTCAATTCGGATGGAGTTGATAAAATCGCCCACGTTGCGTCCGTAGTACTCTGCCTTCTTTCCAATCAACACATCAGGCGGAATCACAATGTAGCCATCCAGTTCCTTCCGGCGCACGCGTTCATTCAGCTCGTGCTTGACGTCTTCGAGAGCGCGCTCGGCTAACTCAACTCTCTCGATTTTGAAATCTCCCTTTATCGCCCTGCCCGCCTGACGCGCTCGTTCCTCAGGACTCTGGCTCATGTCCATGGGCAGGCCGGCGGGCGAGGATGGTTTGGATCCCGCGCTGGACTCGTTAATGATGGATTCCCGCACGCGATTGTAGATCCTTCCCGTCTGGTCCACGATGGCCAGGCGGGTGGCCTCGCCGGTCTCCATCGACGCAATCAAGACAGGTGCAACCGTGAACGCCACCATTATGATTGGCCCGAGGATGGTAGAAAAGATAAAGGCTTTGCTATTAACTCTGGTTAAGTATTCGCGCTTGATGATGGTCCGGAGTTTTTTCATGCACTACCACTTACCTTTTCGATAAAGATGTCGTGTAAGGTAGGCTCGACTAGTTCGAATTTCGTAATACGGGCGCCTGATTCGAGCAATCGTTCTAGCACGATCTGCGGATCGACACCCTCCGCCAGCAAAGCCTCAACTTCGTCACTCTGCCTTTTGACACTGGCAACAATGCTTCTGTCGTCCAAAACGCCATCTCCCCCCTCCGCGCGCAACGCGACGCTGTTGCGTCCGAAGCTTCCCTTCACATCTCTAAGACTTCCGTCCAAAACTTTCTGGGAGCGATTGATTAGGCAGATATCGTCACAAATTTTCTCAGCCAGCTCCATCACGTGGGTAGAGAAGATGATGGTCTTACCAGCTGCTTTAAATTCCAGTACGATCTCTTTTAGAAGTTCCATGTTGATTGGATCAAGTCCGGAAAAAGGTTCATCGAGAATCAGCAGGTCGGGGTCGTGAATGACCGCTGCGATGAACTGAACCTTCTGCTGCATGCCTTTCGAGAGAGCTTCCGCCTTCTTGCTCTTCCATTCAACGAGTTTCATTCTCTCAAGCCAGCGGTCAACGGCTTCCTTGGCTGCCCTTCCCTTGCAGTCTTTCATCTCGGCAAAGAAAAGCAGCTGATCGCTGATTCTCATTCTCCGGTAGAGCCCTCGCTCTTCGGGCAAGTAACCTATGCGGTCCTGCGACCCCGCGTTTATCGGCTGTCCGAAGAGTTTTATAGCTCCCGAATCGGGTGCAGTAATATTGACGATCATGCGAATCGTCGTAGTCTTTCCGGCCCCATTCGGTCCGATCAGTCCATAGATTCTCCCTGCCCGGACAGCTAAGCTGAGATCCTTCACAGCCGTAAAGTCACCAAATCTCTTGGTCACGTGTTCTAAGCTGACCGTAGTTTGGTTGGTGGTCATTTGGCGATGGCTCGTTTCTATCTGGTATTACCTTAAACTGGTATTACCTTAAATTATCGTTTCAGATATTTAGAGATCTGTACGGATAACTAGATATGAGGGTTTTTATGTTGCGCTATTGCTCGTATCTGATACATAGTTACTTAACCCACGGCGGCTGCGGGATCTTGAGAAAACGAAACAGAATTCATTGCTCTCGGGCTGCTCGAAGCAAGCGTCTCCCCAATCAGCGACTTGCCCACACTCTGTTAACGAATCATGCCTGCCCGAACTAGTTTGATCAAGATAGCTTCAGCGCGCATCTTGATCTGCCTTCTGGCTCTCTCGCTCAATATCCTGGGCCAAACAGGATCGCGTCCGCAGGATCAATCCGAGGTTGTGCGGGTGTTTACTGATCTCGTACAAACCGATGTCATGGTTTTCGACAAGCAGGGGCGTTTCGCCGACGGATTGCGCCGGGAAGATTTCGAGCTGCGCATCGATGGAAAGGTGAAGGCGATCGAATTCTTCGAGCGGATCTCAGTGGGAAGCGTCAACGAAGAAACCCAACTCTCAGCCGCCCGGGGAACTTTATCTGCAAACAAGACCAGCCAGCTGGGGGCGGTGCCGCTGGATCGTGGTCGGACAGTTTTCTTTTATCTGGATGACCTGCATCTTGGACTGGGTAGCCTCGCGGCGACTCGGAAAGTGATGACTGACTTCATCGAGAGGGAGATGAATCAGAACGACGAAGCCGCAATCACTTCAGCCAGCGGTCAGATAGGGTTTCTTCAACAGCTCACTGATCAGAAGGCTGTGCTGCGCGCTGCGCTGCAACGGGTCAAATATCGTCCCTACTCCGTTCGAGATTTCGACCGTCCCGCAATGACGGAGTATCAGGCGCTCCTAGTTGACAGTAATGATAGGGACGTGTTCGAGTACTTCTTAGAGCAGACAATGAGGTCCAATCCCGGCCTTACTCGTGATATTGCCGAAAATATGGTTAGAGTTCGCGTGACTACGATTTTGCAACAGGCCTCGAACATCACTCGCCAAACGCTGTCTGGTCTTGAAGAGTTGGTCAAGACTTCCAGCAAATTGCCCGGACGCAAGCTTGTGTTCTTCTTCTCGGACGGCTTCCTGCTGGACCATCGCAACTCAGACTCGCTCGCAAATATCAGAAAGATAACCAGCGACGCAGCGCGAAACGGGGTGGTGATCTATTCCCTGGACGCGCGCGGCCTGGTCGCCAGCGTATCTGATGTCAGCGTTGAATCCGCCTTCGATCTTACCGGACGACTCGATCGGGCTACACATGGTGAGTTGAAGGCCACACAGGACGCGATGCACGCACTTGCCCGCGACACAGGCGGCAGACCCGTCTTTAATACAAACGCGTTGGGAGTCGGGTTGTCACGCGCGCTGCAGGAAACTTCCGTTTATTACTTGCTTGCCTGGAGGCCGAATCGGGAAGCTCAGGAAGGCAAGTTTCGCCGGATTGAGGTGAAGTTATTGGAAAAGCCGGAATTAACAGTGCGAGTACGTCGTGGATTTTATGACGGAGAGCCTGCGTCCGTTGATAGCAAGGCGAAGAACCCAAGACCTGCGGTAAAAACGCCGGAAGTGCAGTTGCGCGAGGCCCTCGGAACCTCGTATCCAGATCGCGGCATTCCGATCGCGTTGAACCTAAATTATATTCATGCGCCGGACAAGAGAATGTTGCTTTCTACTTCATTGAAGATCGCGGCAGAGTCTCTTTCGTTTAGTTCCGAGGACGGCAAGCAGAAGGCGGCGGTGCAAATCCTTGGCTTGTTCTTTAACGACCGGGGCCAGTCTGGTGCACGCTTCGCAGAACGGCTGACGATGACTACCTTATCCGAGAGTTCGGTGAAGGGTTCGGACGCGAGCGTTGCATACGGGTTTCCCGTCTTTCTTGGACCGGGACTCTATCAAGTGCGTGTTGCCGCACGTGATGAGAAGAGCGGACGAACCGGCAGTGCCCACGGCTGGGTTGAGATCCCGGATCTTTCAGGGGGCAAACTCACACTAAGCAGTGTGATAATTGGGCGGCATGCACCCACTCCTACCACGAATACTCCAGGCAATGGCCAACCAGTGTCCGAGCAGGTTGATTTGAGTATCGACCGTCAGTATCAGCGAAATTCTGTGCTTCGTTTTGTCTTCTTCGTATACAACGCGGCGCGAGCGCCGGCAGACTCACATCCGGACGTGGCGGCTCAAGTACAAATCCTGCGTGACAACCAGCCAGTAATCACAACCGCACTCAAAAAGATCGCGACCGAAGGAGTAGATCTTGATCGGCTTCCTTACGCCGCCGATCTCTCTCTAGCGGATTTACCCGCGGGGCAGTATGTGCTGCAAGTCACGGCCGTGGACCGCGTCTCAAAAACCAGTGCCTCCCAACAAAACCGATTCTCAATTCAATAACCCAGGGTGGAGACCTAGCAGGTTGCTGTATATCCGCTTCAATAATGACTCCCTGGAAACCTACCAGAGAACAGATCCAAGCAGCTGAGGGTAAAACTGTTCGCGACGTGATTGCGCCTGACCTGCGGGTAATCTTCAGCGGCATCAATCCCGGACTCTACACCGCAGCCGTAGGCCATCATTTTGCGCGTCCGGGTAATCGCTTCTGGAAGGCGCTCCACGACGCGGAATTTACAGAACGGTTATTGTCACCATTTGAAGAGCACGAGTTGCTGAAAAGTGGTTACGGCGTCACTAATATCGTTGCGCGCGCCACGGCCACCGCAGATCTTTTAACCAAAGAAGAAATAATTCAGGGCGGCAAACGGCTAACAACTAAGGTGCGGCTCTATCGTCCCCGGATTCTGGCGATCCTTGGTCTGGGGGCTTACCGTCTGGCCTTCAATCAGCCAAAAGCAATCGTGGGCCGCCAGGAGTGTACGATCGGCGACACCATCGTCTGGGTCTTGCCCAATCCGAGCGGCTTAAACGCGAACTACCAGCAGAAGGACTTGGCGCGTCTCTTTTGCGAATTGAAAGGCGAAGTGTTCTAAGAAGTGAGTGGTTGAGACCAGTCTCGTGCGACAGACTTTGGTTCCGACTCGATCCTGCGGGATCAAAGCCTTGAACACAATGATCGTTGCCCTGATACGTGCACTTCTTACAAATACGACAGCCACCAATTCCTCCGTCGCTGCTTCACCCCCGCAAACCATTTACACAATGGGTAGAGCAGGATGACTCCACAATCCAGCAGCCGTAGACGACAGCCAGGTTGAAACCACTGCCCGGGGGTGGACCGGAGGATCCGATCTGACTGCCAAACATCCACCTAATTGGTTTGCC
>Ga0136614_10002962_pt1 | contig 10722 bp, 12 predicted proteins | sample AntDrymUQ2792106_2_FD_106643 | JGI IMG/M metagenome (GOLD analysis project Ga0136614, IMG submission 106643) | Polar desert sand microbial communities from Dry Valleys, Antarctica - metaG UQ279 (21.06) | ecosystem: Environmental > Terrestrial > Soil > Desert | place: Antarctica: Dry Valley... | reverse complement strand
GTCGTAGAACTTGCGGTACCCCGACGGCGTCCGTTCCGGGTCGATCAGCCCCTGGCTCTCGAGGAAGCGGATCTTCGAGATCGTGATGTCGGGAAACTCGTCGCGGAGGTGCTCGAGCACCTCACCGATGGAGAGGTGAGGAGTCTCCGCCCGCGTGCTCATGCCTCCCCGCTCTCGGCGGCGCCGCCGACGAGGAACGTGAGCACGAACCGTCCCACCTGGAGCTCATCGAGGTAGTGCAGCGGCGCGGTCTCGACCCGCTCGTGGTTCACGTAGGTGCCGTTCAGCGAGCCGACGTCGCTGACGTCGTAGCCGCCGGCACCGAGACGGCGGACGACGGCGTGCCGTCTCGACACGGTGATGTCGTCGAGAAAGATCTCCGAGTCGGGATGACGCCCCACCGCGATCGTGTCGTCGTCGAGGAGGTAGCGGCTCCCGGCGTTGGGCCCGCGCCGGACGACCAGCATGCCCATCCCGACCGGCAGCTCGGCCAGTGCGCTGCCGAGCTCCTCGTCGAGCTCGTGCCGCTCCTCGAGCGCGGCCAGGCTCGCGGTGGTGTCGTCGGGGCCGGCGCCCGCCGCGAGCGGTGCCCCGCACGAGGAGCAGAAGTTGGCGCCGGCCTCGTTCGCGTGACCGCAACGCCGGCAGGTCATCCCGTCGAGGTTACTCGACCAGGCGCGGCAACGACCTAGCCGCGAACGGCGGCGGTGAACCGGAGATCGAGGGCCTCGGCGAAGCCGTCGGCCAGCGCATTGGCGACGACGCGTGCATCGACGGGCGCGCCGAGCTCGCGCAGGGTCACGGTGGCGACGCGCAGTCGCGCCCGCCCGTCGTCGTCCGCGGCGCCCCGAAGCAGGTCGGTCTCGTCGAACGGGAGCCGGTCGAGCAGGAGCGCGCCGTGCTGGAGCACGGCATCGTCGCGGCGGACCTGCGCCGACCCACACACCTTCTGCTCCCCCACCCTCAGGTCGGCACCCTGTTGGCTCGCGAAGCAGAGCGGCCCGGCGGGACCATCGGCGCGCCCGACCGCGGCCTCGACACCCAGGCAGGCCAACCCTCTCGTCAGCCCCCGCGCCAGCAGCCGGTACACCGCGTCGACGCTCGCGGCGCGCTCGGGGCGGGGCATCGCCACCGCGTACGTCAGGTCGGCGCCGTGAAGCAGCGCTCGCCCTCCGGTGGGCCGACGCACGATCTCCACGCCGCGGTCCCGACACGCGGTGTGGTCGACGTCGTCCTCGGGTTGGAAGCGACCGAGCGAGAGCGCCGGGGGCGACCAGCGGTACAGGCGCAGAGCCGGCGACGCGCCCGCCGCCACCTCGTCGAGCAGCGCACGGTCGGCCGCCATCTGCCCGGCCGCATCCAGCTCAGCGTCGAGATCATCCACCAGACGCCATGTGGTCGTCACGATCGGCGTCTACTGCTCCTCGACGAGCTGCCGATAGGCGGCGGCATCCATCAGGCTGTCGAGCTCGGACGGGTCGGACATCTCGAGCACGAAGATCCAGCCGTCGCCGTACGGATCCTGGTTGAGCTTCTCCGGCGCTCCGTCGAGGGCCTGGTTGACCTCGGCGACTGTGCCGCCCACCGGCGCGTAGATGTCGCTCACCGACTTGGTCGACTCGACCTCGGCGCAGCGCGCCATCGCGGCCACGGTCGCGCCGACCTCGGGGAGCTGCACGTAGACGACGTCGCCCAGCGCGTCCTGCGCGTAGTCGGTGATCCCGATCCGAGCGCGGTTGCCGTCGGCCGCCACCCACTCGTGTTCGGCGCTATAGCGGAGCTGCTCGGGGTAGTCCATCGGGCGGCAGTCCTCCTTGGTCGGGCTCGCTCGGCGGGCAGGGTACCTGCCCGCCGCCACAACGGGTCGCTCGCCGCTCCCGCGCAGTTCACCGCGCGATGCGAGGGATGGCAGGCCTTTGCCTTCCCTCCCGTCCTCTCGGCCGGTCGGGCGGTGGGGCGGTCGACCGGCTTCTTCGCCACCGACTTGAGCTCGGCGACGATCTCGAGCGGGACGTCGCCGTTCGGGGACAGTCGTTACAGCCTCGTCGATGATGCGATCTCGTGTTGGAACACTGGGGCATCACGGATTGCGGCCGTCTGCGCCGATGATGGCCCCGAGCCCCTGAATCTTTCCACGGCTGCGACGGACTCCCACTGCTCGTAGACGTTGATGCGGTCAGGCTCGATCGGATCCGGCGCGAGATGGAAGTCGACACAACCCTCGGACTCCCTGGCCGCCACGATCACCTCTCGGCAGTCGCGGACGTAAGAGTCGCGATCGGCCTCGTCGACGTAGATGGCGCCGGACACGATGATCATGCCGAGATGTTCGCACAGCGCCCCGCCGTGGGAGCCCTTCGCCCCCTACCGAACCACCTGGCGGATGCGCTTGGCGTACTCCTGCGCGAGGCGGCGGGCGTCCTGGTCATTGCCCGCCTCGGCCCAGACATGGGTCACCGCGTCCTCGGGATCGGGCAGCACCAGCGCCCATCCGTCGGGGTGGAGGACCTTCACCCCGTCGACGAGCACGACCTCCTCCCCCGCCGCCTGCTCCACCATCTCGCGCATGACCGCGCCCTTGCGTTCCCACGGAGTCGCGACGGTCTCGTGGGCCATGTGCACTCGCCGCAGCTGACGTACGAACGACGACAGCGACTGGCCGGTCTCGGCCAGGAGGTCGAGCACCTTCACCAGCGTGGCGGTGGCGTCGAAGGCGGGGAGGAAGTCGGGCCAGATGAACCCACCGTCGAGCGAGCCCGCGAACTCCACCTCGCCGGTCGAGGCGACCTCCATGAGGTGGGCCGGTGACAGCTTCGTCCAGGTGATCTTGGCGCCGTGCTCGGCCGCGATCCGTTCGGCTTCGCGGCTCACCGAGACCGGCAAGGCGATGCACGCCCCGGGGTGGGCCGAGGCCACCAGCGCGACCAGGGCGAGGAGCGCTTGCTCGGGCCGGAGCACGACCCCTTCGTCGTCGATCAGGATGGCGGTCTCGCCGTCGGGGTCGACGACCAGCCCGAGGTGGCTGCCGGAGGCGCGGACGAGGTCCGAGATGCGGGTGGCACGCGCGGTCGGTTCGCCGAACGCCGCCGTCGCCGACGCGGTGCTGGCGAACGGGTTCACCGCCAGGACCTCGGCGCCGATCTTGGCCAGCACGGTCGGCATCACGATCGACGACGCGCCGAACGAGTAGTCGAGCACCACCTTGAAGGCCCGCTCGCGCAGCCGTTCGGCGTCCACACTGCGCTCGAGGGCGGCGGTGTAGAACTCCAGCGACCGCGGCGGGAAGACGATGTCGCCGATGTCCCCCGCCAACGCCCGGCGGTAATCCTCGCGGTAGAGCAGGCGCTCGATCTTGCGCTGCGTCGACTCGTCGATGTCGCGGCCGTCGCTGTCGAAGAACCGGACCTCGACGCTGTCGGGCTCCCCCGGCGCCAGCCTCACCGTGATCCCGCCGTGGGACTGGCCGTTGCGGACCTGGAAACGGGTGAGCGGGACGCTGGCGAGCTCGACGTCCTCGATGTTGGTGCCGGCGAGGTTCAGGCCGCCGATGAGCGCGCGCTTGAGCGCCCGGGCGATGCGACTGGTGTCGCGGCTCGTGGTCACGACTGAGCCCTTCTTGAGCGCGGTGCCGTAGGCCATCGCGAGCCGGACGGCCACTTCGGGGGTCACGTCGACGTTGGCCAGGCCCCGCACCCCCCGGCGGCCGAAGAGGGTCCGGATGCCGCGGCTCTCCCAGACGATCGACGAGTTGACGACCGCGCCGGCGTCGACCGTCTTGAACGGGTAGATCTTCACGCCCGGGTTGATGACAGCCCGCTCGCCGACGAAGCACTCGTCGCCGACGACGACGCCCTCCTCGACTCGGGCGTGGTCGCGCAGGTCGGTCCTCCGGCCGATGACGCAACCCCGGAGGCTCGTGCTCGTTCCCGCGTACACGTGGTCGTGACAGACGGCGCGCTCGAGGAAGGCGTCGGGCTTCACGATCACGTCGGTGCCCAGCACCGTGTACCCGGACAGGTGCGCGCCGGCCTCGATGCGACAGTTGTCGCCGATCACCACCGGGCCTTCGATGCGGGCGTCGGGGTCGACGTCGGCGTTCTCGCCCAGCCAGACGCCCTCGCCCATCCGGAAGCCGTCGATCTCGACGCTCACTCGCTGGTCGAGCACGTCCTGATGGGCGCGCAGGTAGGCCTCGAGCGTCCCGACGTCCTCCCAGTAGCCGTCGACCACCTGGCCGAGCAATGGCAGCCCCTTCGCCAACACCTTCGGGAAGACGTCGCCGGCGAAGTCGACGACCTCGCCTTCGGGGATGAAGTCGAAGACGCTCGGCTCGAGGACGTAGATGCCGGTGTTGGCGGTGTCGGAGAACACCTGCCCCCAGGTCGGCTTCTCGAGAAAGCGCTCGACCGACCCGTCGGGACGCGTGATGACGATCCCGAACTCGAGTGGGTTCTCGACCCGCTTGAGCGCGATCGACGCGAACGCACCGGCGGCGCGGTGCGCTTTGACGAACCCGCTGAGGTCGATGTCGGTGAGCACGTCACCGGAGATCACGAGGAAAGTGTCGTCGAGCTCCTCCGACGCGTTGCGGACCGAGCCGGCGGTCCCGAGCGGGGTCTCGTCGGTGGCGTAGCGGAGGCGGACGCCGAAGTCGGAGCCGTCACCGAAGTAGTTGCGGATCTGGTTGGCGAGGAACGCCACCGTGACGACGATGTCGTCGAAGCCGTGCTGGGCGAGGAGCCGGACGATGTGCTCCATCATCGGGCGGTTGACGAGCGGCATCATCGGCTTGGGCTGGTTGCTGGTCAGCGGCCGCAGGCGGGTCCCCTCGCCCCCGGCCATGATCACCGCCTTCACCGTGCGACCTCCGCGCCTCGGGCGGCCCGGCCCTCGCTCAGCGCCCGGCGGGCGAGCGGGACATACATCCCCGCGGCCCAGTAGCCCAGCGCGAGGCCGCCGATGGTGAAGCCCCAGGTGCCGACGAGCAGGAGCGTCCGCCCCAGGCTGTCGCCGATGGCGTCGACGAGCAGGAACCCCGGGAGGGCGAACATCAGGGCCAGTGTCCCCGCCTTGCCCGCCCATTGCACATCGATGCGCCGGGCACCGGCGGCGGCGAGCGCGAGCACGGCCACGCTGATCGCGGCCTCGCGCGCGAGCACCACCCACCCCACCCAGAGCGGCACGCGGCCGTCGACGATCAGTGCCACCGCCGCTGCCACCAGGAGCACCCGGTCGGCGGTCGGGTCGAGCACCTTCCCCACCTCGCTCGCCTGGTCGAACTGGCGGGCAATCCATCCGTCGACCCAGTCGGTGGCGCCGAGGACGGCGAGCAGGATCGCCGCCGCGACCGGCCGGTCCTCGCTCAAGAGGAGCCAGACGAACCAGGGGACGCACGCCAGCCGGGCGATCGAGATCGCGTTGGGGATCGTGACGACGCGGTCGGAGCCCGGCACGTTACAAGCGTAGGTGGTCGCTCAGACGTCGAACTGCACCGCCACGCGGTCGCGGATCAGGGGCCGGACGTACTCGATGCAGCGCCGATGCTCAGGATGCTCCTGGTACGCGACCCAGCCGTCGCGATCGTCGAACTCGGCCGCGACCGCGTAATCGAAGTTGCCTTCGGCCGCGCCGGCGTCGCGACCGAAGTGGTACCGGCGGAGCTCGGGGATCACACCGGGGAGGCCGGCCAGCATGTCGGTGAAGCGCGCCACGTCCTCGTCGCTCGTGTCCTCGCTCCACCGGAAGCAGACGACGTGCCGAAAGGTCACAGCAGTCCTCCGTAGGCGCCGCCGTCGACGGGGATGGCGGTCCCGGTGACATAGCGGGCGTGCTCCGAGCAGAGGAACGCGGCGAAGGCGCCGAAGTCCTCCGCTCGCCCCAGCGTCCCTGCCGGCACGGTGGCGGCCGTGGCCGCGGGGCCGCCGCCGTGGAGCTCTCGGATCCGCTCGGTGTCGTGCAACCCGGGCTGGAGCGAGTTCACGGTGACGCCGTCGCCGGCGACCTCGCGGGCCAGCGTCTTGAGGAAGCCGGTGACGCCGGCGCGGGCGGTGTTGGAGAGGATGAGCTCGGCGATCGGCTGGCGGACCGCGATCGACGTGATCGCGACGACCCGGCCCCATCGCTGGACCTGCATGGCCGGCACGGCGGCGTCGCACATCGCGATGACCGACAGGCAGTTGAGCTCGATGGCAGCCACGTACTGCTCGAGCTCGGTGGTGGCGAAGGTCCCCGGCGGCGGGCCACCGGCGTTGGTGACGAGGATGTCGACGCCACCGAGGGCGTCGTGCGCCGCGGTGACGAACGCGGCGGCGGCCGTGGGAGTCGAGACGTCGGCGACGAGCGGCACCGCGTCGTGGCCCACGCGACGGGCGGCGTCCTCGATCGTGTCGCGGTTGCGGCCGCACATCGCCACCTGCGCGCCTTCGGCCACCAGGGCCGCGGCCACCCCGAATCCAAGACCCCGGCTGGCGGCGGCGACCGCGGCGCGCCTCCTCGCGATCCCGAGATCCATCAGCCGTGGATCGATCCGTCGGTGTCGCGCAGCGACGGGGCCGGCCGGCCCGTCCGGAGGGCGATGATCTCGGCGCAGATCGCGATGGCGGTCTCCTCCGGCGTCCGGGCCCCGATGTCGAGACCGATCGGCGCCATCACCCGGCGGATCGCGTCCTCGCCGACTTCGGCTTCCCGCAGCCGCGCCACCCGGTCGGCGTGGGTTCGTCGCGATCCCATGGCACCGACATACCCGGCGTCGGTATCGAGCGCGCCAACGAGCGCGGGCACGTCGAACTTGGCGTCGTGCGTCAGCACGCACACCGCGTCGCGCGGCCCGAGCTCCGAGCCGATCTTGGCCAGGTGCCGATCGGGCCAGTCGTTGACGACGTCGTCGGCGTCCGGGAACCGCGCCCGGGTGGCGAAGACGGCTCGAGCGTCGCACACCGTCACGCGGAAACCCAGCACCTTGCCCGCCTTGACCAGCGCGGCGGTGAAGTCGACCGCGCCGAAGATGACCATGCGGGGCGGCGGCGCGAACGATTCGATGAAGACGCTGACCTCGTGCTCTCGAGCCTCGCCGCGGGTGCCGTAGTGACGGGTCGTGGTCAAGCCGGACTCGAGCTCGCCCCGCGCGTCCCGGGCTACGACGCGGTCGAGGTCGGGGTCACCCAGCGTCCCGACAGGAGCGACGTCCGGCCGGACCAGAAGCTTCGCCCCGACTGTCGGCCCGGCGGTGACGGTCGCGAGCGCGGCCGGCTCCTCGGCTCGCAGCGCGTCACGGAGCAGCTCGTAGATCGAGTCGCTCATGCGCTACCAGTCGAGGGGCTCGACGAACACGTGAATCGTTCCCCCGCAGGTGAGGCCGACCGCGAACGCCTCGTCATCGGAGTACCCGAAGCTCACGACCCCACGGTCATGGGTGCCCGCCAACACCGCTAGCGCCTCCTCGACCACCGCTCCTTCGACACACCCGCCCGAGACGGATCCCGCGACCTCCCCGGTGTCGTTCACAACCATGGTCGCTCCCGGGTCGCGTGGGCCCGAGCCTTCGACACCCACCACCCGCGCGACCGCGACCCGGTGGCCGTCAGCGCGCCACCGTTCGATGTCGTCCAGGACTTCCTTCATCGGGCGATGACCTCGGCGAGATGCTCGAGCGAGGCGAGCGAGTGGCCTTCGACGAACTCGTCGACGTACGGGAGCGCGGCTGCCATCCCGCCGGCAAGGGGGGCGAAGCCGGGCGACGCCTTGAGCGGGTTCACCCAGACGACGCGGTGCGCCACGCGTGCCAGCCGCGCCATCTGCTCACCCAGCTGGCTCGGGTCGCCCCGGTCCCACCCGTCCGACACGATCACGACCACCGCGCCACGCGCCATGCCGCGAACGCCCCACCGATCGTTGAACTCCCGCATCCCGGTGCCGAGCCGGGTGCCTCCGGACCAGTCCGGGACGCGGCGGGCGGCCGATGCCAAGGCGGCGTCGGGATCACGTGACGACAGCTCGCGCGTGATGCGGGTGAGCCGGGTGCCGAGCGCGAACGCTTCGACGCGGGCACGACCGGCAACCGCGGCGTGCACGAGGCGCAGGATGGCGCGGGCGTAGGGCTCCATCGACCCGCTGACGTCGAACAGGAGGACGATCCGGCGGGGCCGCTGCGTCGGCACCAGAGCGGGGCGCTCGATGGACTCGCCCCCGGCCCGCAAGGACCGGCGCACGGTTCGCCGGAGGTCGGGGTGGGCATGGCGCCGACGCGACCGCCGGACCGGGCGCCGGCGCCGCGACCGGCGCAGCGCGCCCGCGAGTCGGAGGTCCCGCATCACCCGGCGCGCTTCCTCGAACTCGGCGTTGCTGTAGGCGGCGAAGTCGCGCGTGCGCAGGACCTCGGCCGGGCTCCAGCGCACCGCCTGGAGCGGACCGGCCGGCGCATCGCCGGTGGCGTGCTCCCCCGGGGCGTCGGCGGCCAGGCCGAGCGGGACCTCGGCACGCGGCGCCTCCGCGCCTCCCGCAGCGCCCTCCCAGAACGCCGCGAACGCCCGGTCGTAGGTCGGGACGTCTTCGGGGCGGTGCACCAACGTGACCCGGCCGGACCAGTAGACCGACGCCCGCCGACCCATCCCCGCGCTCGCCAGCGCCTCGGCGTACGCGACCGTGCTCCCGGCGGTCACGTCGAGGCCGAGCCCCCGCAGGCGCGCGCGAACGCGACCGCGGGGCGGGCGGCGTCCGCCGGGTCTCGGGCGACCGTGACCTCAGGCACCGGTCCCCGCGGCGACGATGGTCTCGAGGTGTGACCGCACCCGCTCCTGGTCCTCGCGGTACTTGAGGACCGTCCCGAGGGTCAGGTCGACCGCGGCTTCGTCGATCTCCCGGCGCCCGAGTGCGGCGAGCGCGTGCGCCCAGTCGATGGTCTCGGCCACGCCCGGCGGCTTGTAGAGCTCGACGTCCCGCACAGCCTCGACCGCCCGCGCGACCTGGCGGGCGAGCTCGGCCGGAACCTCGGGGGCCCGTACTCGCAGGATCGCGAGCTCGCGCTCGAAGTCGGGATGGCCGATCCAGTGGTAGAGACACCGTCGCTTGAGGGCGTCGTGCACGTCGCGGGTCCGGTTGGACGTGACCACGACGACGGGCGGGGTCTCGGCGCGGAACGTCCCCAGCTCGGGCACGGTGATCGCGTAGTCGGACAGGATCTCGAGCAGGAACGCCTCGAACTCGTCGTCGGCCCGGTCGACCTCGTCGACCAGCAGCACCGGCGGCACAGTGCCCTCGTACGCGATCGCACGCAGGAGAGGTCGGCGGACCAGGAACTGCTCGGAGTACAGCTCGTCCTCGACAACCTTGGCCCCGCTCGCCTCGACCGCCCGCAGGTGAAGGAGCTGACGGGAATAGTCCCATTCGTAAACGGCCTGGCCGGCGTCGATGCCTTCGTAGCACTGGAGGCGCACGAGCTCGCCGCCGGTCCAGCGGGCCAGCACCTTGGCGACCTCGGTCTTGCCGACGCCGGCTTCGCCTTCGAGCAGCAGCGGGCGACGGAGCGTGAGCGCGAGGAAGATCGCAGTCGCCAGGCCCTCGTCAGCCAGGTATTGATGATCGGCGAGCGCGGCCCGGACTTCGTCCACGCTCGTTACCGACGCCGGTGTCATTACGAACCGATGGTACTTGCCGCTTGCTCATGTTGGTGCGTTACAGGCCGAGTGCGGCGCCCTCGGCGCGCGGGTCGGTCGCGACGAGATACCCGTTCGGCGTGGGCGCGATCGCGTGCGCGAGGCCCATACCTGAATTGTGGGTGCCGACCTGGCGCACGGTGTGTCCGCGGGTGCGCAGGCCCTCGATGACGTCGGGACCAGCGGCCTGCTCGACTCGCAGGAACTCACTCCCCCAATCGATGCGGAAGCGGGCGGCGTCGATGGCCTCCTGGGGATCGAGGCCGTCGTGGAGCATGCGGACGAGCAGCTGGACGTGCACCTGGCCCTGGGCATCGGCGCCTTCGCTCCCGAAGACGAGCCACGGTGCACCGTCGCGCAGCGCGAGGGCGGGGATCAACGTATGCATCGGGAGCTTGGCCGGCGCCAACGCGTTCACGTGTGACGCCTCGAGGGTGAACGACGAGCCCCGGTTGTTCAGGTTGATGCCCCACTCCGGGACGTGCACGCCCGAACCGAAGGCGAGGAAGTTCGACTGGATGAGGCTCACAAGGAGGCCGTCGCCGTCGGCTGCGCAGAGATAGGCCGTGCCGCCGGGGCGCGCCGCGTTCGCCGCCGGTGGTGCCGCTCGCTCGGGGTCGATGCGGGCGCGCCGGTCGGCGGCGTGCTGGTCGGCGAGGAGGGCCTCGACCGGCCCGCGCATCGCGTCGGGATCGGTGACGTGATCGTCGCGGTCGGCGAGGGCCAGCTTCAGCGCCTCGACGAGCAGGTGCTGGCGGGCGGCGCCGTCGTCCGGGAGATCGAGCCCGTCGAGGATGCGCAACGCCTCGAGGGGCGCGACCCCCTGGGTCTGCGGCGGGAGCTCCGCCACCTCGACGCCCCGGTAGGTCGCGCGCAGTGGTGCGCCAAACCGGCCCTCATGTCGCGCGAGATCCCCGGGAGCGAGGACGCCGCCGGCCGCCTGCACTGCGGCGGCAATCGCCTCTGCCATCGGACCGCGGTAGTACGCGTCGGCGCCGTCCGCGGCCAGCCTCTCGATGGTCCGGACCAGGCCCGGCTGCCGCAGCCGGGCCTGGTCCGGACCATCGAGAGG
>Ga0136614_10002961_pt1 | contig 10723 bp, 16 predicted proteins | sample AntDrymUQ2792106_2_FD_106643 | JGI IMG/M metagenome (GOLD analysis project Ga0136614, IMG submission 106643) | Polar desert sand microbial communities from Dry Valleys, Antarctica - metaG UQ279 (21.06) | ecosystem: Environmental > Terrestrial > Soil > Desert | place: Antarctica: Dry Valley... | reverse complement strand
GTCCCTCATCATCTTTAGTCAGTTCTATCTCTCCACAAAGTTAAGTTGACAGTACCCTGCTGGAGCACCACGCGCTTTCGGTGGACCAGTGCGAGATTTTGGCGACCGAGGCCGTCGAAGGTGAAGCGCGGCTCGCGCACGGCGGCGCGTCTCCGGCAAGATTGATGCGATTGCTCGGTCTCGACAAAAGCAGAGTGAGAAATCTGCCGGTCCCCGTTGAAGCGCAGACGAACGAGGCGCAGTTGCAAACACCTGTGAAGATCAAACCCCATCTGCCCCGCCCTGTCGGACGGCGGAAGCCGCAACGCGACGCGGTCGGAAAAAGGTGATGGACACTCCGGCTGCTCGCTGGTGTAGCTTCCACCCCGGTGCTGCTACCCATGTTCGACTCTTTTTTGTTGGCTGAGACAGCCACCTCAGTAGTGCGAAACTTCAACTGTGATCAATCAAGGCCAGCGGGTCACCACAACGGAATGGGTGGTCATCCGGCGGAATCGATGTCCCAACTCGACAGAATCTGTAGCCTTGTACGCGATGCACAGTGGCGGGAAGCATAAAATGGCACAGGGTGTTTAGGAACCATAATGTGGCGTAACCGCCACATTATGGGTTAAGTGACAGCTATTTTGGGCGAAAGTTAGGTAAGGGAATCGGCGTTAAGCCGTATCGCGACGAAGCATTGATAATTCAAGTTCAGTCTCTACTCGCCACCGAAGTTGAAGTGACCGCCGACTTGCTGCGGCGATTGATGCAGATTCACCGGAAGGAATCGCTCGGTCAGTTAAGCGTTGATGAGGAGGGTAACCTGTTTGCCTCAATCGCATTACTCGACGATGGCTGCACGAAAGATGCACTCAAGGCAGCGGTTGAAACCCTTGCTCGTTTCGCCCGCGAACATGCGCCGACACTTGTCGCGCGATGGGGCGGAAGTCTGCGCGCTGATAAAGAGAATATTGCAACGTGACCGGCTCCAAGCCGCTCTCCCTAAACTCGGCAATCAAGTCTCTTAGGAGAGCATTATTGCTTATGGATATAGTAATCCTGATATTTACGAATAAGTATTGGTAATACTATCCTGATAAGATATAATGAGAGCATGAAAGAGGAAGTAAGCACAGCGGTCAAAGCAGAGCGAGCGTTTCGTCAGCGTGGCGGGATGTTGCGGACTTCACAGGCTCTCAAACTCGGCATCCACCCGCGCACGCTGTATGAGATGCGCGACAGTAACCGCATCGTGCAACTCGGTCGTGGACTCTACCGGCTAGCTGACGCAACTGAAAGCGAGCATCTCGACCTAATGGCAGTCGCAATGAAAGTCCCCGATGCGGTTGTTTGTCTCATCTCCGCGCTCGCTTTTCACGAGATCACAACTGAAATTCCGCACGAAGTTTATCTTGCAATCCAGCACGGTAAAGAGAGTCCGCGTCTTGACTATCCTCCGGTACGTGTCTTTCGCTTCTCGGATGACACGATTTCCGCCGGGATTGAGAAACACAAGATGGAAGGCGTGACGCTTCACCTTTTCAATCCAGCAAAGACAATTGCCGACTGCTTTAAGTTTCGCCACAAGCTCGGCGTGGATGTGGCGGTCGAGGCTTTGAAACTATGTCTGGCAAGAAGGAAGGCGCGTCCGGCGCAGATTCTGCATTACGCGCGCTTGTGTCGCGTTGAGCGGGTGATGCGTCCATACCTTGAGGCGCTTGTATGAAAAGAGTGCCGACGAACATCGTGGCGTCAATTCACGGGCGTCTGCTCAACCTGGCGCGTGCGACGAACCGCCCGCTCAATGAGTTGCTGCAATACTTCGCCATCGAGCGGTTTCTTTATCGTTTCAGCCTTTCGCCTTACCGCGAGCAGTTTATATTGAAGGGAGCGCAGATGCTGCGAGCATGGGAAGCACCGCTCGCCCGTCCGACGATGGATGTAGATATGCTCGGAGGGCAGACGGCGAACACCATCGAGAATCTCGAACGCATCGTCCGCGAGTGCTGTGAGATCGAAATTGATGACGGCGTCCTGTTCAATCTGGTGAGTGTGCGCGGCGAAGCGATCAACAAGGATGCCGAATATAAGGGCGTGCGAGTCAGAGTGCAGGGAACGCTCGGCAAGATTAAGTTGAATGTGCAGATTGATTTCGGCTTCGGCGACGTGGTGGTGCCACAGCCAGTCCTGACAGAGTTGCCGCAACTACTTAATCTCGGCGCGCCACGTCTCTTAGGGTACACGCCGGAGAGTGCGATTGCCGAGAAGTTTCAAGCGATGGTCGCGTTAGACATTGCCAACACGCGCATCAAAGATTTTTACGACATCTGGTCACTGGGTCGCGTGCGCGAGTTTGACGGCATAACGCTCTCGATGGCTATCGCCGCAACGTTCAAACGGCGTGCGACTCCGCTGCCTCAAGGCGCGCCGTTAGCTCTGACCGATGCTTTTAGCGAAGACCCGACTAAGCAAGCCTTGTGGCAAGCATTCCTGCGTAAAGGACGCTTGGATGTGGAAGGGAAGAACCTGACGGAAGTAGTCGGCGGGATACGCGATTTTCTTTTGCCGCCCCTTCGTGCGCTGAACGTGGGTAGAGAATTTCAGAGAGTATGGAAAGACCGTCAGTGGAATGAGATAAGTTGATAACTTTATGCCGCGACTCCGCAAGCCGACATAGAGCTAATCAGGAGCCGCCTGAAACAAGCTGATGAACTGCATGTAGTGTGGCAGCGGGAGCTAACGGAGGCGGAAAGAAGATGAAAGATGAGAACTACGAAATCTCGATGTACCCGTAGCAGCGGCAATGTGTTTACCGACTTAGGATTGCCAGACGCAGACGAGCGGACGCTGAAAGCTCAACTGGCAATCCAGATTCGCCATTTCATTGAGCAGAAGGATTGGACGCAGGCGGAAGCGGCGATAGCCGTTGGGTTAGACCAACCGAAAATCTCAAGCTTGCTTCGCGGACGGCTCGCGGGCTTCTCGATTGACAGACTGTTTCGCATCCTCAACCGCTTGGGACACCGCATCGAAGTCAAAATCTCGCGGTGTGAAACTTCACCGGAGAATGCCACGACGCAGATTAAGGTTGCGTGAAGCAGAAAGCCACAGATCACAATGGGCGAAGTGACGAAAGAGCAAACTGATTGGATGAAGTTCTTCACGATAGGTTACGGCGGAAGATCGGCAACCGAGTTTGTGCGATTACTTCAACAACACGGCGTCAAGTTGATTGTTGACGTGCGGTTGCGCCCGGAGCGTTCGAGCATGGGCATCTACGTCAAAGCCAAGACGCCGGACAAAGGCATCGAGCGGGTGCTGGCGGAAGGCGGCATCGCTTACCGTTCGTTGATCGAATTGGGAAACATCTTCGTTGACTACGAAGACTGGCGCGAACGCTACGAGCGGTTACTTGATTGCGCCGGGGAATTATTGACCGAACCGTTACGGCAACTATCCACGCCGTTCTGCTTGATGTGCGCCGAGAAACGGGTCGCCGAGTGTCATCGGCAGCAGCTCGCTGGGTTGCTGGTGCAAAAGGGATTGGAAGTCGAACACATCGAATAACTTTCAACCATAACCCTCACCGTGCCAATTCTACAAAGCCGCGTAACGTGACGGATATTCTTCTTCCGTTAAACTTTCGGGAGTCAGGCACTTCATGCGTCCACGCCTGATTAGTTTCATATGGCATCACGAATACATTGCCGTCGCGGGCGGGAAAATCTTTGCGCTCCAGTCCGTGAAACGAACGTAACCGGAAAACGCGTTCCTCGCCCAACGAGATGGTCACGATGGACACGCCTTTTATCATGTTCTTCGTGCTATCACGGTGCCGACCCATGTAATGTCTTTTCGCTCCGTCATACCAGTTGACCAGCAGCCCGTTGAGTTGCTCCTCAATATTCTTTTTAGCCCATGTGAGCAACGGATTAAGGGACGGTGGGAGGGGTAGTGCAGTGTTTACTCGACCTGTATAGTGATAATCCACCCCGAACGCCTGTTGCCAGCGTGGCGTTTTCACGACTCGTCCGTGCATCATAATTTCATGGTACTCACTAGGATGCATCGACCACAGAGATTCGAAGGCTGTCGTGTCGAAGCGCATATCAGCAGGCAGTTTACCGGTCCAGAATGTGTGCGTTTCGTTGAGGTCGTGGCACTCGAATCCGCTCCCCAACAATGTAGATATTTGACTGTACATAGCAGTGCAGGAGTCAAACGGATGACGCGAATTGTTTTCGTTGTCCAGCTTGCGGGAGCGAGTCTGGCTCGCATGATGATGGGATGAATGATTTGTGATGGCACTGCTTGAAAGTTTGCTAAATCGCATTATCCAAACTTAAAGCTCAATGACATTTCCATCGGCATCAACCGTCGTCACCCCGAAGACGACGGTCACGACGTGCGCCGCTCCTTCCGCTTCGCTTACTTCATCAATATCAAATCTAATTGTAATTGTGCGCTCACGCGGCGCGGGTCGAGCCGTGACAGAGTAAATACCGATAGCGATGGGAACCGCTTGTTGATTGCTGAATTCAAGGAAACGGCGAAACAGAGAAGTTACGACCCGAATCGAAATGCCTCGCTGAACGCTTCGCAAGTGAGCGTGCGGAATGACGCGCAACCTCCACCGCATTCCGCCTGCGTCGAGGTCTTCCGTTAATTCAGGAAAGTAATCGAGTATCTCCGGCTCGCGTAAAAACTCTGCGGATTCGTCGCTACGAAGCGTGTCCTCAATCTCGGCGAGGATGGATTCATCGCTGATTTGCCGGCGAAGATGAGAGACGAGCCTGCGGATTTCATCATCGCGCGCGCAGCTCATGAAGTGGACTCGTCTGGCAGGTTGATTTCACGTGGCGGGGCGTCAGGCGACCATGAGCTTAAGAGCGCGGCGAACTCGCGCTCCGGCGTCAGAACAAGATAGTAGGTGCGGTCTGCACCATAAAGTTCGTATGTACCGTCATCCTTGTTCTCAAGTCTCGCCAGTGCGCCTTGCTGTAAAACCTGACGCAGCCCGGCAAGATGCGCTTCTTGTTGGGGAGCATAAGCCACCACGCACGCTTGTTCGGAAAACTTTATGCTCATCCAAACGGTGCTGCCGTCGTGTGCAGTCTGCTCCGGAAATAACCGGGCGAGAACTTCGCGCTGTTCGGCGGGAGTAAGTTGTCGTGCGGCTTCGACGACGTGCGTGACGTTAGCTGACATAAACATTTCCTATTCTTTCACAATGATCCTAAGCCGAGCTTTGTAAGCCGAATCGTTAACGCCCGCACGCTGACGCCGAACTTAACTGCCAAACTCTGTACCGCCCGGTCGTCAAACGCATCAACCGGTTGGTGACGTGTGATGTCACGTAGAACATTCTCCGGCATCAACAATTCGGCGGCGAAGGCGTTTGCCTCAATTTCAACCTTATCTGTTCCTTCAGCAGCGAGTCCGCCACGGAAAAACATCGTTGAGGAGTCAACAAATACTTGCGTCCGTTTGCGGTGTAATAGGTAATGACCCAACTCGTGAGCGAGCGTGAACCGCTGCCGGTTAGGGTGGTGAGTTTGGTTGACGCCAATGGTGGCGCGCTCGTTCTTAATCACCAACATCCCAGACACGGATTCTTCCATGGGTTGATGCCGTATATGGATGCCGTGCTTGTTGATGAGCGACTCGACGTCTATCGGCAGCGCATAGCCGTGCTCTTTGAGAAGCTTCTGCGCCAACGATACCGCCCTGTTCCTTCGAGATGTGTCTTTCATCAGAGGCTTACTCCTTCATCATCTGTTCGAGCACATGGGCGGCTTTTGGCGGCATCTGCTTGGTTTCTTTGTTGACCTCAACAGCGACAACCTTACGTAACTCAACATCGCTGGTCTTAGGAAGAACATCCACCACTTCGATTTTCAAAGCGAGACAAATGCTGTAGAGCACATGAAGAGGTGGCTTCTGCCGACCCGATTCGATGTTGGTGATTGACGTGCGCAGTAAGCCGACATCATCCGCAATTTTGCTTTGGGATAGCTTCAGTTTCTCGCGGCGTTCTCGCAGCTGCTTACCCACCACTCGGTACAACTCTTGATCGTCAACATTCATTCTACACAATTTACAGCTTACTATGTCAGAATTACAAACAGTCAATGATATTGACTATGAGATTTACATTGACATGCATTTGCACTTCACTTAACGTCTGCATGTGACAGAGCGCGTCGCGTGATCAACCGCTCATGAACAAGTCTTCAATAAGCAACATGAGTCAATTGACTCAGGAGCAAAGGAAAAAATACTGATGCCGAAAAGAATCACAGTTACCAACGAAACCGATAGCGGACGCAATCAACGATTCCGGGATAACTATACCGGTGATGAGATGTCTCGCACGGAGTTCGTGCGTCGCATAGAGCAGGTGCAATATAACAACTATCACGTTAGAGAAGTCAACGGCGTCAAAACGCCCGTGTCTAACCCCGATCAATCCGAAAATAACAATCTCGGCTAATTGAAAGGTAGGTGGTTTCAGATGTCACTAGCCAAGATCACCCGTCAGCAGAAAGCGCGAGCAACTACAAGCATTTCTCCCATTGTTACTACTTCGTCTAGGAGTTATACCAGGAGTACTGAACTGAAACTTTATGTTCGCGCCGGCGGGCGGTGCGAGTTCGACGGCTGCAATACTTACCTGCTGAGCCATCACCTGACGCATGCGGAAGGCAACTTCGCGCAGATGGCACATATCGTCGCCTTTAAGCCTGACGGTCCACGCGGCAAAGAAGCACCGCGTCCTGCCAACATCAACGATGTTGAGAATCTGATGCTTCTCTGCCACCGCTGCCATAAGCTGATTGACGACCATCCTGAAGACTACACACGCGCGACTCTCGAACAATACAAAAGCGCGCACGAGGCGCGCATATTCCGGCTCACAGACATCAAGCCAGACCGGAAGACGACGGTTGTTCAACTGAAAGCTCGGATCGGTGGTCACATCGTCTCAATTCCGGCACCCGACGTGAACGAAGCGGTGTCACCGCGCTACCCGACCGACACGCGCGGGTATGTCATAGACCTTACCAACATTCACGGTGATGGCGACGCTTTTTATGAAGCGGCGATGCAAACCATCAAGCACGAGGTCGAGAGATTGTACGCGCCCGGGATGGAGATCGAGCAGACGCGGCACATCTCACTTTTCGCCCTCGCACCGATGCCGTTACTCATTTATCTCGGCAGCCAGTTAAGCAACAAGGTCGCCGTTGACCCGTACCAGCGCCACCGTGACACGGAAGACTGGGCGTGGAAAACCGATGGTGATCCCGTCGGCTACACGTTCAACTTCTTGCGAGAAGGAACCGACCGCTCCAAGGTCGCACTTCTACTCTCCCTCAGCGGCAAAATTCATTTGGATAATTTGCCGCGTGACATAGACGGTGCTTTCAACATCTACGAGATCACGCTTGGCGGGAGCACTCCTAATCCTATTTACTTACGCCTCAAACAAGACCTTACTGACTTCAGAGATGTTTACCAACAAGCGTTACGAAAGATCATGCACGACCATGTTGCGCTCGGTGAAATTCATCTCTTACCGGCAGTACCGGCACCCGTTGCGGTGCTCTGCGGGCGCGAACTGCTGCCCAAGGTAGACCCGGCACTGCTCGTCTATGACAGCGACAAAAAGAACAACGGCTTTCAGCCGATACTGAGGGTGAACTAACGATGAGTGACAACAACAAATACCTTGATGACATACTGGAGTCGCAGACTCTGGATTCAGACGGTCAAGAGATGAAAGACCTACGCTCGCACCGCTCTGACGTGGACAATCTGTTACGCAAGAAATTTGAGAAGTGCTCGCCGACGATCAGGTACGGCGGCTCCAAAGCTAAGGGAACGATGATCAGAGAGGCATATGACCTCGACATTACATGCTACTTCGACCGAGAAGAAAAGGGCGCAGGGGATACGCTGCAAGAAATTTACAAGAACGTCGAAACGGCACTTGCCGATGACTACTTAATCACGCGAAAGCCCTCGGCATTGCGCTTGAAGAGCAGAGACCTAACCCAGTGGGCGACTGACTTCCATATTGATGTCGTCCCGGGTCGCTTTATAGACGAGAAGAACGAAGACGTTTTTATCTATCGGTCGTCGGGAGAAAAGGGGCGTCAGAAGACGAACCTTGACGTTCACATCGAACACGTGAAAGGCAGTGGCGTGATAGGTGCCATACGACTGATGAAGCTCTGGAGGGCGCGTAATTTCCTCTCGGTTCGCCACTTCGTACTCGAACTGCTCACCATCGAGTTGCTGAAGCGTAAGAAGCTGCTGGAAATATCCCAACAACTGAAACACATCTGGACGGAATTGCGAGACAATGTTGATGACATTCTGATCGAAGACCCGGCAAATCCCACAGGAAATGATTTGTCTGAGCTATTCAACCAAACGGTACGGTACGAGCTTTCGTCGAACGCGGAGAGGACGCTCGAGGTGATCGAGAAGTCGGATTGGGAGCAGGTCTTCGGAGCGATTCCGCAGAAGTCTTCGATATCGGGCATCGTGTCAGGCTACACGGCGCGCTCGACCGCCTCGTTCGGGAGCGATAAGGGTGGCAGGTGATTCATCGCGCGTCGAAGCAAGCGTCGCGGGAATGCGGGATTATTACCCCGCATTCCGCGCTTCCTTCGTCGAAACGAATCAGGGCAGAGAGGGAGCGTGGGTCGGAAAGGTTCAGCCCCTTCGGACGACCGACGAGTTGGAGCAACTGCTCGATGACATTCATCATGAACGCCCTTTTTATGTCTTACCCGGTGGAGAAGTATTGCACCACCCTGCGTGTGCGGCGGAACACATTCATCATGGCTGGGCGGACAAGATGATCAACCCTCATGCCGTTTACGAACTAGAGGTCAGATACGGCGGAAGTAAGCAACACCCGCGAGCTTATGTACGACACCCAGTCATACCGGAAGATAAGAGGAAACACATTTTCGGCGACGGTGCGATCTGTCCGTATGCGGCTTGGCAGCACGTATGGTCATCGGAAAACCACACCGTGGTTGATTATATGGGACATGCTCTCGGCTGGCTCATCAAGTGGACGATGTGGGATCAGGCAGGCATATGGATAGGTCCTGAAATGGGTCATGACCCTAGATTTTTGCTGCGTAGCATTGGAGCTAACAAACAATGCTGGTGTGGCTCCGGCAAAAAATACAAGAAATGTCACAGGCAGGCGGATGAAGTTCAGTCGGTAGGTCGCAATTAGGTTTGCGAGTTGAACTCACCGGTAGTCATAATTCAGATAGCCGTTATTACAGGCGCGTGGTAGAAAATTCATCAAGGGAAAGTCCTTCTAAGAACATGCCGTCGTGATTATCGGTGAGGTATAGAGTGATGTTGAGCAAACTGCAAGTTAACGTCTTAAGACAGGTCGCTACGGGGGAACGATGTTTTAATCCGGAGGCTCGCGCTGAAGAAACGAAGGAAACATTCCTAGCGCGGTTCCAATCAACGTCAGAGGAGATCGTCGAACTTGGTGAGGATGGCTTCCTCGACGGCGTCGCGCCCCATCGTGAAACATCAACCGGACACGGTTATGTTGACTTGGTAATGGTCAAAGGTCTAACAGCGAAAGGTAGGCGCGAATTGGATGAAGCGAAGCGTGTTGAACGCCTCATCGCACTTAAAACCATTTACGATTGTGTCGGCGACCGAATCACCGAAGCCATACCCGTCGAACAGTTCGCTGCAACGCTCAAACTCACGGTTGAAGATGTTCATGCATTGTTAGACTACTTCAACGACAAAGGCTACCTCGGCAACAGTAATCAAGTAGACTTCTCTCACGCCGGGATCGTTGAAGCCGAGCGCATTATCAAAGAGGAGAAAGAAGCTCTGCGAACTTACGGAGCATGGTCACGCGAAGATGAAGTTAAAGTCCGAGAACGTGAAACACGCCGTTTTCGTGTGCTGCGGCATCTTTATGAATCAAGTGGCAGCGGTAATCTATATAAAACAGTCTCTACTGACGAATTGCAAAAGACCGCAGGACTGAGCGAAGAGGAATGGTGGTCGGTTTTTGATTACCTCGTAGGCGAGAAGTTGATCGCAGAAGCGCACAGCGGTGCGGTGACGATCACCGCGCGCGGAGTTGATGAAATAGAGCAGGCAGAACGTCGCCCGGACAAAGCGACCGCGCATTTCTCACCGCAGGTCACCCAGATATTCCACGGTGCAGTTGGTGCCGTGCAAACCGGGTCACACAGCACAGCGCATATCACGCAGAACATCGGCTCCGATGTCGCAGATATATTGAAGTTACTTGGAGAATTGCGACAAGGTTTTCAGTCACTGCCGCCAGAACCGCGAGAGGAAGCCGTCGAAATCGTTGATGCGCTCGAAGAGGAAATTAAATCTGTTGCTCCACGCAGAGGGAGAGTTCGAGCTTATCTTGGGCAGATCGGGTCGTTTGCGAAAGATACGGCGGTGGGCGTGACGGTCGAAGTAGTTAAAAGCGAATTAAAACAGCGATTCGGATTCGATATGTAACTGCGAGGGGGAATGTTCAGATGCACGAAGATTTAGTCGAAGTGCTTGCACGGCAGCATAAACGCTATCAAGTGCCTGAAGCCGGGACACATTCTGTAAGTTAGCGAGTGGCAACGAGTTGCATCCTCGTTTAGAGTAGTTGGTTATGCCTAATCAACACTCTACGACCACTCGCCTGCGGGAGTATATCAATGCT
>Ga0136614_10002960_pt1 | contig 10723 bp, 9 predicted proteins | sample AntDrymUQ2792106_2_FD_106643 | JGI IMG/M metagenome (GOLD analysis project Ga0136614, IMG submission 106643) | Polar desert sand microbial communities from Dry Valleys, Antarctica - metaG UQ279 (21.06) | ecosystem: Environmental > Terrestrial > Soil > Desert | place: Antarctica: Dry Valley... | reverse complement strand
CGCGCCATGAGCGTGCCGCTGGTTGACCGGGAGGAGTACCGCGAGATAGTCGCGGATAGCCTCCAGGCGCACGTCGAGAAGGAGGCGAGGGAGCTGGTCTCCGAGATGAGCCGCCTCTTGAAGAGCGACACTGCGGTCACCGAGCGCCGGAGCCGTGGGTTCGCGGAGCGGGTGAAGTCTCTCAGGGAGGGCGTCAGCCAGTACGAGGAACTTCTGGAGATGCGCGCCACGGTGGCAAGAACCCACCTGGAGACGGCCATGAAGCAGGCTAGGGGGCTTCTCGGCCGGGTGGAGAGCCCCGAAGAGTACGCGGAAGGCTCCGGGCCGTGAGCACGCCAGCGTGCCTGTCAACGACCGAAGCCGGGGAGTACCTCGGGTCCGATGGCTCCGGAACCGACTACTACGCTCGTGGCGGACGGGTCCACGCTGTCTCCGCGCCCGTCGCGCCCGCGCGGGCTGGTTGCGCCGGGTGGGAGATCTGCCGCCTCAGGGGCCGCTTCGCCCGGTTCAACCGCCTCAGGAGCCGTCCCGTGGGAGCGGGCGGGGAGCTTGCCTCCTGAAGGCCGCGCGGATCCTATGTACCGCATCCACTGAGTCGGGCTCCTGATCTTCGAGCAACACTCCACCGCCGAGAACGTGGATAAGGTCCACGACCGTCGCCGCGGCACGCACGAGGACTAGACACAGTCTCCGGCGGCAGTCACTGGGACCGGACGACCTTCACCCTTTCACCAGGGAGGCCGGCCCTCGCCTTTCGACGTGACCAGGCCGTTAGCAATCAAAGGAGAGGAGAGCACCTTGTCAGGCGAAGTCGAAGCCTTCGAGACGATCCAGGAGCCCGCCAAGCATGCAACCGTGAACCCCGAAGAGGCCGCTGAAAACGGCCAGAAGCGCGGCAACCTCTTCGGCGGCGCGGCCACCGATGAGGCGCTCGCCTCCAGCCGCCGTGTCCTGTCGCGGTCTCGCGGTCAGGGAGCCTCCATCGGTCTCCAGCAATGGTTCTCGCCGCCCGAGGCAGCCGATCTGATCACCGCCGTCTTCGGCGACCCCTCGGCCGTGCTCGACCCCACCGCCGGCTCCGGAGCCCTCCTCGCCTCCTTCTCCGCCGAGCGGCGCTTCGGCATCGAGATAGACCGAGATCACGCCAGGAACGCCGACTACCGCGCCATCGCCGGCGATGCCCAGTGCGTGGTGCCCCTCATGCGCGCAGCCGGGCTGCGCTACCCGGCGCTCGCCCTCAACCCGCCCTTCGGACTCTCCTGGAGAGACGGGTCTCACGCGAAGGGCGAGATGAACTCCACCGCGCTCGCCTTCTTGTGGGCGCTTGACCTCATGGACCGCTTCGGGCAGGGAGCCATGATCTGCGGGCGCGACAGACTCGCCACCACCGTCCTGGACCGGCCCGAGGCCAGAGGCGTCTACGCCGTCGTGGATGTGGAAGGACAACTCTTCGATGGCGTGCAGTTGCCCACTTCCATCGCCTTCTTCGTTCGCCCGGAGAACCTCGAGCGCCACTTCCAGGAAGATCCCAACCTCGCGCCGGCGCGATTTCGCGCTACCAGGGCCATGCTGCCCGATATGGCCGAGGCCGTGAGGGGTACTCGAGACCGGCGCGCCCGGCACGTCTCCGGCTACTGCGGCCTGAAGGAGATAACGACCGGCTTCGCGGCCATCGAGAAGGAACATGCCCGGAGGACCAGCGCGAAAAAACAGTCCCATCGTTTCGACCTTTCGCTAAAGGGACGCAAGGTCGCAGTCCACCTCTCTGCATTCGCCACTCTCGCCCTGAACGAGGCCGGACGCCTCCGGGAAACGCAGCTCCTTCACAACCAGCACGCCTCCTACTTCGCCCAGAACCCGAAGACCTGGCGCGAGCTTGACGAGGCGCGGGAGAACGGCCTGATCACCCTCTCCCCCACCCTCGCTGATGAGGCGGAGAAAGCCCTCTCCGAGTCCGAGCGCCAGAGCACGCCCCTGTTTCCGGTCAAGCCACAGATGCGCCTCGGCTGGCTGGCCGACATCGACAAGATCCGCTGCGCGAAGAGCGAGGCCGGGCTTGGCTACGTCGCTGGGGAAGAGTATTCACTCTCCACCCGCTCGAAGGTCTCCTCAGAGACCGAGCAGCGCGCCGTGGAGAACCGCCACGGCGAGCCGGAGCTAAGGCGCTTCACTACCGAGCGCCGCCTGCTGGAGATCCGGATAGGCAGCCACTCCTTCGACGAGGGCGCGGACGCCATCTCCTACATAGTGAAGCACTTCGAGCTACCCGACCCCGGCTGCGTCGCCACCCGCTTCCCAGAGGAGGTGGCCCGCAACCGCAGGCTGCTGGAGCAGATGGAGATCGAGATACGCGCCAACTACGCCGCATTCATGCGCGAGCAGGGCACGGAAGACTTCGAGCCCTTCTCCTTCAAGCCGTTCCAACTCGACCACCTCTCGCGGCTCCTGGTCAAGGGCCGGGGCATGCTGGCCCATGAGCAGGGTCTCGGCAAGACCTTGATGCAAATGTGTCTCGTGGAGGCTCAGAAGCGACTGGGCGCGAAGGCGCAGGCCCTTTTCGTCGTCCCACAGGACCTTATCCCACAGTGGCAGGCCCAGTGCCGCAAATTCTTCGGCCGCTCGATGGAGGAGATCCGCTCGCCGGAGCAGGCACGCGACGTGGCGCGCAGAGTAAAGGCCGGCGAAGAGGGCTGGTGGATCACGTACTTCGAGGCGTTGTCCATCGTAGGTAGAAAGCGCGAGCTGCTGCCCCACCGTCCACTGGATCACCGCGTCGCCCTCCACCAGAGGCTGGCCGGCTACAAGCGCGAGAAGAGGCGCCGCGCCGGAGAGGACCCCGACGCGGTCGCACTCCCACCAGAAGGCGCCACCACCCGTCACGCTTGCCCACGGTGCGGCCAGACAACCGATGACGGTTGGGACGGCGAGAGCTGCCCCGGATGCAACTACGCTCACCGCTCCGTCTACAAGAAGAGCGCCTACAGCCACCTCACCACGGCCTTCGCCAGGGGCGTGAAGTGCGTGGACGAGGTCTCTGAGATCAGGGGCGACGACTCCCTCAGAAGCAAGGCGATCCGCGGCATGGCGAGCGGCCCACACAACTACGGTGCCACCGGAACGCCACTGAGCAACTTCATCAACGACGTGTACTGGTCACTCTGGTGGACCCTCGGCGACGCCAACGCCGCCTTCCCGTACTCCTACCACGGCGGAAAGGCCAAGTTCGAGAACGACTTCTGCGTCGTGGAGTACCTCCACGGCCGCGAGGAAGACGGCGAAGGTCACCTCCGCAAACGGCGCAAGGTATTGCCTCGGATAACAAACGTGTCACAGTTCTGGCGCCTGGCGCAACCGTCCATCAGCCGCTGCCGCAAGGAGCAGACCGGCGAGCCGCTGGTGAAGCGCGTCTACCACCCCGTGAGCGTGCCCATGGGCATGCAGCAGAAGCAAGCGCACCAGTTCTGGCTCCAGAACTTCGCTGACTACTTCGTCTACAAGCACCCGCGTCACGCCCTGGTAAAGCAGGGGCTCGTGAACAAGTTCGCCGCCGCGCTCGGGCAACTGTGGCGCCTGGAGACGGCCTCCACGCTTCCCGCCTCCGACGAGCCCTCGCGGCAGTGGCCCGAGGCGGTAGCGGCCCTGGGCGAGCTCTCCAACTGGACGCCCGCGGCGCTCAAGGTGCTGGAGCTTGCGATGGAGCACGCCGCGAAGGGCGAGAAAGTCCTCATAGGAAGCGACCTGATACTCACCGGCAAGTGGCTCTCGGATCGCCTCGAGGAGAAAGGGGTCAGGTCCGTCCACATCACCGAGGAGAGGTCCGGGAAAGTCGGGACCAAGAATCCCCGCAAGCGGGCGCGGGAGGTACGCGAGTTCGTGGAAGGCGACGCGCAGGTCCTGTGCGCTGGGGTCAACGCTCTCAAGCTCGGACACGACCTGGACGTGGCCTCGACGGTGATCGTCCATGGCCTCCCCTACGGATACATGCAGATGGATCAGTTCATTGCTCGCGTGCATCGGCTCACGTCCAAGCGGGATGTCTCCGTGTATGCGGTCATACCCCGCGGGTCGCTCGCCGCTGAGAAATGGCAGCTCCTCAAGGATAAGGGCGGCACCTCGGACCTCGCATTCGACGGGGAACTCTCCGTAGAGCCAGAGGAGGCGGTGAACTGGTCGAACGTGCTGGCCGACATGAAGGCGCGCGGTATCAAGGCTGACGGCAACGAGGTACTCGAGTCCGACGTGGAGGAGGCCTGGAATAGGAAGCCCGCGCTCCTGAAGCCCGCTTCTCCCCCCTTTCCATCGCTGCTTGCCCGACCTTCGACTCAGCCACCCGCCGAGCAGCCGCCGAGCCTCTTCGATCTTCTCGCCGGGGACGATTCCGCTAGGAACCACGCCCTGGAGCACTTCGGCGCGGCGGAGCAACTCGCGCTTTTCGCCTTCGGTGAAGCCGCGGACGAGGACACGGACGCCGCGTGAGCCGGACCCGCAGCCGACCTCCCGGCCCGCCCGGATCACCTGGCGAGCGGGCCGGGAGGCGTACCTGACGCCCGGGCATCGGGTCCTTCGAGGAGGAACGCCTTCGACAATGATTCACCCGCAAAGATAATCCACCCACAGTAGACACCCGCCAAGAGGAGCTGTAGCACCATGCCGAACAACGCATACCCCCAACGACCACTGGCCCTGACCTTCCGCCGCTATCTGACGACCCGTCCGGCAGAGGATCTCGTCGCAGCGGCCACGCAGCAATCCGCTGAGCTTGCCGCGAAGGACGTTGCCCTCGCTATGGCTAGAGGTGGCGAGCCGGAATCGGCCCAGCCAGCCACTGCATACGAGCGCGACGCGAGTTTCAGGGGCGACTACTCGGAGCTCGTGGTCTCCTTCCCCGACCACCATTCGCTCGGCGCGTTCGTCGCCGCCCTCGGAGAGGCGGCGTGGGATGCGGAGGTGAGGTGGCTACCGGAGGCCGACCCGCCCGACGTCATCCAGATAACGCGCCCCGACGACGGGTTGCCCGCGGACCTCGGCGCGGCGCGTGAAGCCATGCGGGGCGTCTGCCACTACCCGCTGGCGCTCGTGGAGATCGAGGCGCTGGACGGCCAGGCCGACGGCCAGCCGGAGGGACGCTACGCCACCTGGCTGCCAGAGGGCTTCCCGGACTATCAGGTTGCTTACATGGACAGCGAAGACTGGGAAGTTGAAGTCGTCTTCCGCGGCCACGAGCGCCGGAGAGAGAAGCGAGTCGTGAACACGGGACGAGAGAGTCCCATTATTTCTCTGACCGACCTCGACGAGGAGATCGTTCAGAGGATCAAGGAGACGATGCGCTCCTACGTCATCGCCGCTCAGGAGCAGAAGGGCGAGTGCTGGGACGAGAAGGAGCGCATGGAGGGCGGCGTGGACGCCCTCTACGATCTTGCCCGCCGCGCCGGGGTCCTCGAACGCGTCATCGGCTACGAGGCTGCCCTCCGGCAAGCATCCATCCGTCTGCGCGAGGAGACCGAATGGCTCATGTCGGAAGCTCCCGCGACGATCGAACGGCTCGAAGCCGAAGGCCGCCGCGGGAGGCGCGACTTCGCCTCCGAGGAGTTCGGGAGCTACGCCGCGGCCCAGGAGGCCCTTACTTACGGTCCCTACATTCTTCGCTATCTGGACGGAGAGGACGTCGAGGGGATCGCATGAACAACACTTCCCAGGAAGGAGGCGCCTGCCCCTCATGGCCGCTATTACGCTGGCCGCGCCTGGAACCGAACCCGGCCCATGCCTCGACGAAGGATGCGGCCACCGATACTGCCGACTCGTGAGACGTCAGGCCGAGGAGAAGTGCGGCATCTGCGAGGTGCGGATCGGCTACGACCGCCGCTACTACGGTGATGGCGAGTTCGGCTCGGTCCATGCCACCTGCTACGAAGCGATGGTCGAGGAGGAGATGGAGCAAAGGAGGCGTTCGTGGACCTAGATGCCCGACAAGGCACGCCTACCCTGCAGGCAGCCGCCTCCGGGGAGCAGTCAACAACCCACGGACGAACGCCAACAACAAGGGAGATGAGCAGCCGCCCTCACGGCCCCAGGCGCGAAGTACAACTTGGACAAGCTCCTGACGAACTCAGGCATGGGCCGGCGCAGGAGCCAGTGGACTCCGCGGACCAACGACATCAGAGGAACGCACTGCCAGCTAGACCAGGAGGAGGGTTTCTCCAGGCCATGCACGACCACGACGCGACCGTACTGTGGCGGATCCTCTACGGTTCTCAGCGAGGTCTGATCGGGGTGCATTCCGCCCTGCGGCCCTCGCCTAGCTCCAGGCACCTCTCGCGCCACCGCCCCCAGTTCTTCGACTACCCACGAGACGCGCGTGCCGCCACGGCCTGGTGCCTGGGCAACTCGGAGGAGAGACTGGAGACATACTTCTGCGCGCATCTATTAACCGACAGGCGGAGGGTGAAGGCCAACGCAGCCCCCGTGCTGGCGCTCTGGGCCGACGCGGACGGGTCCCCCCTGCCCTCCGATGCCCCCGAGCCGACGGCCGTAGTCGAGACTTCTCCGGGGCGCGCCCACCTCTTCTGGCGTCTTACGAGGCCGATCTCGCCCGCGAGGGCCGAGGACCTCAACCGCAGGCTGCTCGTGGTCGTCCGCGCCGACCGTTCCGGCTGGGACCTTTCCCAGCTCTTGAGACCCCCTGGTACCCGAAACCAGAAGTACGCAGCTGCTCCGGCTGTGCGGCTTGTCGAACTCGACCAGGGCGTGAGGTACCATCCCCGCGAGTTGGAATTGGCGCTCCCCGCAGCCGAAGGACCGTCTGCCGGGAGGTGCGCCCGGTCGCTACCCAGGCCACCGCGGCTGCCACGCGCCTGCTGCGGAGTCGATCTCTCCCGCCTCTCTGGGAGGATGCGTACGATAATCCACCTGGGCAACGCTGATGCCGGGAGCCCCTACGGTAGCCGGTCGGAGGCGGACTTCGCTGTGGCGATCGCCATGTTCGGCGACGGCTACGACGAGCGCGAGATTTGGACCGTCCTGGCCGACCCGGCGAATGGCATCTCGGAGCGCTACCTGGAAAAGACCCACCACGGAGACGCCTACCTCGCGCTGACTATCGGAAAGGCTCGCGAGGTCGCTCTCCCCCGCGCCGCGCTGCGCAGTGTCGCCCGTGGCGCGGGCAGGGACCGTACTGAGGGCGTGTGCAAATCAAGCTAACATCTGTCCTTGGGTGACACCGGGACTCAACGAGGAAGTTTAGCTCCCTTGCGAACCGGCCACCTGACTGTCCGCCCAGGTTTCTTGCCACCCTTCGCGCTCCAAAATGTCGTCGGGTACCCCAGCTCAAGGTGCGAGGGCCGAGCGTGTCGCCTCGGAGGGCACCGCATTCCACGCGGATCACGCCCGAGCTGCCGCCGGAATCGACCCGCGCCGTCGAGAATTGCGAGGAGTTCCCCGGCGAGATCGTCTGCTCCGAGGAAGACCCCGACACGGGCGACGCCCCCACCGACGAGGTCTACCGGTGGTCCGGGGCCGCCTATGGCCTGTTCTATCGCGCCTACTCCAAAGGCTGCTACGACGAGGCGAACTCTCCGATATGCGCAAGCGTCCACTACGGGCGAGAGTACGTCAACGCGTTCTGGGACGGGGGACATCTCTCCTTCGGAGACGAAGATGGCGGACTCTTCAATGGCTTCAGCGTTGCGGTGGGCGTGATCGCTCACGAGTTCATCCACGGCGTCGTCCAGTACGGCCTGAACCTGTCCTACCGGCAGTTTGTTGATCCTGTGGAAAGTACGTGAGATCGATTTTAAGCTGGAAGTGTTGGCGGCTACGCGGCTCTGCTTGATTTACCTCTCCCCCACTCCCTGATCCCGGCCAGCAATGCTCGTTTCTCGGATCTACTCTTCCACTTCCCAGCCGACCCGCTCCAGCCACTCCCGCAGCAGCATCTCGACGACATCGCTGTAGAATGGCTTCCCGGCCTGATGGAGTACTCCCCGATCCGAGAGATCCAGCAAGACCTCCCGCTTCACGTCGCCGCTCAAAAGCGCCTGCCTGGCCCGCTCGTAGACTTCCCGATGCACAAAGGCACTCGCCAACGTGTAGTCGGGGTTGCTTCTTTTGCCCGTCTTCTTTCGGCTGCGGGCGCGTCGCGGAGCGGCGGTGGTCTCCGGTCGGACGTCCGCCGGTTCGACCGCCTCGGAATTGCCTCGTTGGCGGGTCCTGAGGGCGTTCGCCATGTTCCCCGCTCCCCTACCGCTGGCGGTGCGATCTTCGCTCATGCGCGCCCGGTCACCTCCCGACCGATCCTTTCGTAATCCTCCCATCCCTGCCGCGCTCGCCGCTCGTTGACCTGGTAGACAGGAACCCCCTCCAGCGCCGCTGTCTGAAACGCTTCCCTCCGGCGGATCTCGCCGTGAAAGAGCGGGACTCCCTCCCCTTCGAGCGCCTTACGCGCCCTGGACCCTGAAAGGTTCCACCACGGCACCATCGTCAGCAATACTCGGTACTCCGCCCTGCCGCCGAGCCGCTCGAGATCCTGCACCAGCAGCATGAGCGCGTTGAGCGCCAATGCCTCTGGCGTGGTGGGCACCACCAGGAGATCGCTCGCCGCGACCGCTGCGTCCAGGTCCTCTCCATGCAGCCGCCCCTGGGAGTCAAGTACGCTGTGCTCCTCTTCGCCGGGTTCGGCTTGCGGCTCGACTACCGGAAATGGCAGCCCGCCCCTTTGCGCCCACTCCAGCGCGCTTCCGTTCGGGTCCGTGTCAACCAGCACCGTCGTCCCCGCCCCAAATTCCTGCGTGAAGAAGGCCGCAAGATGCACAGCCGTCACCGTCTTGCCCACTCCGCCCTTGTGAGACGTCACCGTAATGATCATTGCAGCATCGTACACGAAGAATGCCGCATAAGCAAACAAGTGCTTATTTGCTTATGTGTTTACGCGAACCGGTCGAGCAGCGGATGACCATATGGACACCCTCCGAGAAGCGGCCAGTGCCGCTTGCCGAGACTACCTCGTCAGCCATGTCTTGGCGGTCGAGATCGGCGCTTCCAGAACGGCTCGGATGCTTGCGCCCAGCGTCGTGGACAAACCCAACCCTTGGGATGGGGGTTGCAGAACGTTGTGGAGCTTCCTGAGACCCTCTGGCGCGAAGTGGCAGCGAAGCCAGGACTCCAGACCGCCGTGCCGAGTGTGCCCTTGCTCGATCCTCCATCTATGGCGGGCATCTCGTGCCTCACGTCTGGACCGCCTGGTGCAGGGCGCGTTTGTCTCCGAGGGCACGCCTGTGTGCATAATCAGTTATTCGCTTATATGAATAATCGAATAAGCGCATAAGCAATTGTGCCGAAGCTCAGCTTCCATGAATAGGCCTGAATAGGGGAGGATCAGCGCAAGCCGTAGCCCAGGCTCGAGGCGATCCTTTCGAGCGGCAAGAGCAGGGCCGCTTCTGAGAGCGGTCGGTCGAAGACCGGGGCAGCGGGCAGCGACGGGGCCGCCCGCTCGTAGAGGGCGATTGCAGGTTCGTTGCCGTTCATGGACGAGGCGTAGAGGAGACCTGCAATGTCGGGGTAGGCGTCGTAAATCACCCTCGACCAGCGACGGCACCGCGGGCGCGGCCCCGAGTTGATATTGGCAGAAGCGCCCGCCCGCGTGGGCCACCTGCCCTGCAGGCTCAAGAGCGGCACCTCATCGGTCAGCTCGAAGCAGGCAAGGCATGTGTCGCGGCGTCCGGTGTCCACAAGCCGCCCTTCCTGGAAGACCTCCGCGATGCAGGTGGCTATGGCTTGGTTTCCGATAGCCGCGTAGAATATCTCCCTTTCCTGGACTCCCTGGAGTTTGGCGTGGTGGTCAAAGCGGGCATCCGAAAGTGGCCTGAAGGCCCTCATCTGGTCCCACGCGCCCGGGTGAGCACCGCCGCGGAAGTAGATCCTCCAGAGCCTCGTCCCCGCCGGCAGGGCGAGGATGTCCGGCGGTATCTCCCGCATCTGGGCCACGGTCAGGGGTTCGGGCAGCTTGGCCACGGGCCTCAGCGGCGCCGGGTTCTAGTCATGGGCTCCGCCCACCAGCGACGGGCGGATTCCTAGAGCTCCTCCGCCAGGGGCGCGAGTGTCCCCGGGAAGCCGCCGGAGAGCAGCCAGTCCCGTGGGGAGACTGCACTCTCCTCTACTTCGTCCAGGTAGAGATCCGGGTCCCCCATAGTGAACCAGTTCAGCAGCGCGACCGGGTGTACTGAGCGATCCACGCGCGTCAGGATCTCGCCGATGCCTCGCACCTCCCTGCCGCCCTCGAACTGGAAGGCTGGCAGTCTGTTCTCCCGGCCCGCTTTTAAACCGTAGAGCGTCTTCTCCTTGAGCCTTTGTCGCACACGGCCTTCCGTCACCCCGAGGAGATTGGCGGCCTCCTTGGTGGTCAGGGCGGTCGCCAGCATGGCCGCGTACCTGGCCGCCGTGGTGGCGAGCGGGTCGGGTTCGTCTGGGCTGAAGGGGGAGAGGTCCAGCCCGCCTTCGCGCAGCGCAGCGGCCTCCGAGGCCGAGAACCTACCCTCAGGCTCTGACACCCACCGGCCCGTGGGCAAGAACAGAAGGACCTGGGAGGCGAAGCGCCTGGCGTCCTCCTCGATCTCCGCCGGCTCCCGCCTGATGCCCCGGTCCCGCAGTTCCTTCTCCGTCAACTCCATACCACTGCCCTCGTCTTGCCGGCTGCCAAGCCCAGCGTTAGCCTGCGTTAGTGTCGCCATTT
>Ga0136614_10002959_pt1 | contig 10724 bp, 9 predicted proteins | sample AntDrymUQ2792106_2_FD_106643 | JGI IMG/M metagenome (GOLD analysis project Ga0136614, IMG submission 106643) | Polar desert sand microbial communities from Dry Valleys, Antarctica - metaG UQ279 (21.06) | ecosystem: Environmental > Terrestrial > Soil > Desert | place: Antarctica: Dry Valley... | reverse complement strand
TGGTGGCGGACCTTCATCGAGGTCCTCGGCACCTATCGGATTGTTGAAGGCATGGAGGATCGTGTGTCGCCCACCAGCCGGCGCTACGGGTACCAATAGCCGAACCGCGCAGCGGAGCCGCGCACGGAACCCGGAGCAAATTCGCGTCCTATGAGCGTCCTGAACGGGTCCCATTAGGTTTTCGCGCTTCCGGAACCAAGTGAAAGTCCTTATGCCATAAGGGTTTTCCGGGTGGGCGCTACAGGGTTCGAACCTGTGACCTCTGCCGTGTGAAGGCACTTCGACGAGTCTCTGACCGGCGGAAACGTCTAAAAAGTGGCTCTGACCGGGGAAAACTCTGTACCTGCCTCTCCCCTGTTTTACCCTGGTTTCCTCCCCCTCATCCGGCCCCAGGAGGCCCAAGAGTGACCCTGGGGGGTAACTCATTAGGACCGTCAGCGCCCCGGCCGGGTCCTGGGAAGCGCTAACTACCCAAGGGGCTCGGTCGCGGTTTCCTGATGAGCCCTTGTTGCCTAGCGTCTGGTGGAGCGCGTACGGAAACGGCGCGATGACCTTCTGGTCAGGTCGACTCCAACTCGACGCGGGCGGGTTACAGTCTCTAAGGCGAGCGACCATCCAGGCACCTACGCCTAGGAACCTTCTGAGACCTCGTAGATCTCTTGGGCCACCAGACCGTGAGCTTCGCGATGGACTGTTGCTGCAGTGTCAGCGTCGGGAGCGTCGACTAGGCAAAAAATCTTCCCAGCGGCTTCATCTACCCAGTACGACTTGTAGTTCACGCCGTACTTAGTCTGTGTCTCCAAGTCAGCCTTATGCGCGCCTGCAACATCAGCGGCGGATACCCCCCCATCCGTGGTGTGCACATCCATATATGTCGGCATGCGTTGTCTCCCTTCTTGCGGCAGCTGTCATTGCGCAACATAGCAACAAGGACTGCCCCATGTGGCGGTCGCGCACCCTGACAACGACCGATGCGTAACAGGAGGAGACACGGCCGAACAAAACTCATTCGGCTCCGCGTCTATTTCTTGTCAGCCACGGCGGAGCTCGTCGGCAAGGAGCGACGACCGCCAACTTCGCTGCGCTTCATGACTGGCGGCGCGACGGCCTGACCGACGTATCCGGTGCATCCAGAGAGCACGAAAATGAACCCGCCGGGTCCTGTTGCACTCCGACTCGCCTCTTCGGCGACCCGCCCTGTGGACATCCCGGGTAGGGCATCGACGACGACCGAACTATGGATACGCCTATCGGCTTCCATGCCGAGCCGAATAACGACACCGGACGGCCCAGCATCGATTGGCGACGCCGATTCCTCGTCGACCAGCGCGCCGCGCCAGCGGCGAACAACCGCCTCCGCTAACGGATCAGCGGCTTCGCCGAACGATCCCTCAACTTCGACCAGCGCTTGAAGGTGCTGCGCCTTGTCATCAGGTGACGGCAGAGATCCAACCCAATGCCTCCAGAAGGCGTTGTTAAGGAATGACCGTTTGCGTTCCCTTGGTGGCTATGGCCGGGGTGTCATGGCAACGATTCCACGTCGGTCATCACGTCCGATTGCTGATGGGGCGGGTTGTTGCCTTCGACGTTGGGTTCGGCGAACCGGGCGTCGGTCCAGAACGGGAGGGCAGCGCCGTTTCTGGTGTCGAGGCCGTTGTAGTCCCCGATGAAGACTCCCAGCCGGAAGGCCAGGTCCGGATTCCAGGACACCTCGCTCACCCTCCTCGTGGTCCAGGCGTTACCCTCGTTGGTCGAAACCGACAAGGAGGTGTCGATCATCTTCGGGGGGGTGTACTGCCGATCGAAGTAGGCGACCGCTACCGTTCCGCTGGGGGCGACGGATAGCCATGGGAAGAACTGGTCGTCCACCGAACCGCTGGTCACCGGGATCGGAGCCGTCCAGACAGCACCGCCGTCGGAGGAGCGAGCCACGAACACGTCGTTGTTGGTGTCCTCGGCACTGCCGTTGCGGTTATCGGACCATGCCAGGTAGAGCGCGCCGGTGCGGGCGTCCAAATCGATGTTGCCGCCGGCGTTCACCCGTGCGCACATGTGGTCGAGCGTGGACCTGCCCTCACACACCGGGTAGTTGATGTCCACAACCTCGGTGATCTTGACCGGCCGGCTCCATGTCGCCCCTCCGTTGGCGGACTTGACGATCAGGTACTGGTTGTTACCGGCGGTGTTGAAGTTTTCGAAGGCGACGTACACCGTGCCGTTCGTCGGATCCACCACAACGGTCGAGAACTGGTCCTCGTCGCACGCCTGGCCGTCCAGGTCCCCGTACTGGAACGCGCAGTCGGCCGACCGTCCCGAGATCTCCTGGGGCTTGGACCAGTGCCTTCCCTGATCGTCCGAGTAGGTGAGATAGATGGGAGACTCCACGTAAGTGTCGCCCGCCGGGCCGAAGTCGAACCGGGTCCAGGTGACGTACAGCCGGTGGCGACTCAGGTGGCTGGGGTCGGTGCCGGCAACCACGGCGGCCCCTGCCGGGCGCGGCCCGGCCGCCATCCACTCCTTGTCGTGGAAGATCTGGCAGTCGTCGGGGCCGCCGTTGTGGGCGGCGATACCGTCGCCCACCACCAAACCTGTCCCCGCTGACTCAGAGTCGACGGGAACGCTCCACGTCACCCCTTCGTCAAGAGAGCGGATGACTGCGATGTACGAGTCGCAATTGTTGCGACCAAAGGCGATGAAAGAGGCGTAGGCCACCCCGTCACCGTCGAAGACGATCACCGGGTCGCCCGATGCGAGCATGGACCTGTCCGGTGTGATCACCTGGCGGGCGTGACGGCTGTATGGCCAGGTGTAGCCGCCGTCGAAGGAGGCGTAAATGCCCATGACCGAGTCGACACCCGGCTCGTAGTCGTTGGCCCCCCCGATCACGTTCTTAGGGTTGGTGGGGTTGATGGCGATGGCCGTTTCGTTGGCTGGTAGGCCCTGGCCGTTACCAAACTGGTCGGACGAATCCACCTTGTTGTCGCCGTTCACCTGGACATCGTCCGAGCGGCCGGGCGCCGCCGCGATCGAGGTGCCCGCGGCCGCTACCACCCCTTGGCCGTCTCGCAGGAAACTAGGGTCGGCCGGACCCGAGAGTACCGGCCGTCCCGGCTCCGGCCGGTACTCGAACCGACCCGCCGCCCTGGCAGGCGTCGACCCGACCGAGAATCCGGCGACTGTCACTACCACGATGGCACCCATCGCTACCCACCGACGCGACCGTTCCATTTGAACTCCCTGCTCTATGTGCCCATTCGCCATGCAACCCGCCCGGGAACCATACACCTCCGGTGGGAGCCTACGGACCGGCTTGGACGGATATCAAACTGGGCGTCGGCTTCATCATCACCAACGGATGGCAGGCGACAAGTCACGGTGATGAGCCGGCGGAGCCGACCAATCAGCGAGTGGCGGCCACGGCTCGGCGACGATTCGACGCCTGAGCCCCGCCGGCTCTGCGTGAAAAACCGCGACCCTGCAAAGGGACGAGTTGGCTAATCGGAGAATCCGGCTGTCTCGCTCGCGACGCGCCTAAGTGCGAATACGGGTCGCCTTCCGGTTAGACCTTTGAAGACATGGCTGCCCCGGTCGTCGAATTCGAGGCCTGGCACGTCAAGCAGGTCGCGGGTGGTGCCCGAGACCAGGGTTTCACCGGGTCCAGCGATGGCCAGCACGCGGGCAGCGGCATGGACTGCCACGCCCCGTACATCGCCGGGGACGAGTTCCACTTCCCCGGTGTGGATGCCGGCCCGGAGCTGAATCTGAAGGCCAGCAACTGCGTCGTGCAGTGCTGCACCAGCGCGAACCGCCCGCTCCGCACCATCGAAGAGGGCGAGGATCCCGTCACCGGTAGTCTTCACGAGCCTGCCGCTATGGCGATTTAGAACGAACTGGACGCGTTCGTTATGCGCTGCCACCACGTCAAGCCAACCGCTGTCGCCGAGACGCTGGGCCGTTGCCGTTGAGTCGACGATGTCGGTAAACAAAATGGATGCAAGGATTCGCTCGCCTCGGTGCTCGGCGGTTCGGCCGTAGTTCCGCATCGCCGCGAAGTCGACCGACACCCACGGTTCCACGCCGACGACCCAGGCGTCATGGCCGGGCGGGATCTCGAAAACGTCGCCGGGCCCGATCTCCAGCTCAGTTCCATCCGCCATCTCAGCTCTTAGCCGACCGGCCAGAGTTACCCCGAGGTGGTGGTACTGGCAACTGACCGTTCCGGCGATCGGCTTCACATCGACCGACCACCGCCAGCCGGGCTCGTAAGTCATCCGTCCGACAACCACATCGTCGAGTTCGACGACATCGACCTTCCCGCGCGGAAAGTTACGGACTTCGGCGGGTTCGCTGAACCGCTTGCGCTGCATTCGCGCCATGGGGCGTCGTGGCCGTTCTGTGTTGGGTGGAGACCTCGATAGTACGACCGAATGGCGCCGACAGCAGAGCAGGGACTTAGCCCGAGGCGTCGTGGGGGCGTCCGACCCTATCGTTCCGATCCGGTGACTGGAAGGACTTCCGCGGTTGTGCTGGGCCCTCGCGCTGACGTGGTCCGGCGCCGGTTCGAGGTACCGATCCTGATTGCGGCGCGGCTCGTCATCCCGGTCATCTTCATCGAGGAGCGCGCTACCTCGATCGTGGCATTGGCCGTGGCCGAATGGGCCAACTGGCTGATCTGGGCTGCTTTCACCGCCGAGTTCGTCACCCTCCTTTGGGCTGGCCGAACGGAAGTGGGCCTACACCCGCCGGGCCTGGCTCGACTTGCTCATCATCGTGGTGTCGTTCCCGTTCCTGCCCGAGCTCTTCGCCTCGGTCCGCCTCCTCCGGCTAACTCGGCTCACGCGTGTCCTGCGAATCCTCCGCCTGGCCCGGCTCGCTGCGATCCTCAACCGTGGAGGTCCGCCGGGAGCCGACCCGGGACTATGGCGAGCACAGCCCTGCTTTTACGACCCATTGACTATACGCTCCGTTACAGCGTTGCCGAACATTTGAAATGGCATTCGGGGTGTCTGGGAGCCGAGTTACCCGACGGCATGTCAGGTACTGCCGGTTTGATCGTAGTTTGGCATTCATGAACAGAACCGCCCTGCGATCTCTTGTTCCTTGGCTGACCCTCCTGCTCATGGGTGGCTGCGGAGGCTCGGGCGCCAACACGACCTCAACCACATCGGCAGCCACCGCTACCAGCTCGACCACAATCCCGACGACCACCTCAACACTGGCGGGCACAACGACCACCTCGGAGGAGGAGCTTCCCGGTGAGCCGAGCGACTTCGGGCCCCAGGCCGGTGACGAAGTGGCCGTAGTGGGAGTGGCACACGACGATGTCCTCAATGTCCGCGACGCCCCCGGAACAGATTCTGAGATAGTTGCGGAGCTCGCTTCGACCGCAACGGGTCTGATAGCAACCGGCCGCGCCCGGTCGCTTCCCGAGTCGATCTGGTTCGAGATCGATGTCGATGATGTCACCGGCTGGGTATCAAGTGCATTTGTTGGGTATCTCGGGCTTACCGATGACGCCACCGCCGAGGTGATCGCAGCCCTGGGAGAGACGCCCGAAGCTGAAACGATGCTCGACCTCGGTTTGGTGGTCGCCGAGGTGATGGCTTCCGACGAGCCGCCCTCGAGGATCGTGATGTCGGTGGCGCCGGTGGTGGGAGACCTTGGCGAGGTCACTTACGACGTCGTTGATCTCGGTGATGACGCCCTCGGCGGAGTCAGGCTTCATGTCTTCGGGGAAGCTGCCGAGGGCGGCGAAGGCTTCATCCTGTCCAACGTCGAGCGCACGGTCATCTGTAGCCGCGGCGTGACCGATGACGGGTTTTGCCTTTAGGGAACATCCAGAGGAGCAGGACGGTGTAGACCTAAAGGTCGAGCATGGCTGACGAGATCCACCAGGAATTCGATGACATCTGGCGCCTGCATCGCCGGCGTGCGCTCGACGTCGCCTACCGAATGCTCGGAAGCCTCACCGAAGCGGAGGATATCGTCCAGGAGGCGTTCTCCCGGTTACTGGGTCAGAACATCGACGAAATCGACGATCCCGAGCGCTGGCTGGTCACCGTGACGAGCCGACTGTGTCTCGACCATCTCCGATCGGCCCGGATCCAAAGGGAGTCGTATGTCGGGCCATGGCTGCCGGAACCGCTGGTGCAGTACGAGGGAGCGTCGAGCGATCCCGCCGATCGTGTGACACTCGATGACACGATCCGGATGGCTTTGATGATCGTGCTCGACCGGTTGACCCCGGCCGAGCGAGCGTCCTTCATTCTCCACGACGTATTTAAGATCCCGTTCGAAGAGGTCGGTCAGATCCTGATATCCGAAGGTGAGGATGACACCCGCGACGCCGGCGGGGAAGCCGGCCACATGGAGCGTGCCGAAGGCGAGCGCCTGGACCACCACTGCTGGAACCGTCGGGAGGACGGAGGAAGCACTTCCAAAAGCGATGCCCCGGTAGCGATCTCTTCGGTCAATGCATTCACAGGCACGAGGATCACTACAAAGAGGGCAATCGCCTACCAGGGCATGTCTCGGCCCGCTCAATGAGTTGTCCGGTTGTTGCTCGAGCGGGGTCGGAGGTCAAGAGGGCCCACCCCGTCAGTCCTGTCCCAGCCAGGACCACGATCGCCGCGGTCAGACACCACATCAGCGGTGAGGACCTTCCTTCGGGGAGCCATCCGTCGGCCGGAGCTAAACGAGGTAACGCGCGACTCGCCAACCACACTGCAGCCACAGCGAACCAGATTCCGAAGGGAAGGCCGATCAACCCGATCAGACCGAGCATCAATGTCAACACTGCCAGCCTGATTGCCGCCTGGTCAGTTGTCACGATCCCGCCAAGAGGACGAATGCTGCGACAACACCCCCAACCACGCCAACAGCGAGGAGAACCTGACCCAGAGGCACCAGAGCCAAGGATGACCGGCCTGGACGAAGGGGCAGCGGCAGAACTGAATAGCATGAGATCACGAACTGTGTGAACGCAGCATCCTCCGCTGCTCCATCCCCAACACCTGTGAGAACTCGAGATACGCAAGGTCATGACATTGCCGAACGGGATACCGGAATCGAGTGGTCAAGCAGATGACGGACAGTCGTTTCGGCTAACGCGCCGGCAGAAGCGAATCGTGGAACGGTTCAGGCTGCTCGGGCCAGGGCCTGCGACGATGTTCGAAGACGCCTGCAGGATCAACTTCCAGAACCTTGGTCTGGTGAATCGCACGCACCTTGCTGCGCACCTTGTCCGAGAGGCCAACAGTTCTCTTCGTCAAGTGAGTGAGACGCTGGTTGGAGATGCCAAAAAGCCGCCCTCACGCTTTCGGGAGCTTGGCGCCTTCCGCCTTATGGAGCGAGTTCGTAATTGCCTCGCGACCAAGTCCGTGGAGGCCACCGGCGGGGCCAGGAAGAGCGTCGAGCGAGCAGCAGCCGCGTTGGGTATTGCTCCGAATGACCCAGTAATTCGCCAGTGGCACAAAAATGTCACCCAACCTCTCCATGGTTGGGCACACCGCTCGGGTCAGTGGGAAGCCCGCCCAGCCGACGATTCCTTTCGGGAGCTATGGGCAAGCACAGAGACTGTATTCGACGCAGCCCTCGACCGATTCGAGGCCAAGATCACCGACTTCCATCGCCTCCTTGATGAGATCCGGGTCGTACCTACCCCCTCACGCAGGCAAGCCCGACAGCTAAAGCGGTTGCCGCTCAATCCAGTGTCGATGGGTCGATTCTTCGATGACCTCAACGACCCCCAATGGCTCGCGCCGCTGCGCAAGGAAGGTTTCTTCGAGAGATCCCTTCCAGCCTGGCGAGACGAAGATGGGCGCCTCATTACCCCGCCGTGGCCGCCCGGCGAGTACTTGGCTCGAATGGCCAGCCTTGACCCACTCGAGGTCGCGCGCGCAATCGAAGGTGTTCGCGAAACCAACAACCCTGCGGTGCATGAAGCCCTTGCCAATGCACTGTCGAATCTGCCAGCTCGACCCGCGGTACCCCTCCTGCCCCTCACGCTGAACTGGCTCGAAGGACCCTTCCCTGGTCCGCGGCTGATTGGAGCATTGAGCGAGCTCGTCACGGTGCTCGCAGACGGGGGCGAGAAGGAAGGTGCACTTCTGCTAGCCAAGGAGCTGCTGGCCATAGGCGAAGAGAGTGGTTCGCAATGATCGATCGACCGCAGCCCCGACATCTGGACGCCTGGAGCTATCAACGCTTCCTGGTTGACCGGCTTCCTGGCCTCGTGAGCGCCGCTGGCATCGACTCGATCGAGATGATCGCAACGCTTTTGGAGCAAGCCCTCCCGCACGGCAATGAGTCCCCAAACGACAGCTCCCATATCTGGCGTCCTGCTGTCGAACCCCACGAGCAAAACCATGACTTCGCCGACGTATTCGACTGGCTCGTCACTGGACTCCGCGATGCGTGTGAACAGTTCGTGGCTGACGACCCGACACGACTCGAGAGTGTTTTCGAGGTTCTCCGGGATCACTCTTGGTGGATCTTCAGACGGCTTGAGCTTCATCTCCTAAGGGTCTTCCCGATTGACCCCTCCATGATTCGCTCATCCCTGATTGACGAGAGCCTATTCAGCGAGCTTCACGTGCACCACGAGTACTCACGTTTGCTCGCAGACCACTTTTCTTCCCTCTCACCCCCTGATCAGAACCAGATTCTGGATTGGATCAAGCAAGGTCCGAAGATTGACGGGGCTCGCTCGCTCGATCCCGACTGGGCGCCGGCCTGGCAACGCCGCTGGCTCACGGCGATCGAGGCCGACCTGCCCGATGATCTTGATCCGGAGCTTCGTGAGATCATCGCAGAGCTGCCACCGCCCGAGCACCCAGGCCTCTTGTCCGTCACAACGAGCTGGGTTGGCCCGACATCACCGATGACAGCTGAAGAGCTGAGCCGAATGGGGGCCGCGAAGACGCTTGCCTACCTGACCGCCTGGGAGGCTCCAGACGAGTTACACGGCGATTCAGTGCTGGGGCTAGCGCGCGAGCTCCAGACCGCTGTGGCCAAGAATCCGGAAGAGTGGGCCCGAGCAGCCAACGAGTTCATAGGAACCGAAGCCACCTACATCAGCCATTTCTTTCGAGGTCTCTGGGAGGCCACGCGGACAGACCGCGAGTTCAGTTGGGACTCGGTGCTCAACCTGGCGGCCTGGGTGCTCGACCAACCGCGAACGATCCCTGGCCGCAGTGACGAAGAGTTCGATGCAGATCCGTCTTGGGTGCCGACGCGTAAAGCGATTGCCGATCTGATCGATAGGGGCCTTGAACGCATCCCCGCAGAGATTCCCGCGAATCACGGAGACACGATCTGGCATCTGCTTCGAACGCTTACTGACGACGAGGAGCCCACTCCGACGTACGAAGCGACATACGGCGGAGAAAACATGGATCCGCCCACGTTGGCGCTCAATACGGTTCGGCCTATGGCGCTCCGAGCAACTATCAACTACGCACTTTGGCTACGCCGACAGCGTGAGGGACCTGACTCGTCTCAGTGGTCCGAACGGGGATTCCTCAATCAGATCCCCGAGGTTCGCGAAGTCCTGTCCGCGCACCTCGATCCCTCCATCGATCCCTCCTTGGCGGCTCGATCCGTATATGGACAACGTCTTCCCTGGCTCGCGTTGATCGACGAACAATGGGTGCGAACCCAAACCGACTCGATCTTCCCACTCGGGCCTGATTATCGGGAGCTCTGGGAAGCGGCATGGGGAACCTACGTGGTCTTCTGCCGACCGTATGACTCTGTCCTCGACCTACTGATGACTGAGTACCTCGAGGCCGTGGACCGGGCCGGCGCCTGGAGTGTCGCATGGAGATCAGGAACATCGCCCGACCACAGACTCGCCGAGCACATCGTGAGCTACTACTTCCGTGGTCGGCTGGAACTGGATGACCCCCTTCTTGTCGCCCTCTTTTCCCAAGCCCCGGTCGACACCCGAAGCCATGCGATGCGATTCGCGGGTCGAATCCTGTGGACATGGCCAGATGACGAGCCAATCGCAGAGGAGCGGGTGAATCGGCTCATCGTTCTCTGGCGAGCACGCGTCGGGGCCCTGACGGAGCAAGGCGGTCCTTTTGACGAACTCGTCGAGTTCGGTTGGTGGTTCGCGTCCAGGCGGCTGCCCGACACCGAGGCCTTGACACTCCTGCACGAGAGCCTCGCTATCGCAGGTTGGGTTGAGCCTGACCACGAGGTCGTCGAGACCCTCGCTGAGATCGTCGAGTCGGATCCACTGACGAGCGTGCGGTGTCTCGCAATGATGGCTGACGGAGCGAAGGAGCCCTGGTCGGTTAGCGGCTGGCGGGATTCAGGTCGCCGAGTTGTCGCTACTGCGATCAAGGCTGGGGGGCAGGCAAAGATCCACGCCGTCGAGCTGGCAAACAGGCTCGTCGCACGAGGCAACCGAACTTATGAGGAACTCCTCGTAACCGATAGCGATTGAGGGCTTCTCGGCTCCGGCTTCCCCGAGACGACGGCAGTCCGAGGGAATTTCTCGACCGCACCCAGCGGCGCTCCTATGTCAGATCCGTGTCAGGTCGCCGACCTCGCCCGGCTGATCGGTTAGCCCACACGCACAGAAACCCCTGTTTACCAGGGGTTTCGCGTGGTGGGCGCTACTGGGATCGAACCAGTGACCTCTGCCGTGTGAAGGCAGAACAGGCGATTTTCTGTAAGCCAGGCCCGATAGCTTGAATCCCGATTTGTCTAGGTAC
>Ga0136614_10002957_pt1 | contig 10726 bp, 8 predicted proteins | sample AntDrymUQ2792106_2_FD_106643 | JGI IMG/M metagenome (GOLD analysis project Ga0136614, IMG submission 106643) | Polar desert sand microbial communities from Dry Valleys, Antarctica - metaG UQ279 (21.06) | ecosystem: Environmental > Terrestrial > Soil > Desert | place: Antarctica: Dry Valley... | reverse complement strand
TCAGCAAATCAATCAAGTTCAACCGATTGGAAATCCATGGACGACGCACCAATCGCCGCGTCCGCAGCCGCTCGTTCAACAACAGCCGCAAAATATGTCTTACGGCTATCATTGCCCGCGCTGTTCAAGCCAATTGATACCAAAATCTGTTAAAAGAATTTCGACAGCCGGTTGGATAACCTTTGCGGTTTTGATGGTGTTTTTCTTTCCGCTTTTTTGGATCGGATTGCTGATTAAAGAAGATGTTCGTTTGTGCCCGGTCTGCAACTTAAGAGTAAGTCCACCTTATTCTTAAATTGTCTAAATCGCAATTCATTAACCTAAGCTTGAACATCTGAAAAAGTAATTCGGCAGGTGGATTAGAAAACCGCAGGTTTTCACTTTTTAGGATCAGGCAAATTAACGATAATAATATCCGCGAGGGTGTTCGATTTTTACATCCGGGTTGGAACTGGTAACTTTTAACTTGTGGTGACCCTTTTTCATATGCGTTGAAAGAAAGGTTAAAGCAAACTGCCGGTTTAGAGCCAAATTCAAATCATCGAAAAAAGGATTGAACGAAATCGGCGCAATCGAACCCTGAAAAAATGCCCGCCCGCCGGTTTCGTCAGAAAGTCGTTCGAGTGAACCTTGTCCGTTCAATATAAGAATTGAATTGCCGCTCCCGGTCGCGCTTGCCGGTGAATAAAACGAATAGACGGCGACGCTTTTTCTTTGCGCTCGAAGAATAGCGCGGTCGAGATCTATGCTTTGCGAGGGCGACGAGCTTTGGAATCCCTGTGATAAATCCAAACCGTCGGAGACGAGCAAAACGGCGCGCCTGCCGGTCGGCAAAGCGTCGAACCGTTTTAAGGCTTCTTCGACGCCCTGATACGGGCTGCTCGGCGCCGCCGACGAACTGCCGACTATAATCCGTAAAGATTTCGCCGCTTTTTCCAAATCATCGGTGAATTTTTGTCTGACCTGAATCGTTCCGGCGCGCAGATATGCCACCATTACGCGTGAACCTCGCGGCAGGCTGCGGATAAATTTTCTTATCTCATCAAGTTTAAGATTGGTTTCAGCGGTCAGGTCGTCCTGAATTAAAATCGCCAGTGCGAGCGGCGTGTTAGTGACGCTGCGAATAGATAAAATCACCTGATCGTCGCCGTCTTCTTCAACCTTTAAATCTCCGGCTTGGATAAATTCATCAGCTCGACTTTCTTTCCTTTCTTTTTTTGTGAAAATCGAAATCGGAATCGTCATTGTGCGGACGCGTTCCGTTTGTTTATTTTTATTTCTTTCCTGACCGAAACCGACACTGACAAAAATTGAAGCCAAGAAAAGAACGACCAGCAAAATTACAAGAATTTTTTTCAACATACGCAGCTTTCCTCAAATTGCGGTAAAATCTCTTACGCCCAATGATATACAATTTTTGTTTGAACTGAAATTTTATGATGCCGCGAGTTTGAATAAAGTTTGTAGAGTTTGTAGAGTTAAGCCGTAAAGATGAACCACTTAGAGCCGCGATATGAAATTACGCGCCGCGATTTGGCGAAAGACAAAGCGTTAAAATACGGCGCGTGGCTTACGCCCGCCGTGCTTTCGATTGCACCGGCGCTAGTTTTATTTGTTTTTTCATTGTTTTCTACCGGCGCGACAGTGGCGATGTTTGTCTTTTTAAGTTTAATTGCGCTCGTCGCCGGATTTGTCTTAGGCGCGATTATTTCGGGCGGAATTTTATTTTACCGCTCGCGCTGGTTGGCTGAAGTTCGCGAACGCCTTGCCGTTGACGGCATCAAAGCCAGCGAAGTCGAATGGTTCAAACACGAGCTGAAAACCGGCGAAAAAAATTCCCTTAAGGAAATTGAAAGAAAAGATTTGCTGCTGGCGGACGCTTTCCGTGATACGTTGGCGGCGCGCTTGACGGCGACGCGAATTTTGAAATCAACGAAACATGAATTGCAGCTTGTTCAAAGACGACAGAATAAATTGAAATACTTAAAGTCGGAGAATTCGACGAATTTGCAGAAAGATTTACAAATTGACCTGGAAAAACTGCAAAAAATAAAAACCGAAGCCGAGGAAATGCACGTCGAAGCCGAAACGCGTTTGCAAATGATTGAAGCGGCGGCGCGGCGCGGCGGCTCGGTCGCCGAAACGGAATTCGCTTTGAAAAAGCTTTCGGCGCGAACCGCCGAACTGCCGCTCGCGCTCGAATCCGCTAAAATGGAAGACGAATATCGCAAAGAATTTGAAAAGGAATTGGAAGAAAGAAAAGTTTAACGGGGAAGTTTTCGCTCCTTGAAATTAACTCGGAAATTTTTGTGTAGCCGATGAACGAAACGCTCGACACGCCAAAAGCTCAAAATATAAATCACAGGAATTCAAAAATCGCGCTCGCGCCGACCAAAGAAGAACTCGCCGTTTTAGATTTTACCGAACGAATCGGGTTTCGGCTCGCCGACCGTATGAATCGCGGCGCGTGGAAACAACTGTGGACGTTCTGCCAGCGGCATATCGGCTCATTGTGGATTTATCTGGCGACATACAACTTAATGAACGTTTACGGTTTGGAAAACGTCGAGCGAACCGATGTCGAAAAACCGCTGCTGCTGGTTGCCAATCATCGCTCGTTTTTCGATATGTATACGGTTTCGAGCGTGCTTTTTCGCCGCACAAAGCGCCCGATGAAACTGTTTTTCCCCGTTCGCGCCAAGTTTTTTTACGATTCGCCGCTCGGCTGGTTCGTAAATTTCGTAATGGGCTGGTTTTCGATGTTCCCGCCGTTTTTCCGCGAGGACAGAGACGAAAAGAAACGCGAGTTCGATAAATTTACGCTGCGGCGGCTGATAGATATTTGCACTCACGGCACGGCGCACGTCATCGGTTTTCACCCGGAAGGCAGGCGCCATTTGTCCGCAGACCCATACAGTTTTGCGCCCGCGCAAACGGGCGTCGGAAAAATTATCATGGCTTCGCGCCCGCAGGTCGTTCCGGTATTCATCGCCGGTCTGGGAAACGATTTGCCGAAGCAGATTTTGGGAAACTGGCGCGGCGGCGAGCAAGTCCGTATTCATTTCGGCGAACCGATTGATTTGTCGGCATTTTACGAAAAGCGCAATTCAATGCGGGCGCACAAGGAAATATCCGATTTTTTAATGACTAAAATTGCCGCGCTCGCCGAACGTGACAAAAAACTGTTCGGTAACAAAATCGCCGCGCCGCAATGAAAACTTCAATTTAAAAAGTTTAGTTTTTAAGGATTATCAAAATCAAAACTCGGAGTTTTGCCTGGCTTGATTTGCTCTTGCCACAGCTTTAACGCTTTTATTTCGTCTTCGTATAAATCCTATAGAGAAGTAGGAAGATTTTCAAAACGCTTTTTATTCGTAGCTCAAAGCCTCGACCGCATCAAGCCGCGCCGCCCGCAGAGCCGGATATAGCGCGCCGATTGCGCCGCCGATAAGTCCGACGACGAAGACGATTGCCAGCACGATTGGACTGATTTCAACTTCAAGAGTGGTCACTTTCGTTAGTAAAAACCGCAAAATTACCGTTAACAAAATTCCGCCGACAATGCCGCAGAAACTGATTAAAAGCGCTTCCTGAGCGATAATCCATGCAATCGCCGAATTCCTCATTCCGAGAGATTTCATAATGCCGATTTGTCGTGTGCGTTCGGTGACAGTGGTATACATCGTCAGCAGAATGACGAGTGCCGAGATAACCGCCGCCACGCCGATGAATATATTCAGGAAAACATTCATCGCGGGAATGCCCTGCATATAAAGCTCTTCTAAATCTTTGGTCAGCAACACCTGATTATCGGAAAATGTTTTATGCAGTGTTTCGGCTACTTGTTCGGGCGCGTAGCCTTCTTTGACTTTGATTAAAAACGCCGACGCTTTGCCTTCACCACCTAGTTGGGTTTGCATGGTCGCCAGCGGAATTTTAAGCCGGGCGCCGGCAGCCGGTTCATACGTTCCGACGATCTTAAAATCGCGCTCGTAAAGTTTAATCGTATCGCCGACTTTGAATTTCTTCTGCTGCTGCCAGCCCGTATCAATAATTGCCACGTCGCCCTCGGCGGGAAGCATTTGTCCTTCGATTATGCTCAACCCGACCACGCCGGCATATTCATCGTAATTTATACCGTCAATAAGACGGCTGCCGGAATTATTATCATCAGTCGAAACTGTATTTTGAGCGATTGGAACCGCAATTTTTACGCCCTCGATTTTTTCAATGTCTTCCGCCAGCGCAACGGGCAAGCGAAATGCTTCCGAGCCGCTGACACCCAACGTTCCTGAAGCGCGAAACATTATTTCAGCGCCGACGTTCGATTCGCGAGCGGCGCGTTCGCGCATTGTGCCATTCGATAAACCGACGGTGAACACTATTAACAATACGCCGACCGCGATGCCGAGAATGCTGACGACGGTTCGCGCCGGGCGATGAAGCATATTCGAGAAAACTAAATTGTTCATAAAATTAAATGTCAATGTAGGAATAACAATTTTAGTGCGGCAAAAAGTAAACTTTGTAACCGGATTATCTGAAATTATTACTGGACTTTTGTTTGCGCTGCGGTGTTCGTGTTGGCGCTGGCGGTTTGGTTTTGGCTGACCGCTTCGTTTTTCAATTCTTCGGCTGATTTCCAGCCGGCTTTTCTCAGCAAATCAATGGCAAAATTGATTGGAACCGCCATATTCGCGGCGGTGCTTTCGGTGAACACGCCGAAGTTCACGCCGATGACTTTGCCGGTTTGACCGAAAAGCGGCGCGCCCGAACCGCCTTCCGCCGTTTTAGCATCGTGAACGATACGTCGCGTGTCCAAATCGGTAATCGCGCCTTGCGTCGTTAAGGGAACGATTTTTCTTGATTGCGCCAAAAAATTTATCAACGCCTGACGCGAGCCGCCGAACTTTGAATTGATTGATTTGGCTTCCGCGTCATCAACCATCGCCAGTAATCGGTCAGGACCGTTCGGATAGCCCATCGTGACGACGGTTTTGCCTACCGAAGCGACATCTGAATCAATTTCGAGCGGCAAAACGGGAATGTCAGGCGAAACCAGTTCCGGGTCAATCGAAGCAATTGCCAAATCTTCGCGCGAACCCAACTTCCGAACTTTGATCGGAAACGGCTGCGGAAAATTAGGAAAATAGATGACCAGGCGTTTTACGCGCGCTCGACCATTGGCATCTTTCATCATTTGCTTGACCAAATCATCTTCTTCCCAAGGCTGAAGAACGTGGCGATTGGTGACGATGTAACCGCGTCCGACGTGAAAGCCCGTGCCGATAAAATCATATTCGACCAGGCTGCCGTTGCCTTCGGTGGTTAAAGCCATTTGCGTCGGCGGCGTCATTCCTTCTTCCATCGGTCGCTCAGCCGGCTCATACGGGCTTGGCTGAAACGCTTCCGGGTCAGGATAGCGCAAAGCTTTTCCGGTTTTTTTATCAATCAGATCATACACGCCGACAATCAGACAAACGCCGTTGCCGTATTCGACGCGCAGATTCGGCGCGAGCGAGACGGTTTTGATAATGGCTTTGTTCGATTTATCTATTAATCCGAGCTGCTCGTTATTCTGGACGAGTTGCTCCTGCAATTGGCGAACTACTTCGGCTTGCTGTTCGGCTAATTTGCGAGTTTTGTGTAGTTCATCATTGTAGGATGAGCCAAGATAAAAAATTCCGCCGAGTGAGGCGAGAACGATTGCCAGCACGATAATTTTCGTCGTCCAATGAATCTCGCGCGCCAGTTCTCGGACGAATTCACGCAAAAACGCTTTGGCGTCGTCGCGTTTCGGAGAGACGGCGGATTCGAGCGCGGCAGATTCGATAAACGGCGCGATATGCGGCTCGCGGTTGGTCGTAATCAAAGATGATTGCGGCGCCAGTGAAAAAAAAGAAAATGAAATTTCATTTGCCGGAACCTCAATCGTGTCGCCGTCTTTAATTGAGGCAAAGCGACGAATCGGCTTGCCGTTTAATTGCAGATTCAGCGCGTCGAGAAAATTTGTAACGCGATATACGTTTTCGCTATATTCGAGTTCGAGCCAGATGGTTTTGGCAGAAAATCTGTCGGACTGGATCTGCAAATCGCAAGTATCGTCCGAGCCGAAACGAATATTTTCTTCGGCGAAGAATTCCGTCCGCTTTTCCGCGCCGACCGAAACGTGAATGATTAAACCGACTGCCATCTTCAAATTAAACAATGATTACGAACTAAACCTGCCGTTGTTAAAATTTTAACATAAATCGAAATTAAACCGGGATTTTCCGGCGTAACCAAAGAAATCATATAAAATTGAGCGAATTATAGTTTTGTGGTTAAGATGCTGTCAGGACAAAATGTTTCGACAGTAAAATTAATCGGAAATTTGTCTGCGAGCTCATTGATCCGAAAAGGCAAATGCTCGCGCGAACTGAGTGCATATTAATCTTTCGGTCTCAGCAATCGGGCGGGCTTTTTTTGAATTGAACTTTGAAATTTTCTGTTACTTAAATCGTAACAGTTAGTTTATAAGTCGCATTGCCGCGCGTGCCGCCGACGATGATTTTGTAATTGCCCGTTGACGGCAGTTCACCCGACCAATTCATCGCGTCGTCGCCCTCGTCCGCGCCCGCCAGGAAATTTCCGTCCGCGTCCTGGATTTGAAACACGGCGTTCTTTTCAACCGAAGTGATTTTCACAGACATCGCTTGCCCGCTTTTCGCGCCAAGTGTGTATGTGTCGCGGTCGCCGCGAACGACCGCGCCCGAAACCGTCGCCGAGCTTTTGCCTTTGGCAAATTTCAGTCGTTTCCTGATTCCGTCAGCCGATGTTATGGAAGTTAAAGCCAGAACCAAAGCCGTTAAAAAAATCGTTACTAAAATTTTCATTTTCATATATCCTCGATGTGCCAAACTCCACAATCTTCTTCTTTTGCTATACCACTCAACCCGCTGCTTTAACCTTTACTCAAATCTCTTTTTTTGTTCAGCAGTCAAAACTGCTTTCATCCATTTTCCCGGAACTTACGAAGCAATTTTCAAATCACGCTCCGCCATCATTGCAAATGAGTCATAGTAATTTACTTCTAATTTTTCACCCTTAAAATGAAAACGATACACCGCGCCTGAACTAATGCCTTTCAAAATCAAGTTTTCGTCGCCGGTATATTCAAAAACCCGCGGGGTTTTTTCCTCGTCCGGCTGTGAATCAAAAGAATTTTCCGTTTCACGATAAGACGAGTTATTCAATTCCCGCTTCAACGCCGATCTTTTTTGTCCGCAACAACCCATAATTTTTTCTCCAGAATTACAATGAATTTTTTTTCGTCAGTTTAAAAAGAATGCTGGCGCCGCCTGATAATGCCAGCCAGATGACGATTCCTTCCGTCCAATTAGCGCATAACCAGATGGCGAACGGAATTGAAATCCAAATGCTCAGACAGTAAAAGCAGTCGAGCAGGTTTCCGAAGAAACCCTGCCCGAGCCGCTTTCTGAAGTTAATCACCAGGTCGAACGGTCCGTCCTCCTGTGACAATAGATGACAAATCCGCCACACGGCTAATACGCACAGAAGAAATGCCAGTGTAATGTTCATATTACGGATTCAGTTTTTCAACCATAATTTGCCCGGAACCATAATAAGTTCCGCTCAGACCGCCATTGTAGCCGTTAGTAACTCGTTTCTGGGCGGTCAGCGAAAATGAATAAACCGCAAAATATTCAGCGGATTTTATCCAACCGACTTCTCCGGTGCCGGGGTCAAGGGTTACAGAAATCATTCCCGCGCCAAAATCCTCAAGCGTACCTTCAAAACCGTCACAAGCGTGATGCGTGCTGGTTGAAACTCCTTCTGCCAAAACCGTTGCGCCGGCAGCAATAGCGCCCATCGGACTGGTATCCAGAGCAATCATCGGAGACGGGCATCTTCCCATGGTTAAATGATAATTATCAACAAAACCTTCGGGATCGTTTGCCATAAACGATAACTGCATTTCCGCATTATTCTGCGCGTCGGTCAAACGGTATAACCCGCAGCCGGCATTGACGATGGAAGAATCAGTGAAGTTTGGTCCGCTAAATCCGAAATTGAGTTCTTTGTTGTGGATAAACAGAGCAATCATATCCGTTTTACCGCCGACCGGATTTCCCGCGTCGTCATATCCGTCAATTCGCAGATAAAACGTTCCGGGTGAATGCTCACCTCCTTCCATATCATATAATCCGGTGTTTAGCTGAATCAGGCGGTCAATATGAGCATTTTCCCAATCGGTATTCGGACCGCCCGTATGCAGTTCGCGCCGAATGTTTTTATAAGCCGGTCTGGTTACCGCCGCTCCGCCGTCAACGTGAAGTGAAGCGGGAAATGAGCCGACATCATCGCCGATGTAATTCGGTAAATTCCGTTTGTGAAATAACGGGTGTTTATAATTTTCGCTGACAAACGTCCAGTTGGATGTTCCGGCTCTTCTGATGCGGATGGTATACCAGCGGATTGTATTGTCGGCTAACGATTTGGTTTCATCATAAATACATCCGAAGATGTCTATCACACCGCCCCATGAAGCGCATTCGACATTAAATTGCGCCAGCGAACTGTTTACCGAGATAACTCCGGTTTCTTCTAGGAAATTGCTGTTTCCGTATCGTCGAAGCGCGGCGGCGGCAAATGAAGCTGCCGTATTCTGATTACCGCCGATAAACACATTTCCGAGACTACCGATTAAATTGCCGTTTTTGCATGATGAATTTATGTGAACGGTAGATTTGGGCAGACAAAGATTGATTCGCCGCAAATTTGGAATGTTAAAATAAGGCGCGCTTTCATACAACACATCCCACGGCGCGACACCCGTCACTTTTACAATCACATCGGGATAAGCGAATACATCAGCGGTTTGTCCGGGAAAGGAATCAGCCGAATCTTCAAGTCCCGGAAATGTCATATCGAATGTGAAACGGAAAATATAGTTTCCGAACATATCGGTTATCGTATCGCCGAGCAGTCTGCGATGTCCGGTTCCCGTATAAGGACCTCCGGCTTGTTCGGCAATTGTCCGGTCATATTCTTCAAAAGTGAGCGTTATGCCCGATGCCGGTTCCACTCTGCAAATTCTGTAAAACGCGTCAATAGCTTTGGCAACCTCATATCTGTTGTTGGCAAATATTGATTCGGATGCAATGCTTCTGGTTGAAATGGATTGTTCGAGTTGAATGTTATCTCTTGAAGTTTGCGATGAGTCAGGTTCTTTTGCCGATTTGGATGGTTTTCCAGCTTCTTCGACGCGGCTAACATTGAATAATGTTTTGGGCTGTGTGGCTTCTCCGTATAAATCCAGCACAATCGGCTTAAAATAAAGAGGCGGATCAGGCGGGTTCGGATTAATTTTAATCGGTATTCTTTCGGGATAAAGTTTTTCAAGAACGGTGCGAAGATGCGCATTTTTTAGAGCCGTCTGGAATGCGTATGGAGTTTCAAGGACAAATATATCTCTCCGGCAAGGGTTGAAAATACAACGCCCGCTATAAAGTGATACATTTCCGTAAATAACAAAATTGTTAACGGCAACGGGTGTCGAACAGGTGAGTATCAAATCATCAAAATCCTCATCGGCTCCGCTATCATTTGACCCAATATCGAATTCATAATTGGTTCCGACCTGATGCGGAAATTTGATTTTCGCATCGGATAATTGAAAACCCGTTCCCGGGTTGTGCTGAACGGCAATAGTCCACTGAGAGCCGCTGACGGATACCGCAGGTGTTGTGGTAACTCCGTTATAAGTGCCGTTGCCGGTTGCTGCGCCCGAGACAATAAACCGCTGTGGAAAGTCGGCGTTTTTGGACTTTACGCGAACAGTCCAGTTTCCCTGCATTGTAATGATCATATTTTTTTGTTCGCCTAATTCTGTGGGATTTTCGGCATTCTCCTTTTGATTTATTTTATAAATTATACAAATCCGTTTAACACGGACAACATTCTTCATTAAGTTAATAATGAATACCAATTTTCTATGAACAGATGTGGAAGACTTTGTTATTTTTAGGTGAACGAGATTATAAAATAGTTTTGCTGTATTTTTTTTTAATTACAATTTTTAACAGAAGAAAAACCACGAGAGAAATTTCTCTCGTGGTTTTTCTTTCTGAATAAGTTTTGAAAAGTCCAGGCAATTTTCGACAAAGTTCCCATCTCCGGTTTACAGCGCAAAACGGTTTTTCTCGCAAAGGTTTGGCTTCGTCAACCTTCCGTTAAGCGTTGAGCGCGGTGCGTTACGAGTTGCGAGTTTTAGTTATCACTTATCTTCGGCTGCCACGCTTGCAGATTTCGCCAAATCCTCTGCTATCGGCGGATACATCCAAGAGTATTCCAAGCCCGGATGACGGTCGCCGTAAGTAGCGGGAATGTCTCTGGTCGCGTCGCTCGGAATAACCAGCGGAATCAGACAGCAAACGGCGAGCGCGATTCGCCGCCAGCCGAGACCGGTTTGTGCTTCATGCGCTTTCGGCGGCGATGACGTTTTTGAACCGGAACGGGCGCGGTAGATATTAATGATAAGCGCGATTGCGCCGATGAAAACCGTAATAATATTGAGGGTTTGTCCGGTCGGCAAGCCCCACATCGAAATCGGGTATTCGCGCAGCAAATCAATCGGGATGCGGAGCAAAGCGTAAAGAAATATGAAAAGCGCGGCGATTCTGCCCGGCGGCACGCCGCGTTTTCTCACCCACAGCAGAAACGG
>Ga0136614_10002956_pt1 | contig 10726 bp, 6 predicted proteins | sample AntDrymUQ2792106_2_FD_106643 | JGI IMG/M metagenome (GOLD analysis project Ga0136614, IMG submission 106643) | Polar desert sand microbial communities from Dry Valleys, Antarctica - metaG UQ279 (21.06) | ecosystem: Environmental > Terrestrial > Soil > Desert | place: Antarctica: Dry Valley... | reverse complement strand
GCCTCCGGCCTGTCCGGCGGCACCTCGCACAGTCTCGGGCCGATGCTCTACTGGCTGCTGGCAGTGCCGGTGCGCGTGGGCGGCTCCACCGGGCTGGTGGTGGCCATGGGCCTGCTGAACACGGCCGCAGTGATGGGGTCGGTGGCGCTGGCTCACCGGCGCGGGGGCTTGGTGTTGGCGGTGGCAACGGGAATCGGGATGGCGCTGGTGTGCGCGTCGCTCCCGCCCGAGACCATCCACAGCGTCTGGAACCCCTCGGCCGGTCAGCTGCCGCTGGTGCTCTTGATCTTCCTTTGCTGGTCGCTGGCGTGCGGGGAGATCCGGCTGCTCCCGCTCACGGCGCTCGTGGCCAGCTTCCTGTTGCAGTGCCATCTCACCTACGTGCTGCCCGGTCTCGGTCTGCTGGCGGTGGGCCTGGTGGGACTCGCGCTGGCCCGCGCGTGGGAACGCCGGCAGGTCATAGCCGCCGGAGTGGTGGGCCTTGTCTGCTGGAGCTTCCCGCTGATCGAGCAGGCCACCACGTGGCCGGGCAACTTCGGTGCCACCGCCGCCAAGGCGGTGTCCGGTGATCCCACCCTGGGGCCGGGGGCCGGGCTGCAATCGGTCGGCCGCGCCGTGGGCGTGCCGCCGTGGTGGCTGCGTGGGCCGCAGGATCCGCTCGCGCGGCTGGGCGACGTGGTGAGCGCGCCGTCGGTGTGGCAGTCGCTGTCGGCCGTACTGGTGGTCGCAGGTCTCATCTTGGTCGTGGCGGTGGGATTGCGCAGGGGACGGCGCGACGTGGCGGCGGCCGGTGCCATTGGCCTCGTGCTGGCCGGCGGGCTGGCTCTGGTGGCGGCCTCCACACCGAAGGACTCGGGCCTCGTCTTCACGATCGCCTACACGCTGCGCTGGGCCTCCCCGGCGGGCATGTGGATATGGCTGGCGCTTGGCTGGGCGGCCGCGGTGCTGCTCGCTCCCCGGGTGGGCCCCGTGCGGGCGCCGGTGCTCCTGCGCCCCATGGCAGTGGCGGCTGTGGCGCTGGTGGGAGCGGTGGTGGCCGCGGCCAGCGGCCCCGACCTGCTCGAGCGCCGCTATGAGCCGGCGGCCGAGGTGGCCGACAGGGTGCGCGCGGAACTACCGCCCATGAGGCCGGTCTCCGTTGACGCCGGCCTGGATGCGTTCGATTTCCAGGCCGCCACGGTCTACGAGCTGCGCCGGAGAGGCGAGCCGGTGGTGGCGCCCTTCATCGCGCCGCAACTCGGGGGTCAGTACGACCACCAGGAGCCCGCGCCGGAGTACGTGGTGCGCATGCGCCACGGGACCCCGGAGGCGGGGGAGGGCCGCGTGGTGGCGCGGGTGCCGGACAACCCGGACGGTGGTGCGCCGCGCCCGGGGGACCCCGAACAGGTGCTCAGCGTGACGCTGGCGCCGGCGCGCCCGGTCCGCTGACACCGTTCATGCCGCGGCGGAAGGCCAGCGTGAGCAGCGCGGCGGCGCAGGCCAGCTGGAGCGCGAACAGTGCCACGGCGATCTGCGTGAGATCGGCCCCGATGGCCAGTAGGAGCAGCACCTCGGCCACGGCGCCCGCGCCGAGCACCCAGATGAAGCTCGCGCGGCCCAGCGCGAGCAGGTACTGCACCGAGAGGTAGGCGCACGCCAGCAGCGCCATGGCCAGGCCCAGCCAAGGCAGCGCGCCGGCGGCGCCGGCGTTCTCGCTGCCGAACACCGCCGACAGCAGTGGCTCGGCCGCCAGCGCGTAGATCAGCACCATCGGCACTCCCGCCAGCGCGATGAGCGCGAGCGTGCGCCGCAGGATCGGACGGGCGTCGATGCCCGTCCGGCTCCGCCGGGCCGCCTCGGGAAGGAGGTACATGCCCAGTCCCACGGCCACCCAGATGATCGCCTTGGCCGCCACCGCGGCCACGGCCCACGATCCCGCCGCCGCCTCGGAGGCCTCGTGCTTGACCACGATCACGTGAATTTCCTGCAGCGCGAACAGCGCGGTGAGACCCAGGACGGGCGCCCAGGCGCCGGCCAGCAGGTCGCGTAGGCGGGCGTCGTGGTGGCCCTCGGCGACCTCCGGGAGGTGGTGTGCCAGCGGGATCGCGAGCACGATGGCCATCGCCGCCAGCGCCGCCGCCGTTCCGAGGAAGGCGCCGGTCACGTCGAGCCCCGCCGCCACCAGGACGAGCGCAAACAACAGGCGGGTAGACCCCTCCCCGATGAGGCTCCAGCCCACGGCGCGGTAGTGCCCGAATCCCTGCAGCGCTCCGCGCTCCACCGACACCATCATCCACAGCATGCTCGTCACGGGCACGGCGGCGGCGGCCCAGACCTCATCCACCGCGATCACCGCGGCCAGGGGCTCGCGCAGGGGGATCGCGGCCGCGGCAACGAGCGCCGCGGCGAAGCCGAGCCGCGCAAGCCATCGCCTCACCCCCGCTCCGGCGCGGGGGTCGCCGTCGGCCACGGAGCGGCTGACCTCGCGAGCCACCGCGATCTGGAGGGCCGAGCCGGGGACCATGAGGATGATGAAGGCCGAGAGCAGGGCCGCGAGCGAGCCGTAGCCCTCCGCCCCGAGCACGCGCGCGAACACCACCGTGAACAGCAGCGCGACGATGTTGGTGGCGATCACCGCGGCGGCCAGCCCGGCGGCGCGCCCGGTGTCCGACGCCGCGAATGACCGCAGCAGGGGCTGGCGCTCGACGGCCGCCGAGCGCTCGCGTTCCAGGCTGTCCAGCGAGCGCTCGGCTGCGGCCTCCCAGGTGAAGTCCCTGGCGCGTTCCAGCGCCTGGCGCCCCAGCCGCTCGCGCAGCGGGGGGTCGCGCACGATCCGAGCCGTCTGGTTCGATAGCTCGTCCACGTCGTGGGCCAGCAGGCCCGAGCGGCCGTCGTCGATCGACTCCGGCAGCCCGCCCACCGCCAGGGCGGCGCTGGGGGTGGAGCAGGCGGCCGACTCCATCACCGTCAGGCACCACCCCTCGGCAGAGGAGGCCGTCAGGTTCACCCAGGAACGCTGGAGCAGCTCGAGCTTGCGCTCCTCGCTCACATGGCCATGCATGCGTACCCGGTCGCCCAGGCCGCGGCGTTCGATCTCGCCCTCCAATTCCTCCCGGTGATCCCCGTCACCGGCCATGTCCAGCACGGCCTCGGGCACGTGCTCGAGCACGTCCAGCAGCAGGTCGATGCGCTTGTAGCGCTTGAGCCGGCCCAGGTAGAGCAGCGTGGGGTCGGCGGCACGCTCGCCGGGCGCGAAAGCGGCCAGCTCCACCCCGATGTAGTTCACGTCGATCAGGTCGCGGTCGATGCCCAGCTCCGCGATCTCATCCGCGGTGGACTCTGAGATCGTCGAGAAGCGCGAGCCGCCGTAGAGCAGCCTCAGCGGCAGGCTTTCCAGCAGCAGGGCCGCGAGCGCGCCCGGGCGTCCCAGCTCCTCCACGTAGTGGTCCTTGTGAATGTGGTGCACCAGCGTCACGCGCGGCTTGCGCAGCCACAAGGGGGTGAGGAAGGTGATTCCGTTGACCACCTCGAGCACCACGTCGGCGTCGGGCAGCTGGCCGCGGAGGCCTCGCCAGATCACTCGTGGGAAGACGGTCGAGCGGCCGCCCAAGCGGTAGATGTCCAGCTCACCGATCTTCTGGTAGGGCGCGCCACCCTCGTAGCCGCAGGCCACGATCGAGACGCGGTGACCCCACGCCAGCCAGCGGGACACTTGCCCGTAGAGGTTCGCGCCCGTGCCTCCGCCCTGGGGGTGGGTCCAGTCGCGGTCGGTTAGGACCAGAATGTGCATCTACCGGCCCCCTCCTTGCTGGCGAGCGGGCCGCCTCGATGGTTTCACTTGCGGCAGGCTACCGAGCGAAATGGCCATCGATGCCGACACGCTCGCTCGCGACACAGCCGCGCTCGTGGCGATCCCAAGCGTGACGGGGTCCGAGCTGGCCGTGCTCGAGCGGCTGGGGGAGCTGGCGGCCGGGCTGGGGCTCGACCCCGAGCTGCGCGAGCACGACCTGGCCGCACTGCGGGCACACCCCGGCCACCCGGGCGAGGAGGCCGAGCGCGAGGAGCTGTTCGGCCTCGCCGTCACGCTGCCGGGTTCGCCAGGTGGCCCGCGGCTGGCCCTTGACGGGCACGTCGACGTGGTGGCGCCCGGAACCGAGGAGTGGCGCCTGGGCCCGTGGTCGGGCGCCGTCGAGGATGGCTGCGTGCACGGCCGCGGCTCGGTGGACATGAAGGGAGCTGTGGTGGCGGTGCTGCACGCGATGGCGGACGCCCGCGGGCGCAACCGCGGCGAGGTGGTGCTGCACGCGGTGGCCTCCGAGGAGGACGGCGGCCTGGGCACCTTTGCGGCCCTGGAGCGCGACTCGCGTTTCGATGCCTGCCTGATCCCCGAGCCCACCGGCATGGACGTGGTCTGCGCCCAGGCCGGGGCGCTCACTTTCACAGGCGAGGTGCGCGGCCGTGGCGCCCACGCGGCCATGCGGCTGGAGGGTGAGTCGGCCATCGACGCCTATGTGGGCGTGCACGCCGCACTGGCCGTGCACGAGCGAGAGGTCAACGCAGGCGTCGAGCACCCCCTGATGCGCGAGCTGGAGCTGCCCTATCCGCTGTCCGTGGGCCGGATCGAGGGGGGGCATTGGTCCAGCTCGGTGCCCGACCTCGTGCGCTTCGAGGGCCGGCTCGGGGTCCGCGTGGGCGAGACCCTCGACGAGGCCGCCGACGGCATGAGGGCCGCTCTCGCCGGCCATCCCGTTCAGCTGAGCTTCACCGGCGCGCGTTTCGCATCCGGCCAGACGGCTCCCGACCACCCGTTCGCCGCCCTGGTGTGCCAGGCGGCGTCGGCCGAGGCGGGCCGCGATGTGGCGGTGGCCGGAGTGTCGTACGGAGCCGACATGCACCTTTTCTGTGAGCGCGGCATCCCGTGCGTGATGTGCGGAACGCCGGGCATGGAACGGGCGCACGCGGTCGACGAGCGGGTGGCGGTCGACGACCTGGCCCGCCTGTGCCGCACGATCGTGCGTGTGATCGAGGGCTTCGGGGCCTGAGCCTCAGCTTCCAGTCCCGAGCCTGGAAGGCCTATCCTGACCTCCGCATGGACGAGCGCTCCCTCACCGAGCGCCTGATCACCTACGACACCTCCAACCTGGAGGGCATGCAGGGCGCCGCGGCCTTCGTCTACGGCTGGCTGGAGGCGCGCGACATCGAGGTGAAGGGCGACAGGCACAACGATCTGCCGGTGCTGGCAGCCACCGTCGGCGCCTCCTCGGGCCCCACCGTGACCTTCCACGGTCACCTCGATGTGGTGCCCGCGCACCCCGAGCAGTTCGAGCCGCGACTCGAAGGCGACCGCCTCTATGGCCGCGGCGCCTATGACATGAAGGGTGGGTTGGCGGCCATGATGTGTGCCTGCCGCGATCTTGCCGACCAGGACGAGGTCAAGGTCCACTTCGTCTGCGTCAGCGACGAGGAGTCCGACGAGAAGGGCGCACGCGGCACCGACTACGTGGTCGAGCGTGGCTACGCGGGCGACTTCGCGATCACCGGGGAGCCCACCAACCTGCGCGTGGGCGTGCAGGCCAAGGGCGTGCTCGCCGTGCGGCTGGAGGTCTCCGGGCGGTCGGCCCACGGCTCGACGCCGTGGCTCGGCGACAATGCGGTGCTCAAGGCGGTCGATGTGTTTCGCAGCATCGAGTCGCTGCCCTTCACGCGCGAGTCCTCCGACATGTTCGACCGCGCATCGATCAGCCTGGGCCGGATCGCCGCCGGCGGCGCCGTGAACCAGGTGCCCGACCTGTGCAAGATCGACCTCGACATCCGCTATTTGCCGGGCCAGGACCCCGATGCGATCCTCGAGGCCATCGCCGCGCAGGAGGGCGCCGAGATCGCCAAGGTCTTCCACCGCCAGCCGATCGTGGTCTCGCGCGACGAGCACCACGTGCAGGTGCTGGCCGAAGCGGTGTCGAAGGTCAGTCCGGTGAGCGAGAGCATCGCCGTGGGACGCGACGGCACCTCCGAGGTCATCTCATTCCTCAATGCCGGCACGCCCGCGGTGGAGTTCGGCCCCATCGGGGACGGCCACCACGGGCCCGAGGAGTGGGTGTCGGTCGAGTCCCTAGACCGCTACCGTGAGGCGCTCGTCGAGTTCGTCCGCCTGTTGCCGCAGCGCTCGCGCAAGCCGGACCTGAAGATCGCCTAGGCGATCACTATTCATTGAGTCCCCTCGAGGACACACCCCGCCCCGGCATCTGGAAGCGCCTACTTCTCGGCGCGGCGCTCGTGATCTTCGCCACTGCCGGTGCGACCTCGGTCGCCGCCTTCCGCGAGGTCGACAAGGTGGTCAACGCGCTCAAGGACCAGGAGAGTCTCAACGTCAAAGTGGCGGAGACCGACCCGGGTGAGCCGCAGACGATCATGCTGCTGGGCTCTGACCGCCGACCTGACAATGCCACCGACGGCGGTGCGGGCACAGGCGCGCGCTCGGACACCATCATCCTGGTGCGCCTGGACCCCGACAAGCAGGCCACAGCGCTCATGTCCCTGCCGCGCGACCTCAAGGTGCAGATCCCCGGCCACGGGACGGACAAGATCAACGCGGCGTACGACCTGGGCGGGCCCCGGCTCACGCTCCAGACGGTCAAGCGCCTGACCGGCCTGTCCATCAACCATGTGATCAACGTGGACTTCCAGGGCTTCAAGCAGGCGTTGAACGCGATCGGCTGCGTCTACGTCGACATCGACCGGCGCTACTTCAACGACAGCCCCGAATACGCCTACATCAACGTGCAGCCCGGCTACCAGAAGCTCTGCGGCGAGAAGGCCCTGGAGTACGCGCGCTTCCGCCACGAGGACTCCGACCTGGTGCGCTCGGCACGCCAGCAGGATCTGCTGCGGGAGGCCAAGCAACAGGTGGGGGTGGGCAAGCTGGTCGATGACCGCAACAAGCTGATCCGAATCTTCGGCCGCAACACGACCTCCGATTCCGCGCTCAAGACCCGCGGCGGCATCATCCGGTTGCTCAAGCTGGCGGTGTTCAGCGTGGGCCAGCCGATCCGCGAGGTCCATTTCGAGGGCGAGGTCACGACCGGCGACGAGGCCGCCGGCCTGCCCAGCTACGTGCAGGCCTCCGACGCCACCGTGAAGAGGCTCACGCGTCAGTTCCTGGGCGTGGAGGAGAGCCGCGGGCCGCGCGGCGAGTTGCTGCCCAAGGACCGGCGTAAGCGCAAGCCCCAGCGTGGAGACCCCGACGGCGGCCTGGAGAAGGCGCCGGCCGAGGGTGCCGACCAGGCCCTGCAGGCCATTCAGGCGGGCATGGGCAAGGACCTGCCGGTCTACTACCCGACCGTAAGGGTGAAAAGCTCGATCTTCGCCGGCCCGCCGCGCGCCTACAAGATCAAGACCACCGAGGTGCGGCGCCGCAAGAGCTACCGGATGGTGGTCAAGCGCAGCCTGGTGGGCGAGTACTACGGCATCCAGGGCACCACCTGGCGCAACCCGCCGATCCTCGAGAGCCCCTCGGAGACGCGGCGCTTCGGCAAGCGGACGTTCGAGCTGCACTACGACGGCGACCGTCTGCGGATCGTGGCGTGGCGCACCTCCAAGGCCGTCTACTGGGTGTCCAACACCCTGCTGCAGACCCTGAGCGAGCGCCAGATGCTGGCGATAGCGCGATCGACCCGCCTGCCCTGAGCGACAGCACGCCGTTACCCTGCCCGCTTGCCTTACGAGAAGGAACCGATAGGCGTCATCGGCGTCGGCTGGGTCGGGCTGTGCACCGCCGCCGCCTTTGCCGAGCTGGGTCACGAGGTCGTGGCGCGCGACATCCTGCCCGAGAAGGTTGACTCGCTCAGCCGCGGCGAGGTGCCGATCCATGAGCCGGGATTGCCGGAGATCGTTCAGCGCAACGCCGAGCGCCTGACGTTCACCACCGCCATGGCCGAGGTGCTCGAGCGCACGCGGCTGCTGTTCTGCTGCGTGGACACCCCGCCCACCTACTCGGGCGATGCGGACCTGTCGCGCGTGGAGACCGTGGTGGACGAGCTGGGTGACTCCGGCGAGCACGCGATCGTGATGAAGAGCACCGTCCCCGTCGGCACCGGCCGCTCGATCACGCGCCGCCGCGAAGGCCTGGGTTACGTGTCCAACCCCGAGTTCCTCAAGGAGGGCTCGGCCATCGAGGACTTCATGCACCCCGACCGCGTGGTGATCGGCGCCGACGACAGCTCCAAGGGCTTCGCGGACCGGGTGGCGGCGCTGTACGAGCCGCTCGGTGGGCCGATCGTGCGCACCGACGTAGCCAGTGCCGAGATGATCAAGCTGGCCTCCAACGCCTTCCTGGCCACCAAGATCTCGTTCATCAACGAGATCGCCAACGTTTCCGAGGAGCTGGGCGCCGACGTGAACGAGGTGGCGCGGGGGATGGGCCTGGACGAGCGAATCGGCAACAAGTTCCTCAAGGCGGGTCTTGGCTTCGGAGGCTCGTGCTTTCCCAAGGACGTCTCCGCGCTGAAGCAGCTGGCCGGCAACTCGGGCTACGCGTTCCAGCTGCTCACGTCGGTGATCGAGGTCAACGACCTCCAGAAGCGGCGCGCCGTGGGCAAGCTGCAGAAGCACCTGGGTTCGCTTGTGGGCAAGGAGATAGCGCTGCTCGGGTTGGCCTTCAAGCCGGACACCGACGACGTTCGCGAGGCCACGAGCCTGGTGCTGGCCGCACGGCTGCAAGGCGAGGGGGCAAGCGTGCGCGTCTATGACCCGGTTGCCGCCGAGAGCGCGGCCGACATGCTGGGCGGCTCGAAGATCTGCGGCTCCGCTCTCGAGGCCCTCGACGGCGCCGACGCTGCAGTGCTGGTCACCGAGTGGCCCGAGTTCTCAGGGCTCGACTGGGCCGGAGAGGTCAAGCAGCGGATGGCCAACCCACTCGTGGTCGACGGACGCAACTTCCTCGACCGCGAGGGCCTTCGCGAGGCCGGCTTCACCTACGAAGGCATCGGGCGATAGGAGTGGCCCACTGATGCAAGCCCTCGTGCTCGCCGGCGGCGAGGGCACCCGCCTGCGCCCGCTCACCCTCACCACCCCGAAGCCTGCCATGCCGCTCGCGGGGCGGCCCTTCCTGTCATTCATGCTCGACTGGATCAAGGGGCACGGGGTGACCGAGGTGATTCTCTCCTGCGGTTTTCGCTCTGACGACGTGCGCGCGGTACTGGGCGACACCTACGAGGGCATGCACCTTCACTACGTGGTCGAGAACGAGCCCCTGGGCACCGCCGGGCCGGTGCGCCTTGCGCTTGACGAGGGCCTGGTCGAGGATCGCCTGCTCGTGCTCAATGGCGACGTCCTCACCGACATCGACCTCACGGCGCAGCTCGCCCACCACGAGCGCACCGGCGCGCGCGTAACGCTGGCGCTCTACCCGGTGAACGACACAGCCAGCTACGGCGTCGTGCCCACCGACGACCGGGGCAGCGTCGAGGCATTCCTGGAGAAGTCCGAGGGCCCGGCGCCCACGAATCGGATCAATGCCGGAGCCTACGTGGTCGATAGCGGGGTGATAGAGGAGCTGGTTCCCGCGGGGCGTGCCGTCTCCTTCGAGCGAGAGGTGTTTCCCGAGCTGGTGGGGCGGGGGCTGTACGGCTACGCAGCCGAGGGCTACTGGATCGACATTGGAGCTCCCGAGCGCTACCTCGAGGCCACCCACGACCTGCTCGCTGGCCGGGTCGCGTCCACACTGCCGCCGCGCGACGAGACCGGCTCGCTGATCGGCGAGGGCTGTCTGGTGAGCGGCGCGCACGTCGGCCCGCAGACGGTGCTGGGCGCCCGCTGCTCGGTGGGGACCGATTCCACGGTGGAGCGCTCGGTGCTGCACGACCGTGTGGTGGTGGGCTCAGATTGCCTGGTGCGCGACGCCGTGCTGGCCGAGCGGGTACGCTTGGAGGACGGCGCCCGCGTGGAGCCGGGGGCGATGCTCGGCGCCGGCGTGCGCGTGGGGGCCGGGGCGATCGTGGGCGCCGACGCCCGCGTGGCGCCCGATGCCGTGGTGCAGGCCGGCCAGCGGGTGCCATGAGAGACGAAATCCTCGCCCAGCCCCAGCAGATCCCCGACGCGCTCTGGCGCTGCGAGGCCGCCCGCGTGCCCCGGCAGGACCTGGGCGGCGGGCTCACCGTCTGCGGCATGGGCGGCTCGGCCGTGGGCTCGGATCTCGCGGCGGCGGCCATCGGACGCCGCGCAACGCGCCCGCTGCGCACGGTGCGCGCCTACGCTCCCGACCCGTGGCTCACCCCCGACACCCTCGTGCTGTGCTCCAGCTACTCGGGGAACACCGAGGAGACTCTCGCGTGCTTCGAGGCCGCCGGCGAGGTCGGGGCGCCGCGCGTAGCGCTCACCACCGGCGGCACGCTCGCTGAGCGTGCCCGCGAAGAGGGCGTGCCGGTGATCGGCGTGCCGTCCGGCATGCCGCCGCGGGCGTCGGTGATCTACATGACCGTGGGCGCGCTGGAGTGTGCGGCCGCGTGCGGCGCGGCGCCGTCGCTGCGGGAGGAGGTGGAGGGGGCCGCGGAGGTCTTGTCCGGCCTTGCCTCGGACGCCTCCGAGGCGGAGCGGATTGCCGCGGCGCTGGAGGGCACCCTCCCGGTGATGCACGGCGCCGAATCCACCGCGGCGGTGGCCCGGCGCTGGAAGGGCCAGCTGAACGAGAACGCCGAGATGGCGGCGTTCGCCAGCGAGCTGCCCGAGGCCAACCACAACGAGATCGAGGGCT
>Ga0136614_10002955_pt1 | contig 10727 bp, 9 predicted proteins | sample AntDrymUQ2792106_2_FD_106643 | JGI IMG/M metagenome (GOLD analysis project Ga0136614, IMG submission 106643) | Polar desert sand microbial communities from Dry Valleys, Antarctica - metaG UQ279 (21.06) | ecosystem: Environmental > Terrestrial > Soil > Desert | place: Antarctica: Dry Valley... | reverse complement strand
GTCATGTCCTGTCCTCCTGAAGGTTGGGGTGGGGCCGGCGGGTTGGCCGGCCCCACGCGGGGTTGTTCGGTTGCTGCGGGCTAGCGCGCGGCGGCGGCGGGTTCGCCGACCGGGCCCTCGGCCGGCTGGGCGGGTGCCGGCTCGCCGTCTTGCGGTGGCTGGCGTAGCGTGACGAGGGCGAGCAGGGCGCCGGCGACGGCGATCGCGGCGGCGCCGAGGAACGCGGCCGAGAAGCCGTCGGTCAGCGCTTGCGGGTTACCGAGCTGGCCGGCGCCTTGGGAGGTGGCCAGTGCGGTCATGGCGGCCAGGCCGAGCGCGGAGCCGACCTGGTAGCTGGTGTTCACGATGCCCGAGGCGAGGCCGCCCTCTTCGGGGCGCGCGCTGGAGATGGCGGTGCCCAGCGACGGGATGAACGCGAGCGCCATGCCGGTCGCGGCGATCAGTGAGGCGGGTAGCACGTCGGCGGCGAAGTTGCCGTCGGGCCGGGCGAGCGACAGGCCGACCAGGCCGGCGGCGAGGACGAGCAGGCCGGCGACGATCGGTGCCTTGAACCCGAAGCGGTTGATCACCTTGGGTGCCACGACGACCATCAGGACCATGATCGCGACGGTCATCGGCAGCAGCGCCGAGCCGCCCTGGAAGGCGCCGAGCCCGAGGACCTGTTGGAGGTAGAGGTTCAAGAAGAACCACATCGGGATCCAGGCGGCGCCGAGCAGCAGCTGGGCGAGGTTGGCGGCGCCCAGGTTCGGGGTGCGGAAGATGCCCAGGCGCATCAGCGGCTGCCTGCGGGCGCCCTGGATCGCCACGAACGCCGCGAGCAGCGCCACGGCGCTGGCCAGGACGAGGATCGTGCTGGTCGAGCCCCAGCCCTGCTCGGGGGCGCGGACGATGCCGAGCACCGCGAGCGCGAGGCCGGCGGTGACGGCGATCGCACCGGGGATGTCGATCGACCCGCGCCGGGCCTGCGCGCCGGGCATCAGGCCGGGGGCGGCAGCGAGCACGAGCGCCGCGATCGGGAGGTTGATCAAGAAGACCCACGGCCAGCTGATCCACTCGGTGATCACGCCGCCGAGGAACACGCCGGCGGTCCCGCCGGCGGGGGCGGCGGCGCCGTAGAGGGCGAGCGCCTTGGTCAGCTCCTTGGGGTCGTGGCTGAAGAGCATGATCAGCAGCGTCAGCGCGGCCGGGGCGATGAACGCCGCGCCGAGGCCCTGGATCGCGCGGCCGGCGATCTCGACCCAGACGGCGTCGGCGAGGCCCGCGACGAGTGAGCCCGCGGCGAGTATCGCCCAGCCGGTGAGGAACAGCCGCTTGGCGCCGAACAGGTCTGAGAGCCGGCCGCCGAGCAGCAGCAGGCCACCGAACGCGACGACGTAGGCGTTAAAGACCCACGACAGGTTCTCCTGGGAGAAGCCGAGATCCTGCTGGATCTCGGGCAGTGCGACCCCGATGATCGAGGTGTCCATGATCACCATGAACTGCGCAAGCGCGATGAACGCGAGCGCGTACCAGCGCTTTGGGTTGGGACCTGGCATGAGCGGTGAAGACCTCCTGGAACGGTACGGGTGTTGGGTATATTGGCGCCCGAAGAAAGCGGCGGGCGGCGTACGGGGCGCGCCACCCGCCGGGTCCGGCTGCTACGACGCGCCGATGGCGTCGGCCGGCTGTTGGGGGGCGTTGGGCGGGCCGTCGGCGCGAGCCCGTTCCCGGCCGTGGGCCGTGCGCTCGGCCTGAAAGCCGCGCAGCCGCAGCGAGTTGGTCACGACGAACACGCTGGAGAGCGCCATCGCCGCCCCGGCGAACAGCGGGTTGAGGAACCCGAGCATCGCGACGGGGATCAGCACGACGTTGTAGGCGAACGCCCAGAACAGGTTGCCCTTGATCGTGTGAAGCGTCCGCCGCGAGAGCCGGATCGCGTCGGCCGCGGCGCGCAGGTCGCCGGAGATCAGCGTCAGATCGGACGCCTCGATCGCCACGTCGGTCCCGGTCCCGATCGCGAGGCCGAGGTCGGCCTGCGCGAGCGCCGGCGCGTCGTTGACGCCATCTCCGACCATCGCCACGACGCGGGCGGGCGGGCCTGATTGCAGCCGCTTGACCACGGCGGCCTTCGCGGCGGGCAGCACGTCGGCGATCACCTCCTCGATCCCGACCTCGGCCGCGACCGCGCGGGCGGTGGTCTCGTTGTCGCCGGTCAGCAGGATCGGCGTCAGCCCGAGCGCCTTGAGCCGCTCGATCGCCTCGGCGCTGGTCGGCTTGACGGTGTCGGCGACGGCGAAGATCGCGCGGGCCTGGCCGTCCCAGCCGGCGGCGATCGCCGTCTGCCCAAGCGCCTGAGCGCCCTGCCGGGCCCGCTCGAGCTCCGGCGTCAGATGCATCGCCCAATCGGCCAACAACCCCGGGCGGCCGACGACAAGCGCGTGCCCGTCGACGACGCCCTCGACTCCGAGGCCCTCACGGTTGCCGAACCCCTCGACCGCCGGCAGCGTGCCGAGCTGCGCCCTGGCCGCGGCGGCGATCGCCTGCGCGATCGGATGCTCAGAAGCGTCCTCGAGCGCCCCGACCAGCCGCAGCGCCTGCTCGTGATCCACGCCGTCGGCCGGCGTGACGTCGACCAGGCTCATCTGCCCCGTGGTCACCGTGCCCGTCTTGTCGAGCACGATCGTGTCGACCCGCCGCGTCGACTCGAGCACCTCCGGGCCCTTGATCAGGATCCCGAGCTGCGCGCCACGGCCGGTGCCGACCAGCAGCGCCGTCGGCGTCGCCAGGCCAAGCGCGCACGGGCACGCGATGATCAGCACCGCCACGGCCGTGCTGAACGCGAACGTCGCGCCGGTCCCGTCCCCGAGCCAGAACCCGAGCGTCGCGACCGACAGGGCGATCACGACCGGGACGAAGACACCGGAGATGCGGTCGGCGAGGCGCTGGACCGGCGCCTTGCCGGTCTGGGCGTCCTCGACCAGCCGGCCGATCTGCGCCAGCGCCGTGTCGGCGCCGACCTTAGTCGCACGGATGACCAGCCGGCCGCCGGCGTTGACCGTCGCCCCGACGACCTCGTCGCCCGGTGCCTTCTCGACCGGCATCGACTCGCCTGTCAGCAGCGACTGATCGACGGCCGAGGAGCCCTCCTGCACCACGCCATCCGTGGCCACCTTCTCACCCGGGCGCACGACGAAGCGGTCGCCGACCGCGAGCTGGTCGACCGGCACGCGTCGCTCGGCGCCGTCGGCGTCCAGGACGGCGACGTCCTTGGCGCCGAGCTCGAGCAGCGCGGTGAGCGCCGCGCCCGCGCGGCGCTTCGCGCGCGCCTCGAAGTAGCGTCCGGCGAGGATCAAGCTGGTGACCACGCCCGCGGCCTCGAGGTAGATGTGCGACGTGCCCGCACCGCGATCGAGCACGAGCGCCATCGGCATCTCCATCCCGGGCATGCCGGCACCGAGGAAGAACAGCGCCACCACGCTCCAGCCCCAGGCGGCCAGCGTGCCGACCGAGATCAGCGTGTCCATCGTCGCGGTGCCGTGACGCAGGTTCTGCCACGCGACGCGATGAAACGGCCAACCCGCCCAGAACACCACCGGGGTGGCGAGCTGCAGAGCAAGCCACTGCCAGTACTCGAACTGCAGCGCTCCGATCATCGAGATCGCCAGCAGCGGCACCGACAGCACCACCGCCCCGATCAGCCGCCGACGCAGGTCGCGCACCCGGCGATCCTCGACGTCGATCTCACCCGAGTCACCCTCGGCGCCGGGCAGCCGGGCCTTGTACCCGGCCGCCTCGACCGCACCGACCAGGTCGTCCGTGCTGACCCGGGCGCGGTCGAACTGCACCGCCGCCTTCTCGGTCGCGTAGTTGACCGTCGCCTGCACACCGTCGAGCCTGTTGAGCTTGCGCTCGATCCGGTTCGCGCACGACGAGCACGTCATGCCCTCCAACGGCAACTCCAGCCGCTCAGTCGCCGTGGCCTCCGTGCTCATCGCGGCACCTCCACCGTGTACGCGACCGTGCGAACCTCACCGCCGGTCTTAAACTGCAAAAACAGCCGGTACCGGCCCGCCGACGGGAACGTCGCGGCGAACTTGATCTCGTTGCTGTGCGCCTCGATGCTCGTCGACCCGTCCTCATGCACGTGCTCCGAGCCGCCCTCGGTCGGGTGCACGTGCAGGTAGGCGAGATCCCCCTCACGCAGCGCCACGAGATGGCCCTTGGCCCCCAGGTAGGGCTCGAGCTGCTCGAACGGCTGCCCGTTCCGCGTCACGGCGAAGGTCAGCTGCGTCTCGCGGCCGGCGCGCACGCCGGGCGCCTCGAGCGTCACGTCGAGGTCGCCCGCCGGCCTGCCGGCGGTGTCGACCGCCCGGTCGGTCGGCTCGGGCGCCGGCAGGCGCTGCGGGCGAAACTCGCCCGGGACGAACAGGTCGGTCGCCAGCGTTCGCTTCTCCCCGCCGATCTTGAAGTCGGCGTACGCGCGGTAGACGCCGGCCTCGCGCAGGTTGAGCTCGACCGACCACGTCCCGTCCTCGCCCTTGCGCGGATGGACGTGCTCGAAGATCGCCGTGTCCCGGCGGACCACGATCAGGTGCAGCCGCTTGTCGTGCTCGAGCTCGAACTCGTCGCGCACGACGCGCCCCCGCTCGTCGGTGATCCGGAAGGTGAACGGCACGGCCTTGCCCGCGCTGAAGAAGCTGCGGTCGATCTCGAAGGCGTAGCCGCCTTCGTCGACGGCCAAGCCGCTGACCGCATCGCCGGCCGGCGCACCGTGCGGCTCCTCCTCGGCCGGCGGTTGGGCGCCCGCGTCACCACCGGAATGCTCGCCACCGTGGGCATCCGCGCCACCGGCGGGCGTCTCCACTGCGCCGTGCCCGGCGTCGGCTACGACGGCCTCCTCGTCGGTCGGGTCGATCGCCGCACCGGCCAACGCCGCCCCACCGAAGGCGACGCCGAGCACCACTGCAAACGCGGCCAGTCTGGTCGGAACGTTCATGAGCTGTCTTCGCTGGTCGCTTCGTGTCCTGGATCGGCCGGCGATCACGCCGCCACCTTGTAGCCCGCAGCCTCGACTGCCTCGCGGACGGCCGCGGCGTCGACGTCGCCGCGCACGATCAGCCGCCCCGTGCCCCGATCGGCCTGCGCGGACTCGACGCCCGCCAGCTCCTCGACCTCTTCACGGACCGACAGCTCGCAGTGTCCACACGTCATGCCCTCGACGACATAGGTCTTCTCGGCAGTGGTGCTCATCGGCTGTCGTTCTCCTTACTCATACGGTGTGGGGGTATCTTTCGGGACGAACCGTATCACACCCATAGCCAGTACCCCTATCGCTTCGACGGGAACCCCGCAGGGGTAATGCTAGACTGGCGGCATGCCCGCCACGAGCACCGGCAGCCGAAGCTCGGCGCCGACGCGCGGATACTCCGCGACCAAGGACCAGCTCGCCTCCCGCCTCGCCCGCATCGAAGGCCAGGTGCGCGGCGTCCAGCGCATGGTCGACGACGACCGCTACTGCATCGACATCCTCACCCAGATCTCGGCCATCCAAGCGGCGCTCGACAAGGTGGCCCTCGGGCTGCTCGACGACCACGCGCACAAGTGCGTCATCGGAGCAGAGGGCGCCGAGCAGGCCGACAAGACCCAAGAGCTGATGGCCGCCGTCGGACGACTCATGCGCCGCGGCTGAGGACATCGGCCTGAACCGCCTCAGCGTCACCGCGACCCTGCGCGACGACTGCCTCGGAGGTTTCAAGTGACGGGGTCAGCCGGCCAGCCGGCGAGCGCCTCGTCGACGAGCACGACGGTGCGGGCGCCTTCGCCGCGGCGCAGCCGCCCGAAGGCGTCCTCGATCCCGTCGAGGTCGGTGATGTGGGTGACCACGTCGGCGACCGGGTAGCGCCCCGCGAGCGTCATCTCCGCCATCGTGGCGAGCAGCCCGGCGGCGTCGCCCGACCCGTAGTAGCTGCCGCGGATCCCTTTCTCCGACAGGAGCTCGAGCGCGGGCAGCGCGACCTCCACGCCGGCCGGCGCGATCCCGACGACGGTGGCCGTCGCGCCCGGGCGCAGGACGTCCCAGGCAAGCCGGATCGTCGTGGGCGAGCCGACGGCCTCGAACGCGTGGTCGACGCCGCCGGGCACGAGCGCGAGCACCGCCGCGGCCGCGTCGTCCTGCTCTCCCGCCGCCACCGCGTGCGTGGCGCCGCGCGCGACGGCGAGCTCGAGCTTGGCGGCGTCGCGTTCGACCGCGACGACTCGCGCGGCGCCCGCCATCCGTGCCGCGGCGACGAGCTGCAGCCCGACCCCGCCGCACCCGATGACGCACACCGTCTCGCCCACCGTCACGCGGGCCGCGTTGCGGACCGCGCCCACCGCCGTGACGACGCCGCAGCCCAGCAGCGACGCCTGCCACAGCGGCAGGCCGGCCGCGATCGGCACTGCCGACGCCGCCGGGACGACGCAGCGCTCGGCGAAGCAGGAGACGAAGTTGAAGTGCTTGACGGGCCGCCCGTCGGCGAAGCGCAGCCGTGTCGTCCCGTCGAGCATCGTCCCAGCCCAGGCGTGCGCGCCCGCGACCTCGCACAGGTTGCGCCGGCCCGCCGCGCAGGCCGAGCAGGCACCGCACGCCGGCACGAGGCAGAAGGCGACCGGGTCGCCGGCGGCGACGTGCGAGACCTGCTCGCCCACCTCCTCGACGAGGCCCGCACCCTCGTGACCCAGCACGGTCGGGTGGCGCCCCTCGCCCAGATGCCCGTCGGCGAGGTGCAGATCGGAGTGGCAGACGCCCGCGGCGGCGACGCGGACGAGCACCTCGCCGGGCCCGGGCGGCGCGAGCTCGAGCTCGCAGACCTCCAGCGGCGCGCCGTAGGCGTGCAGGACGGCGGCGCGGATCCTCATCCGATGCGGTGCGCCTCCAGCGCGTCGAGATCGGGCGTGACCCCGAGCCCGGGACCGGGCGGCGGAGCAACCGTGCCGTCCGGCTCGATCTCCACCGCGGCGCCGCCGAGCAGCCAGTCGCGCCGGTCCGGGCTCCAGCCCGGCGGGTCGAACGGGACCTCGATGAACGGGCAGGTCGAGACGGCCAGCGCGAGATGCAGGTTGGCGAGCAGTCCGAGCCCGTTGGACCACGTGTGCGGCGAGAACGTCCGCCCGCACAGGTCGGCCATGCCCGCGATCCGCCGGCAGCCGCCGAGGCCGCCGGCCAGCACGGCGTCGGCTTGGACCACGTCGACCCCGCCGCGCACGATCAGGTCGCGCGCCTCGGCCAGGCTCCGCACCATCTCACCTGCCGCGATCCGCAGCGACGTCCCCGCGCGCAGCCGGGCGTAGCCGTCGAAGTCGAACGTCGGCAGCGGCTCCTCCAGCCAGTAGACGCCGAGCGGCTCTAGCGCGCGGGCGCACTGGAGCGCGGTCGCGACGTCCCAGCGCCGCGTGCGATCGCCGGCCATGCGCCAGCCGTGGTTGGCGTCCACCATCAGCTCCACGCCGGAGCCGACCGCGTCGCGGACCGCTTCGGCGACCGCCACGTCCTTGCGCCAGTCCGCGTGGTGGAACCGGAGCTTGACGGCGCGCACGCCGGCGTCGCGCAGCGCGGTCACGCGCCGGGCGCGCTCGTCCGGCGCCACCAGCTCACCGCTGGAGGCGTAGGCGAGGATCCGCTCCGAGCGCCCGCCGAGCAGCCGCCACAGCGGCTCGCCGAGCGCGCGGGCGGCCAGGTCCCAGACCGCCACCTCGGCGATCCACGGGCGGCCGCCGTGAAAGTCGACCGTCTCGCACAGCTCGCGCACGACCTCGGTGCGCCGCGGATCGAGCCCGACCAGCAGGCGCTCGAGGAGCGCGGCGTCGGGCAGGTCGTCGCCGCTCGCGTAGCCGGCGGTGCCGTCGTCGGCACGCACGATCACGAGCGCCGCCTCGCTGCGCGTGCGCGGCTCGGGGTCCCAGGCGGCGTTGAACGGCGGGTCGAGCGCGACGCCGTAGCGCCGGACCTCGACCGAGGCGATCCGCAAAGCTACTCGCCCGTGTAGTAGATGTTCGCCGCGTCCTCGCGGCGGTCGACGAGCGCCTGTATCTCTGCCCCCGGCGGCGGTGCCAGCGCGTCGGCGATCGCGCCGCGCATCGCCTCGCGGTTCGCGCGCTTGACCGCCGTCTCGTCGTGCGCGCCAGGATCGACCCAGACCGCCACGAGCAGGATCACCTCGGCCGCCTCGGCCGGGTCGATCAGCCCGTCCGCGACCGCGTCGAGCACACCTTGGGCGATGCCGAGCTGCACCGCGCCCCATGTCATCGGCCCGGTGTCGCCGTCGACCGGCCACTTGTTGACCACGACGGTGGTCGGGCGCACGACCACGCCCGGCGACAGGCAGGCCAGGAACGGCACGTGCCCGGGCCGCGGATTGGCGAGCGCGCCCGCCGCCGCGGCGGCCGTCGGCGAGCCGCGGCGCGCGAGCACCACGTTGATGTGGCTGCCGTCGGGCACCTCGCCCGACCAGAACTCGCCGACGCGCCCGTCCAGGGGATCCGTCATGTCACGCCCTCCAAGTCGAGCACCACGCGCAGGGCCTCGCCGCCGCGCATCGCGGCGAACGCGTCCTGCACCGCGTCCAGCGGCATCCGCTTCGACACCAGCCGGTCGAGCGGGAGCCGGCCGCGCCGGTAGAGCTCGAGCAGCGCCGGAAGGTCGCGCTCCGGCCGCGAGGAGCCGTAGATCGAGCCGAGGATGCGCCGCTCCAGGCGCGGGATCGGCAGCGCGGGCAGCGTGATCGTCGCGTCGCCGGCGGGGATGCCGATGAGCACCGCCGCGCCCCGCGCGCGGGTCGAGAGGAACGCGGCCAGCGCGGCCTCCGGGCGGCCGGTCGCCTCGAACGCGTAGTCCACGCCGCCGCCGGTGACCTCGACCACGCGCTCGGCGGTCGCCTCTGCGCTCCCGGCCCAGCTCACCGCGTGGGTGGCGCCCAGCTCCTCCGCGGCGGCCAGCTTGTCCTGCGACACGTCGACGGCCGCCACCGGGTGCGCCCCGGCCGCGATCGCGCCGAGCAGCGCGCTCATCCCGACACCGCCGCAGCCGATCACCGCGACACGGTCGCCGGGGCGCACGCCCGCGGTGCGCCAGACCGCGCCGGTGCCGGTCGCCACGGCGCAGCCGGCCAGCGCGGCGACGTCGAACGGCACGCCGTCGGGGATCGGGATGCAGCACGCGGCCGGCACGACCGTGCGCTCGGCGAACGTGGAGAGGAACGAGTAGTGGTAGACCGGCTCGCCGCCGCGCGACAGCCGCGGGGTGCCGTCGAGCAGGCCGCCGTGGCCCATGCCCTCCCAGGCGGCGCCGCACAGGTGCGGCAGCTCGCGCACGCACTCCGCGCAGTGCCCGCAGGCCGGCATCCAGGAGAGCATCACGCGCCGCCCGACCGCCACGCCCGCTCCCGCGCCCGTCGCCTCGACGACGCCCGCGCCCTCGTGGCCAAGGACCGCCGGGCAGCGGGTGCCCGCGGTGCCGTCGACCGCGTTGTAGTCCGAGTGGCAGACGCCGCTGGCATGCAGGCGCACGAGCACCTCGCCCGGCCCGGGCGGCGCGAGCTCGAGGTCCGTCACCTCCAGCCGCGCTCCGGGCCGCTCGAGGACGGCGGCGCGGACCTTCAGCGCTCGCCCCCAGGCGGGCGCGCCCCTGGCGTTCCGTCGACGTCCGGCGGGCGCTCGCTCACCGGGGGCGCACTGGGCGCCGGCGCGTCATCGTCGAGGGGCCGGTCGCCGGCCGGCGCGCTGTCTCGGCCTGCGGCCTCGCCACCGCGGCCGACTGCGTCGGCGCTCGCGGGCCGCTCCTCGGGCGCGGTCAGCTGCAGCTCGCGCAGGTCCTCGACCGAGTGGTGACAGCGCCAGAAGTGGCCGGGCTCCACCTCCTTGAGCTCCGGCTCCTGCTCGTGGCAGATGTCGCCGATGTAGCGCGGGCAGCGCGTGTGGAAGACGCAGCCCGCCGGCGGGTCGCCGTGGCTGGGGATCTCACCCTGGAGGCGGATGCGCTCGCGCTCCTCGCCGTCGGCCTTCGGGACCGACGACAGCAGCGCCTCGGTATAGGGATGGTGCGGGGCACCGAACACCGTCTCGGCGTCCCCGAGCTCCATCAGCCGTCCGAGGTAGAGCACGGCGATGCGATCTGAGAGGTAGCGCACGACGCCGAGGTCGTGGGAGATGAACAGGTAGGCGACGCCCTTCTCGGCCTGCAGCTCCGCCAGCAGGTTGAGGATCGCGGCCTGCACCGAGACGTCCAGCGCCGAGGTCGGCTCGTCGCAGACCACCATCCGGGGGTCTCCGGCGAACGCGCGGGCGATGGCCACGCGCTGCTTGAGGCCGCCCGACAGCTGTGCGGGGCGGGAGTGGATGAGTCGCGTGTCGAAGCGAACGGAGTGTGCGAGCTCGCGCAGGTGCTCGTCGCGCTCGCCGCCGCTGTCGCCGCGTAGCTTCTCCAGCGCGCGACCCAGGATGCGCTGCACGGAGAACCGGCGGTTGAGCGCGGAGTCGGGGTTCTGGAAGACGATCTGCAGCGCGCGCACGTCGTCGCGCCCGCGCTTCGTGATCGCCTTCTCGAGCGGTACCCCGTCGAGCTCGATGATCGATCCCTCGTCGGCGGAGATGAGCCCGAGCAGCGTGCGCGCGAGCGTCGTCTTGCCGCTGCCGGACTCGCCCACCAGCCCCAGCGTCTCGCCCGGCCGCAGGGTGAAGTTGAGGTCGTCCACGGCCCGGATGTCGTTGCCCTC
>Ga0136614_10002954_pt1 | contig 10730 bp, 7 predicted proteins | sample AntDrymUQ2792106_2_FD_106643 | JGI IMG/M metagenome (GOLD analysis project Ga0136614, IMG submission 106643) | Polar desert sand microbial communities from Dry Valleys, Antarctica - metaG UQ279 (21.06) | ecosystem: Environmental > Terrestrial > Soil > Desert | place: Antarctica: Dry Valley... | reverse complement strand
GTCCATCTCCTCGGCGCGGGTGAGGCGCGCCCGCACCGCCCCTGGGAGATCGCGGAAGCGCGCGAAGGGCGGCTCTACGTCTGCGGCGAGCTAGTCGCCTGAGTCACGTCGGGGGTCGGATCGCGGTCGCAGCGCTCCTCGGCCGCTCCGCCCGGCTTCGAGAGGTTGTAAGCCGTGTTGACGAGCCCGACGTGCGTGAAAGCCTGCGGAAAGTTGCCCACGAGCCGCTTGGCGTGCGGGTCGTACTCCTCGGACAGGAGCCCGAGGTCGTTCCGCAGCGCGAGGAGCTTCTCGAAGGTGCGACGCGCCTCGTCGTGGCGGCCGAGCAGAAAGAGGCAGTCGGCGAGCCAGAAGGTGCACGGGAGAAACGCGCCCTCGCCTGGCGGGAGGCCGTCCACCTCGGCGACCTCCGCGTCGATCGGGTAGCGGAGGACGAATCCATCCGAGCAGAGCTCCCGCTCGACCGCCTCGATCGTGCCGCGCACACGCGGGTCTTCGGCCGGGAGGAAGCCGACGAGCGGGATCATGAGCAGGCTCGCGTCCAGGATCTTGGAGCCGTACGACTGGACGAAGGAGCCGAGCTCCGTGTCGAACCCCTCCCGGCAAACCTCCTGGTGGATCTCGTGGCGGCAGCGTTTCCAGCGCTCGACGTCGCCGGGCCGCTCGTAGCGCTCGACGGCCTTCACGGCGCGGTCGAAGGCGACCCAGGCCATCACCTTCGAGTGGACGAAGTCGCGCCGCGGCCCCCGCACCTCCCAGATCCCCTCGTCGGGCATCCGCCAGAGGTCTTCGAGGTAGTCGAGCATCTTCACCTGGAGCGACCACGCAGTGTCGTACGGCTCGAGCCCGGCGCGGCGGGCCTGGTGCATCGCGTCCAGCACCTCGCCGTACACGTCGAGCTGCAGCTGATCCGAGGCGGCGTTCCCGGTTCGCACCGGCTTCGAGCCCTCGTACCCGGGAAGCCACGGGATCTCGAGCTCGGTAAGCCGCCGCTCGCCTGCTGCGCCGTACATGATCTGCAGGTCGGCGGGGTCGCCGGCAACGGCGCGCAGAAGCCAGTCGCGCCACGCCCGCGCCTCGGCGGTGTAGCCCGACGTGAGGAGCGCGTAGAGCGTGAAGGTCGCGTCGCGGAGCCAGCAGAAGCGGTAGTCCCAGTTTCGGACGCCGCCGATCGCCTCCGGGAGGGACGTCGTGGGTGCGGCGACGATCCCGCCGGTCGGCGCGTAGGTCAGCGCCTTGAGAACCGTGAGCGAGCCGATCACGTCGTCGCGCCACTCGCCGTCGTACTCGCAACGCGAGGCCCACTCCATCCAGAAGACCTCCGTGTCCTCCAGTGCCTTGTCGGCCTCGAGCTCGCGTGGCGGCGCCTCGTTGGACGGATACCACGTGAGGACGAACGGCACGCGGTCTCCTTCGGAGACCGAGAACTCCGCGACGGTGGTCAGGTTCTCGCCCTGCGTCTCGATCGGCGTGCGCAGGCAGAGCGCGTCCGGGCCACCGACGCAGGCGAGCGTCCCGTTCAGGCGCCGGACCCAGGGGACGATCGAGCCGTAGTCGAAGCGAATCACGAGCTCCATCCGCACCGGAACGCGGCCGCGCACGCCCTCGACGATCCGGATCACGTCGGGGTCGCGCTCGCGCGGCGGCATGAAGTCCACCACCCTGACGACGCCGTCCGCCGTCTCGAACTCCGTCTCGAGGACGAGCGAATGGCCGCGGTAGCGGCGCTCGACCTTCCGGATGTCGCCCGCGGGAGTCATGAGCCAGCGGCCGTGCTTCGGCTCGCCGAGGAGCGCGGCGAAGCAGGCGCCCGAGTCGAAGCGCGGCATGCAGAGCCAGTCGATCGACCCGTCCTTCCCGACGAGCGCCGCCGTCTGCATGTCGCCGATCAGGCCGTAGTCCTCGAGCGGCAGCGCCATGGCGCCATTCTGTCCGCTCGCGGCGAGGTTCAGACGGCGAGCGCCAACTGCTCCTGCCGCCGCGGCTTGGGAAGGGGCCGGCGGAAGCCGGTGGGCTCGAGGCCGTGCCGATCGCGGATGCGGGAAAAGCGCGCGGAGAGCCCCTGCTGATAGGCCTTGGGCGCGTACGCCCGCTTGCCGTAGAGCTCCTCGTAGAGCGGGGCTAGGTGCGGGTAGGCGCGCCTAGCCCACGGCAGCACGTACTCGCGGATCGAGCTGCGCACGTGGAGGGCGATCGGCGCGGCGAAAGAGACGCCCGCCTCGACGCACGCGCCGACGACCTCCTCGAGGTGCTCCTCGTCGTCGGTGAGGCCCGGGAGGATCGGGGCGACGAGCACGCCGGTGCGGATCCCCGCGTCGGCGAACCGGGCGAGGATCTCGAGACGGCGCCGGCCGGGTGGAGTTCCCGGCTCGACGACCTTCCGCACGGCCTCGTCGAGCGTCCCCACGCTCATCGAGACCGTCACGTCCGCCCGCTCGGCCAGGCGCCGGAAGACGTCGAGGTCGCGCACGATCAACGTCGATTTCGTGAGCATCGAGAGCGGGTTGCCGAAGTCGGCGAGCGCCTGGACAGCTCCCCGGGTCAGCCTGTAGCGGCCCTCGCAGTGCTGGTAGGGGTCGGTCGCGGTCCCCATCGCGATGTGCTCCCCGTCCCACCTCGGCGACGCGAGCTCGCGACGGAGCACCTCGACCAGGTTGGTCTTGACGACGATCCGCGAGGAGAAGTCGTCACCGATCCCCATGTCGAGATACGAGTGGAAGGCACGGGCAAAGCAGTAGTGGCAGCTGTGTGTGCAGCCGCGATACGGGTTGATCGTCCAGCGGAAGGGCACGCGGCTCACCTCCGGGACCTTGTTGATCGCCGTCTTGCAGGTGTCCTCGAGGTACGAGGCGCGAGCCACCCCTCCAGCTTACGCGAACGTATGTTCGGTTCGCAAACTCAGGCGGCGGGCCGGAGGCCTTCGATCTCGCGGTTGACCGCGAGGCGCTCGAGGGCATGGGCCTCGATCTGGCGGACCCGCTCGCGCGTGAGGCCGAGCTGGCGGCCGATCTCCTCCAGGGAATGTGGATCGTCGCCGTCGCCGATCCCGTAGCGCAGGCGGATCACCTCGCGCTCGCGGTCCGGTAGCCCCGCCACGGCGAGGCGAAGCGCTTGCTCGCCGAGGTTCACCGTCACCTCTTCATCGGGCTGCCTCTGATCGGCGGCGAACAGATCGCCAAAGGCCGTACCGCCCGCCTCGTCACCCATCGGCTTGTCGAGGCTCGCGACCGCGCGCGCCGCCGCGCGGACGTCCTTGACCTGTTTGACGGAGAGCCTGGCCACCTTGGCGAGCTCCTGGTCGGTCGGCTCGCGCTCGAGCTTCGTCGCCAGTTCGCGCGTGGCCCGGGCGAGGCGCTGCTCGCGTTCGACGATGTGCACCGGTATCCGGATCGTGCGCGCCTTGTTCGCGACCCCCCGCTGCACGGCCTGGCGGATCCACCAGGTCGCGTACGTCGAGAACTTGTAGCCGCGCCGCCAGTCGAACTTCTCGACCGCGCGGATGAGCCCGATGATCCCTTCCTGGATCAGGTCGAGCAGCGAGAGCCCGTGGCCCTGGTACTTCTTGGCGATCGAGACGACCAGCCGCAGGTTCGAGTTGACCATCTTGTCCTTGGCCACCTTGTCCCCGCGCTCGATCAGCTTGGAGAGCGCCACCTCCTCTTCCGCCGTCAGGAGCGCGTGCCGGCCCACCTCGTTCAGGAAGAGCTGCAGCGCGTCGGTCGTCGACACCGCGAGATCTCCGTTCAGGTACGTCGCGTCGACGGCCTCTCGCCCGCAGTCGTCGGTCACCTCGATCCCGCGCTCCTCGAAGCGCTCGTACATCCCTTCGACCTCGTCCTCCTCGAGCTCCAGCGAGCCGATCAGCTGGTGGAACTCGCTGAGATTGATGCAGCCCTGCTCCTCGCCGCGGTCGAGGAGCGCCTCGACCTGGGCGGTTGCGACCTGCTCGTGCGTCTGCTCCGTGGTCACAGGTCCCTTATCCCCCTACTGCGGGCTGGCTACTCCCCCGGTTTGCCCCGATCGAGGCAGCCATCACGAACACAATCGCGACGAGTTCGAGCGTTCCGAGTCGCTGGCTCAGGAAAATCGCGCCGCAGAGCGCGGCCACGGCCGGGCCGAGGCTCATGAGGATCCCGAAGGCGGACGTGCGCAGGCGCCGAAGCGCGGCCAGCTCCAGGACGTATGGGACGACCGACGCGAGGATCGCGACCACGAGGCCGAGGAGGAGCAGGCGCGGCGACACGAGCGCGGTCCCGCCCGAGGCGAGGCCGAGCGGCGCCGTCAGAACGGCGGCAATACCCATGGAGACGGCCAGGCCGCGCTGGAGCGGCCACGTCGCTCCGAGCCGCTTGCCGATCAGGATGTAGGCGGCCCAGAAGACGCCGGCTGCGAGCGCGATCAGGAGGCCGAGGCGGTCGACGTCCACGGTCGGGCTCCCGAGGAGGGCCACTCCCGCTCCCGCGAGGACGATCCAGACGAAGTCGAGCCTGCGCCGCGAACCGGCGACGGCGAGGGCCAACGGCCCGAGGAACTCGACGGTCACGGCGACTCCGAGCGGCACCCGGTCGATCGCGAGGTAGAAGAGCGAGTTCACGCAGGCCAGCGCGATGCCGAGGCCGACCGCGTAGCGAAGGGGGCCGGCGATCCAGCGCGAGCCCCGGCGGGGCCGGGCGAGCAGCGCGAGAACGACGGCGGCGAAGGCGGTCCGGACCCAGACCGTTCCGAGCGCGCCTGCCTCCTCGAAGAGCGTGGTCGCGAGGGCCGCCCCGCCCTGCACGGAGAACGCGGCGGCGATGAGCAGAAACGGGGCGGGCACGCGGCCGAGCGCCGCTCCTCGGCCTGGCCCGGCCTCGATCTCCGCCACGGTCGCCACCCCGGCCGATCGTATGTGGCGTCCGCCCTTCGCCCGCTCCACGTCCCCTCGTGCGGGGGATGGCAGCAGCTCGCCGGGGCGCCGAGGGTGTGTTCAAGAAAGGAGACTCGAGCCAGCTCTCCCGCGGCCGGGGCGCTCGGACTACACGATGCCCAACTCGCCGCGTTCCGCTTTCGCCGCTCGCCGCTTCGTCTCGCCCGCCTTCGCGGTCGCCGTCGTGCTTGCGCTCGTCTCGATCGGAGCCGCCGGAGCAGCGCCGAGCGCGCCAGTTCTCATCGCGCCCGGCGAGGGCGCATCGCTCGAGGCGCTTCCCGTCTTCGCCTGGCAGCCGGTCACCGGCGCGGAGCGCTACGAATGGGAGTTCTCCGCGGACGCAGGCTTCAACTCGACGCTCGAGTCCCGCAGCACGCGGAACACGCGCGCCACGATCAAGACGACGGTCACGAACGGCCGCTACTACTGGCGAGTCCGCGGGGTCACCGCGGGCGGCGAGCTCGGCGCCTGGTCGCAGACGCGTACGTTCCAGATGGCGTGGACGGGACGTCCCGCGCTCCTCAGTCCGGCCCACGGCGCGACGCTCACGTACCCCATGGACGCCTTCAAGCTCTCCTGGTCGCCCGTACCGGGAGCGAGCGAGTACCTCGTCCGCGTCGCGACCGACCCGGCGCTCGGGTCGGTCGTCTGGGCGCAGGGCCCGGTGAAGACCGCCGCGACGAGCTTCACCCTCTCCTCCCCCCTCGCTCCGGGCACGTACTACTGGGGCATCACTCCGCTCGACGCAGAGGGGCACGCCGGCCCCGCGTCGCCGGTCGCCTCCTTCGGCTGGAGCTGGCCGTCCACGACGACGACTGAGTTCACAGACCTGGCCGCCGCCCCCGAGATCGTCGATCCGTACCTCGCCTGGGCACGGGTGCCGGGCGCGGCCGGCTACGAGGTCGAGGTCAACTCGTCCTTCGATTGGGCGCCGGGCTCGAAGGTCTGCTGCGACCCGCTTCGGTTCGGGAGCGACGCCACGACGATCGGCACTTCGCACGCACCGCTCGAGCAGCTCGACAACAACACGTACTACTGGCGCGTCCGCGCGATCGACCCGGGCGGGAACGCCGGCCTCTGGAACGGCGGGCCCTCGTTCGCGAAGACGTTCGCGAACGTCCCGCCCACCCCCGCCCCGAGCGTCAAGAACCTGCGCCTGCGGGACAATCTCGGCGACGCGCTGAGCGGCGTCGACCCGGGGACCGTCTCGTATCCGCTCACCACGGGAGTGCCCGTCCTCGCCTGGAACCCGGTTCCCGGCGCCTCGGGCTACCAGGTCGACGTCACGCTCCACGACGGGAGCGGCTGCGACTGGTCGTATCCCGGTTTCGAGCACTGGGTCAAGTACACGTCGACGAACGCCTGGACGCCGCTCGGCTCCGGCTGGGGTGGCGTGAAGCCGTTCCCCGACCCGCTCGCCGTCTCGAGCGACGGGATCACCTCGCTCGAGCCTGGCCACTCGTACTGCGTCCGCGTCCGGCCCGTCGACCGCGCGTCCACGAGCTCGGGCCCGCTCGTGTTCGGCGACTGGACGTACCTGCCCGGGAACGGAACGGCTGCCTTCACGTTCGCTGGATGGCCCGGAGTGGCGACCTGCGCCCCCTGCGCCCTGAGCGCCTCCGACTACCGCGAGCCGGTCACGGGCTCGACGGTCGGCCGGATGCCGCTCTTCACCTGGCAGCCGATCACGGGCGCGCAGAGCTACTACGTCCTCGTCGCACGCGACCCCAGCTTCACGAACGTCGTCGACTACGCGTTCACACAGGTCCCTGCCTACGCGCCGCGGACTCTGAGCCAGTCGAAGGGCTACTCGGACGAGCTGACGAGGTACTACTGGGCCGTCCTGCCCGCTCGCCAGCCAGGCGGCGGCGGAGTGTCGGCCGACCCGCTCGGAGGGACACCGCCCAGCTTCGAGAAGCGCTCGTCCGCGCCGGCACACATCGCCCCCGCGCCAGGCGCCGTGCTCGACGGGCCCATTACGTTCCGCTGGACGCCTGCAGAAGGGGCCCGGCAGTACCGCCTCGAGGTAGCTCAGGACCCGAGCTTCGCGAACCCGATCCACACCGTAGAGACCGACTCGACGGCCTATACAAGCAACACGACCTACCCGGCCGACACCAACCTCTTCTGGCGCGTGCGCGCCGACGCCGAGGACGGAAGCTCGAAGGTCGTCGGGCTCATGTGGTCGTCGGCGTCCCCGTTCCAGAAGCGCCTGCCCGCGCCAACCGCGGACGCGGCGAACCCGACGACCGGCGCCTTCCTGCCGACGATCGCCTGGTCACCCGTCCCGGGCGCGATCTCCTATGACGTCCACGCGATCGAGGCGGACGGCGACATGAAGGACTTCACGAACCTGCCGTCCCATGCCTTCACGCCGTTGAAGATGACGGGGAAGGGGATCTTCCAGCTTCAGGCGCGGGCCAACTTCCCGCAGGCGAACGGCCAGGTCGTGCACGGCCCATACTCGAGCGTCATGTCCTTCGCGCGGACGATCCCGGAGCCGTCCAACCCGGCCTCGGACCTCGGCCCGAAGCGCCTGGCGATGAGCTGGAGCCCGCGTCTCGGCGCGAAAGAGTACCGCGTCCAGATCGCTACGCGCCCGGATTTCGCGGCCTTCGTCGAGAACACGATCACTCAGGCGCCGAACTACGCGCCGCTCCTCACGCAGAGCGACTACGTGAACGGTGGACGCCTCTACTGGCGCGTCGCGGCGATCGACGCCGACAACAATCTGGGCGACTACACCGCCCCGCAGGAGTTCGGGATCGCGCAGTCGATGCGCCTGCGCGCGTTCGGCTCGCCGATCAAGGGCCGCAGGACGACGATCTCCGTGTCCGTCGCCTCCGCCCGAGGACCCGTCGCCGGTGCACGAGTGCGCGTCTGGGGCGGCGGGATGCGCTCCCGGGCGAAGCTCACGAACGCCGAAGGACGCGCGACCTTCGCCGTGCGGCCGACGAGACGCGGCCGCGTGTACGTCGTGGCCACCAAGGCCGAGTTCGTCGGCGCAAAGACCTCGATCGCAATTCGCGTCGCCCGAACCAGCTGAGCCCCGTCGGTTGTCAGCTGACGAAGAACTCAGCGGCAGCCGCGACAGTTCGGTCGATCTCCTCGTCGCCGTGCGCGAGGGAAACGAACAGGGCCTCGAACTGCGAAGGGGCGACGTAGATCCCGCGTGCGAGCAGGTGGCGAAAGAGCGCCGCGTACGCTTCAGCGTCGCTCCGCTCGGCCTCCTCGAGATTGCGCACGCGGCCCGGCCGGCAGAAGAGCGTCGCCATCGCTCCGACGCGCTGGATCGTCGCCCGCCCGCCCGCGGCCTCGGCGAGGCCGGCCGCGAGCCGGGCGCCGAGCCGCTCCAGCTCCTCGTACACCGACGGGTCTCGCAGGCGCCTGAGGACGGACACACCGGCGGCCGTTGCGAGCGGGTTCCCGGACAGCGTGCCGGCCTGGTAGACGTCCCCCTCCGGCGCGAGGAGCTCCATGAGCTCTCGCCGCCCGCCGAGGGCGCCGACGGGTAGCCCGCCGCCGACGATCTTCCCGAGGATGGTCAGGTCCGGCAGGACGCCGAAGCGCTCCTGCGCGCCGCCCCGCGCGACCCGGAAGCCCGTGATCACCTCGTCGAAGACGAGCAGCGCACCCGCCTCGTCGCAGAGGCCTCGGAGGCCTTCGAGGAAGCCGGGCTCGGGCGGGACGACGCCCATGTTCCCGGCGATGGGCTCCACCAGCACGGCGGCTGCGCCGTCGACCGCGAGATCGACGGCCGCGAGGTCGTTGTACGGGTAGACGGCGGTGTCGGCGGTGACGGCGGCCGGCACACCCGGCGTCGAGGGAATCCCGAGCGTCGCGACACCGGAGCCCGCCTGGGCGAGCAGTGCGTCGACGTGACCGTGGTAGCCACCGGCGAACTTGACCAGGCGGTCGCGGCCGGTCGCCGCGCGCGCAAGGCGAACCGCGCTCATCGCCGCCTCCGTCCCGGAGGAGACGAGTCGCACCTGCTCGACTGACGGGACTGCATCGACGATCTCCTGGGCGAGCTCGACCTCCCCGAGTGTCGGCGCGCCGAAGCTCGTCCCGTCGCCGGCGGCCGCTCGCACGGCCGCGACGGTCTCCACGTCGGCGTGCCCGAAGATGAGCGGGCCCCACGACTGCACCCAGTCGACGAAGCGGTTCCCATCCATGTCCTCGAGGTACGCGCCCTCGCCTCTCCGGATGAAGAGCGGCTCCTCGAGCCCGACCGCGCGCATGGCGCGGACCGGCGAGTTGACTCCGCCCGGGATCAGCCGCCGGGCGCGGTCGAAGAGGTCTCCGGTCACGAGCTCAGGCGCGCTCGAGCGCGAACAGGTGTCGAAGCGCATCCGCGTACTCGGCCGCGCCGACCTTGGCCCTGACGGTCGGCTCGTGCAGGAGCTTGTTGACGATCTGCGCGGTCAGGCGCTCGACGTTCTCCCGCTCGGCCGGGCTGAGCTCGCTCAGTGAGCCTTCCGCACGCGCAAGCTCGGCGGTGCGGATCTCGTCGGCCCGCCTCCGCAGCGCCGCGACGACTGGAAGCGCGTCGAGAGCCTCGAGCCAACCCACGTAGGCCCTGCCCTCCTCGCGGACGATGGCCTCGGCCCGCTCCGTCGCCTCGTCGCGCTCCCGAGCCGCGTCGCGGGCGACCGACCCGAGTGCGTCGAGGTCGAAGAGGGTGCAGCCCTCGAGCGAGCCGATCGCGGGATCGATGTCGCGCGGTACGGCGATGTCGATCAGGACGAGCGGCCGGCCGGCCCGTCGGGCAAGCGCGGGCTCGACGTCGGCGGCGTGGAGGACCACCTGCGGGCAGCGCGTCGAGCTCAGGACGACGTCCGCTCGGGCGAGCTCCTCGCCGATCCGGTCGAAGGGAACGGCCTCGCCGCCGAAGCGGCGCGCGAGCTCCTCGGCCCGCTCGAGCCGGTGGTTGGCGACGAAGACGCGCTCGGCGCCGCGGGCGAGGAAGCTCGTGGCTGCGAGCTCACCCATCTTCCCCGCCCCGATCACGAGAACCCGCTTCGCTTCGAGCTCTCCGATCGTCTCGCGGGCCAGCTCGGCCGCGGCCGCCGGAACGGCCGCATGCGTCGTCCCGACACCTGTCTCGGCCCGAACGCGCTTCCCAGCATGGAGCGCGTGCTCGAAGAGGCGGTTCAGCATCGCGTTCGTCCCACCGCTCTGGCGCGCCAGCTCGTACGCCTCGCGCACCTGGCCAAGGATCTGCGCTTCTCCGGGCAGCTGGGAGTCGAGGCCCGCGGCGACGCGGAAGAGTCGAAGGACGGCCTCGACGTCACGGTGCTCCTCGAGGAGCTCTGCGGGGCCGCGCGCCGAGAGCGCGGCTCGCGCCCGTGCTGGATCGCCCGAGACGTAGACCTCGGTGCGGTTGCAGGTCGAGAGGACGACCGCGTCGCCGAGCTCAGCCGCGAGCGCCGCGGCCTCGGCCGGGGTCAGGTGGAACGCTTCCCGCCGGCCCACGTCGGCGCGGCGGTGCGATGTGCCAACCAGCGCAAGTGCAGGCGTTTGCAGCCCATTCGACCCCACTTGAGTGAACCTACCAGCCCAGCACTACGTGACGGGTTCGACCGGGAGTCCGGCCCGTTTCCACGCGACGAACCCGCCGCCGACGTCGACCGCGCCGTTACGCAAGGTGAGCTTGGAGCGCACCGCGTGCTGGCAGAGATAGATCGCGTCAGGCCCCTCCGGAGCCGCCGCGTGCCGGGCGAGTGAGACCGCCTCGGCGCCCGGCGGCGCGCCGTAGTGACGCCGCTCCGCATGGGTGCGCAAATCGAGGAGCCGCCCCTCCCCGCGCTGGGCGCGCGCCCAG
>Ga0136614_10002953_pt1 | contig 10732 bp, 10 predicted proteins | sample AntDrymUQ2792106_2_FD_106643 | JGI IMG/M metagenome (GOLD analysis project Ga0136614, IMG submission 106643) | Polar desert sand microbial communities from Dry Valleys, Antarctica - metaG UQ279 (21.06) | ecosystem: Environmental > Terrestrial > Soil > Desert | place: Antarctica: Dry Valley... | reverse complement strand
GGCCGGCATCAGCGGCCTGATTCCGCGCCGGCTCGGCCGGACCACGATCCGGGTCCCGGGCGTTCGGGTCTGCGATGACCTCGTCGACCGCGCCTTCGCGGCGAAGGCGCCCAACCGGATCTGGGTCGCCGACATCACCTACCTCAGAACCTGGCAGGGGTGGCTCTACCTGGTCGCCGTTCAGGACGTCTACAGCCGCCGGATCGTCGGCTGGGCGATGGCCGATCACATGCGCGTCGAGCTCGTGACCGACGCGCTGCAGATGGCGCTCGCGCACCGCCGGCCGGCGCCGGGGTTGATCTGGCACTCAGACCAAGGCAGCCCGGGCAGTTCGTGAGTCTCGCGTTCGGCCAGCAAGCCCGTGCCGCCGGCATCGCGCAATCGATGGGCAGCCGCGGCGACTGCTACGACAACTCGGTCGCAGAGAGCTTCTTCGCGACCCTGAAGAAGGAGCTCATCTACCGCGACTCCTGGCCCGACAAGAAGTTTTCTCGTTTGGTGGCCGAGTCTCTGTAGCCCGGGGGTACCCGGTGAGTATGACCCACGTTCCCGCGACTAGGCAGGGGTCAAAAAAAGTAGCCGTGACCGGGGGGCGGTGACTATGTGATCACCGCTGTCGGGTGTGAGGTCGCTCCCAAACGCCTGCACCATGTGCAATGTGCCCAGAGCACGGTGCGGTGTTTCAACCCAAGTTCCATCGGGAGCTGGATCCCGCTGGACGGCATCCCAGGAATGCGGTCAGCTGCGTCGGGTACCGTTCCCATATGGGAGGGGAGATGAGGCACGAGGCGCCGTGACTTCGGCCAACGACCATGAGCCGACCGTCGACGATGACCCGGTGGTCGTTCGACTCGACGGGCCAACACCCGCCAATGGGGCGTTCGCGATGATGACGTACCTCGACGCGGAGGGAGCGACGACGCCGCGCTCACGTGCCACGAACCTTCGCATCGAGGAGTACGACGCCGACGGCCGGTGTCTGTGCACCACCGTCGGGTCGATCTGACCGCTCGCGGACGGGGACGATCAGATCCCCCGGGTATACGGCGTCTATGGATCGTCTGACACTTCGCGCCGAGGCGGGCTCCTGGCCCGTGTGGGTTGAGGGTGAGGGCTATGCAATCGATCCACGGTCCCTCGAGCTGCAGGAGGACCTGCTTGCCGCGCTCGAGGCATGGGCCGCGCGCCTGACCGCCGCCGACGGATGGTTCCGCGACGAGGCGCTGGAGCATGCGTTCGATCGCGAGGGGTACGAACTGTGGCGACGTACCGCCGAGGCGCTTCGCGGACGCGTCGTCATCGGCTGGGCCGCTTCGTTCAGCGAAGCGCGCGCCGAGCCGCTGACCTGAGCGGCGTAGCCGTCACCGCAGACGATCAGAGCCGTCCATGACTTGTTGAGGCGAGCGGCAACCAGGTCGAAGACGAGGCGGACGGCTCGCCCGCGGAGTCGGGCGGGTAGCTCTTCGGTGCTGGCATCGTCGGAGGCTCTCCTCTCAGCGGGACGGAACGTCCTCGAATCGAGGTCTCCGTCAACCCGGCCTGGCTCAAAGGACCTTCCTCCTGGATGGCGAACGGTGCGCGGCACCGTCACAAGCTCTTGACTACCGAATATCCCTCCCCTGGGCTTCAGGTGTTGCAGGGGAGCGGTCCGTGAATACTCGTGAGCGTGCGCGGGACGGTGATTAACCGACGAGATGCGAGTATCGGGTCGATGGCTCACGACGTCACAGGAGCGGGTTGGCTGCTCGCGACAGCGGCCAAGAGACTGCGGGCCGAGGGCTTCGAAGCGGCCGCCGACGGGGTGCTTGCTGTAGAGCTCACCCTTGAGTACGGCGACTCGTGGTGGGACGGCCACGACGACTACATCTACGACGTAGAGTTAACTTTGATCGCGCCGCCGGACGTCGAGCCCAAGTTGGCGGCGGCCTACGACGCCCTTGCGACCGTACTAGGGAGCCTCGTCTCCGCTTTTCCGGATGAAAGCGGAGACCTCAGAAAGGGGACCCTTGAGCGACTCACCGTCGTCTCGGCGCCGAGCCAAGGCCTTCCATAGCAAAGGAAGGGTCGGGCTCGCACGGCAGTGTGCCGCGCCTTCTCCTTCGCCGGAGCACGGTGCGTCGTCGTCAGCCTCTGAGATGACCTGCGCACGGGGGTAATTGTGTGAGGGATGTGACGGACGCCGCGCGCTCGTCGACCGGGCGCGCGCGAGCGACGGCGCGGCCTGGAGCGCGCTGGTCGATGGGTACGCGCGCTACGTGTGGCGATAGCGGTGCGGGCCTTCCGCCTACCCGAGGCCGACGCCGAGGACGTCGTGCAGGAGGTCTTCGCGCGCGCGGACGAGCGGCTCGGCGACCTGCGCAGCGACGACGCATTCCGTCCGTGGCTCGGGCAGTCCGCGCGACGGCTGTGCATCGACCACCTTTCGCGGGGCGAAGCGCGAGGTCTCGACGGACGAGCCGATCGACGAGGCCGCCGTCGACGAGACCCTCGATCGCCTCGTCGAGGCGCTGACCGTGCGCTCGGCGCTCGAGGATCTCCCCGACCACTGCCAGGACGTGCTCGACCGCTTCTCGTCCGCGACGAGAGCTACGAGGCCATCGGTGTCGCGCTGACGATCCCGTCCGGGACGATCGCCAGCCGCATCTCCCGCTGCCTGGGCAAGCTGCGCGGGCTGCTGGCCGAGCCGGCGTCGGCCCCGGCGTCCGTACCGCAGGGGGCGGGGGCGTGAAGGACGACGAAGAGATCGGCGAGCTGCTGCGCCTCCTGCCGGCGCCTGCCCGAGACGCTGGCGCCGGATGAGGCGGGCGCCGGCGAGACGCCGGCGGCGGGGCCGAACGACCCCCCGCCCCCAGCCGACGTCCCCGTCGACCACCTCGGCACCCGCCGAGGCGCCGTCCGATCCGTTTGCGAACGGATCGGACGTCCTCGACTAGGAGCCGTGCGGTCAGGACCGGTAGATCGTCTCGCAGCCGTACGCGCGGTCACCGTTGCGGAGGTACGCCGTGTCCCAGCCCCAGCCGCAGTAGACGGTGTCGACGACGTTGTCGAAGCCGGTGACCAGCACGTCGTTGCCGTCGGCGCCGTTCACGACGTCGTTGCCGGGTCCGCCGTGGACGTAGTCGTTCCCGATCCCGCCGTTCATCGTGTCGTCGCCCCACGAGCCGTAGAGCTCGTCGTTGCCGCCGTAGCCGACGATGAGGTCGTTGCCCCACGAGCCGGTGATGAGGTCGCCCCCGGCGCCGCCGTAGAGCGTGTCCGCCGATGCGGGGACGGCGAAGACGAGCGTCGCGGCGGCGGCGGCGACGCAGGTGGCGATGGTGCGGTACGACCTCATGTGGACCTCCTGGTTGGTTAGTCCTCATGACGCGGGAGGGACGCCGGATCTTCCTGCGCCGGTTCGCTCAGGCGGGGTCGGCCTCCCACACCACGCCGTTGCCCCGTGCCCTTGCCGTCATCGAGCGCGAGGCGGCCCCGCGGTGTGGGCTATCCCCTACCGTTGGAACAGCAACGGCCACTGCCGAAGCTTGCTGACGGCTCGTCCTTCTGGTTGAGTGTCCTCATGGCGCTCTCAGAGTTGAGCGATGCGCGGTTGGTCAGCCGGTGCCGACTTGGGGAGGCCGGCGCATGGGACGAGCTCATCGAGCGCTTCTCTCGCTACGTGTGGGCCATCGCCAAGAACGCGTACCGGCTCTCCGAAACCGACGCCGAAGACGTGTTCCAGGAAGTCTTTGCACGTGCCTACCAGCACCTGGATCGCCTTCGCAGCGACGGTGCCATCCGGCCTTGGATCGGCCAGCTGACGCGCCGGCTAGCCATTGATCGAATTCGCCAGTCGGGCCGCGAGCACGCCACCGACGCGGTGCCCGAGAGCGCCGCGACCGACGGAGAGCTGGAGCGGCTAGCGGAGGCGATGGATGTACGCGCCGCGGTCGGCGCTCTACCGGAGCACTGCCGCGAGATCCTCGACCGTTTCTATGCCCGCGACGAGAGCTACGACACGATCGGCTCGTTGCTCGGGATTCCGCCGGGCACGATCGCGAGCCGTATATCTCGCTGTCTCAACAAGCTCCGCGAGACGCTCGTCGCTCGTGAGGCGGTTGGCGCGACGTGAAGTGGAACGACGAAACGCTAGGCGAGCTGCTGAGCTCCTTGCCACCGGCGCCCGAGCACCTCGTGGCGCGCGTGAAGGATCTACCCATGCACGTAGAAGGTGATCCCAACGGATCTGACCATCAAGAGGATGCCGGGTCGGGCTCGGGCTCGGACTCGGCCTTGGACTACCCGCTCGGCTTCGGGAACGACGGGCCGTCAGACGAATTCGAGCCGCCCTCGGGTGACGAAGACATCGGCTCTTCCCCAGAGGGGGTCTAGGTGAGACACGTTGAGCCAGGGAAGACGAGCAGCGACTCGGCCGTCTCACTCACGTGAGCGTCAACTCCAACGGATGTTGTCGCCGAGTCCTCGACCTGTGCGACAACGCTCGTAAGGAGATCGCGGCTGAGGAGCTGAGCCGTGCTGTGGACCTCGTGCGAGCGCAGCTCTCGGAGCCGCTTCGGGTCGCCGTCGCCGGCAGGGTGAAGAGCGGTAAGTCAACCCTTGTCAACGCGCTGCTCGCCCACAAGGTCGCCCCCACGGCGTACGGGGAATGCACCCGCGCCGTGACTTGGTTTCGCTTCGGTTATCCGCCCCAGGCGAATCTGCTCTTCAAGCATGGCGGCACGCGACGCCTGCCGTTGGAGCGCGGCCAACGTCTGCCCACCAATCTTGGCGCCGATCCGTCGGACCTGGACCGAGTCGAGGTCGAGCTGTCGAGCGATGCGCTGCGCGCAATGACCGTCATCGACACCCCCGGCCTCGAGTCCGCCAACGACGAGTACAGCGCCGCGACGCGCCGGACACTGGCTCTCAGCTCGGGCATCCGGCGCCCGAGCGAGGAGGACGGCGCCGATATCTCACGCCGAACGGAGGAGGCCGCGGGCAAGGCCGACGCTCTGGTCTTCGTGCTGACCGGCGCCGCGCGCCAGGACGAGATAGAAGTGCTCGAAAGCTTTCGCCGGCACCTTGGGGGCCTGCGCGCCTCGGCGGTGAACACCATTGTGGTCCTCAACAAGGCCGACCTGCTCGGCGAGGAGGGCGACGACCCGCTCGAGGAGGCGCATCGCCTGGCCGAGAAGTACGCCGAACGCCTGGGCCCTCTCGCTGCTGCGGTGGTCCCCACGGTCGGCGTCGTGGCCGAGACGCTCGACGCCGGCCTGCTCACCGAGAGCCACGTGGGCCTCCTGCGTCGAATCGCGGGCCTCCCGGCTGCGCAGCGGACGCGCCTACTGGACAACGTGGACTGGTTCGCAGGCACTGAGATTGAGATCCCGCGCAGCGAGCGTCAGGAATTGCTCGGCCTCCTCGGGCTCTACGGCGTACGGCGCTGCATCGAGCAGATCGACAAGGGCCGAGACGACATGAGATCGCTGCGCCAGAACCTGTCGCAGCTCACGGGCTTGGAGCACCTGAGAAGCTTCCTGGACGATCTCTTCGCGCGGCGTGCCGACGTGCTCAAGGCAGCGAACGCGCTCGCTGATCTCGAGGGGCTCGCGGCGACTGCCGGGAGGCAGGACGCCGATTGGCTGAGCCGGGCCGTAGAACGAGTTCGGCTCGACCCCGCCATGCGCGCGCTCGCCACGACCTGGGCCTTCGCTCAGGTCGCGGCCCACAAGACCGACCTTCCGGGCCAGCTCAAGGCAGACCTTCGTCAGGTTGCCTTGGGCGGCGACCTCACCCAGATGCTCGGACTACCAGCCGAGAGCGACGTGGACACGGTGCGCGCGGCATCGATTCGTGGGAGCGACCGATGGCGGCGCTTCGCTAACGACGGCGGTGCTCCCGAGCAACAGCGCATCGCCGACGTGATGTGTCAGCAATACGCGGCGCTGTGGCAGCTTGCCGGCTCTCATGGACATTGAGATGAAGCGCAGACGCCGTGGATCCCCAGATCGGAGCGACGGCGAGACGGAGAAGGAGCGTGCCGCCTTGGCCGAGCTGTGCGTAGACATACACGACCGTGTGCCGAGTGAGGGCCTGCGCGACAAGGTTCGCTTGGGCCTGCAGCGGGTGGGGATCGAAATCGTGTCCGCTGACGGCGAGTCGTTCGACCCCGCCGCACATGAGGCCGTCGGAGCCGTGGAAGCGCCCGACCGTAGACTGGCCGGCACGATTGCCTCCACCCAGCGCAGCGGCTACCGTGATCATGGACGGGTGATTCGCGAGCCCGCCGTGCTCGTGTACGAGTCGAGCGATCCCGGCGGCGAGCTTGCGCAGACCGATGGCTGAGGTGGCGTCACAGCCGAACACCGCAGACCTTCTGATCACCCAGGCCACGGCTCTGGCCAAGAAGGTGCACACCGCAGCGATCGAGGCCGGCCGCGAGGATCTTGTGAAGCCGCTGCGCGAGGAACTGGCTCGGTCACCGACAGCCCCCACCACGGTCGTTGTATGCGGGGAAACCAATCGAGGGAAGAGCGCCCTGATCAACGCGCTGTTGGACAGTCCCGGCCTGCTCCCAGTGGCAGCCGAGCGAAGCACCGGAACCCACGTCGTTGTTCGAAGTCCTCAGCCCGGCGAGGTGACGGGTGTAGTGGGTCACGGGGCAAGCGGTGAACTCCTACCCATCCCGCTGGAGGAGCTCGACGACTGGGTCACCGACGGCGCCCCTATCGCCAGAGACATCCGTTGGGTGGAGATCATTCTGGACCATCCCCTGCTGGCCAGCGGCATGACGCTCGTCGATTCTCCCGGGGTGGGCGGTCTCAGTCGGGCGCACGGGCAGATCGTCTTGTCCGTACTCGCAGGATCCGAGGCCGGCCTCATGGTTGTGGATGGTGGCGCGCCGATCAGCGCTCCGGAGCTCGATTTCCTCGCCCAAGCTCTCGAGCGGGTGGACGATCTCGTTGTTGCCCTCAACAGGATCGATGCCCAGCAAGGCTGGCAAGTGGTCATGAGTGAAACGAAGGCACTGTTAGAGCGTCAAGCCCCCGGTCGGGTGAGCGGTTCCGTCTTCCCGGTCTCGGCGAGAATGAAGTCACGCGCCGATCGGTTGGGTGATCCCAACGGTCCACCGGAGTCGCTGTCTGAAGAACTGGAGAACGACAGCGGAGTGCCCTTGCTCGCGCGGCGCCTCGGTTGGTGGGCAGGTTCGCGCAGCGGAGCATTTCGCGCGGCGCGGCTCTGTCGCGCGAGCGAGCGGGTCATTCAGCGCTTGCGGGCCCTGGAGCGCGAAACCGTAGTGACCCGCGACGCCAGCGATCAGGAGCTGGCGGCCCGACTTGAGCGCAAGACCGAGGCTCGCACCGACCTGGCTCGCACGCTACCTACCACGCGGCGCCACCTGGCCAACGACTTCCGACTGCTCCAGCGGGAGGTAGACGCTTCGGCGACCGCCCGTGTGACCTCGTTGCGCCGCGAGTTCGACCGCAGGGTCGCCGAGGGCAAGGTCACCAACGTCGAGGACGATGTCGAGGCGGAGTTGCTCAAGGCCCTCCAAGAGTCGCAGTCCGAGGTCGTGGAGCGTCTCGAAGCCGCCGAGCGAACACTCCTCGACGCGCTGAAGCCCTTCGACGTAGCGCTCCAGTTCGAGCGCTCGGAGCTGAGCGAACAAACCACGCTCAACCTCAATTTCGTCGACGCGATGCCGCTGAAGGGTGGAACCGCGGAGCTTCTGGGTCGCGCGTCCATGACCTTCGGCGCCGCGCTCTTCAATCCGTTGTACGCGGTGGCCGGGCTGGGCGGCCTGCTCTTCGATCGTGGCCGGATGAAACGCCGGGCTCGGCAAGACCAGCTCGCGCGGCAGATCACGGAGACCCTCACCGATGCCCGAGGGGAGGTGTCACTGCTGGTTCACCACGCTGTCGTGAACGGGCAGGCGGTACTCACCGATGCTTTCGAGGAGGCAGTGGTCATCGGTCAACAGGAGCTCGACGAGGAAATAGCTGCATTGCGCGCGAGGTCTGCCCAGTCCCAGAGCGAGCGGGCCAGTGGAGCCGCTGGCGCCGCCGAACGTCTGACGCGGCTGGAGGCGCTCGCCACCCAGGTGAGCGACACCCGTCGGGCCGCGGCAGAGCTGATGGGCGCGGGATTGCCGGCTTGACCTGGACGTTGGCGATCGACTTCGGCAAACCGCGACGCCTTTCCAGTCCGTGCTCTTGACGACGATCTGCGTCTTGCGCAGCGACACCTCGTACCGGTCGCCCAGGCTCTTCTTCAGGGTCGGAGCCAGGGTTTCGTTCGACAGACCCGGGTGATGACTGAGCGTGATCTGTGTCATCCCCGTTCGGTCTTGAGTTCCGGCTGTGCCGTCGTTGTGTTTGAAAGCCGGTCTCCGTCCGAGGTCACGGCCCCAACGGCAGGTCCCCGGGTGCATAGAACCTGGTTCCACTCGAGCTCGTGTAGGCGGCTAGGGTATTCGGCGGGCCCATGAGCGTTGCGTTCAGCGTTTGCGCATTCATCTGGCCACTAATGCTGGCGAGCGTGGGCCCAGTGTTGTACGCGTTGAAGAGCGCATCGCGCGCCGCTGTAGGCTGGCCAATGGGCCCGCTGGGGACGCGCGGCATGTCCGGCCACGTAGCGGCCACCTTCTCACCGACTACGTACCCGGGCGAGTACGACTCCGGCGGACGTAACCACCACATATCCGCGGTGGTCAGTGCGGTTACCTGCTGCTCGGTCGGTCCGACCAACTCGGCCGAAGAAACGAGGCTCGCGCGGAGTCGATGAGTCTCATCGTCGCCCATGGGGCCGGGCTGGCCTGAGATGGCGCCCGGGTCGAGCGGAGTCCCAATGCTCGCCAGTGCGTCCAGTTGGGGCGTATCTACGCCCGGTGCGACCACCAGAGGGCTGCCCGGCTCCTGCCCCGGAAGCGAGCAGTTCAGGCACGTCTCGAGCGGCAGCGGCTCGGCCCAGGTTCCTTCCGTGTCCCGTGCGTAGCTGATCGAGTCTGGCTGTCCGTCCCCGTCCCCGTCGATGTACATGAGGTCACAGCAGCCATTGCCGGTGGTGTCGAATACCCAGGTGTCGACCTGGTCGTCGCCGTTGGCGTCCATGCCGGCGAGGTCGCTCTGACCGTTGCCCGTCGTGTCCATCCCGGCCAGGGCGTATTTCTCGCCGCTCGCGTCGGCGAACTCCAGCGGCGCCGGCTGCTCCTCCGGGGGCATCTGGGTGACCGCTTCAGGGACCACGCAGCATTCCGTGGGCGACGTCGCGCTGCTCCACCAAGAACCCGTCGAAGCGACTCCCTCCTCGGGCATCGCGCTGAGCGGCATCGCGTCCGCGGGGTCGGCGACCCCGGGGGTGGGGTGCAGCGTCATTCCGAGCATTGCGAAGTCCGGCGCGTCCGGCGCGAGCTGGGCTCCTTCGGGTGGCTGTGCGCTGTTATCACCTTGAATGGACGCATCCGTGACCGTCATCGAAAAGTTGCTGTCGCGCCAGGACTCGAGGAACACGCTGAGCGGTACCTCCAACCCCGCCGAGCGAGCGGAGTCGTTCATGGTCACGACTCCCTTCGCGTAGTCGACACCGGTCACGGCGACGAAGTGGTCCATGTCGAGCGTGCCCGGCACCCCTTCGTCCCCGCCGCGGTCGAACTCTCCGCCGTCCACCCCGACGACCACACGCTGGTCATTCGTCAGAGCATCGTTCAGTGCCTGCCACGCATCACCGTCACCGACGGGTGCCGCTCCGGGACCGCCGAAATTGTGGCTCCCCACGCCGTAGCTCGCGAAGACATCGTCGATGTGCTCCGGCTTGATGCCCTTCACCTCGCCGTTCTCGAACACGAGCCAGCCGTTTGCAGCCGCGCGGTTGACCATCTCGTTGATGTCCACGGGCTGTCCGAACTGCTCTGAGAGAACCGAGTTCACGCTGTAGAGGCCGCAGTAGTTGGTGTCGCCCTGGTAAGCCCAGTGCACGTCGAGCTTGTGACCCGGCCCGACCATGGACGAGAGGTCCTGCTCCGGCTCGGTGTACTCGGCGAGCTGACCCCCGGTCTCGGCCCACTCGGCTTCGACGTTGCCCCAGTCGGTGCAGCAACCCATCGAGGTCATCGACTCAGGGGAAGGCGGGGTGGGAGGTACCCAGGGCTCCCACTCCTCGGGCGTGCCGGGCTCAGACCAGGCCGACATGTCTCCGTTGAAGACGAAGTCGTCGCCGGTCGCCGGTACGAGGGTTGGATCGAGCAACTCGGCCTGTTCGGTCTCCGCCGGAGGTACTTCGTCCGTTTCGTACCCGGGTCCCTGCGCTTCCTCGGGGGTCAGTCCCTCGATCTCTTGTGGAGGGGCTGAGTAGGGATCCCCATAGCCTTGGTTTGCCGACACGTCGGCAGGCGTCGTCGGGTCGCCGGGCATCGGCTCGGAAGGCAGCTCCTCGCCCGGAATCTCCTCGACCATCGGGTCGCCCGTCGCTTCCGCTTCGAGATCCTCGACCTCTGGGTCCGCCACGACACCCGCGTCCTCCGCGTAGACCTCCGAACCTCTGAGTCCCTCGGGGGCAACCTGTTCGACCGAGCCCTCGGTGTAGACCTCCTCCCCGTCAGCGAGCTCAGTCGCGACTTCCTCGCTGTAGGGCTCCGGCTGTAGCGTCCCGTCCTCGGGCTGAGTGACGGGGGCCTCCTCGTAGGTCGACTCGTCCGGCGGGGTGGGCTCCTCGAGTGGCGGAGGTGCCTGGGTAACCGATTCGGACTCCATCACGG
>Ga0136614_10002952_pt1 | contig 10733 bp, 13 predicted proteins | sample AntDrymUQ2792106_2_FD_106643 | JGI IMG/M metagenome (GOLD analysis project Ga0136614, IMG submission 106643) | Polar desert sand microbial communities from Dry Valleys, Antarctica - metaG UQ279 (21.06) | ecosystem: Environmental > Terrestrial > Soil > Desert | place: Antarctica: Dry Valley... | reverse complement strand
TTGAACCTGTCGTTGATACGCAACGTGGCGAAGCCATCGACGTCAACCGTCGTCCCGCCGTCGACCGTGCTATAGATGTCGAAGCCGGCGTTCTGGCCAGCGTCGACACCGAGCTTGCCGGTCGCCGACAGGTCACCCTGGTTGGCCGGGGCCTGGATGGCGCCCTGGTCGAGCACGGTGTCGATGTCGTAAAGGGTCGTGTTCGTGTTCACGTCCAGGTCGTTATTGGTGTACGCGGCGGCGTACGCGGCCCACGGTGCGGAGCTGTACCGCTTCGCGCTGCGCGGGCTGGGGGACGTCGGGGCGGCGCAGGACGTGGTCCAGGAGACCTTCCTGCGGGCGTGGCGATCGGCCGACCGCTACGACAGCGAGGTGGCCAGCCTGCGGGTGTGGCTGTTCGCCATCGCCCGCAACGCGATGATCGACCATGCCAGGGCATCGGCCGTGCGCCCGTGGGAGGCCAACGTCCAGGACGTGTCGGCGACAGATGCCGCGAACGGCAAGGTCGAGGACCCGATCGAGCACCTAATGCGGTCCTGGATGGTCCAGGAGGCGCTGCAGCGCATCAGCGGCCAGCACCGCACCGCCATCGTCGAGACACACCTCAAGGAGCGGCCGTACGCAGAGGTTGCTGCTGAACAAGGGATCCCGATCGGCACACTGCGCAGCCGAGTCTTCTACGGACTCAAGTCGCTGCGGGTGGCCCTGGAAGAGATGGGAGAGATCCTGTGACGCCCGAGGAGCACAGCACGCTGCGCGAGATGCTCGGCGCGTTCAGCCTGGGAGACCTGTCCGAGGCCGAGGCGACCGCCGTGCAGGCGCACCTGGATGGCTGCGCGGACTGTCGCCGAGACCTGGCCGAGATCGTGCCGCTTGCGCAGAGCCTGACGTACGTGAGCGCCAAGCGCGTGTCCGAGGTCGCATCGCCCGACCCGGATCTCGGTCGGCGCATCAGGGCCGCGGTCGCTGTGGAGCGGGCGCAGCACTGGCGGCGCGCTCGCACCAGGCGCAGCCTGCTGGTCGCCGCTGCCGTGCTTGCCATCGTCGCGGTGGGGTGGGCGTGGCGATCGGCAACGCGGTGTCCTCGCCGCCGGCTGCACCTGCCGTCCCGATCGAGGCGGTGGCTGTCGCGTCGAGGATGGACGGAGTGACGGCGTCGGCCGGGGTCGTCGCCCACACCTGGGGGGTCGAGATCAAGCTCGAGGCGGTCGGCCTGGCCGCGGGTGACACCTATGACGTCGTCGTCATCACCGGCGACGGTCAGCGTCGCTCGGCGGGGGCGTTCGTCGGCGTGGGTGCCGAGACCATGAACTGCAACCTCAACTCGGACGTCCTGCGCCCGGACGCGACCAAGTTCCAGGTGCTCGACGACTCCGGACAGCGGGTGCTGGTCGCGGAGCTGTGACTCTCAGCGGGGCGTGAGCTGGGTGGCGAGGTCGTCGATGCCTGACGCGGTGAGGTCCGGCTGGTCGAAGCACGCCGGCCACTCCCCCGCTCCACGCCTGATCCAGGCGGTGCGCAGTCCGGCGGAGTGCGCGCCCTGCAGGTCCCATGGGTGCACCGCGACCAGCATCGCCTCTGCGGCGCCGACGCCGCACTCGGCCAGCGCGTGCGCGTACGGCGCGGGGTGCGGCTTCCACGGCCCGCCGTCCTCCACCGACAGCCGCCGCTCGAACAGCGGCAGCACGCCGGCCTGCTCGAACATCTGGTCCGACAGCGCGGTCGCGCCGTTGGTCAGCGGCACCAGCCGTACGCCGGCTTCGTGCAGCCGCTGCAGCCCCGGCACCACGTCCGGGTGCAGCGGCAGCGTGGCGAACCCCTCGAGGACGTGCTGCACACCGTCGTCGACGTCCGTGCCGGACCGGCCGGCTGCGGTCAGCCGCTGCCGCAGCAGCGCCGCCGCAACCTCCTTCATCGATGGGCCGCGACCGACCAGTGACAGCGCGAACCCGTCACGCAGCACCGAGGCGAACCACGCCTCGAGCTGACCGTCGAGGCCGACGGCCGACAGTCGGCCGGCCAGCGACGTCATGTCCGACAGCGTCTCGTTGACGTCCAGCACGCAGACGGCCGGCGCGCCCCCAGCCGTCGCAGCGTCGTTCACCGTGGCGACACGACCTCCGCGTGCCCACCACCGCGCCGCTTCGGCTCCGCGACTGCGAGCAGCCGACCCTGCGGCAGGACCTCGATCGCAGCCACCGCACCGATGTCGGCCAGGCTCGTCCCCTGCTCGCCGGACGGGACGAACTCGTGCCCATACCGCTCCAGCGCCGACGCGTACGTGCCGATGAACTCCTGCTCGGCCACCACCGTCGGGGTGTTGCGCTGGGTAGCCCGCGGCGCGCGCACCGCGTCCGGCAGGTTCATGTCGAGGTCGACCCGGTTGAGCAGCACCTGCAGCACGGTGGTGATGATCGTCGACCCGCCGGGCGAGCCGAGCGCGAGCCAGAACTCGTCGTCTCGCAGCACGATCGTCGGCGCCATCGAGCTGCGCGGGCGCTTGCCCGGCTGGATCCGGTTGGGGTCGCCGCGCACGTACTCCAGGCTGAAGTCGGTCAGCTCGTTGTTCAGCAGGAAGCCACGCTGCGGCACCACGATCCCCGCGCCGCCGGTCTGCTCGATCGTCAGCGTGTACGACACCACGTCGCCGTGCCGGTCTACGACGGTCAGGTGTGTCGTCGACAGCCCCTCGTTGTCGCTCGCGGTGGTTCCCGAGACGGTGCCACGCCGGCACGGCTGGTAGTCGCCGTCGGGCTCACCCGCCGCCACCGGCTTGTCCGCCGCCTGGTCGACGTCGACCTCGCAGGCGCGCTCGCGGGCGAAGCCGGTCGACAGCAGCTCGGCCAGCGGCACGTTCACGAAGTCGCTGTCGCCGACGTACGCAACCCGGTCGGCGAAGGCCAGTGCGGTCGACTCGAGGTAGAGGTGCAGGGTGCGGATCACCCGCCGCTTGGCCACCGGCAGCTCCTCGAGCATGTTCAGCGACTGTCCGACGGTCGACCCGCCGGAGCTCGGCGGCGCCATCCCGTAGACGTCCAGCCCGCGATAGCCCACCCGCGTCGCGCCGCGGTAGGGCGCGGTGTAGTCGGCCAGGTCGGAGCGCACCATCTCGCCCCGCGGCACCGGCAGGTCGGTGTCCGGGTCCTTCGGCGGGCGGCGGACGGTGTCGACGATCTCGCCGGCCAAGTGGCCGTCGTACAGCCAGTCGACGCCTAGCTGGCCGAGCCGGCGGTAGGTGTCGGCGAGGTCGGGGTTGCGGAACACCGAGCCGATCGCGGGCGCCGAGCCTCCCGGCAGGAATAGCCGGCGGGTCGGCACGATCTCCTCGAACCGGTCGGCGTTCTCCCGCGTCTGCAGGTTGAACGTGCGGTCGACGACGAACCCCTCGTCGGCGAGCTTCGCCGCCGGACGGATCGCCTGGCCGAGGCCGAGCGTGCCCCAGCGGCGTAATGCCTTGTCCCACAGCAACGGTGTCCCGGGCACGCCGACAGAGACGCCGCTGGTGACCAGGTCCGGGAAGAACGGGTACGGGTCGCCGGTGTCGGGGTCGATGAAGGCGTCCCGGTCAATCGCCATCGGGGCGGTCTCGCGGCCGTCGATGGTGCGCACCCGGCCGGTGGCCGAGTCGTAGTGCAGCAGGAACCCACCGCCGCCGATGCCCGCGCTGTATGGCTCGGTCACACCCAGCGCTGCTGCGGTGGCGACCGCCGCGTCAGCTGCGGTGCCGCCCCGGCGCAGCACCCTGACCCCGATCCGGGTGGCGTACGGGTCGACCGACGACACCGCACCGCCGCGACCGACCGCGACCGGGTCCTTGATCGGTTCGGCGAGCGCCCCTCCCGCCACGTCGTTGGCAGGGACCGTGTCGACGGGTGCCGGGCCGGCGCTGCCGGTCGACGGCACCGCGGCAACCGCGGCTGCAGTCGCCAGCGAGACGACGCCGGCAGTGGCGGCGCTGAGCCGGGTGCGGCGGGTGGGACGGGTGCGGCGCATGCTGTCCTCCGTGGTAGTGCCAGACAGGTCCTGCCCTCCTTCCTACCCCGCCCCGGCCACAGTTGCCACTGCACGCTCGACCAAATCGTCGGCGTCGTACGGCAGCCAGCGGACCCGCGGGTCCCGGCGGAACCATGCGTCCTGCCGCCGGGCGAACCGCCGGGTCGCCCGCACGGTCTCCTCGCGGGCCTCGTCCTCGGTGTCCTCGCCGGCCAGGTGACGCAGCACCTGGGCGTAGCCGAGGGCACGGCTCGCTGTGCGACCGCGCCGCAGCCCGGCCGCCTCGAGCGCGCGCACCTCGTCGACCAGCCCCGCGGTCCACATCCGGTCCACCCGCGCGGCGATGCGCTCACGCAGCACCGCCCGTGGCACGTCCACGCCGAGCTGCACGCAGGGCGTGACGCCCTCGTCGTACGCGTACACGTGTCGGGGCAGTTTGGCGGAGAACGGCCGGCCGGTGAGCCGCACCACCTCGAGCGCGCGGACCACCCGCCGCGCGTTGCCAGGCAGGATCATGGCTGCCGCGTCCGGGTCGACGTCGGCCAGCCGCTGGTGCATGCCCGCAGGGCCGGTTGCCGCTAGCTCAGCCTCCAGCTCGGCGCGCACCAACGGGTCGGTGCCGGGGAACCGGAACCGGTCCAGCACCGCCCGTACGTAGAGCGCCGAGCCGCCGACGAGCACCGGCGGCCGGCCGCGGGCCCGGCAGTCGGCGAGGGTTGTGCGCGCCCAACCCTGGTACTCGGCCACCGTCGCCGGCTCCGTCACGTCGAGAACGTCGAGCAGGTGATGCGGCACCCCGCGACGCTCGGCGACGGTGGGCTTGGCGGTGCCGATGTCCATACCGCGGTAGAGCTGCATCGAGTCGGCGTTGACCACCTCGCCGCCGAGCCGCAGCGCCAGCGCCACCGCGAGGTCGGACTTGCCGGCGGCGGTCGGCCCCACGACCGCCACCACCGGGATGCCTGGCACGCACCGACGCTAGCCGTAGGGTGCGCGACGATGGCCGAACCCGGTGAGCACCGCTATCGCGACGACGTGAACAGCCGGGTGCGGCTGGTGGCGGCGGCGTACCTGCTGCTGGTCCAGACCGACGGTGTGGGTGGCGGTCGCGAGCCCGAAGTGTTGCTTCACCTGCGGCAGCACACCGGCTACCGCGACGGCCACTGGGCGCTGGTCGCCGGCCATGTGGAGACCGGCGAGTCGGTGGTCGCCGCGGCGCTGCGCGAGGCGCACGAGGAAGTGGGCGTCGCGGTGGCCGCGGCGGACCTGGTTTCGGTGACGACCGTGCACCGCACGGTGGTCGGCGGTGGTCCGATCGAGCAGCGGGTGGACGTGTTCTTCGCCGCGGACCGGTGGTCCGGTGAGCCGCAGGTGCGCGAGCCGAGCAAGAACGCGGGGTTGCGGTGGTGGCCGCTCGGTCAGGTGGTGGCAGGCCTGCCCGAGCCGTGCGTACCGCACGAGCTGCGAGTCATCGAGCTGGTGGCCGCCGCAGGCTGGCCGCCGGCGACCTGGGCGCCCGGCGCGGTGCCCGCCGTGCTGACCCACGGCTTCTGATCTGAGCTGGGGGCCGCGGTCATGTCTAGAACGGGGGTGGTCCCAGGATCTCGATCGCGCCGGTTTGCCTTGCCGCGTCCCGGACTCTGTCGAAGTCAACGGGCGCCGGTGGGCTGCCTTCGGAGGCCGGCTCACTCGCCAGACGGTAGAAGTCTTCGTCACTCCCGGGTGTGTGCAGACACAGCAGCCGTGCCTGCGATGAGGTGACCATGAAGGCATGCGGGACGCCGCGAGGCATCACCGCGATGCCACCGGCGCTGCTCGCCATCGAGGTACAGCGCGATCTCACCCTCGAGCATGTAGAACGTCTCGTCCACCTCCGGGTGCACATGCAGCGGAGTCACCTTTCCTTCGTCCATGTGATCCTCGAACATCAGGAACGCCCCGCCGGTCTCCTCCGCGGTGGCCTTCCACGTGATCACTCCCCCGCCGCAGAACCACCGTCGTTCACCTTCGCCGCTCTCGCGCACCGTTGAGGAGGTCATCGTGGTCATGGTTGCCTGCCTTTGGTTTCGTGGGACTTAAGTCCCATAATGGAACTACGGTACCGTGAGGCGCGTGTCAATGCCGTACGAGCGGTCGGGACGCTCCCGGCAGAAGATGCGCACTCGCAACGAGCTGGTCGCCGCAGCCCGGGCGCTGGTGGCGCAAGGCGGGTCGGTACCCACCGTGGAGCAAGCAGCGACCGAGGCGTCGATCTCACGCACCACCGCGTACCGGTACTTTCCCAACCAGAAGGCACTTCTTGTTGCCGCTCATCCCGAAACCGAGGCTGCATCCTTGCTGCCGCCCGATGCCAGCGACGACCCTGAGGAGCGGCTCCTGACAGCCGTGCAGGCCCTCATCGGCCTGGTGATTGAGTCCGAACCCCAGCAGCGGACCATGCTGCGGCTGTCCCTCGAGCCGGACACCGTCCCCGGCCAGCTGCCGCTGCGGAAGGGCCGTGCGATCGCCTGGCTCGAGGACGCGCTCGCACCCCTGCGGCCGCGACTGACCGAGCAGGGCCCACGTCGCCTCGCCGTGGCCATCCGCAGCGCCGTCGGCATCGAGTCACTCGTCTGGCTCACCGATGTCGCTGGCCTCTCACGTGACCAGGCCGCCGAGCTGATGCTCTGGTCGGCTCGGGCGCTGCTCCACCAGGCGCTCGCCGAGGGGTCGGGGAATCCGTCCGGTCGCTACTCCACCGGGTCGGCGGCGTCGGGGTAGGCCGAGCGGAACCACTCCGTCCACTTCGCTCGCACCTCGGCCCAGCGGTCGTCGTCGAGCCCGTACGTCGTCAGCGTCGCCTGGCACGAGGGACCGCCCGATTCGGCCCGCTTGGAGGCCAGCACCAGCAACCCCGACCCCAGCCCGCCGAGCACCAGCGCGTCGACGCACAGGCCGGCCGGGGTCTCGGTGACCCAGCGGCCGAGCGCCGGCGCAGGCAGCGCCCCGGCGGCCATCAGGTCGTCGCCCGGCTCCCCGGCGCCCTGCCAGAACAGCGTGCGCCGCTCCTCCCCCGGGTGACTTTCGAGCGCGAACCGCAGCTGGTGGAGGAATGACACCCAGCCGAGCGTGATGTCGTCGTAGTGGTCGGCCCACTCCCCGGCCTGCTCGCGCGGCACCGGTACGAGGTGCAGCGTGGTCTCGTCCTCGTGTGGCTCGAGCAGGAACGTCTCCATCGGGTCCACCACGAGCGTGTACGGCTCGTCGTCGCTCTCGTTGGCGTGGTCGACGTAGATGACCTGGATCTCCGCGTCCAGCCCCGGCTCGTTCCACCCGTGCCAGCGGCGGATCTCCGCCGGGTCGCGCAGCGCCCGCCATACCCGCTCGACCGGCGCGCGCACGGCCATGCTCATCGCGAACCCGTCGCTCATCGCCAGCGCCTCAGCTCTGCGGCTCGGCCGTGTACGGCTTGTCCGGCCAGTACGCCCACTCGACGAAGTCTTCGACCCGGCCGTCGGCGGAGAACCGCAGCACCCACAGGTCGAGGTACTCCTGCCGCTCGGGCTCCCCGTAGCGGACGTCGACCCGTACGACGGCCGAGCGACCGTCGACCGCGACCGGCTCGGCCCGCATGGTGAACACCTCGTCCTCGTCGTCCAGCCAGAAGGCGCCGATGCCGTCGTGGCCGACCTTCGGGGACTCGTACGGGGACGGCCGGTAGCTGGCGTCCGGGGTGAACAGTGCTGCCACGGCGCCAACGTCACCGTCTCGCCAGGCGCGTTCGTAGCGGTCGACCCAGGCCATGACCTCGTCTCGCCCCATCGCGCCAGTCTGGCACCGGACGGGCGCCGTAGCCGCTGCTGCAGGCGCCCGGCTCCGAGGATCCGTCAGATGACGGCCTCGCAGTTTCGGGCGGCGCGGTCGCCCGCGCCTACCCTGGCGCGGTCGCGGCCGGTGCCGCACAGAGCGAAGTCGGTACCCGCACCGGCCAGAAGCCGGTCGTTGCCAGGCCCGCCCCAGAGCCGGTCGTCACCGCTACCGCCCCGGATGGTGTCGCGACCCTCCCTGGCGACGATGTCGTCGTTGCCTGCACCGCCCGTGACGGCGTCGTTGCCGAGCCCCGGCCGGATCCAGTCGTTGCCGCCGCCGCCCCAGACGCGGTCACGACTGGAGAAGCCGTTGAAGAAGTCGGGACCTGCCCCGAAGCGCGCGACGTCGCGGCCCTTGTCGCCCAACACGGTCACGGCGAAGGTCGCGGGCAGGGTAGAGGTGTTGGTGTAGTCGTCGCCGAGCCTTGGCCACACCTCGACGAGGAGTGGCCAACGGACGGTGATGTCTCGGGGTAGCCGGCACACCGCGGCGATGCCCCGCTCGACCTGCTGCCGGTTGCAGGCAGGTGTCCGCCTCTTCCACGTGTCGGTGCCCCTGTCGACGAAGCGGAGCCCGCCAGTGACCCGGGTCACCACGAGGTGGCCGTTCTGCTGGCCGGCGCGGAAGCGATACCCGAGGTTCGTCTTCTCGAGGATGGCCTTGTTCTTCAGCGGGACGGCCCCGCCAGGCACGCCCATCAGCTCGGTGACGAAGTCGTACGGCGGCCCGGCATTGGCACCGGCTGGTCCCCCGGTGCCATTGGCGGACCCCGCGTTCGCGGCCGCCATGGCCGCTGCGACGAGAACGGCTATGGCCGGGGCTACGATCCGTCGACGCACAGCATCCTCCTGGTGTCGGCCCCTGCGTGTCGCCGGAAACCGTTCGATGACTTTCAGTAATCAGTCACTTACAGAGTGTGTCTACCATGCTCGGCCGCGTAACATCCAGTGACAGCAGACTTACGGAACGTTAGGTACTATTCCGTTCTAACCGAACGGGGGATGCCCCGGGGGCCGACGCCCATCCTCGCCACCGGACAGGCCTCGCGCGAATCGGGGGCGGGCGGACGGGTCTAGCCGGGCGGGCTGACGGTGGGTATGCCGAGCCCGACGGCGACTGGCCCTACCGGGCCGGCCCGCGCCGCCCAGGCGTCTCCAGCCCCGGTCTGCCGCAGCGACAGCAGCGGCGCGTCGCTGGTCAGGTGGTGCGGCGCAGCGCTGGTCACCTCGACCTCCACCAGGTCCCCCGGCCGCGGCGGGTCCATCGACGGCGGGGTGAAGTGCACCAGCCGGTTGTCGCGGGCGCGGCCGGTCATCCGGTGCGTCACGTCGTCGCGGCGACCCTCCCCCGCGGCGACCAGCAGCTGTAGCCGCCGGCCGACCTGGGCTCTGTTCTCGGCGAGTCCGATCTCCCCCTGACAAGCGGCCAGCCGCTCGTACCGTTCCTGCACCACCGGCTTCGGCACCTGGCCGGCCATCGTGGCCGCGGGCGTGCCCGGCCGCGGCGAGTACTGGAAGGTGTACGCGCCCGAGAACCGCGCCGCCCGTACCACGTCGAGCGTCGCCGCGAAGTCCGCCTCAGTCTCGCCCGGGAAGCCGACGATGATGTCGGTGGTGATGGCAGCGTCCGGCATCGCCGCACGCACCCGGTCGATGATGCCGAGGTACTTCTGCTGCCGGTACGAGCGGCGCATCGCCCGCAGCACCCGGTCCGACCCCGATTGCAGCGGCATGTGCAGGCTTGGCATCACGTTCGGGGTCTCGGCCATCGCGGCGATCACGTCGTCGGTGAAGTCGCGCGGGTGTGGCGAGGTGAACCGCACCCGCTCCAGCCCGTCGACCTCGCCGCACGCGCGCAGCAGGCCCCCGAACGCCGTCCGGTCACCGAACTCCACTCCGTACGAGTTGACGTTCTGCCCGAGCAGCGTCACCTCGATGACGCCGTCGGCGACCAGCGCCCGAACCTCGGCCAGCACGTCGCCCGGCGGCCGGTCCCGCTCGGTGCCGCGCAGGCTCGGCACGATGCAGAACGTGCACGTGTTGTTGCAGCCGACGCTGATCGACACCCACGCGGCGTACGGCTGCTCGCGGCGGGTCGGCAATGTCGAGGGGAACACCTCGAGGGCCTCGAGGATCTCGACCTGCGCCTCCTCGGCAACGCGCGCCCTCTCCAGCAGCACCGGCAGCGAGCCGATGTTGTGGGTGCCAAACACCACGTCGACCCACGGCGCGCGGCGGGTGATCTCCTGCCGGTCTTTCTGCGCCAGGCAGCCGCCGACCGCGATCTGCATGCCCGGGCGGTCGGCCTTGACCGGCGCCAGGTGCCCGAGGTTGCCGTACAGCCGGTTGTCCGCGTTCTCCCGCACCGCGCAGGTGTTGAACACCACCACGTCGGCCGGGCGGTCCTCCAACGCGCGGGCGTAGCCGGCCTCCTCGAGCAGGCCGGCCAGCCGCTCCGAGTCGTGCACGTTCATCTGGCACCCATAGGTGCGGACTTCGTACGTGCGCCGTACCGAGGCCATGACGCGGCAAGCCTACGCACCGGGCGGATGCGGCCGAATCCGGCGAATGGGTAGGGTCCGGACCCATGACCGAGGGGAGCGGAGCGCCGGTCGTCGAGCTCGACCACGTGGACAAGTACTTCGGCGACCTGCACGTGCTGCGCGACATCGACCTGAGCATCGGTCGCGGCGAGGTCGTCGTGGTCATCGGCCCGTCCGGGTCGGGCAAGTCCACGCTCTGCCGGGCGATCAACCGGCTGGAGCCGATCGACTCCGGTGAGATCCGGCTCGAGGGCAGGCCGCTGCCAGCCGAGGGCAAGGAGCTGGCCAGCTTGCGCGCGGACGTCGGGATGGTGTTCCAGTCGTTCAACCTGTTCGCGCACAAGACCGT
>Ga0136614_10002951_pt1 | contig 10735 bp, 9 predicted proteins | sample AntDrymUQ2792106_2_FD_106643 | JGI IMG/M metagenome (GOLD analysis project Ga0136614, IMG submission 106643) | Polar desert sand microbial communities from Dry Valleys, Antarctica - metaG UQ279 (21.06) | ecosystem: Environmental > Terrestrial > Soil > Desert | place: Antarctica: Dry Valley... | reverse complement strand
GATGAGGCTGCGATCGCGATCGTCCACCGGGATGAGCAGGTCGTTGCCGGTGGCCGACCGCCGGTTGCCCGCGCGGTCGATGGCGGTCACCCGGAACTCGTACCGGCGCCCCGACCTGCCGCGGAAGCGGGTGCTCACCTTCTTGGTGCCGCGCAGCAGGGACTTCCAGCCGCTCGCCGCTGTCGAGGCGGCGGCTCCCGTCTCGCGCGCGTCCACGTCGTAGGCCGAGACGCCGCTGCCGGTCCCGTCGTCGCCCTGCCACGAGATCTCGACGGTCCGCGAGGTGAAGCGGTCGCTGGCGTACCCGCCCGCCCCGCCGGCGGCGAGCAGCTCGATCTCGGGTGAGCTCCTGTCGCCCGAGGTGCAGGACGGCGCGCCGACCGGATCGGCGCAGACCGTGAGCCTCTGAGAACGCACCGCGCCGGGGCGCGTGGCCTTCAGGTTGTAGACGCCCGGATTGGCGAAGCTCAGCGTCGCGCGGCCATCGGCGCCGGTGAGCTTGCCGCCCACTGATGCGCCGCTGAGCGGCGCGGCATTGGTTCCGTCGGTTACGCGCACGCCGAAGCTCTGCCCGGTGCGGGCCGAGGTCGGCCCGGTGAGGTTGAGCAGAGGCTTGCCGAAGCCGTCGAGGACCCACAGCACCTCATCGCCGGTGCCCACCCGCTGCTGGCAGCCCCCGACGTTCGAGAACTCGAAGTTCGTGACGTTGCCCCAAAACTCCGTGGAGGACTCCGAGTCGGAGCCGATGCGACTGACGAAGAAGTCGTCGAAGCCATCGTTGTAGGGCCCGTCGAACGTGAACCCGCCTTCCCTGGCCCCGTCGTCGAGCGTCGCAGTGGACGTTGGGCCCGGCGACGGATTCGCGGGCGGGTTTCCGTTGGTCCCATCGCACTTGTGCCTGCCACCCGAGGCAGTGGTCACGTCGTGGCCGTCGCTGGTCACGGGCTCCTCGTAAAGGGTGCTGCTCCTGCCCTCCACGCGCAGCTTGACGGACGCCGGAGCGGCTTGTGCGGCGGGTGCGGCGGCACCGGCGAGCGCTGTGGCGCCGAGCGCAACGGCCAGAGCCGCGCGCCGGCGGGGACGAGTGGGGCTATGGGACATGGTCTTCCCTTTCTCCGAGGGACTTCTTGACGCGGCCGGAGGTAGGGCTCCTGGCTTCCGGGCTCTGGCGCCGCGCCTTCCCGGGGACCGGTGGCCCCCAGTGGCTGACCGCGGTCGTGCGGCGCCTTCGTCACCCGGTCACAGTGGCGGGACCGCACCGGACTCTCACCGGACTTCCCTGACCACCGACCGTTATGAGCGGCCAGCATACCTCCGCCCGGCGGGCGGACCTAACGGCGGCGGCCGAGGAGCACGACGCCGCCGAGCAGAGCCACCGCCGCGAGCGCCACCGAAGGCGCCACGACCACGAGGGCGGTGTGGCGCTCGGCCACGCCCATCAGCCCGCCTGGCCGGGTGGTGACCACCAGCACCGCGAGGGCGAGCGCCACCACGCCCGCTCCCGTCGCCGCGAGCAGCCCGATCGCCGCGGCACGGTCGGCCGCGCTCCGGACCGTGGCGGCGACCCTCGTACGACCGGTGCGCGCCGGCAGGCGCTCGTCGAGCACAGCGAGACCGGCCATCAGCACGAGCGCCCAGCCCGATGCCAGCAGGAAGCCGCCGACGGCGTCGCTGGGAAAGTGCCATCCGAGCGCGATGATCGAGAAGGCCACGCTCAGTGCGAAGCCGGTACCCACCAGGGCGGCCAGCGGGCGAAGCCGGGCGGGGCTGACCAGCACCAGGCCGAGCGCCAGCGCCATCGCGGCGGTCGAGTGGCCGCTGGGAAAGGCCTCGGGCGAGACGTGCGCGCCGGCGATGGTGCCTTCGAAGCGCGGGTAGGCGAGCAGGGCCTTGAGTGCCTGACTGGAGACGCCGGTGACCCCGATGAGGATCACGACTGCTGCGGCCACGCGCGGGCGCCCCCGCAGCAGGGCCACGCCGGCGAGCAGGGCGCCAATCAGAGCCACCAGCGCCGGGTCACCCAAGTGCCCGATCAGTCCGGGAAGCGAGCGGCCCTTGGGCTCGACGGCCACGAAGCCGAGCAGGGAAGTGGCGTCGACGTATCGCGCCGCGGACGACTCGTAGGCCGCCAGGAGCAGGACGCCGAACAAGGCGGCGCAGGCGCCCGCGCCGGCGAGCAGAACGACGGGCCGTCTGGTCACCACCGCAGCGTGGCAGCCACCCCGAAATCCGGCCTAAGGCCGCTATCATCGCGACCTCTCAGGCCGCCATCGTCCAGGGGACTAGGACGCCGCCCTCTCACGGCGGAAACCGGGGTTCGAATCCCCGTGGCGGTACCTACGGAAGCCTGCATATCGCGGGGTTTTTTCGTTCTTGGAGACGCTGCGCGCGCCACCCTGCGCGCCATTGAGGCCGGCAGCGACGAGAGCCGAGCCGCGCCGCCTCGTGCGTCTAGGCGACGTGCTCGCGGAGCAGACGAGGAAGTCCGCCTCGGACAGATCGCGGCTGGCCAGGCGCTCGATCACCTCAGACACGTCGTCGGGCGTGGCGCCGAGGTAGACGAAGGTCAGGCCGGCGCGCCCGAGCGCTTCGAGCATCAGCAGAAATGCCGCCCTCTTGTTGCCGTCGGGCAGCGGGTGGTTGCGCACGATGCGCGAGCAAAGGACCGCCGCGCGCTCGGCCGGCGTCTCGTAGAACAGGGTGTCGCCCCAGCCGAACCAGGGGCGGCCAGTGCGGACTCCGCCTCCGCCACCCGCATACTCGCTGGAGCTGGTCGGCCGGGACTTCGAGCACGACCTCTCCGGTCGCCAGCAGGTCGGCTAGGTCGATCGGCTCTTTCGGCGCATGGTGGCACGGTATCACAGTAGCTTGACACATGGTGGCATGATCCGTTACCGTAACTCTGTTAGCCCCGACCAAGGAACCACCATGGAGACCAAGGCGATGACCCTGCGCCTCCCAGCCGATAAGGCCGCGGAGCTCGAGGAGATCTCCCGCACCGACGATATGCCGGTGTCGAAGACCGTCCTCGCTGCGATAGACCGCCACATCGAAGAGCGCCGCAACGATGCGGAGTTCCAACAGCGCCTACGTCAGCGGATGGACGAGCACCGCCAGGTGCTCGAGCGCCTGGCGCAGTAAGGCCCGGGCATCCCGGCCTAGCGCGATGGCCAGGAGGGCCCGGCGACCCCGGCCCTCCCTTGTTCGCTCGAGTGTCAAAGATGCGCGTACGCTCGATGCGTGGCACCTCCTCCCCTCGCCTACGTGGCCGCCGCTCAGCGGCAGGGCTACCTAATGACAGTCGAGGAGCTCGACTCCTACGTGAAGCAGCCAGGTCGGCAAGCCGGGCAAACCTGGCTTCGAGCAGGAAAGCCTTGAGGAGGAGATCCCCGTCAGCGTGGTGCTCGACAAAGGCGATGAGCTGGCGACCCACGCGTGATCCAGCAGATCGCCGATGTCGGGCCTTGTGCCGTGGTCTGCTGCGGTTCTTGCTTGCCTGCCCGCTGGTGCCCGTCGCTCGGCGCCGCGCGCAAGCCGCGCCCGCGGCTTAGCGCATCGTCATGGCTCAAGGTCGATTCGGATCGTGACCTGTTCGGTCCCGACCAGCAGCAGGAGGGTGTCGTTAACCGGCCGGCCGAGCCAGCGCAACCGTTCGCGGGGGTCGTCCTCGGGGAGAAGTTGCGCGGTGCCCTCGTACCAGCGCCGGCCCACCTTTACGCGCACGCCGGACTGCTTGCGAATGTTCTTCACGTAGTCGGCGGCGTGGCCATGCTCGGTCACGATCCAGAAGCTGTCGCCGCGGAGCCCGTTGCCAATGGGCACTCGCCGGGGCGAGCCGGTCCTGCGACCCGTGGTCTCGAGCAAGGCCTGCGTCCGCGGCCATAGGCCCCGCTCGAGCAGCCGCCGAACGACCGGGTTGAGCAGTCGATTCGTCACGAATCTCATGACGCCGCGCTTGGCCGCACGCACCGGCCCAGGTCGCATGCTGGCGCTCACAATGCACCAAGGATCTCAGGCGCGTGCGCGTTCGCGCACCATCAGGCAGTCCACCTCGATGAGCCGCAGCCGTTCGTCGCGGGCCACCGGGGCCAGGTGGACGGGCTCGAAGCCCAGCTCGCGCGCGCCCGGGCGAGCCCTTCCCCGAAGCTTGCCTGTCCCTCGTACAGCGGTCGCAGGGACAGCTCGAGCTGCAGGCCGTCGATCCCCTCGAGGCGGTCACCCGCGCCGCTGAGCACGCGGTCGTCGAAACCCTGGGTGTCAACCTTGAGGAAGGTCCCCGAAGACGGCACGGACGGTGAGCTCGTCGAAGACCTCGGCGAGGGGGACGACCTCGACGTGGTCCCGGCGCTCTACCTCCGCCCCTCCCGGGAAGGACTGAACGGCGTGAGCGGCCGGTCGCAGGAAGGACGAGAAGTTTCGCTCCCGTGTGACATTGAGCGGCAGGCTTTCCGTGCACTCGCCCAGGGCCAGCTTGTGAGCGCGCCAGCGAGGGTCGAGCCGAGCGCGACCCTCGAGTACCGCGAAGGGCTCGTCGACGGGCTCCAAGGAGACGATCTCGCCCGCGTACCCGATGTCGCGCAGCAGCTGGCCGTAGCCGCCCTCGTGGGCACCGACGTCGAGCACGCAGCCGATGCGAAGGCGGCTGAGCAGTTCGCGGAGGACCACGCGCTGAGCCGCCGTCTCGATCGCTGCCGGGTTCCTGAGATCGGCGCCCGGAGGCGGCTCGCGGTGCACGGTCAGGCCGCTCGCCTTCAGGCCACGCCACACCGCCGCTCTGACCCGGGAAGCCACCGGTCGACAGCCTAGGACGAGCCTGTCTCACACCTAGGCCGGGCCGGCCACCGGCCTCTCGCTCTCCGGACCCGACTCAGGCGTGATCAGGATCGCCCCCTCGCCCGTTGCGTAGGCCTCCTCGCCGTGCTGGGTCACGTCCATGCCGATCGCCTCCTCGTTCTCGGAAGCCCGCAGCGGCATGACAAGCCCAATCAGCTTCAGCAGGATGAAGGTCATCCCGAACGCGTAGGCCGGCGCTACGACCGCCGCCAGCACCTGGTCGAGCAATTGGCCGGCGTTGCCGTAGAGGAGCCCGTCGGACAGGCCGTTCCACGACTTCTGGGCGAAGAACCCGATGAACAGGATTCCGGTGAGCCCGGCGAGCCCGTGGGCAGCCAGCACGTCCAGGGTTTCGTCCACGCGCGTGCGCGGGCGGAATGCGATGAGCGTGTAGCAGGGAAGCGCTCCGCCAGCCCCGAGCGCAAGTGCCCAGCCCGGGCTGATGAAGCCGCCCGCGGGCGTGATCAGCACGCAGCCGACGATGATCGCCGTCGCCGCGCCGATCGCCGTGACCGTCCGGCCGCGGATGAGGTCGACCGTGAACCAGGTGATCAGGGCGGCGGCCGGGCAGAGCATCGTGTTCACGAACGCGAGCACGCTGTTCTCGCCCGTCCCGAAGCCGCTGCCGCCGTTGAAGCCGAACCAACCGAACCAGAGCAGCCCGGCGCCCAGAAGCACGTAGACCGCGTTGTGGGGCAGCAGCGCCTGACGCCCGTAGTCCTTTCGCGCACCCACGACCAGGGCAGCCGCGAGGGCCGAGAAGCCCGAGGCCATCTCGACCGCGACACCGCCGGCGAAGTCCAGCGTGCCGCCGTTGAACAGCCAGCCGGGACCGAAGGCCCAGTGCGCCAGCACGGCGTACACCAGCACCGACCACAGGGCGGCGAAGACCATGTACGCCCCGAAGCGAATCCGCTCCACTACCGCACCGGAGATCAGCGCGACCGTGATGATGCAAAACGTCCCCTGGAAGGCGAAGAACAGCAGGTGGGGAATCGTCGATTCCTTGTCCTTGGGCTCGAGCGTGACGTCGTTGAGGAAGGCGTAGTCGAAGCCGCCGATGATCTCGTTGGCGTCCCCGAAGGCAAGCGAGTAGCCGACAGCCGTCCAGGTGACAGCGGCAATCGCGATCGCCGCGACGCACATCATGAACGTGTTCAGCGTGTTCTTCCCGCGCACGAGGCCCGCGTAGAAGAGCCCGAGCGCCGGGGTCATCATGAGGACGAGCGCGGTGGCCACGAGCATCCACGCCGTGTCCCCGGTGTCCACCCCGGCCGCGAGCGCCGGCACCTGCGTCACTTGCCCACGGGCGTGACGGCACCGTGGTCGGTCTCGCCAGTGCGAATGCGGATCGCCCGCTCCAGGGGGACGACGAAGATCTTCCCGTCACCCACCTCGCCGGTCCGCGCGCTCTCGCTGAGGGCCGCGATCGTCGGCTCGACGAACGCCTCGGAGACGGCGATCTCGAAGCGCACCTTCTCGGCGAGCCCCATCTTCACGGTCGTGCCGCGGTAGGTCTCGACCCGGTCTAGCTCACCGCCGTGGCCCTGGACCCGGGTCATCGAGACTCCCCGCACCTCGGCGCGGTACAGGGCTTCCAGCACGTCGTTCGCCTTCTCGGGGCGGACGATGGCGATCACGAGCTTCACGGTTGCTGCGCTCCTCTCACAGGCCCTCCCCGCTGGAAGGCGCGCGAGCCTACACCCTGCCCCCGGGTCGCTACTCGTTCGCGAAGCCCCGGGCGTAGTCCGCGAGCAGGGGATCCACGATCGCCGGGCCGCCCTCGGTCCGCAGGAGGTCGCCGCTCTTGATCAGGCGATCGCGGGCCTCCTGGGCGCTCGACTTGACCAGCTCGAAGCGGCTGAGGGTGCGGTCGCTCAGCAGCGCGTGGTCGCTGCGCGCCAGCGCAGAGATCACACGCCTCTCAACGCTTGCCAGGGCGTTCCAGGTGGCCCCCATGGCCTCGTGGACCTCGTCTCGCACCGCGTCGAGCGCACGCTCGAAGTCCTCCAGCTGCGCCCGGCCCTTAGAGGGGGTGAGGTCCCACAGCCGGTGGGCCAGCATCATCGCCCGCTGGGGGTGTCCCCCGGCGAAGTCGAGTAGCCGCTCGAGCGCCTCCCCGGGGTCGCGGCCCGTCCCATCGAAGCGAGCCCCTACGTACTCGGCGAGGTCGGGGTCAGACAGGGGCGCGAGGTAGAGCGGCTGGGCCTGACCGAAGAGGGGGCGCTCCCTTCGCCCGAACAGCTGCTCCATCAGGCCGAGATGGGACCCGGAGTAGATGTAGCTCGCCGCGGACCCGTGGTGCTGGATGCGGCCACGCACGATCGCGTCGAGCGAGTTCCCGGTCCTCAGGAGCTCCTGGAACTCGTCGAAGATCACCAGCGTCCGCACCCCGTCTCGCTCGAAGAGCTTCAGAGGGAGGTCGAGCAGACCCCGCAGGCGCCGGCCGGGTTCTGCATCCACGTCCGGCGAGACCTCGGCCCCCACTCCCCCCGGCGCCGCCCTCAGCGTGGGGCGCAGGGCCCGGATGACCGCCACCGCGGCGTTGCGGATCGGACCCTTGAGCTCCCTGCGGTAGGCCTCCTCGACCGTGTCGGCCAGGTCGGCGACCGACACCGCGCCCCAGAGGTCCACGTAGACGCAGCGCATCCCGACCGCTCGCGCGTCGTCGCGAACCCTGTAGAGGAGGCTCGTCTTGCCGTAGCGGCGCGGCGCCGACAGGCGGACGGCGTGCCCTGCCTCCGCCAGCTCGATGAGCTGCTGCCCCTCGGCATCCCGGTCCACGAGCTCGGCCGGCTCTACGGGACGGCTGTAGATGAAGGGATTCATCAGTCCGGTAGTAACGTACCATATAGTACGGTGGAACCGGTCCTGGGGGACCGGCACTGCCGGTCCCAATGCTCGTCCCGGGCGAAACGCGAAGCGAGATCTTTGGCCACGCGGACAACAGCGCGCCGCGCGGTTCGATACTAGGCTGGGACCCTTCCAGATCCACGTCCTCCGCGCGCCCGGGCTCAACGGGCGCGCTCTACGTAAAGGCTCAGCACCCATGGCACGATTCCGCCAGCAGAACGTCGCGGCCGCCCAGTGGAGCCCCAACGGGGGCACGCTCGGCACTGTCGACCTGACGCAGTCCCGGAACTACCCCTTCGGCGACGACGTCTTCTCCTTGGCCGTCCAGCGTCAGCGGCTCCCAAAGGACGTCTTCAGGCGCCTTCAGCGCACGCTCGAGCAGGGCGAGGCGCTCGACTCCTCCCTGGCCGACGCGGTCGCGCTCGCGATGAAGGAGTGGGCGCTCGAGCGCGGGGCCACCCACTACACCCACATGTTCCAGCCGCTGACCGGCTCCACGGCCGAGAAGCACGACTCGTTCTTCGGCCCTGACGGCGATGGGACCACGCTCGCCGAGTTCGCGGGCAAGGAGCTCATCCAGGGCGAGCCCGACGCCTCGTCGTTCCCGACAGGTGGCGTGCGCGCAACCTTCGAGGCCCGCGGCTACACCGCCTGGGACCCCACCAGCCCGGCCTTCATCCTCGAGAATCCAAACGGCGCGCTCCTCTGCATCCCGACCGCCTTCGCGTCGTGGACCGGCGAGGCTCTGGACGGCAAGATCCCGCTGCTTCGCTCGATGGACGCCCTGTCGCGCTCGGCCCTCCGTGCGCTCAAGCTCCTGGGCGACGACCGGGCCAGCCGTGTCTTCACCACCGTGGGGCCCGAGCAGGAGTACTTCCTGATCGACGAGCAGTTCTACTTCGAGCGCCCCGACCTGGTCACAACCGGCCGCACGCTGTTCGGTGCCAAGCCGGCCAAGGGCCACGAGCTCGACGACCACTACTTCGGGTCGATCCCCGAGCGCATCCTCGCGTTCATGATGGACTCCGAGCTGGAACTGGCGCGGCTGGGCGTGCCGGTCAAGACACGCCACAACGAGGTCGCGCCGAATCAGTACGAGCTCGCGCCAGTGTTCGAGAACTCGAACGTGGGCTCCGACCACCAGCAGCTGACCATGCAGGTCATGAAGCGCGTAGCCCGCAAGTACGGCCTCGTGTGCCTGCTGCACGAAAAGCCCTTCGCGGGCGTCAACGGCTCGGGCAAGCACAACAACTGGTCGATGAGCACCGACACCGGCGACAACCTGCTGGAGCCCGGCGACACCCCCGAAGACAACGTGAGCTTCCTGTTCTTCTGCGCCGCAGTGATCAAGGCGGTGAACAAGCACCAGGGCCTGTTGCTCGCCTCGGTGTCCAGCATCGGTCAGGACCACCGCCTCGGGGCCAACGAGGCGCCGCCGGCGATCATCTCGATCTTCCTGGGCGCCGACCTCGACAAGGTCTTCGAGGCCATCGAGTCGGGGGAGGGCGATCCCCACACGCCGGGCTCGTTCCTCGGTCTTGGCACCCCGGTGCTGCCCTCGCTGCCCCGCCACGGCGGCGACCGAAACCGGACGTCGCCGTTCGCCTTCACCGGCAACAAGTTCGAGTTCCGCGCGCTCGGGTCGAGCCAGTCGCTCGCCTTTCCCAACACCGTGCTGAACACGATCGTGGCCGAGGCCATCGACGAACTGGCCGACGAGCTGGAGGCCAAGTCCAACGGGTCCGACCTGGCCGAGACGGTCACGGCCGTAGTCAAGGACGCCTACTCGCAGAACAAGGCGGTGTGCTTCAACGGCGACAACTACACCGACGAGTGGCACGCCGAGGCTGAGAGGCGTGGGCTGAAGAACCTGCGCACCACGCCCGAGGCGCTGCCCGAGGTGCTGGCCGACACGACCGTCGCGGCGATGGAGCACTACGAGGTGCTCACCCGGCGCGAGCTGGAGTCCCGCTTCGAGGTCTGGGTGGAGCAGTACGCGATCAGCGCGAACATCGAGGCGGAGACCACCTCTTCGATGGCCCGCACGATGCTGCTCCCGTCCGCCCTGCGCCACCTCGCGCTGATCGAGGCGGCCGGCATCGAGGGGCTGGCCACCCAGGCCCGCTCACTGATCGAGGAGTTCGCGACGGCCATCGCCGAGCTCGAGCAGGCCAACATCCACCCCGACGCCAGGGAGGGCCTGGACCTCGCGGTCTACGCGCGGGACAATCAGCTCACCGCGATGGCGAAGGTCCGCGCGGCGGGCGACCGCCTCGAGAAGATCGTGGCCGACGACCTCTGGCCGCTGCCCAAGTACTCGGAGATGCTCTTCATCAAGTGATGGGGGTTGGCCGACCGGGCCTGTCAGGCCCGGTCGGCATCACGGCGGGCATCGGCCGCCCGGGCCCTGACCCTCGCCGAGTCGTGCGATAAATTGGGCGCCGTGAGCGAACGGCGCACCGCGATGATGAAGGCCTCCCCGCGGATGTTCGACCGTGACTGGCTGGACCGCCTGTCGCGCGTGCACCCCGTGGTGCCGCTTGTGATCTTCATCCCCGCCATCGCGGTGCTCTTCGCGCTCGGTCAGGAGGGCGTGGCGCCGCTCGAGGTCGGCGCCTGGGTGTCCGGTGGCTACCTGTTCTGGACGCTCACCGAGTACTGGATGCATCGCCTCGTCTTCCACTTCGAGCCCGAGGACGGCATCGGAGCGCGGCTGCACTGGATCATCCACGGGGTCCACCACGATCACCCGAACGATCCGCTGCGCTTGGTGATGCCCCCCTCGGTGAGCGTGCCGCTCGCGACCCTGTTCTGTACGGCGTTCCTCCTCGTGCTCGGCAACCCCGGAGGCTGGTTGGTGGGCGTGGGCTTCCTGCTGGGTTACCTGATCTACGACATGACCCACTTTCACGTGCACCACCACACGCCGCGCACGCGCCTGGGCCGGCTCATGCGCGAGCTGCACATGCGCCACCACTTCCAGGACGAAACACGCGGCTTCGGCGTGAGCGCCCCTTTTTGGGACTACGTGTTCCGCACGCCCCACAAG
>Ga0136614_10002950_pt1 | contig 10736 bp, 7 predicted proteins | sample AntDrymUQ2792106_2_FD_106643 | JGI IMG/M metagenome (GOLD analysis project Ga0136614, IMG submission 106643) | Polar desert sand microbial communities from Dry Valleys, Antarctica - metaG UQ279 (21.06) | ecosystem: Environmental > Terrestrial > Soil > Desert | place: Antarctica: Dry Valley... | reverse complement strand
TTTAACAATTTCAACCTCGGATCCTGCATGGACTACACTAACGCCCCCGCAGGCGGAGTCGTCGGTGGGTTCAATTATGGCCCCAGCAATGAGCATCCTAATGCTCACGACTACGAACAAATCGAAATTATTTACCAACACCTCGACAGCACCACCACCATCGGTCAGAGTGTGGGTGGTCGCGGCAACGGTCAGACCCCGCCCGCAATGAACGAGTTGGAATCGGAAGGCCCTGGTCAATGGGGCAGGTTGATCAGTTCGTCACGCAATGGACGCAGCCAGGTTTTCGAACTCGACTTCGGAAATGGGAACAAAATACTTACACACGTCTTCTGGGCGAGCAGTGACGAGCGAGACCACGACAATTAATTTGGATTGCCAGGCATTCTCCCAGTGATGGAACTTAGTGAGGGCGAGACTCAAAGTCTCGCCCTTTTTTGTTGGATAGATTCCTGGGAAATCTCTGACATACCGGACACATCACCGTAGCCACTTCACCGGGTTACTTTCGCAGCTTCAACAGGCGTCGCAGCATGGCGGGCAAAAGTCGCGTCGTTCTCAGTATTGAACCGGTTGTAAAGTGCTTAGCGAGTCCACGGAACAATTCTCCAGCACTGTGATCATAGCGGAACCACCACAGATCCGGCAGCGATGAGAACCGATTGATGTGGATATGATGAGGATTCACGAGCTCGAGGAGGCCGGCGCGGCCATGTGTTCTGCCGTAGCCGCTTTCTTTGATTCCACCCCAGGGTGTTTGGGCGATGCCGTGGGTGTAAAGCACTTCATTCACCATCACCGTTCCGGCGGCAATCTGTTCTGCGATGCGTCGCCCCCGAGCAATATTTCTGGTCCAGACACTCGCGGTTAGACCGAAGACGCTGTCGTTGGCTAACCTGACGGCCTCTTCCTCCGTTTTGAAAGTCATGACCGGCAAAACGGGACCAAAAGTTTCGTCGCGCATGACGATCATCTTGTGATCCACCTTCGTCAGGACCGTCGGCGGATAAAAGTAACCAGTTGAGTTGGCGGCGCGTTTACCTCCGCTAACCACTTTGGCGCCGCACTTCACTGCGTCTGCAACGTGCTCCTCGACAATCTGAAGCTGCCTCTCGTTAGTCATGGCGCCAATGTCTGTATCGGCCTCGCTGCCCGGCCCCTGCTTCAGAGTCTGTGTCTCAGCAAGCACCCGCGCCAGAAACTGCGGCGCGATTGCTTCGTGCACATAGCAACGTTCCACCGAGGCGCATGCTTGTCCGGAATTAGCGAAAGCACCCCACACCGCACCGCGCGCGGCATTCGGAATGTCCGCATCCTCCAGCACGATCATCGGATCCTTGCCGCCCAGCTCCAGCACCACCGGGGTGAGATGTTTGGCCGCTGCGGCCGCGACTCGCTTACCTGTAGCCACACTTCCGGTAAACATGATCTTATCGACACGAGCATCGATTAAAGCAGCGCCAGTCGAACCATCGCCCGTCACGATTTCCAGCAAACCATCAGACAGTCCCGCATCCCGAAAAATATCGCCAAGTTTCAACGCAGTGAGAGTAGTAAGTTCACTCGGCTTGAGTACGACGGAGTTTCCGGCAACCAGTGCCATCACAATTTCTTCCGCAGGGGTGGCGAGGGGAAAGTTCCATGGCGAGATGATGCCGACGACGCCCACTGCCTTGTAAACGATCCGCGATGATCGCCCCATCAATCCATACTGTCCGATATCAATCTTCTGCGGACGGAGCAGTCCTGCGGCGCTATGCGCGAGGTAATACATTGCGTCCAGCGTAGGCACGATTTCCATGGCAACCGCTTCGGAAATCGGCTTGCCGGTTTCTCTGGAAACAATCAGTCCCAGGTCATCAATCCGCTCGAGCATGAGCTCGCGAGCTTTGAGGATAACTTTCCCACGGTCCTTGAAGGAGAGGTTTGCCCACTGTGGCTGGGCTGTGCGTGCGCGCTGCACGGCGGCGGCAACGGCTTCTAGGGAATACAACGGAGCGCGCCCGAGCTCTTCACCCGTGGCCGGATCATGGGAGATGATCTCTGCTTTCTGAGACTGAATTGGAATGGGTTGTGTGCTCATTGGTTGGAAGGCAGTTTGCGGTTCGGACAATCCGGCCGCTTCGGAATAACCTGAAACCGATTATCTACCAAAGCCTGCTAAGTGTGAACCTAACAACTGTCGATGATTTGCAGGTTGGGAAAGGTGGCTTGCCCCGCCTGGACTGAATGGCATTCGATCGGCGGGGGTAAACCGCCTTCCAAACCTGGAGACTTTCCCTCTTGCGCCATCCTGTGATAGCTGAGCGGCAGTAAAAGGGGTAGTGCCCTAGTTGGTTTTCGTAACGCAAGCTGTTAGTTTGCGCGCGCCTCGAGTGCCATCTTTCAGCGCAAACTAACAGTTTGCGTTACAAATTAGGGCACTACTGTAAAAAGGATCAATTTCGCCCGCAGCAAGACCCTCAGGTACAATGCCTCTTCCCCATTTCTGAATCATCGTCGAGGAGAGTTTAGATATGATCCGACCGCAGCTTGCCGAGTTCACGCGTCGCATGGGCCCAAAGTCAGTAGCTATCATTCCCAGCGCCCGCGAAGCTACGCGCTCAAACGACACCCAGTACCGTTTTCGTCAGGACTCTGACTTTCTTTATCTCACCGGATTTGAAGAGCCGGAGGCGATTGCGGTCATTGCTCCTTCGGCCGAGCGCAAGTTCACGATGTTTCTGCGGCCTCGAGATCCGGAAAGGGAAATTTGGGATGGGCGGCGCGCCGGAGTAGAAGGCGCGAAGCGAGATTACGGCGCCGATGAGTCGTTCCCGATTGTCGAGTTTGATATGAAGTTGCACGACATCCTGGATGGCGCGGACACGCTCTATTACCGGCTCGGTGTGAATCCCGATCTCGACGACACAATCATCCGGCAGATTGCTCGCATGCGCGCGCTCAACCGCAAGCCAATCCATCCGCCCCAGACGATTGTCGATCCCGCAACGATCGTCCACGAGATGCGCGTGCTCAAGAGCGATGAAGAGATCGAATTGATGCAACGCGCTGCCGACATTGCTGCTGAGGCCCATTGCGAAGCGATGAAAGCCGCTCGTGCGGGAATGAAAGAGTATGAAGTCGAAGCCCTGATCGAACTGATCTTCAAACGCCGCGGCGCCGCCGCTCCGGCCTACACCTCGATCATCGGCGCCGGCGCCAATGCCACGGTGCTCCACTACATTAATAACGACGGTGAACTCAAAGACGGCGACCTGTTGCTGATTGACGCCGGCGCTGAGTACAAGGGCTATGCTTCAGACATCACGCGCACCTTTCCGATCAACGGTCGTTTCACCAGGGCGCAACGCGACATCTACGAGTTGGTTTTGAAAGCCCAGATGGCCTGTGTTGACCTCGTGCGGCCGGGCACGACGCACGATCAACTCAAGGCCCATTCAATCGAAGTGCTGACTGAAGGAATGGTCGGGCTGGGTTTGTTGCAGGGTGATCCGAAAGAACTTATTAAGGAAAAGAAGTACGAGAAGTTTTACATGCACGGACTCGGACACATGCTGGGTATCGACGTGCACGACGTCGGGCGCTACTACTTCGATAAGGAATCACGCGCGCTCGAGCCGGGAGTAGTGATGACAGTCGAGCCGGGCATCTACATTGCGCTTGATACGAAGGACGTTCCGGAACAGTATTTGGGAATCGGCGTGCGCATCGAGGACGATGTGTTGTGCACAGCGAACGGCCCGCGAGTCTTGACGAGCAAAGTTCCCAAACAACCTGATGAGATTGAAGCGCTGATGGCGCGGTAGGTGACCAGGTGCTTTTTGGAGTGCGGTGACTAGTCAGCGCTTTTTCAAAGCGCCGCAAACGGCCTCAAGATAAGTCGAGTTGCATCGAGATAACAAAGCGCCGACAGGCGCCGCACTCCAAAAGCTTCGGTGTTGTTCACCACCCGGTAGCGAACAAACTACTCGCTCCTCTTAGTCCGATGCGTTGGTAGCTTGCGTAGGCTTTGGCCCCCCGAACTCTTACCTGCTCGTCAGTTTCCGGAGCGATAGCGACGGCATGAGTGACTCAACCTTTCTGAGAGTCAACGGACCACACCAATTTCTCATGTACCTACCCTTCAGCATCCAGTCACTATCGCTCCGGGTTCTGTATTGTTTGCCGAATCGTCTGGAATTTCTTACGTTGAGAGCTCCTCAACGATCTCTTTCATCGCGGCGCGTCCCCTCTCAACTTCATCCGGTCGGAAGGAAATCGCCCCGACCACGGCATGTCCGCCGCCGCCGTAGCGTTCGCAAATCTTCGCGATGTTATGAGTGCGCGGCACAGGCGCCCAGGGATTGGAACCAACGGAGATCTTGGTGCGCAGTGCGCCGCGGGTCAGCGCCACAGTATAGGTAGCTTCAGGATAGAGGTAGTAAGGAATGAACTTGTTGAAGCCTTCGTAACCTTCGTCGACCAGATCAAACTCAACTACGCGATTGGCGAACGAGGCTTTGCGCCGGATCGCTTCGAGAGTTTCAAGATGCTGCTTGTAAATCGGTTGGAAGCGCTGCTGCACCTCTGCACTAGTGGCCACGTCCGCCAACGGTTTTTCCACCAATTGCCGAATCACACGCTCGATAAAATTGTCGTCCGGGTCGGCCTCAATCACCTGCATCAACTGCAGCGCCGGCTCTTTAAGCTCGACACACTGGGACGGAGATTCATACAAAGCACCGTCGATGATGTGCGCCCACTCAACCAGGGTTTTAAGCGGCGCGGCATTGAAACCAAAACGCGTGCTGGCGACATCGGCAATAAACTCAGTACAGGACTTTCGCGTAGGGTCAACAAACTTAGCGCCGGAGGTGTCGGCTCGAAAGTGAGCTTCGTCTTCAGGAGTGAGAAACGCCGACTCATGATGATCAAACCACCAGGTCAATCGCTCCGACGCTGCATATTTGAAATCAACAATTGCATTCTCGTCGCCGTCGAACATGTCCAGATCGAACAACGTGCCGGGACGGTGCAGTAGCCCCCTGTAAGCAACTTCGGCTTCCGGATGTATTCTTTCCTTATAGAATCGCGTGAAGGTAGCGGCTGACGCCACTCCGTCAAAACAGTGGCCGTGATAAAGCAAACGAAGTTTCATTAGGTGTGGTGTTAACTCGGGATCAGGTTCGGATGAGAGCTGGCAATCTTAACAACGAAAACACGTTGCGCAAAGGCAGAAGTGGATACGCAGCGCCTAAGGGAAAGTCCCACGCGTTGTTTTGTCATCAGTCAAACCGATCCACGAAGTCACGCGAAACAACACGAAGCGCTATTAATGTCAGTTAGTGTGATTTCGTGGATCGATTTACCCTGGAACTAGAACACTTCAAGAAGCACAGTCACGGCCCATGAAAGAGTCAAAGAAAAAAGCGGGAATGCCGAAGGCTCATACCCGCTTGCTGCGACTGTGTGGCGTCTCTTAGTTCTTAAGGGCGCGCCTTCTGACTACTGACTACTGACTTCTGACTACTGTCCTTACACGGTTCGATCGCCGCAGTTGTTGCTGTCAAACGTTCGGAGATGAACTTGTCAACGTCCTCTTCAATTAATTCTCCGTTCACGACCCAGGCCTTCTCCGTCAAGACGTCCCCCGTTTGGGCGAGCTTGGCGGGTTCAAGGAATATATTCCAGGGCGAACCCCAATTCCGCCTATCGCCGGTTAACTGGCGGTAACCAAAGTGCGGGGTCTTCTGCTTATCCTCACGCGATTCGGATTCGCTCACCACCGGGAAAGGCGGGCCTGCGGCTCCAAAAAACGCTTTGACGTCGGTGCGTGACGCATATTCGCTCACTCCGATTACTTCAAACCCCTGCGCTTTGTACTTTTCATAAAGCTTCGTCGCAATCGGCGCCTCAAAACGCCAGTTGCCGCACCAGGGCGCAAAGTAGACCACCATCACGAGTTTTTTGCCGGCCACAAGCGAACGAAGATCCACAGGTTTGTCGTCTTTGATACTGACCAGATTCCAGTTCTTGTAGTTGACAGTCTTTTCTTCGAGTGGCGAATACTCGTGTTGCGCCTGTGCCGCAATGGGCAGAAGGGTAATCACGCAGAAAGCAAAAGTTAATATCTTAATCATTAGTTCCCTACCTTCGCCGTCGCTGTTTCTTCCAACAAAGGCTTAACGGCTGCCTCAAACGTGTCGCGCCTGCGTTCACCAACAATCTTCGCTCGAATACGACCCTCGCGATCAAGAATGAAAGTGGTCGGCAGGCCGCTCACCGCAAAAGTCGATTCCACGCTCTGGTCGCCCAGTAACACGGTGTAGTCCTGTTTGATGTCTTTCCAGAAATCTCTGACACCTTCCGCCTGGTCATAGGTGGAAACGCCAACCACCGATAGTCCACGCGACTCCAGATCGCGATGCATGTTGTTGAGCTCAGGAATCTCCGAGCGACAAGGAATGCACCAGGTAGCCCAGAAGTTCAGCAACACAACGCGGCCGCGCAACGTGGCAAGTTGAAAGCCCTGGCCGTCGAGTGTCTTCAGTTCAACCTCGGGAGCGTTGGGAAAAGCCCCTCTGTTTTCCGGCGCCACTGCGGTCGAGGGCGCGCCCGGGTTCACCTTCAACCAGCTCTCGGCATTCGGCAGGATGCTCGCAAGTGTGGAGCTGGCAAGTAACGTAGAGAAACCAGTCGCCACAAGCAATCCGACCACAATCAAAATCACGCCGGAAACAACTTCGACTTTATGAAGGTGTTGCCGAAACTTACCGTAGAAACCCAGAAACTGATTAATGCCCAAACCGGTCAACAAAAAGGGAATCGAAAGGCCAGCCGAGTAAAAAGCCGACAGCAACAAGCCGCTGCGCCAACCACCGCTTGTCGCGGCCAAACCGATGATGCCTCCGAGTATGGGGCCAATGCAGGGCGTCCAGCCGGCAGCGAAGGCAATGCCGAGAGTGAACGAGCCGGCCATGCCGCGTGGCTTATCGTCCGAAAAGAAGCGCGTGTCTTTGTAGAGCGCGGAAATCTTTAACAAGCCGATCAGCTGCAATCCAAACGCGATGATGATTAGGCCGCCAATGATCCTTACCCAAACGTTGTTCAGAACCGTCGCCCCGACCAGTCCGGCGGTTGCGCCCAAAGCCAGGAAAATCACAGAAAGCCCCGCGTTAAATGCGAGTGAATTAAGAACCACGGCACTACGCGCGCGCGAGGCTGAACCGCCTTCCTTAAGACGGTCAATGCTAACCCCGGACATCAGGGAGACGTAGCCAGGCACCAGCGGCAAGACGCAAGGCGAAAGAAACGAAAGAATGCCCGCTACGAAAGCAATCCCGATGGTGATGTTTGAACCTTCCATTAATTAACCTAACAACCCTTCCATCTTTAAACGTCTGAGAAGACCACCGACTTATTATACGAGCAACACCCGCTTGATCGTGATCCGCGAACAGCCTACTGCGTGTTTGCCGTGGAATCTTTGCCCGTGGAGCCCTCAGCAGACTTAGGACCCGGTTCATTGAGCAGTTGTTTGATCATCTTTCCCAGTGCTGTGATCTCCTGTTCGTTAGCTCCGACGGCAATGAACCGAACATTCCCGCTGCGATCGATTAGAAACGACGTAGGGATCGAAGAAACTGAGTAGTTGAAATCGTTCGCAGAGGATTCGTCAATAACGATGCCATACGGCAACCGATTTCGTTTCTTGAAATCCCGGAGGTAGGCCAATTCCTCTGCAGGAGTCGCTCTGCGTCTGTTCGCGTGGCCGAAGTAGGTTGTCAACCCGAGGATCACCAGGCCCTGATCCTTAAAGCTTTCATGCCATGTCTGCAATTTGGGGAAGACGTAATGACACGGACCACACCAGTGCGCCCAAAAATCTAGTAACACAACCTTTCCGCGAAGTTCCGAGAGCTTCGTTGGTTTCTGATCGATCCACTGGGACGCAACAATTTCCGGGGGAACCGCAGTTTGCATACCTGCCGATTCTTTCCAAAACCGGAGCGGGTCCGCCATGGGATTCAAAGCGGCCAGGCGGAGGCGGGCCAACCTGTACAGATTGCCGGACGGCAAGGCAATTGAGAGTTTCATTAAATCTTCAAGGGTGGCAACCGCGGCTTCACGCTGGTCAAGCTTAACAAGAGCATCGGCAAGCGTAGACGCCGCTTTGAATAATCTCTCATCGCGTTTGAAGCTTGTTATCTTTTTAGCTTTAGTCTCTTGCCGGGCAACTTCCAGCATACTCCTCGCGTGTGTAGCCACGCGCTCGTAATCCTTTGCTTTATTAAACGCGTCGCTAAGCAGAGCTTCCATCCCGTATAACTCGTTGCCATCTAACGGGGTGGCTTTTCGATACGCAGCTAACACAGCTTGCGCTTCGGCAAGGAGATTCTTCCTGGTGGCATGTAACACCAGAACCGCACGAGCGATCTGGGTTTTCTCTCCACTACGGTTGTGGGCAAGAAAACGTCGCATCACTTCGAGCGTGGCGTCGGCTTCGCCGCCCAAATGCCGAAGCATTCCCAGGTAGTAAAGATCGTCGTCAATCAAACCCTTGCGCCCTGCCAATATCCCCGCGTTGTGCAAGGCCAGGGTTTTCTGTTCTTGTTTAGTTTTGGCTTCAAGCTGGGAATCGTACCCAAGGTTCTTCTTGTTAAACTCCACGTACTTCATTCCCAGATAACCATTTGCTTCTTCGTACAACGCCTGAGCCGTTCGCTCATCAACCGTTTTCGGCGAGTCGCTTACCGGCGCTAATGTTCGACTGGACTTCTCGTCAGACTGACTCACGACTGGCACCGCGGTGGCGATCAGGCATCCGATTACCAGGGCCACAAATTTTGAGTAGTTAGTCATCATTTAAACGAACGTCTTAGTTGACGCCTACCGGCGCGAAACGATCCGGAGCAAAAGCACCAAGTTCCGGCGAAACGACATTATCCGCTATCAGCCCGGCAATCAACTTGCCAGTCAGCGGCGCAAGCAGGATCCCATTACGATAGTGGCCGGTGGCATAGAAAAGCCCTTTAGTTTCGGAGACCGCTCCTAAAACCGGCAAACTGTCCGACGCGCGGGGGCGAAACCCGGACCAGGAATCGATGAGTGGCAGTGCAGATACTTGCGATGAAATCTCGAGCGCGTGCAGTCGTATAGACTGGATGCCGGCATCAGTTACACCTCCAGCGAAACCCACTTCCTCTGTCGTCGATCCGGCAAGCAGCCGCCCATCACGCCGAGGCACGATGTAACCGCGTGGACTGTAAATCACATGGCGGGCAATCGTGGGTTTGGACTCAAAACAAAGCATCTGCCCGCGCACCGGTTCGATGCGAATTTGCGGTCCGCCACCCGTTCCGATCATAGATGTCCAGGCGCCTCCGGCGACGACGACTTTGCGCGAACTTATAAACCCCGCTGACGTATCGACGCCGGCGACCTGGCCTCGTTCGACTCGCAGCGATTCGACCGTCATCCTGGTCAACAACTTCACCCTTAGGTTTTCGTTTGCGGTGACAAGTGCGTTTAGTAAGCGGCGATTCTCGACCTGGATGTCGAGGGGAAACTTTAAAGCTTCTCGAAGATCCGCCGCTACGCATGGTTCAAGTTCGCGCGTCTCGCGTGCGCTGAGTTTCTCTACCGGCAAGGCGGCCCGCGTCTGCCAGCTGTGACGCTCCTCCAACTCTTCCTGATCTTCGGCGGTAAAAGCACAGTAGAGCGTGCCCGTCCGATCGAGTTCGATGTCTATTCCGGTTTCTTCGCGCAGACTCTCAGCGAAGCCAGAGTACAGATCCCGACTGCGGCAACAGAGTCGGAAAAAGTCGTCCGCGACATCGGCTTCCGCCTGCGGCGCCAGCATTCCCGCCGCAGCGAAAGATGCTTGTCTGCCAAACTCCGAGCGCTCAATTATCATCACGCTGCCAACTCGCCTCCGAGCAAGCTCGCGCGCAATCGCGAGGCCGATGACCCCACCGCCGACAACCACGACATCAGCGGTCTCATATGATTGAAATTTTTCCACAGCAGTTCTGTATTGGTCTTTGGTCCTGGGCCTTTGGCCTTTGTTTTTGAGTTCAATGAATATCGCGAGGTTGTCAGTTCCTTCGCGTGCGCTTATTCTTTTCGTAATTGGGAGACGATCGCGTGGGGAGATCTTAAAAAAGACTAAAGATCAAAGACCAAACTGATTATGAAACATACTATCACACTGATTCCGGGCGATGGCATCGGCCCCGAAGTGGCTTCCAGCGTAGTGAGGATCATCGAAGCTTCAGGTGTCGATGTCGCATGGGAAACGCATTACGCCGGCGCGCAGGCACTCGAGAAATTCGGCGAGACCCTACCCAAGGAACTACTCGATTCGATCACGCGCAATAAGGTCGCGCTCAAGGGTCCCGTCACCACGCCAATCGGAAAAGGCTTTACATCCGTCAACGTCGGTTTGCGCAAAGCGCTCGACTTGTACGCGAACCTGCGGCCCATTCGCGCGCTGCCAAATGTCCCCTGCCGCTATCCCGAACTAAACCTGGTTATCGTGCGTGAGAATACGGAAAGCCTTTACGCTGGACTGGAGCATGTCGTTGTTCCGGGAGTTGTCGAGAGCCTTAAGATCATTACAGAAAAGGCGTCGACCCGTATTGCGCGTTTTGCTTTCGATTATTCGCGGCGGGAAGGACGAAAGAGAATAACCTGCGGGCACAAGGCCAATATCATGAAATTGTCTGACGGGCTGTTTCTGGATTGTTTCCGCA
>Ga0136614_10002949_pt1 | contig 10738 bp, 9 predicted proteins | sample AntDrymUQ2792106_2_FD_106643 | JGI IMG/M metagenome (GOLD analysis project Ga0136614, IMG submission 106643) | Polar desert sand microbial communities from Dry Valleys, Antarctica - metaG UQ279 (21.06) | ecosystem: Environmental > Terrestrial > Soil > Desert | place: Antarctica: Dry Valley... | reverse complement strand
TTTGTGCGCAGCACCGAGCGCGCCAAGGACCTGCTCGAAGATCACCAGGGCGTCGGCCGGCGCCAACCGGCCGCGCATGCGCATCAGGTCACGCAGCGTCGCACCGTCGACGTACTCCATGGCGAGGTACACGGCGTCGCCTTCGGAGCCCTGGTCGTACACGGCCACGACGTTGGGGTGCGACAGCCTCGCCGCCGAGCGCGCCTCGCGGATGAAGCGCGCGACGAACTCGGCATCTGCGGCCAGGTCCGGGTGCATCACCTTGACTGCCACCGTGCGCTCGAGCCGGATGTCCACGGCCTCGTAGACCGTCGCCATGCCGCCGCGCGCGACGAGCCGGCCGACCTCGTACCGGCCGTCGAGGAGACGGCCCGTTAACGGGTCCGACAGCGTTGTCGCCACGCCGCGATTGTACGTGGAGTTGCCAGTGGGGCATTTGAGCACGCGCCAGGAGTCAGCCAGAGATGCGGTGGCCCCATCTGGACATCAGCGGTGGCTGAGCGAGACTGACGGAAGCGCACGGCCGGCCTGGTCGCACGACCGTCCGCTGCAGCCGGCGTACCGATGCACGGCTCGGTCGAGGGCCCGCAGGTCGGACCTCGACAGGTCCAGGAACCGGTTGACGACCTGACCCGGGTCGGCCACCAGGTCGTAGAACTCACCCTCACCGCGGGTCGGCGTCCCGCGGTTGGCGCTGTAGTCCACGTACAGGTAGTCCGCGGTACGGATCGCGCGGTACGACGGCGGGACCCGCGACGCCTTCTCCTCCTTGTGGATCACCTTGCCGGTGACTCGACGAACGCGCCCTGCCGCCACGCGCCGATGTCGTCGCCACGAATCAGCGGAGCCACACTCCGACCGTCGACCGTCCGGGGAATCTCGCGCGTGCCGGCCAGATCGAGGAGCGTCGGCAACAGGTCGGTGTTCTGGGTGAGCTCGGAGACGGTTCGAGGCGCTCCACCACCGGGCGGCACGACGATGAGCGGCACCCGGATGTCGTGGTCGTAGGCCGTGAGCTTGCCTGCACGCAGCCCGTGCTCGCCGAGATGGAACCCGTTGTCCGAGCTGAACACGAGGTAGGTGTCGTCGGCAACGCCGGCTGTTTCGAGCTCGGCCCGGACCCGTCGGATGAGGTCGTCGACGGACTGGACCATCTGGATGCGCTCGACCTGCCGATCGCGCATCTTCGCTGCCGTCGCGTCGCCGAGCGGCCGGTTCGGCATCCAGGCCGGGGCTCGCTCCGGGACCCGGTTGAACGCGGCCGACCCGGCCTCGTCATCCGGGCGCGGGAAATCGACGTCGGTGCAACCGCCGTCACCCGATGCTCCGCAGTCACCGCCGGGCAGCTCTGGGATCGCCCAGCGATGCGGCCAGCTCGATCGTTCCTCCGGTCCGAGTGGTCGGTCCCGTGGAGCTGCGGAGAACGAGAGGTTGCCCGGACCCGGGATCTGCTTGCCACCCGAGTGCGGGGCGAAGGTCGACAGGAGCAGGAAGAACGGCTGCGCTGAGGGGGTGTCGGAGTCCACGGCCCGCTCGATGAACGACTCCGCGCGGTCAGCCATGACGTCGGTGAAGTAGTCCTCCTCCCGGTACCCGAATTGCTCGATCTCGGCGACCGGGTCGTCCACTGCCGTCGCCATCGAATACCCGAAGTGCTGGTAGCCCGACCGGCCCGGCACGTGCCACTCGTCCCACCCCGGCGGCACGAATCCCGCGTCGTACTCGGGCGGTCGTCCCCGGTCGCGAACGCCGTCCTCGCCGCCGCTGCCGCCACCGACGCCCTTGGGGTCGTACCCGTTCAGGAACTTCCCGATGACCCCGGTGCGGTAGCCGGCCGACTGGAGGTACGGACCGAGGGATTCCTCGAGGTTGTGCTCGGCGAAGGCGCCGAAACCGCCCTGCGGCCAGGTATTGGTCCGGACGTGTGAGTTGGGGGGTATTTGCCGGTCAGGAGCGTCGCCCGGGACGGACAGCACTGCGGGTCCGAGACCACGAAGTTCTCGAACGTGACCCCTTCGGCCGACATCGCCTTGACCTCGGCCATGTAGGGCACCAGGTTGGTGGTGAGGTCGTCGGTGAGGACGAACACGATGTTCGGTGGGCCGGGCTCCGGGGCCACTGGCGGATCGGCCGGGGTCGCCTGGTCGGACGCCTGGGCGATCGTGCACCGGCAAGCAGGCCGAGGGCCGCCGCTACCGACGCGAGGCGCAACGGCCGGTTGGCCCGCTTGATCATTGCCACGACCCTACCAACGGCCGGACCGCCACGATGGTCCCCAGCAGCTGGCCCCGGTGGCACGCCAGTGCGGTCAGGCCGCCCGGTCGGTGCTCGCCACCGCGAGCGCGGCGAGGGCGTGGCGGGTCTCGCCGTCGAGGCCGGACGCGTGGTCGAGCGTCTCGAGCGAAGTCTCCACGCGATCGACGATGAGCTGCTCGACCTTGGCGAGGGCGCCGCTCTCGACCAGGACGGTGCGGACCAGGTCGACGCCATCCGGGCTGAGCTCCGGGTCGCCGACGAGGCGCTCGAGCGCCGCCACCTGGTCCGCGGTGCTCCGCTCGTACGCGTACGCGAGGAGCACCGTCCGCTTGCCCTCGCGGATGTCGTCGCCGGCGGGCTTCCCGGTCCTCTCCGGGTGGCCAAACACGCCGAGCACGTCGTCGCGCAGCTGGAACGCCTCACCGACCGGCACGCCGTAGGCCGAGTAGGTCGCCCACAGCTGCGCATCGCCGCCGCCGAGCGCCGCGCCGAGCTGGAGCGGCCGCTCGACCGTGTAGCTCGCGCTCTTGGTGCGGACGACCTGCATCGCCGCCTCGACGGAGCGAGATCCGGTGGCCTGGATCGACAGGTCGAGGTACTGCCCGGCGATCACCTCGGTCCGCATGAGGTCATAAGGCTCGAGCGCGCCGTCGACCAGGTCGGCGGGGAGACCGGTCGTGCGAACCATCTCGTCGGACCAGGCAAGGCACAAGTCGCCGAGCAGGATCGCCGCGCTCGCCCCGAATCGCTCGTCCGACCCGCGCCAGCCATGGGCGCGGTGGACGTCGGCGAAGCTGCGATGGGCAGTCGGAGCGCCCCGCCGGCGATCGCTCGCGTCCATCACGTCGTCATGGACGAGCGCGCTGGCGTGCAGCAGCTCGAGGGAGCCGGCGGCTCGAAGGATCGCCCGGGAGTCGGCGGCACCGCCGGCCCCCCGCCATCCCCAGTAGCAGAACGTCGGACGAAGCAGCTTGCCGCCGTGGGTGTAGCGCTCGAGGACCTCGAGCATGACCTCGAGCTCGGATCCGAACCGGGTGAGCCGCTGGCGCCGCTTCCCGAGGAACGTGTCGATCTCGGCGATGATGCACTTGCGCAACCGGGTCGGCCCCAGCTCGACCGTCACCCTGGTTCCGGCCGACCCGGAGCCGCGGTGAGGCTCACCCCGCGGGTCGCCACGTCGGCACGGCGTCGAGCCCGTCGCTCCGACCGGGTCTCGGCCGTCTGGTCGGTGAGGCCATCGCCGGCGCCGCCCGGCGATCGCGCGCGTTTGCGGGCCGCCCGCAACCGGCCAGCGAGCTCGAGCAGCTCCAGCGACAGCGGGCTCTGCGGCGGCGGCTCGGCCGGGCCGGGCAGGGCGGCATGGCTGCCCTCGAGTGTGCGGAGGCGTTCGAACAGCTCGACCTGCGAGGGCGTCGCGATGTCATCGACGGCGTCGGCCGTCGCCGCGGTGTGGTGGCGCTCCTGCGCGACGAGGCCGTGATCGGTTGACGCCGGGTCGTTCGGGAGCTCGAGTCCGAGCGCGGCGAAGGAGGACCGCACCTGACCGAGGGCCTCGACCGGCGCGGTCACGACCTTGCCGTAGTCGAGCACGACCGCCGGCCGTCCGGCGACCGCGGCCAGCGCGTCTGCGTTGTACCGCTCCCACAACGCGTAGCCCTGGCCCTGGCCGAACGAGTTCCGGGTCGTGAGCGAGGCCGACACCTCGGTCGGGTGTCGGTGGACGACGAGGAAGTAGATCTCGCCCGCGATGAGGTCGAGCCAGAAGGGGAGCGTGAGACAGGTTCGCGGGTCCTTCCAGATCGCGACGTCGGTCTCGGGGTACTCCCGTTCGAGCACCTCCTTGGAGCGCGCCTTCAGCGCCTGCACCCGGTCGCTGGTGAGCCAGTCACGGGGCGGGGGCGAGTCCCAGGCACCACGGCCGGCGCCGAGCAGCTGCTCGTTCTGGTGCCGGAGCGGGATGTTCTCCCAGTGCTTGCGCAGCCGGTCCTCGTCACCCATCGCGGCCCCGAGGAGGCCCACCGCACGTGTGATCGCCGAGGTGCCGCTCCGGTGCATGCCGAGGACGATGATCCACTTCACGACGCCGAGGGTATCCGGTGGTTGCCGATCAGGGCCAACGTCGTCGGGCGTACATCGGCGCGCCACGTGGAGATCGGTCCGTAGACGGTCCAGAGTCGGTCCGGTGTCGGTAGATAATCCTGACGTCCTGACCAGCGGTCCGTAGTCACATCCATGCGAGCGGCGAGGTAGCAGATGGTCCGAGGCGAGCACGTGACTGGTGTGCACTTCCTGCACATCGGCAAGACCGGCGGTACGTCGCTGAAGAAGTTCGTGAAGCAGAACGACGTCAATCGGACTGGCGACGGCCGCCGGATCGTGCTGCACTCCCACTCGACGAAGCTGCACGACGTCCTCGGCTTCCACCGGCACAACGTGGCCGCATTCTTCCTCCGCGACCCGCTCGCGCGCTACGTGTCCGGCTTCAACAGCCGGCTGCGGGAAGGCGCGCCGATCGCCCACATCCCCTGGAAACCGGGCGAGCGACTTGCCTTCGAGCGCTTCCCGACCGCGAACGATCTCGCCGAGGCGCTCTCGTCCCGGAACCAGGTCCAGCAGGACCGTGCGTTCTCCGCGATCGAGGCGATGATCCACACCCGGATGCGGTTCTCGGACTGGCTGCGCGACCCGGAGTACCTCGAGAGCCGGCTCGACCGGATCCTGTTCATCGGGTTCCAGGAGACGCACAACGAGGACCTCGCCCGGTTCTTCGAGATCCTCGGTCTGGAGAGCGACGTCCAGCCGGAGCGCTTCCACGAGGCCCCAGTGACCTCCGAGCGCATGCTGTCGGAGCGGGCCCAGCAGAATCTCAAGAATTGGTACGCCGATGACATCGTGATCCACGAGTGGGCGCTCGCCCATCGCGAACGATGGTCACCCGGGTGAGCTGATCAGGCCAGCGCAGCCGCGGCAAGCCCTTGGCGTACGAGATCGAGGTCGGCCACCCATCGACCGGTCCGGTCGGTGCGCTGCGCCGCAGCGAGGACGTGGACCGCGTCGACGCCCCGGACACCGTCGATCATGAACTGGTTGAGCACCGGCCGCGAGTCGATGGCCAGCAGCACCGTGCCGGGCCGGGCAAAGGCGGCGAGATGCAGCGCTGAACCATCGCACCCGGCGAGTGCGTCGGCACCATCCACCACCGCCACCTGATCCCGGACCGGCATCTCCTGCGGGTGGATCACGTCGAACCCGGCGCCGACCAAAATCGCCTCGAGCTCGGCCTCGTTCGCGGCCCGGCGACGGGAGGCCGGCAACCGGCCCCGGCTGAAGTAGAGCCGCCGACCCGTCATCGAGCTCGCGGTCCCTGTTCCTTCCCCGACCAGGGAGCCGCATGCGCGCTCGAACGGCTGCAGGAACGCGGGGTGCACCGCGTGCTTGAGCACGAACGGCGCCGTCGCGACAGTGAGCTCCTCGCACACGAGCGGCCGGTCGGCCAACCGGACGCACGACGCCGGGTCGACACCGAGCCCGGCCAGCAGATCCGCCGCGTACGGCTGGATCGGGCCCGACGCGCGGCCAACCACGGTCGAGCAGAGCAGCACGTGGTCGAACTCCTGGTACGCGAGATCGGGCCAGAACCGCGGCATCACCTCGAGCAGCAGGTGTCCGAACGCATCACGCAGGTGGCCGCCGAAGAACGTGCGGCCCGGGAGCCGGTCGGCGTCCTCGCCGAGCCCCTCCGGGAGCCGGCTGGGATTGCCCGACCAGGCCCGGTTCGACTTGGCCCGCTCGCTGTCGCCGAGGAGCCGACCTCTGCGGTCGTAGACGGCACCGAGCATGCGACTGGGTGCGTGCGGTGGTGACCGGAGCGGTAGGGCGAGCGCATCCCGGTGTGTCTTGACCTCGAGCTCCAGGTCGGTCGACCAGGACGGTACCTCCGCGTCGTACCCGATGAGCTGGAGCCGGCCGCCGGTCCTTCCCACTTCAGCCGGCACAGGATCAGTCTTCGGCAAGCAAGAGATCGAGTCCGGCCATCACCCGGTCAGGGTCGATCGTCCACGTCGCCATCCGGTTCGCGACCTCTTCCGTGGCGGCCCACACGTGCACAGCGTCGATGCCTCTGGCTCGGTTGATCAGAAACTGGTTGGGCACGCGGCGGGTGTCCAGCGCGAGCATCCGGGTCCCCGGCCGGGCGAAGATGGCGAGATGGAGCGCGGACCCGTCACATCCGGCAATCACCTCGGCGCGTCGGGCCATCCCGATCTGCTGATGGAGCGGCAGGTCCTGCGGGTGCACGGTCTGGAATCCCTCGCGGGCCAGCATGTCCTCGATGTCGGTCTCGTTGCTAGCGCTCCGCTTGTCCGCCGAACGCGGCTTTGCCTTGAGCCGCGAACGGCTGAGATAGATGCGCTCGGGAAACTCGGACAGGGTGCCTTGATAGCGACCTCGCTCGACGCGCGCGCCCACCCGCTCGAAGACGTCGAGAAACCGGGGGTCGGCGACGGCGGCCACGTGGAAGGGCGCGGACGGGACGTCGAGCGACTCGCACTCCAGCGGCTGGTCGCCCACCACGACGAACTTGTCGAAGGGGAGGTTCGCGGTGCGCACCAGCTTGCCGAACAGGGAGTTGCCACCGCTGTCGCTGGAGTCGCCGTGGTTGGGGATCGCCAGGAAGTGGTCGTACGAGCTGTAGTCGACATCTGGCCAGAACCGGGTCAGGGTCTCGAGCAGGATGTGCCCGAAGTGCGACGCGCTCCGACCAGCGTAGAACGTCCGGCCCTCGAGCCGCAGCGGGTCGCGGTCGCTCGTCGGGATCCCGAGCGGGCTCGGGCTCCAACCCTTTCCCGGCTTCGCGCGCTGTGTCTCGGTGATCAGCCTGCCCGCGCGGTGGTACGCCGCGCCGACGTTGTGGTTGCCCTTTCCGACGCCGGGCAGCGAGAGAGCAGTCGCGTGCTCGAAGGTCTGGACCTCGAGTGGCAGAGTCGCCACCAGCAGGTTGAACCGCTTCTCCGGGAAGCCCACGAGCCGGAGCCGCCCCGTGTCGACGATCTCGGGACGTTTGATCTCCACGATCTCGGCCGTCCCAGTCGGGTCCAAGCCTGACGGGCGTCCGGTGGACGTCTGCAAAGAACTCTCCAGCCAGCGCGAGTGTGAAGTATGGGTCGTGTGGTCGGCCCCCACATCGCGTCGGCCGACGATGCAGGCTACCGGTCGGGGTGAGCGGCGAGCTGCTCAGAACCCCCGGTCTGCCCGCTCGTCGCCGTCGCCCGGCTCGTCGTCGCTTGGCTCGGCCTCGCCTGGGTCGGGCGGGGGACGCGCCGATCGACGCTCGTCCCGCTGCCGCGTTCGACGAATCTTCCGGAGCCGACGACGACGCTCGAGCGGTCCCTCGTCGCCCTCGACCGGTGCGGTCCCGTGTCCCTCGAGCTCGGCGATGCGAATGACCAGTGCGCTGACGGCCCGCGCGATCTCGTCGGGGACTGTGGGTCGGTGCTCGGAGGCATACGCTGCCGCGGCGCGCTCCTCCTCAGACAACGGCGGAGGAATCAGATCATCGAGGTCCCCGACCACCCGCACGCCGAGTGCGCGGATGGCGAAGACCATCCGCTCGCTCCGCTCGACCGCCCAGTCGTAGGACTCCGGGTCGAGGACCGTCCGGACTCGTGGCTCGTCGCCGGGGTGCGGTCGCAAGATCTCGTTCGCCACGTACTGCAGCACGAATGCGCGCTGCTCCTCCCGGTCGAGGGTCTCTCGTACCTCCCGGTTGACCTTGCGGATGAGCTCGGTCTCCAGGTAGCCGAGGGAGAAGTTGCTGCCCTGGTCCTGCGTCGTGTCGAAGTCTTCGGCCGGAACATCGAGCACCTCGGCGAAGTGACGCCAGAGCAAGTCCGGCGGTGCACCGCTCGGCGGCACCGGAATGAGGACGACATTGGACGCGCCAGCGGCGTCGGCCCAACGGGCGGTGATCGTAGCGAGGTCATGGTGGTGCCAGAAGCTGCGGCCAGGGGTGTTCGGCGCCGGAGGCTCGTCCCGAGCGGACGCGACGTATGACGAGAACAGCCACCCGCGACCGTGTTTGATCTTGTTCTGCCACGCCGACGGCAGCTGCCGCGCGAGATCGCGGGCGGTGATGATGATCACGACACGAGCCGGCCGGAGCGACTCCACCACGCTCTGCGCTGCCGATGACGAGGCGAAGCTCAAGATCTCACCGGAGAGCACCGCAGCCCGCCCCGGCCAGCTCGACATCTCGCTGGCCACCGCATGCCAAGCGCCGGCGAACTCGTCGTGATCCTGCTCGCGGTCCAGGGCGTCCATCGTGGCTTTGACGACTGGTTGCGTGGAGTTCACCGCGAGCACGCCGCGCTTCTCGAGCAGTCGACCGTTTCGCGACAGGATCTGCTGGAGGTAGGAGGTGCCGCTCTTCATCGTCCCGATGTGGAGGAACACCGTTGGCGCGCTCGCGGGCGTCTCGGCGCCCGCCACGCCGGCACGTGTGTCGCTGGGTCCGGCGACATCGTCGCTCACTCGTACATGACCTCGTCCGCCCAGTCGAGGCCTCCCTCGACCGGCTCGTCCTGAGGCTCGGCTCGGCGCCTCGCCCGCCGGGCACGACCGGCGGCGTCACTGTCTCCTCCCGCACCGGCGCGGCGCCGACCGGCTCGTCGCTGCCCGCCTCGTTCCTCCGCCCCGTCACCTCCGCCGCGACGGCTGGGACTGCTCCCGGCCTCCGGGTCGAGCTGAGCGAGGCGCTTGACCAGCTCGACGATCATGCGGACTGCGCCGTCGGGGTAGACGACCTTCGGCTCGTTCGACCGTTCCTCATCGGGGTCGTCGAGTGGTCGTGGCACGAGCTCGGCCAGGTCGCCGACGACCTGGACGCGTCGCTGGCGGATCTGCTCGACGATCTCGGCGCTGCGGGCGACGGCCCAGTCGTGGGTCTGCGCCGAGAGCGTTGCTCGGTCGTCGTCGGCCTGGTCGGGCTGGCTGGCGCGCATGACGTGGTTGGCCAGGAATCGCGTAGCCCATCGCTTGAAGGCCGTGCGGTCGAGCTCGGGTCGCAGCTCCACGTTGATCCGGCGCATGAGCTCGGTATCGCTGAAGCTCAGGGAGAAGTTGCTGCCCTTTCCCTGCGAGGCGTCGTAGCGATCCGGACTGATCTCGAGAATCGAGCAGAACCGCTCCCAGAGCAGAGTCGGCGGAGCACCGGACGGCGGAACCGTCAGCAAGTGGATCCGTTCTTCGCCCACGCCCGCGCCCCAGACTTCCACGATCTTGTCCAGGTCGTGGTGGTGCCAGAACCGACGGTGCGCGTCCTGGTCGCGCACGTCGTCGTCGGCCGGAAGCTCGGCTGGGCTCTCAGGAGGGTTCGTCGTGACCGAGGCGACGAACTCGTCGATCGACCAGGCATGGCCCTGCTTCACCATGGACTGCCACGCCGACGGCATGACCCGGACGAGGTCACGAGCGCCGAGGATCACCTGGACCTGGCACGGACGCAGGTCGTCCACGATCTTGCGAACCGTGGCCGGCTTGGCGAGGCTGAGGAACTCCATGGAGATCACCGCGACCCGCGCGGGGGAGTCATGGATGCTCGCCACCAGCTCGTCCCATGCGCCCTGGGTCGGTGTCGGACCTTTCATCCCGAGGACGTCGCGTACGGCACGGACCTGGGCCCCCCACTTCCGGTCACCGGTGGGAAACAGGACGCCGTCCTCCGCCAGCCGGTCGCGGTTTCGGACGAGCACGCTCTGCAGGTACGACGTGCCCGACTTGAAGGTTCCGACGTGCAGGAACACGGTCGGCGGGTTGCCGCTGGGGCGCTCGTCGGCGTCCGACCAAGATGCATTGCTCACGTGGAAGAGATCCTCTCTGGAACAGGTGGACCCGACCAGACGCTACCGGGCCCGACTCGGCGGAGCTGGCTGACCAGCTCAGGCCGGGGGGAGGTCGACCGCCCGAGCAGCGCGCCGCACGGCCTGCCGCTCGGCGCGTACCTCCGGTTGGTCACGCCGTTCTGGCCGGCCGCGGCCGCCTCGGCGCTCGCCGACCTCCCCAGCGTTGGCATGCCCGCCGCCGCGCGCCTCGGCGTCGCCGAGCTCGGCCAGCCGGGTGACGAGCGCGGCCACGGCGCGCACGGCCACGGTGGCGACGTCGGACTCGGCGACCGTGCTCGCAACCGGCGCCGCCGAGTCGTCGAAGGCCCGTTGGTCATCCCCGACCGGCGGTGGGACGAGCTCGGTGAGATCGCCGACCACCCTGACACCGAGCGCGCGGAGATCGGAGACCGCCTCGTTGCTGCGCTGGACCGCCCACTCATGGACGTGGACGGGAAGTACCGCAGCCGGGGTAGGTTCCACGCCGCGGCGAAGCAGCCGCCGGGAGATCAGTCCGGTGACGAGCCGCCGGTACGACGCCTGGTCGACGTCACGGCCGAGCTCGAGGTTGAGCCGGCGCATCATCTCCGCCTCGGCGAAGCCCA
>Ga0136614_10002948_pt1 | contig 10739 bp, 8 predicted proteins | sample AntDrymUQ2792106_2_FD_106643 | JGI IMG/M metagenome (GOLD analysis project Ga0136614, IMG submission 106643) | Polar desert sand microbial communities from Dry Valleys, Antarctica - metaG UQ279 (21.06) | ecosystem: Environmental > Terrestrial > Soil > Desert | place: Antarctica: Dry Valley... | reverse complement strand
CTCCTAGTACACGCGTCCACAAGTTCTGTGCGTTTTCCGGGCGCCCGATCCGTGCCTGACGGCCGCCGGCGCCCGCCCTCGTGCCACCAGCACGAAGGCGGGCACCATCGACCGTCAGATCACGGCCGGGCATCCCGGAAATCCACGCAGAACTTCCGGCCACGTGCACTAGCTGGGTGCAATTTCCGTTGCATTGAGCAGGGCTCACGAGCTCGGCCGCGAGGGTTGCTAGCGTCGCGGCGGCCGCCCATGTCCCTTCGCCGCCTCGCCCTCATCTGCGTCCTTGCCGCGTTCGCCGCGGCGGGCGCCGTCGTGCTCGCCACGGCCGTCCCGGCGGGCGCCGACCTTAACAGCAAGATCAACGCCAACGCCAACCGCGCCGAGCAGCTGCGCGCCGCGGTGGCCGCCGAGTCTGCCCGCATCCGCCAGTCGACGCGGGGCCTCGCGCGCGCCCAGCGGCGGCTGCGCGAGCTGCAGGCGCAGTCCGCCGCGCAACGCGCCGACCTCATGCGCGTGAAGACCGACTTCGTCCGCGCGCGCGACCGGCTCACGCGGCTCGTCAACCTGCAACGCGGGGCCACCGAGGCGCTGCGCGCCAACCTGCAGGCCGCCTACCGCAACGGCAAGCCGGACATCGTCTCCGTCGTCGTCAACGCGCGCGGCTTCACCGACCTGCTCGAGAAGACCGAGTTCCTCAAGCGCATCGCGGAGCGCAACGCGCGGATCATGGACGTCGCGCGCACCTCTCGCGTCGAGGTGACCAAGCAGACCAAGCGCCTCGCGGCGATGCAGGCCCGCGAGCAGGCGCTCGCCGACAAGCTCGCGCGCAAGCGCGCCGCCGCCCATGCGGTCGAGACGGCGCTGCTGCGCGAGCGCGAGCGGCGCCTCGCGCGCTCGAACTTCAGGCGCGCCGAGCTGCGCGAGGTGCAAAGCCGGCTGGCGGACCTGCGCGAGCGCCTCGCGCGCACCGCGCGCAAGGGCATCGCGACCAACGCCGGCGGCGCCGTGCAGCCGCCGCCGGGTGCGCCGCCCGCCGTCGGGCTCGTCATGGCCGCAGGCAACGCGATCGCCGGCCTGCCCTACCTCTACGGCGGTGGTCACGGCGGGTTCAAGGACTCCGCCTACGACTGTTCGGGCTCGATCAGCTACGCGCTCGCGGCCGCCGGGCTCGTGACCTCGCCGATGGCGTCGGGGCCGTTCATGAGCTGGGGCCAGCCGGGACCCGGCAAGTGGATCACGGTCTACGCCAACGCCGGCCACGCGTTCATGGTCGTCGCCGGCTGGCGCTTCGACACGTCGGCGCTGAGCGGCGGCGGGACACGCTGGACGCGCTCGATGCGCCCCACGGGCGGGTTCGTCGCCCGCCACCCGCCGGGCCTGTAGCCACCGGCGGCGCTACGCGCTGGAGCGCACGAGCCAGCGCAGGCGCCGCGCCCGCTCGTAGGCCGCCTCGCTCGCCAGTTGCTGGATCGCCAGGGCGATCGTCGGATAGACGTGCACGACGGTGGCGAGGTCGGCCAGCCTGAGCCTGCGGTCGATCGCGAGCGCGAGCTCGCCGATGAGCTCGCCGGCGTTCGGGGCCAGCACGTGGGCGCCGACGATGCGGCCCTTCGCGGTGACGACCCGCAGCTCGCCGTCGCTGGCCGAGTCGGTGCGGGCGCGGTCGGAGTGCGCGAGGTCGTGGCGCCACACGCGCACGGCCCGATCGCCGTGCTGGGCGCGCGCGGCGGACTCCGTCAGCCCGGCGTGCGCGAGCTCGGGATCGGTGAAGGTGCACCACGGCACGAGGTAGGGCCCGCGGCTGGAGCCCGGCAGGAACATGTTGCGCACCGCGCGCGCCGCCTCGTAGCCGGCCGCGTGCGTAAAGCGCGCGCCGCCCGTCACGTCGCCCGCCGCGAAGACGGAGCGGACCGAGCTGCGCAGCGCGCCGTCGACGACCACGCCCTGCTCGCCGAGCTGCACCCCGACCTCGTCGAGGCCGAGCCCGGCGACGGTCGGCGTGCGCCCCGCCCCGACGAAGATCTCCTCGGCGCACCACGAGCGCTCACCGGCATGGACGGTCTTCGGGCACCCGCCGGTGCCGACGCTCACGCGGTCAGCCTGCACGCCCGTGACGACCTCGATGCCCTCGGCGCGCAGCCGCGCGAGCAGCCGCTCGGCCAAGACCGGCTCCTCGCGGGCGAGCACGCGCGAGCCGCGCTGGAGCACGGTCACCTCGGCCCCCAGGCGCCGCAGGCCCTGCGCGAGCTCGATCGAGACGGGCCCCGCGCCGATCATCACGATGCTGCGCGGCGCCCGGGCGAGCGCGAAGATCCGCTCGCTCGTCAGCGGTGCGGCGGCGGCCAGGCCGTCGATCGGGGGCAGCGCCGGGCGGCTGCCGGTCGCCACGAGGACGAAGCGCGTCGTGTGCTCCTGTTCACCGACGCGAACCGTGGTCGGCGACGTCAGCCGCGCGTCGCCGGGCAGCACGTCGACGCCGAGCGCGCGGAAGCGGTCGGCGTTGTCGTCGGTCCGCGCGATCTCGTCCTGGATCGCGTGGATGCGCCCCCAAACGCGCGCGGTGTCGACCTCCGGCTCGGCGGCCGTCAGCCCGTACGTGCCGGCGTCGCGCAGCGTGTGCGCAGCCTTCGCCGAGGCGAGCAGCGCCTTGGACGGGACGCAGCCCGTCCACAGGCAGTCGCCGCCGATGCGGTCGCGCTCGGCGCACGCCACCCGCACCCCGAGCGTGGACGCGAACTCGGCCGCGACCATGCCGGCCGAGCCCATCCCGACGATGATCAGGTCAAATGCCGGGCGGCGAGATCTCACGCTTGAGGATCTTGCCCGTCGGCCCCTTGGGCAGCTCGTCGACGAGCCAGATCGTGCGCGGGTACTTGTAGGCGGCGACCTGTTCCTTGACGAACGCCCGCAGCTCGTCGATCTCGACCTCGGCGCCGTCCTTCAGCGCGACGGCCGCGCCGACCTCCTCGCCCAGCTCGTCGTGCGGGACGCCGACGACCGCGGCCTCGCGCACGGCGGGGTGCTCGTAGAGCACCTCCTCGACCTCGCGCGGATAGACGTTGTAGCCACCGCGGATGATCAGCTCCTTCTTGCGATCGACGATGAAGAAGTAGCCCTCCTCGTCGACCTTGGCCATGTCGCCGGTGGCAAACCAGCCGTCCTTGATCGCCTCCGCCGTCGCCTCGGGCTGGTTGAGGTAGCCCTTCATGACGTTGTGGCCCTTGATGAGGATCTCGCCGATCTCGCCCTGCGCGACCTCGTGGCCCTCGTCGTCGACGCACTTCATCTCGACGCCCTCGATCGGCGTGCCGATCGACCCCGCCTTGCGCTCGCGGTCGGGATGGTTGAACGACGCGATCGGCGACGTCTCGCTGAGGCCGTAGCCCTCGAGCACCTTGCAGCCGAAGCACTCCTCGAAGCCGCGCAGCACCTCGACGGGCATCGACGCGCCGCCCGACGCGCAGACGCGCAGGCTCGAGACGTCGTAGCTCTTGCGGTCGGGATGGTTCAGCAGGGCTCCGTACATCGTCGGGACGCCCTCGAAGACCGTGCAGCCGTCGCGCTGGAGGATCTCAAGTGCCTTGCCGGGCTCGAAGCGCGGCAGCAGCGTAACCGTCGCGCCGCAGCGGATCGCGGCGTTCATCGTGCAGGTCTGGCCGAAGGAGTGAAACAGCGGCAGGCCGCCGAAGATCACGTCGCCGACGCCGAGATCGAACAGGTTGACCGCCACCGAGACGTTGCGGCGCAGGTTGTCGTGCGTCAGCTCGGCCCCCTTGGGCCGGCCGGTCGTGCCCGACGTGTAGAGGATCACGGCGGTGTCGTCGCCCGCGCAGTCTGCGACGTCGGGATCGGGCTCGTGGGCGAAGATCTCACCCTCGATCTCACCCGGCTTGACCGCGACGATCTCGATCCCGCCCGCCTGCTCGGCCCCGGCCTCGGCGGCCTCCATGAAGTCATGCCAGGCGAACAGCACCTTGACCTGCGGGTCAGAGAGATAGAAGCCGACCTCGCGCCCCTTGAGCAGCACGTTCATCGGTACGACGACGGCGCCGGCCCGCAGCGCGCCGTAGTACACGGCGGGGAAGTACGGGACGTTCGGGAGCATGATCCCGACGCGATCGCCGACGCCGACGCCCTTGCTCTTGAGCATCGCCGACACACGCTGGCTGGCGTTGTCGAGCAGGCCGTAGTTGAAGGCCGCGTCGTCGAGCTTGACGGCGATCTCGTCGGGATGCTCGGTAGCCGTGCGCGTGAGGTTCGAAGCGAGATTGGCAGACATAGGTGCGACTCTATTCGCACGATGCCCGACTTGTTGCCGATTACGCCCGCGCTCGCGATCCCGCTCGACGAGGTGACGGTGCGAGCCAGCCGCTCCTCGGGGCCCGGCGGTCAGCACGCCAACGTCACCGCCTCGCGGATCGAGGCCGCCTTCGACGTCGCGGCGTCCAGCACCCTCAGCGACGCGCAGAAGGCGCGGATCACCGCGCGCTGCGGGCCGGTCGTGCGCGCCGTCGCTCAGGACGCGCGCTCGCAGGCCCGCAACCGCGCGCTGGCGCTGGAGCGCCTGGCGGGGCGGATCGCGCGCGCTCGAGGTCCCGCGCGCGCGGCGGCCGACGAAGCCGACGCGGGCCTCGCGCACGCGCCGGCTGGATGCCAAGCGGCGCGCCTCGGAGCGAAAGCGCGACCGCCGCCGCCCGCCCGAGGACTGATCAGTCGCCGTAGGCGCCGGAGTTGAGGTCCGCCGCGAACGTCCTGTAGTCGTAGATCGGCAGCGCCTCGTCTTCACGCCGGGGCCCAGCTCGCGGATGATCGGCAGGCCGCCCAGCGCGCGGTCGAGGTCCTCGGCGGTCGGGGCGTCGACGACGCCGAGCACGACGCGCTGCCCGGCGACCTTCCACAGGTGCGGCACGGCGCTGGCGTCCATCGCGCCGATCGCGGCCTCCGCCTCGCGGATCCACGTCTTGATCAGATCCTTGTTGCTGACGTTCGCCGGCTGCGTCACGTCAAAGCGCACGAAGAACAGCATCTCTCTCCTCCTGATGGACCTACCGGTCAAGCCGCCGGAATCCTGTCCATCATCTCACCGGTGGGCGGCGGGACGGGCAGCGGCGGGCTGCCGGAGCGGGAGGTCGCCGCGGCGGGCTACAGGCCGGTCGGGTGAACGACGGTGTAGCCCTTGGCGGAGCGCATGTCCGACTGCCAGCGCGTGCCGTTGCGCGTGCGCCCGCTCGTGTCGAAGCGCAGCCCGGCGACGACCATGTACATGTGGCCGGCGTGGGCGTAGATCGTGATCCACTGCCCCGGACCGGGATCGCCCCAGCTCATGAACCCACCCGATGCCATCGCCGTCTCGAGCAGGCCGGCACCGTGCAGCGCGTAGGAGACCGAGCCCGAGCAGTCAAAGCCCGCGTCGTCCCACTTGCCGTGACCGCCGCCGTAGATGTACGGCTTGTGCGCGATCTGGTTGCCGGCCGCGATCACGGCCTGCACGACCGGCGGGGCGAGCGCCGGCGCGGTGGCGAAGCCGTCGTCACCGACGGTCGCGAGCATGCCCGGGCCGAGCGCCAGCGGCTTGGGCGCTGGCGGCGGCTTGGGCTTCTGGCCCTTCGGGAGGGCGCCACCCGTCAAGGCTGCTGATGCGACCGCGCCACCGTTCTGCGCGACGTCCTTGAGCACCGCCACGTCGCTGCGGGAGACGACCCCGTCGACCTTGCGGCGCTGGGCTTCCTCGAAGGCACGCACGGCGCTCTTCGTGCCGCCGCCGAAGACGCCGTCGACGTCGGTCTCGACGCCGGCGCGGTTCAGGAAGCGCTGCAGGGAACGGACGTCGCCGCCCTTGTGGCCCTGCTTCAGGGTCCGGTCGCCAAGGCTGAAGCTGCTGCGCTTCTTCGCCGTCGCAGCCTGCACGGGAACGAGCAGGACAACGGCCACGAGGCATAGCAATAGACGATACGACGACGTCACGCGGGCAAGACCCCTTCTCCTTCGGGTGCCTGCGGGGTTAGCTGACGGGCTCGCGCAGAAAGAGCTAGCGCTACGCCGTACAAGACGGCGATTCGCCCCCGGGGCGCTTGTGCACGCCCCAATGGTTCCCCCGCTCCCCGTCGATCGCTCGACGCGGATTCGGCTGGTCACTGACGGCGGGAACCTTAGCGCAGGTTTCGGACGAATGCACTACGGGGTCTTCATAACCCGCTATGTGGTCCGAATGCGCGCCTGCGCCAGCACCGCGTCGACGATCGCCAGGGCCACTTCGGCGCGCGTGCGCAGGGAGTCGGCGAGCACGTGCTCGCCGGGCGTGTGGGCTCCCCCGCCGCGCGGCCCGACCCCGTCGATCGTCGTCTCGATGACGGGGGCCATGTAGCTCGCGTCGCTCGCGCCGCCGCGCGCGACGCCGATGATCGGGCGCGCCAGCCGCATCCCAGCGGCCTCCAGCAGCGCCGCGGTGGGTCCGCTCGAGTCCATCCCCGGCCAGCGGCGCAGCAGGTTGCCCTCCAGGCGCACCCCGTCGACGGTCGCGGGGAGCCCGGCGAGGACCGGTCGAACGTGGCGAGCTCGTCGGCGCGCAGGTCGCAGAGCAGCTCGCCGGCGGCGGGGACGACGTTGAACGACACGCCTGACTGCACGACCGTCGGCACCGCCGTCAGGTGGGCCGTCCCCGCCGGGTCGTGGCAGGCCGCCACGGCCTGTGCGGCGCTGGCCAGCGCGAGCAGCGCGTTGGCGCCCGCGTCGGGGGCGGAGCCGGAGTGAGACGAGCGTCCGTGCGCGCGCACGCGCAGCGTGCCGGCCGCCTTGCGGCGCACGACGACCGCCTCGTGGCCGTCGGCGGTCAGCTCGCCGCCCTCGAAGCACAGGCAGGCGTCCCAGCCCGCGAAGCGCTGCGTGTGGACGAAGTCGCCGACGCGCCATTCCTCGTCGCAGACGAGCAGCAGCGCGACCTGCTCGAAGTCGTGCGGGCGCCGCGCGAGCTCGCGCAGGACGCCGAGCGCCAGGACGTCACCGCCCTTCATGTCGACGCTGCCCGAGCCGATGAGCAGGCCCGCGTCGCGCTCCAGCGCGCGGTGGACCTCGTGCGAGTGGACAGTGTCGACGTGGCCGAGCAGCAGCACGCGGCCGCGGCCGCTGCCGCGCAGGGTCAGGATCAGGTCGTCGGCGTGGTCGTCAGACGAGCAGGGGGAGCGCTCGACCTGCGCCTCGGCGGGCGCCAGCGACCGCGCGACCGCGAACGCCTCCTCCGCGCCCGTGACGTCACCCGACGGCGAGGAGACCGCCACCAGGCGATCGAGCTCCTCCTCGGCCCGAGCGGCGATCCGCTCGGCGCCCTCTGCGATGCGCGCCTCCATTCCCCGGTTCTACCTGAAAGCGCGGGCTGAACACTCGCTGGGACGTCCGGTGGCGCCCGTACGGTCTCACCCGACGATGCGACGACCAATCCGTCCGCGGCTCAGCTACGCCAACGTCATCTCGAGCATCGCGCTGTTCGTTGCCCTGGGCGGCACCGGATACGTCGTCACCCAGCTGCCACGCAACTCCGTCGGCAACCGACAGCTCAAGCCCAACGCCGTCACCTCGGGCAAGATCCGCGCCCGCGCCGTGCAGCGCTCGGACCTGGCGCCGAGCGCGCGCGGCGGGTCACGGGGGCCACGCGGCCCGGCCGGCCCCGCGGGCCGGCTGGGTCCGAGCGAGACGATCCAGGTCAAGCGCCCCGGCGTCGTGGGCATTCCGGCGGGTGCCGGCGGCTCGGCGACGATCGCCTCGCTGACGCTCGAGCCCGGCGCCTGGCTGCTGGACGCCAACACGACCGTCGTCTACAACCCCGGCGTCGAGTCCAGCGACTACTTCGAGTGCCTGCTGCAGACGGCTTCAGGCGAGATCCTGGTCAAGGGCATCATGCGCGGTGGGGCCACAGCAGGGAGCGTCTTCGCAGCGAACGTGCCGGTGCGAGTGGGGGCGAGCTTCACGGTTGCGACGCAGGTCAACTTCCTCTGCCGCCATGAGCAGCCGGTGTCCGGAACCGCGCCCTACGCCGATCGCACGACGTTCCAGGCCACGCGGGTCGGCAGCCTCGAGGATCGCTAGCCCGAGCGCAGCCCCGCACGCGCTTGTAGCTGCCGCTCGAACACGCCTCGCGAGCGGCCGCGCGCTACTGTGCCGGCTCGATGCTCCGACCGATCCGTCCGCGGCTCAGCTACGCCAACGTCATCTCGAGCATCGCGCTGTTCGTCGCCCTGGGCGGCACGGGCTACGCCGTCACGCAGCTGCCACGAAACTCCGTCGGTGCCAGGCAGCTGAAGGCGAACTCCGTCACCTCGGGCAAGATCCGCGCCCGCGCCGTGCAGCGCTCGGACCTGGCGCCCAGCGCGCGCATCGGCTCGCGCGGGGTGCGCGGGCCGGCGGGCCCGGTCGGGCCGAGCGAGACGATCCAGGTCAAGCGCACGGACGCCGTGACGATCCCGACGGGAGCCGGCGGCACGGCGACGCTCGCCACGATCTCCGTCCCGGCGGGCTCGTGGGTGTTCAACGCGCAGACGCGTCTCGTCTACACGGGAACCGGCACGAGCGACTTCTTCGACTGCTACCTCACGCGGGGCGGCAGCGAGCGGCTCGGCGAGGGCACGCTGCACGTCGGTGAGACCCCGCCGGCCGTGGTTGCCGGCAGCATCCCCACCCAGATCGCCGTCACGTTCGGGGCACCCACGCAGCTGTCCTACGTCTGCTCGCATCCGCAGGCCATAGGCGGCAACCCGCGCGCGGAACGCACGTGGCTGCTCGCCACGCGCATCGGCGCCCTCGAAGACCGCTAGCCGACGCGGCGTCAGCCCAGCACGAACTCGAGCCGCCGCTCGAGCGCGCCCGCGATCGCCTCGCGAACGAAGCCCGGCTCGAAGCGCTCCACGGTCGCCTCGAGGAAGCCCTCGATGACCAGCCGCTTGGCCTCCTCCAGCGTCAGCCCGCGGGAGCGCAGGTAAAACAGCTGCTCGGGGTCGATCTGCGCGATCGCCGCGGCGTGCGTGCAGCGCACGTCGTTGGCGAGGATCTCCAGCCCTGGAATCGAGTCGGCGTGCGCCTTCTTGGTCAGCAGAAGGTTGCGCGACTCCTGGAAGGCGTCGATCTGCTGCGCGCCCGGGTCGACCTTGATCATCCCCGACCAGACGGTGCTCGAGCGGCCGTCCAGGATCCCGCGGAAGGCGAGGTCCGACGTCGTGTTCGGCGCCGCGTGCTCCTGGGTGGTCGCGTAGTCGAGGTGCTGGCGCCCGTGCGTGGCGTAAGCGCCGGTGACCTTCGCGTCGGCCCCCTTGCCGGCAAGCTGCGTGTCCATCGCGACGCGGCCGTTGCCCGAGCCGAAGCCGAGCGCGATCCAGTCCACGGCGCCGTCGCGCTCCACGACGCAGCGCTGCGACCCGAAGATCGTGGACTTCTCGCTGAGGCCCTGGGCGCAGACGTAGCGCAGGTTGGCGTTGGGTCCGACCGACAGCTCGGTGACGAGGTTCAGCAGCGCGTCGGCGTCGGCGCAGGCGTCCGCGGAGACGTACTGCTCCCAGACCTCCGCCTGCGCGCCCTCCTCGAGCACGACGAGCGTGCGCCAGTGCAGCGCGGTCTGCGGCTGGGACTGCACGACGGTGACGACGATCGGCGCCTCGAGCACCACGCCGCGCGGCACGTAGACGAACGCGCCGCCCTGCCAGCCCGCCTCGTTGCGGGCGGCGAACGGGTTGTCGGCGCCGACGAGCGTGCCGAAGTGCTGCTCGACGAGCTCGGGATGGTGCTGCACGGCGGCCGACAGCGACATGACGAGCGCGCCGCTGGGCGCGGGCTCGAGCGGATCGGCGAAGACGTTGTCGACCTGCTCGAGCAGCACCGCGCCCGCCGGCGCCGCGAAGACGCCGAGGCCCGACGCCTCCACGTCGGTGGCGTCGGCCTCCGGCGTGAGGTACCCGTCGAGGTCGACGTTCTTCAGCGACGTGAACTCCCAGCCCGGGTTGCCGCGAAACGCGGGCAGCGACAACGATCCGGTCAGGGAGACGGCGCGCTCCCGGCGCGCCGTCAGCCAAGCAGGTTCGGTCGCCGTCGAAAGACTGGCGGAACTAGCCAATGGAGCCCTCCATCTGCAGCTCGATCAGCCGGTTCATCTCGACGGCGTACTCCATCGGCAGCTCCTTGACGATCGGCTCGATGAAGCCGTTGACGATGAGCTTGGACGCCTCCTCCTCGTCGAGCCCGTGGCTGGTGAGGTAGAAGAGCTGCTCCTCGCCGACCTTGGAGACGGTCGCCTCGTGGCCGACGTTGACGTCGTCCTCGCCGATGCGGATCGTCGGATAGGTGTCCGAGCGTGACTGGTCGTCGAGCAGCAGCGCGTCGCAGACGACCTTGGACTTGGACCCGTGGGCCCCCTTGGCGACCTCGAGCAGCCCGCGGTAGGAGCCGCGCCCGCCGTCCTTGGAGATCGACTTGGCGAAGATGTTCGACGTCGTGTTGGGCGCCGCGTGGATGATCTTGCCGCCCGCGTCCTGGTGCTGGCCGGCGCCCGCGAACGCGATCGACAGGATCTCGCCGTGCGCCCGCTCACCGGTGAGGTACACCGACGGGTACTTCATCGTCAGCTTCGAGCCCAGGTTGCAGTCGACCCACTCGACGGTCGCGTCGCGCTCGGCGATCGCCCGCTTGGTGACGAGGTTGAAGACGTTCGTCGACCAGTTCTGCACGGTCGTGTAGCGGATCCGCGCGCCCGGCTTGGCGAT
>Ga0136614_10002945_pt1 | contig 10754 bp, 8 predicted proteins | sample AntDrymUQ2792106_2_FD_106643 | JGI IMG/M metagenome (GOLD analysis project Ga0136614, IMG submission 106643) | Polar desert sand microbial communities from Dry Valleys, Antarctica - metaG UQ279 (21.06) | ecosystem: Environmental > Terrestrial > Soil > Desert | place: Antarctica: Dry Valley... | reverse complement strand
GGCTCGAAGGCCACCACGCTGCGGGCAGCCGAGTCGTAGAGGCGAAGGCTCATGGGTGCGAAGCCTACCCTTGGGAAGGAACGGGTTTTATGGGACCCAGCGTCAACAAAACTGCGCGCTGGGACGCTCAAGACGCGCGCCGGAAGGCGCTCAGAACGACATGTCTGGGCCGCGGGCCTACTTCAGGAGCACGACTGCGATGGCGGCAATGCCCTCGCCGCGTCCGGTGAAGCCGAGCCCGTCGCTAGTGGTGGCCTTGACGGAGATGACCCCTACCTCGGCCCCCAGCGCCTCTGCCACACGCGCCTCCATCGCGGCCCGGTAGGGCGCCAGGCGGGGCCGTTCGGCGATCACCGTGACATCGGCGTTGACGAGCTCCCACCCGGCGTCATGGGCCGCCCCGGCGCTCGATGCGAGGATCTCGAGGCTGGAGACGTCTCGCCAAACCTCGGTCGGCGGGAACATGCTCCCGAGGTCGCCGAGACCCGCCGCGCCCAGCAGCGCGTCTGAAAGCGCGTGGCTCACGACGTCGGCGTCGGAGTGGCCGGCCAGGCCCGGCGCATCCGGCACCACGACGCCACCCAGCACCAGGGGCCTGGCGGCGTCGAAGGCATGCACATCAAATCCGAGGCCGACCTTCACGCCCTCAACAGGGCCTCGGCGAGCTCGAAGTCGGCGGGGTGGGTAAGCTTGGGATTGGGCGCCGTCCCCTCCACCAGAGCGATCCTGAAGCCCATACGCTCGAGCAGCTGAGCATCGTCGGTCCCCTCGAAGCCGTCCCTGTGGGCGCGCCGGTGCGCCTCCTTCAAGGCGGTGGTTCTGAACGCCTGGGGGGTCTGGATCCGATAGAGGCCGGCGCGCTCGATGGTCTCGACGATCCGGCCTTCCTTCGCACGTTTGAGGGTCTCGTCGAGGGCCGCTCCGGGCACTGCACCGTCTGCTTCTCTCAGCGCCTCGACCACGGCGTCGAACAGGGCCGCAGGCGCGAGCGGCCGGGCGGCGTCGTGCACGACGACGGTCTCCGAATCGACGAGCTCCAGGGCGGCCCGCACCGAGCGCTGCCGGGTGTGCCCGCCGGGGACCACAACCACCTCGGAGAGGCCTTCGACCTCGGCCCGGGCGTCATCGAGGCGGTCCTGAGGGACGGCGATCACGCAGGGGTGGCATCCGGAGGACAGAATCGTTTCCAGCGAGCGAGCAAGGACGCTTTTCCCCGCCAGCAGCCGGAATTGTTTGGGTAGGGACGAGCCGAAACGCTCGCCCTGCCCGCCCGCGGCGAGTATCGCCGAGGGGGGGGCTTTCGCTATCCCAAGACCTCGTCGAGCAGCTGTTCGGCCTCGTCCTCGTCGCAGCCCTGGGCAAAAGTCAGCTCGGAAACGAGAATCTGGCGAGCCTTGGTCAGCATCCGCTTCTCTCCGGCGGACAGGCCCTTCTCCCGGTCGCGCCGGTGGAGGCTGCGCACTACGTCTGCGACCTGGTAGATGTCACCCGATCGGAGCTTCTCGACGTTGGCCTTGAAGCGACGGGACCAGTTGGTTGTGTTTGTGGTGGGCTCGTTCTTCTTGAGCACCTTGAAGACCTTCGGCATCTCCCGCGCCGGGGTTATCTCGCGGATCCCGACCTCCTCGGTGGAGTCGGTGGGAACCATCAACGTCAATTCCCCATAGGCAAGCTTGAGAATGTAGTACTCGCGCTCCTCACCCATCAGCTCGCGCTGCTCTACCTTCTCGACAACAGCAGCCCCATGATGGGGGTACACAACCTTGTCACCTACGTCAAAACGCACGAATGGAAACCTCCTTCGGCGCTCCTAACGGTGCGGCCAATGAACGAATGCCCCAAGCCGAAACCCGGTCTACCGGGTCCATGCCTCGCTTCTCAAGGGTAGCACGGCGGCACCCCGAGCAAGGCGAGCAGAGCAAGCTACACCTGTGAGCAACTAGTGCTCCGCACCGGAAATACGGTCAGCACCGAGAGCGTCACTGCGCCCTGGTCGCTAGGCGCGAGGAGTGAGCGTACCCGGAGGGTACGTGAGCGACGAGTAACGAGGCGACCAGGGATGCAGGGGCGCTCGAATGCGAGCGAATTTACGGGGAGGTGCACTTAGGCACTCACGGGCTCCAGTTTGGGCTTGGGCGATGCCGCCCCCGACTGCATCGACTGAGCCCGTGCCGCGATGTGAGCCACGGCCGCAGCAACGTCTCCTACGACCACGGGCTCGAGCTGGGCGGGGACATCGCTGCATCCTCGCGGTATGAGGGCCGCTCGGAACCCGAGCCTGACCGCTTCGGCAAGGCGCCGCTCGATCCCGGGCACCCGGCGCACCTCGCCGGCGAGCCCGACCTCACCCACCGCGACGAGATCCTCCTCGACGGGAATGTCCGTCGCCGCCGAGACCAGGGCGAGCAGCACCGCCAGATCAGAGGCCGGCTCACGCACCGTAATGCCGCCGGCGGCAGAGGCGAAGACATCCCGGGGCGCGAGCTGGAGATTGACGTGCTTGGAGAGCACTCCCAGCAGAAGCGCCAAACGGCGGCCCTCGAGGCCTTGAGCAACCCGCCGCGGCTGGCCCGAGCTGGGCGGAGCGACCAACGCCTGCATCTCGATCAGGACGCAGCGGGTGCCCTCGAGGCCGGGAAACACGACCGAGCCCGTCACCCCTCGCCTGCGGTCGGCGAGCAACATGGCCGATGGATCAACGACTCCCTCGAGTCCGCGCCGGCCCATGACGAAGACGCCCGTCTCCTCGCACGATCCGAAGCGGTTTTTCACCGCCCGGAGCAGGCGCAGGGAGGTCGTGCGCTCGCCCTCGAGCGACAGCACCGCATCCACCATGTGCTCGAGCGTCTTGGGTCCCGCGATGCCGCCGTCCTTCGTCACGTGTCCGACGAGGACTACGACCGCGCCGCCGTGCTTGGCGTAGCGTCCCAGGGCCGCGGTGCAGTCCCTGAGCTGCACCGGAGAGCCGGCGGCCTGCTCCAGCCCTGCCATCTCGATCGTCTGGATGGAGTCCACCACGACGACCTCGGGCTGCTCCTGCTCGCACGCCTCGAGAATGCCTTCGACCGAGGTCTCGGAGGTCGCCAGCAGTTGCTCGCCGTCGACCTGCAGACGGGCCGCGCGCAACGCCACCTGAGCCGGTGACTCTTCGCCGGTGACCAATAACGTGCCCCGCCCCAAGTGGGAGAGCGCGTCGAGCAACTGCAGGACTAGAGTGGACTTGCCGATTCCGGGCTCGCCGGCGAGCAGGCAAACCTCTCCTGAGACGAAGCCCCCTCCGAGGACGCGGTCCACCTCGGCAATGCCGCTCTCGATGCGCGCAGGCGCACGAGTCTTCGCGCCCAGGGTCGTGACTGCTGCGACCGGGACGGTGGGGGCAGTTTGCGTGCTCCAGGAGAGGCACTTGGGGCACCGCCCAAACCATTTCGGTGAGTGATGGCCGCATTCTCCGCATCTGTAGGCCGCAAGATGTTCTTTGGTGATCATGGGACGAACTTATCGGGGGCCTGTGACAATCTTTATTCAGCGATCCCCCCAGCGGATCGCTCATCTTTATCCACGCGATCCTCCAGCGGATCGCTCGTGGCCGCAGAGGGAGCGACGATGGCGTACGTGGTGGCGGCAACATGGAGGGCCAAGCCCGGACAGGGGGACAGGATCGGTGGAGTGATCGGGGCGATGACAGGGCCCTCCCGGGCCGAGAACGGCTGCCTCCTCTATCAGGGCCACTGCTCCGTCGAGCAGCCCGACACGTTCTTTCTGTATGAGGCTTACGTCGACAAGGACGCCTACGAAACTCACACCCAGACGTCGCACTTCACCGAGCTGGTCGTGGGTGACGCAATCCCGCACCTGGCTGCACGAGAACGAGCCTTCTACGAGACGCTTGAGCCGTGAGCCCGGGGTGCTCGTCCGGGCCGGGCGACTGGTCGGAGCCGGGGACCGGCGAGGTTTGGTACGAAACGCGGGCTATAGGCGCGTTCGTACCAAAGTAGGGCGAAATCGAGGCCGGGGGGCCTACTCGGCCACCCTGAGCGCCACCGCCGGCGGGATCCTCGAGGCCTGTTGCGCGGGCCACAACGTGGCCGCTAGGGACGCCACCAGAGAGATTGCGCACAGCAGGCCCACCGCGGACCACGGGATGACGAACTCGAGGCCCTCCCCGAAGTCGCCGTTGCCGACCAGCTGGGCCGCGGTCACCAAGGCGAGGGTCGAGCCCACCAGGATGCCCTCCAGCGCCGTGAACCCGGACTCGAGCACGAATGAGCGCCTCACCATGGGGGCCAAAAAGCCCAGGGCCCGTAGGACTCCGATCTCGTGCCGCCGTTCTCTGACCGCTCGGACCATTACCACGCCGAGCCCGGCAATGCCTACCAACAGGCCGAGCGCAAGATAGCCCTGCATCAGCTGTAAGAACTGCAGACTGAGCCGCTGGCTCTCTTCGATGATCGAGCGGAACGAGCGGGCCTCGACCCCGTTGTCCACGAAACGACCCTGCAGCCCGGCTGCGACCGCATCGAGGTCGGGGGCCGAGGGCTCCACGACGAGGTAGAAGCGATTGGCTGCGACCCGCCCGGAGAAAACCTCTGAGACCGACCGCCTTGCCATGAAAGCGCCCGAGAACGACTGGCCCGAGTCGGTGACCCCGATGATCTCCCGCTCTACGCCGGCGCCGGTCGCCGGGTCGATGACCTCCATGGTCTCCCCCGGCTCCACCGGGCTCGCGGCGGGCCCTCCACCCGTTTGCAGGAAGAAGGCGTCGACGATCACGGTCGTGGGGTCCGCCACCAGGCGCCGCCACACCGCCGCGTCGCTCTTGAAGCCGGGTGCTCGCACGTCGATCGGCGGCGGGCCGATCCTCACGAAACTTTTCTCGACCCCGGTGACCGGCCAGGGCGCGGGCTCGCTGAAGGTCGGGGGCTGCCACAACGCGGTCCCATGCACTTGGGCGGAGACGCGCGCGACGCCGTCGGCGCGCTCCAGGGCTCGGGCTGCGGGAGGGTTCGCCTCCGAGGCGGTGACGAGGAGCTCGAATCCTCCGGCCTCCTCCCTCGTGGCGCGATCGATCTGCCCGGTGAAGACGTTCGTGAGCACGGCGATGAACGTCATCGTGAAGATCACCAGCGCGTACATGCCGAGGGTGAGTCCCGTTCGGAAGCGCCGTGCCAACGGATAGGCGAGGCCCAGCCGCAGCGGCAGGCTGCGGGCAGCCACGAGCCGGATCCCGCCTTCGAAGGACTCCTGGCTCTGCGACAACAGGATGACCGCGGAGAAGGTCAGCAACACGCCCTGGAAGACGAAAGCAACCAGCTCGCCGGAGTCGAAGAACTGTCCTCCGGTGATCGTGTTGCCGAATATCCCCCACACCAGCGCGCCGGCGGCGGCGATGAGGACCGCGGTCCGGCGCCCCACGATTCGGGAAGCCGCGGGGAGGAGCCCAAAGGCAACCAGCGGGGGCCCCATGATGGCTATCGCCCATGCGTCTCGTTCGCCGAGCAGCGTGACGAACAAGGCCCCCGCTCCCAGGGCCAGCAGCACACCGCCCACCACCGCAACAAGCCGGGGGCCGGAGTGGCCCGGATCGGGCAGGTCCCTAATGGCCCTGATGATGTTGATGCGAGCGATCCGAGCGCTGGTGCCGATCACGGTCAGAGTGGAGATCACGAAGCCGATCAGAAAGCCGGAGATGAGGCTGTCGCGGCTCAGGGAGAAGGCGAGGTCCAAGGATAAGTCCCCTCCGCCGGAGAAGATGGGCGCCGCCAGCTTGACGATCGCCCAGCCGACGCCGATCCCGGTGCCGGCCCCCAGCACGCTCGCCACGAGCGCGTAGAGGGTCCCTTCGAGGATGAACGAGCGCACCAGGTCCGCGCGCGTCATCCCCACCGCCCGCAGCATCCCGAGCTGGCTCTTTCGTTCCTCTGCGAGCATGACGAAGATGTTGACGAGCAGCAAGATTCCCGCGAGCACCGCGAACGAGCCGATGCTCAAGAACAGCTCCGAGAACTGCTGCCCCTGTTCCTCGGCTCGCTCGAGGAGGTCCTGCTTGACCGGCTCGACCCGGAGCGCGTCGGTGCCCAGCTCCTGCTCGATCGCTTCAGTCACCCTCTCGGTGAGAAGTGCCCCGCCCTCGACATCGCCCCGATTGGACACCGCGATCGTCGTCGTGGGTGGAACCGCTCCCTTCGGCAGCTCCGCGCCGAGCGCATCCTCCACGGTCCCGGGCGCCACGAAAGCATTGCTGCTGGTGCTCTCGAAGCCAGTCCAGAAGCCGGCGAGCCCGAGGCGGGGTAAGAATCTGACGACCTCGAGGGTGCGCCTGGTGCCGTAGAGATAAACCTCGACCTCGTCGCCCACGGTTGCGCCCAGAGTAGTAGCGAGATCCTCGGTGACGGCGACTTCGCCGGACCCCGGAGTGTCCCCCGAAAGCCCGGTGGCGGCCACGTCCGAGCCGAATCTGCGCCCGCGCGCGAAGTCCAGCTCCACGAGGCGCGCGTCTGGCTCGGCCTTGGCGTCCGGGCCGGTCCCGTCGGCCACGGCCACCGGCACCTGCAGAAAGGAGATCACCCCGTCGATGGGGGCGTCGAGTGCCCCGATGCGGGCCTGCAGAGCGCGCGCCGCGGTCGCCTCGGGCACCGTGATGATCTCGTCCACCGGCCCGAGCTGGGTGCCGGCGCTCACTCGGATCGAGGAGTCGAGCGTGTCCCCGACGATGAGGCTGCCGGTGATGAGGGCCGCCCCCAGGAGGCTCCCGGCCACCACCAGCGCGCTCTCTGCCGGTCGTCGCCGGGCATTGCGCAGCGCCAGGCGGCGCGCCACTCGGCGGTGCGCCACCCACCACAGGGCGGCGGCCACACCGAGCAAGGGAACAAGTAGAAGGGCGCTCTGCACGGCTATCGAGTGGGGGCCGCGGTCTCGGATTGGATGGCGCCGTCACGCATCCGCACGAGCCTTTCGGCACGCTCACCCATCGCCGCGTCGTGCGTGACAAGCACGAGCGTCAGCCCGTCACGGTTGAGCTCCGACAACAGGTCCAGCACCGAGGAGGCAGTCTCTGTGTCGAGGTTGCCGGTGGGCTCGTCCGCCCACACGAGCGACGGGCGGCCGGCCAGCGCGCGGGCTATCGTGACGCGCTGCTGCTCACCGCCGGAGAGCTCGTTGGGACGGTGGCCTTTTCGGTGCTCGAGCCCGACTCGCTCCAGTGTCTCCTCCGCACGCCGCCGGGCGTCGGATACGCCCACCCCGGCGAGAAGGAGCGGTAGCTCGACGTTCTCCGCCGCGGTGAACACGGGGATGAGGTTGAAGGCCTGGAAGATGAAGCCCATCCGCTCGGCTCGATCGCGGGTGCGCCGGGCGTCGGACAGTTTATGGATGTCCTTGCCCTCGACCATCACCGAGCCCGCGTCGATGTCATCGAGCCCCGAGAGGCAGTTGAGCAGCGTGGTCTTGCCCGAGCCCGAGGGCCCCATGACGGCGAGGAACTCGCCGCGCCGAATCGAGAGATCGAGGCCGCGCAGGGCCTCGACGGTCTCCGCCCCGGTCCTGTAGAGCTTGCGGACCCCAGTGGCGACGAGAATGAGGCCATCGTCCCCGCCGGCCTGCGGGGCAGGGTCTGGCGAGCTCGAACGCTTTCTCCTCACTTTCATCGAGAAGCGGGGCATCGAGACGCGGCACCTTTCCGTTCGTATCGACGTATTCGGAGGCTCGGTCGTGCAGAGAGCCGCCGAGACGGCGGCTCTCTTTAGAGCCTCGCACGAGTGGCTCCCCTATCCGACCAGGCCCAGGTAGTCGATCGCGCTCTACGCGCTCTGGGGTACGGAATCAGCGTAACGAATCCGTACTCCAGAGGGCACTACGCGCGTTCCAGTACCGGAGTTGCGCGGGGCGGCCGGCTCTGGGGGCTGAAGCGACGCGAAAAGGCCCGGCTTGCGCCGGGCCCGTTTCGCCTTTAGATGTGCTCGGTTACTGTCCGGTCAGGCCTTCGCCTTCGCCGTCGGTCACCGCACCCGCCAACTCGACGGGGGGGTGGTCGGGAGAACGCTCGCCCTTCTTGAAGGTGATCCGCTCACCGTCGTCGTCGCTCTCGAGGTCCACCATGATGGTTTCTCCGGCCTCGTACTCCTTCCACAGGATCTTCTCCGAGATCGGGTCTTCGATGTGACGCTGGATCGCTCGTCGCAAGGGTCGGGCGCCGAGCGTCGGGTCGTATCCGGTGCGCGCCAGGAAGTCCTTGGCGGCCTCGGTCAGCTCGATGTCGACGTCCTGGCTGCGGAGCTGGTTCTCGATGCGCACGATCAAGAGGTCGACGATCGACTTGACCTCGGCTCGAGACAGCTCGTGGAAGACGATGACCTCGTCGATGCGGTTGAGGAACTCGGGACGGAAGTTGCGCTTGAGCTCCTCCTCGACCCTCTGCCTCATCTTGTCGTAGGTGAGATCCTCGGACCCCTGCCCGAAGCCGAGCACCGGCTTGCGCAGATTCTGGGTCCCGAGGTTGGAGGTCATGATGATGACCGTGTTCTTGAAGTCCACCGTCTTGCCCTGGGCGTCGGTGAGACGCCCGTCTTCGAGGATCTGCAACAGGGTGTTGAAAACATCCGGATGCGCCTTCTCGATCTCGTCGAGCAGCACAACCGAGTAGGGGCGCCGGCGCACCGCTTCGGTGAGCTGGCCTCCCTCCTCGTAGCCGACGTATCCCGGAGGCGAACCCACCAGCCGGCTGACGGTGTGCTTCTCCATGTACTCGGACATGTCGAGCTGGATGAGCGCCGACTCGTCGCCGAACATGAACTCGGCCAGCGCCTTGGCACTCTCGGTCTTGCCCACACCCGAAGGTCCGAGGAAGATGAACGAGCCGGCCGGACGCTTGGGGTCCTTGAGCCCAGCCCGTGTGCGCCTGATCGAGCGCGACACCGCCTGGATGGCGTCGTGCTGACCGACGATGCGCTTGTGCAGCTCTTCCTCCATGCGCAGGAGCTTGGCCGTCTCCTCTTCGGTCAATGAGGTCACGGGAATCCCGGTCCAGGAAGACAGAACCTCGGCGATCTCCTCTTCGTCGACCTCTGCCAGAGCTTGACCTTCCTCGGAGCGCCACTCGGTCTCGCGCTGGGAACGCTCTTCCATGAGCGTCTTCTCCTCGTCGCGCGAGCGAGCGGCTCGCTCGAAGTCCTGTTCCTCTATGGCCTGCTCCTTCTGGCTGCGGACCGAGGCGATCTTCTCCTCGAGCTCACGGTGGTCGGGCGGCGCACTCATTCTGCGGATCCTGAGGCGGGAGCCGGCCTCGTCAATGAGGTCGATCGCCTTGTCGGGAAGGAAGCGGTCGGAGATGTAGCGGTCGGCCAGATTAGCGGCGGCCACGAGGGCGCGGTCGGTCATGTGGACCCGGTGATGCGCCTCGTAGCGGTCCCTCAAGCCTTTGAGGATGTCGATGGTCTGCGCCACGGTCGGCTCGGGCACCTTGATCGGCTGGAAGCGCCGCTCGAGGGCCGCGTCCTTCTCGAGGTGCTTGCGATACTCGTCGAGTGTCGTCGCACCGATCGTTTGGAGCTCGCCCCGTGCCAACATCGGCTTGAGGATGCTGGCGGCGTCGATGGCGCCTTCGGCGGCGCCGGCGCCCACGAGCGTGTGGAGCTCGTCGATGAACAGGATGATGTCACCGCGGGTCTTGATCTCCTTGAGGACCTTCTTGAGCCGTTCCTCGAAGTCGCCTCGGTAGCGGGAGCCCGCCACCAGCGCGCCGAGATCCAGGGTGTACAGCTGGCGACCGGTAAGCGTCTCGGGCACCTCGCCGCGCACGATCTTCTGCGCCAGTCCCTCGACCACCGCGGTCTTGCCGACACCCGGCTCGCCGATGAGGACGGGGTTGTTCTTGGTGCGCCGAGACAGCACCTGCATGACGCGCTCGATCTCGTTCTCTCGCCCGACCACGGGATCAAGCTTGTTCTCCCGGGCGAGCTGGGTAAGGTTACGGCCGAACTGGTCAAGCACCAGGGAGCCCTGAGGAGTCTCGGTGCCGCCACCGGTGGTCGCCGGGTCCTTGGAGCCGCTGTATCCCGACAGCAGCTGGATGACCTGCTGGCGGACCCGGCCGAGATCGGCGCCGAGCTTGACCAGCACCTGAGCCGCCACGCCCTCGCCTTCACGGATGAGTCCCAACAGGATGTGCTCGGTGCCGATGTAGTTATGGCCGAGCTGCAGGGCCTCCCGGAGGGAGAGCTCGAGCACTTTCTTTGCCCGCGGGGTGAAGGGGATGTGTCCCGAGGGTGGCGACTGGCCTGCCCCGATGATCTCCTCGACCTGCTGGCGAACCTTCTCGAGCGAGATCCCCAACGATTCGAGCGCTTTGGCTGCGACGCCCTCACCCTCGTGGATCAGCCCGAGCAGTATGTGCTCGGTCCCAATGTAGTTGTGGTTGAGAAGCCGGGCTTCCTCTTGCGCCAGCACGACGACCCTGCGGGCCCGATCAGTGAATCGTTCGAACACTGGGCCACGCCTCCTTTGCCTCTAGCCCCGTGGCGTAAATGCCGCGCTGCTGCCACGGAGGATCCCGGGAAAAACAACCCGGACCGTGGCCCGGGCTCCCCTTGCGGTCATTATACGGAGGCGGCAACCATAAGGCTCTGACGCCTCCCCCACGAATACTTTCAACCGTCCGGAACGGCCAAAGCTTCCCACGAACGAGACCTCTTGAACTCCTCTCGACTCCTTCGTCTTCATCGGCGGCTTGGGCGCCGCCCTGAATGGGTCGTCGATGCAGG
>Ga0136614_10002944_pt1 | contig 10755 bp, 11 predicted proteins | sample AntDrymUQ2792106_2_FD_106643 | JGI IMG/M metagenome (GOLD analysis project Ga0136614, IMG submission 106643) | Polar desert sand microbial communities from Dry Valleys, Antarctica - metaG UQ279 (21.06) | ecosystem: Environmental > Terrestrial > Soil > Desert | place: Antarctica: Dry Valley... | reverse complement strand
GGCAAGGGGGGCAAGGGCGGCGGCCGCCGGACGCCCCCTGTCGGTCGGGGTGGAGGGCAATGCCGCCGAGATCGTGCCGGAACTGGGCCGAAAGCGTGAATTCTTCGACCTCGTCACGGATCAGACCGCCGCCCACGATCCACTCACCGGGTACGTCCCGATCGGTCTCTCGGTCAAGGAAGCGGCTTCGTTGCGTGCTTCGGAGCCCGAGGAGTACCTCCTTCGGGCGCGCGAGTCGATCGCCCTGCACGTTCGAGGGCTGCTCGAGTACGTCCGCGCCGGCAGCTATGTCTTCGACTATGGAAACAACCTTCGCGGGGAGGCCCATGAGGCAGGCGTAGAGGAGGCTTTCTCATACCCGGGCTTCGTCCCGGCCTATCTCCGGCCGCTCTTCTGCCGTGGCATCGGTCCCTTCCGGTGGGCGGCGCTGTCGGGCGACCCCGCCGACATCTCGGCGATCGACTCGGAGCTGCGGCGGCAGTTTCCAGACGACACGATGCTCCAGCGGTGGCTCGAGCTCGCCCCCGCGCGGGTCGCCTTTCAGGGGTTGCCCGCCCGGATCTGCTGGCTCGGTTACGGCGACCGTGCGCGAGCGGGGCTCGCGATCAACGAGCTCGTCCGCTCGGGCGCCGTGACGGCTCCGGTCGTGATCGGCCGCGACCACCTCGACTCCGGATCGGTGGCCTCCCCGTATCGCGAGACGGAGGCGATGCGCGATGGCTCCGATGCGATCGCGGATTGGCCGATCCTGAACGCTCTGCTGAACACGGCGGCGGGGGCGACCTGGGTCAGCGTCCACCACGGCGGCGGCGTCGGAATCGGCAACTCGATCCATGCCGGGATGGTCGTCGTCGCCGACGGCACCGACGATGCAGCCGAGCGGCTCGAGCGTGTGCTCGCGGCGGACCCCGGCACCGGCGTTATGCGGCATGCGGACGCGGGCTACGACGAAGCCCTCGACGCGGCCGCCGAGTACGGGCTAGACCTGCCGAGCGTCGCTCCGCGCGAGCCCGAGCGCACCGGCCGCCCCTGAGCGTCGTGAGGCGCCTGCTGATCCGCGACCTCGCCCAGGTCGTCTCGTCCGCTGGCCGCGCCGCACCATTGCGCGGAACCGCGCTGGGTGACCTCGACTGGGTCGACGACGGCTACATCCTGTGTGACGGCGATCGCATCGCGGCCGTCGGGCAGATGCGCGACCTCCAGCCGCTCGACATGGAGGTGGAGGAGCTGACCGCCCACGGTCGTTGCGCCGTCCCGGGCCTCGTCGACTGCCACACGCACGCGGCGTTCGGCGGCGACAGGGTCGATGAGTTCGAGCTGCGTGTCGCCGGCGCGTCCTACGAGGAGCTCCACGCCGCGGGCGGTGGGATCCTCTCGACCGTCGCCGCCACCCGTGCGGCCGGCGCGGCCGGTCTGACCGAGGCCGTCGAGCGGCATCGCCGGTGGATGCTCCGGGCCGGTACGACGACGTTCGAGGCGAAGTCCGGCTACGGGCTCGATCGGGAGACGGAGCTCGCGTCGCTCCGCGCGATCGTCGCGGCCGGAGGAATCGCGACGTGGCTCGGCGCGCACGCGGTGCCCCCCGAGCACGCCGACGCCGACGCCTACCTCGACTTCCTGCTCGCCGACGTTCTGCCGGAGGCGGCGACGATCGCCGAGGCCGCCGACGTCTTCCTCGAGCGGGGGGCGTTCGACGCAGCTCAGGCACGGCGCTACCTGGAGGCGTGCCGCGCCGCCGGACTCGCGCTCCGCCTCCACGGCGACCAGTTCAAGGAAGCGGGTGCGATCCCGCTCGCCGTCGAGCTCGGCGCACGCTCGGTCGACCACCTCGAGGCGACACGCGCGGAAGGGATCGCGACGCTCGCAGCGAGTGATGTCGTAGGCGTCCTCCTGCCCGCGAGCGCGCTGTTCCTCGGCCGGCCGATGCCTCCCGCGCGGGCGCTCGTAGATGCCGGAGCCGCGATCGCGCTCGCGACCGACTTCAACCCCGGGAGCGCGTTCTGCGAGAGCCTGCCGCTCGTCTGCTCGCTCGCGGCGACGCAGCTGCGACTCTCGCCGGCGGAGGCGCTCGGCGCGTGCACGGTGAATGCCGCGCACGTGCTCGGGCGAGCCGACCGCATCGGTCGCCTGGCTCCTGGCTACGTTGCCGACGTGACGCTCCTGGACGTGCCCGACTGGCGCTATCTTGCCTATCACCTCGGCGGGCCGGTGGTTGCCGACGTGATCAAGGGCGGCGCCCTCGCGACGTAGCTCGGCATACTGACCCGATGCCGTCCAGGAAGCAGCGTCGCCGCCGCGAGAAGCTGAAGCGGCACGAGTGGGAAGACGTCTACGTCGACGAAGAGGGCCGCGTGCTCGATCCCGAGGAGGCCGAGCAGCTGCTCGGCCCGACCGAGACCCGCGCCGCCGCACGCACGAAGGTCGAGCGACCGCAGACCAGGAGCGGCCGCGCGATCGACCCCCCGTCGTGGCGCAAGACGCTCCGCCGCGGCGCGCTCTTCTTCCCCCTGATGCTGGTCACGGTCTTCCTCCTCGCGGGTGAGGAGGCTACGACCGGAGGAAAGATCGCACAGACGTTCGTGCTGATGGCGTTCTTCCTGCCGTTCAGCTACTTCATGGACTCCGTGATGTGGCGCTCGTACCAGCGCCGGCTCGCCAAGACCGGCACCGGCACCGGCAAGGATCGCTAGCCGGTCTGGGCGCTGCCGCGGTAGTGCCCGTCGCCGGGCCACGGCGCGAGCAGCAGCAGGATCCGCGCGCCCTCCTCGCTCGAGAGCGAATGGCGCTCGTCGGGGTCGAAGCGGAACAGCGAGCCGACCCCGGCCTCCTCCGTCTCGCCGCCGGCGGACACGCACACGCGACCTTCGAGCACCGTCACCCACGCGTTCTCCTTCACCTGATGGTCGCCCAGCACCTGGCCCGGGTTCAAGACGAGCAGCACCGCCCGTGCCTCGTTGCCGGAGTGGACGACTACCGGGTCGCGGGTCCCGGCGGGAGCGGCGACCTCCATCAGGTTCCAGCTCTGCACGAGAGGCGAAATACTACCCACCCCTCGCTAGACTCGACCGTCCCGATGCCGCTCGCCGTCCAACAGCTTCCGCTCGGCTCGATCGGGACGAATTGCTATCTCGTGCGTAGCGATCGGACGGCGCCGGAGGCCGTCGTGATCGATCCGGGTGCCGCCGCCGCGGAGATCAGGCTGGCGCTCGCCGCTTCGGGCGCCACGTGCGTCGCGATCCTGCTCACGCACAGCCACTACGACCACATCGGCGCGCTGGCCGACCTTGCCGAGGGCACGGGGGCACCGGTCTGGCTGCCGGCGGCAGAGCTCGACGTCTTCCGGCGGCCGAATGACTTCTTCGCCGCGCTCGGCGTCTCGGTCCGCGGTTACGAGGGGGAGAGCACCCAGCTCACGGGCGGCGAAACCGTCGACGCAGCCGGGATCTCGTTCGAGGTCACCGCCGCGCCGGGTCACTCTCCGGGCCATCTCGCCTACTACGCCGACGGTTGCCTCTTCTCCGGCGACATTGTCTTCGCCGGCTCGGTCGGTCGCACCGACCTCCCGTTCGGGGACTGGGACGAGCTACTCGATTCGATCCGCCGCCTCGCCGGCGTCTATCCGGCCGAGACGGTCGTCTACCCAGGTCACGGCCCCGCCACGACGCTCGGCACCGAGCTCGCGCGCAACCCCTTCCTCGCCGAGCTGCGCACGTCGTGAGCAAGATCGAAGCGCCGCGGGGCACTCACGACATCCTCCCCGCGGACCAGCCGGTGTGGCAGCGGGTCACACAGGAGGCGGAGCGGCTTTGCGCGCTCTATGGCTACCGGCGCATCCAGACGCCGGGCTTCGAGGACACCGAGCTGTTCCAGCGCACGTCAGGCCAGGGATCGGATGTCGTGCAAAAGGAGATGTACTCGTTCACGGACCGCAGCGAGCGCTCTCTGACGCTGCGTCCGGAAGGCACCGCGCCGATCTGCCGCGCGTACCTGACGAACGGCCTTCAGCAGGAGCCGCAACCGCAGAAGCTCTACACGATCGCGCCGATGTATCGGTACGGACGCCCCGGTCGCGGGCGGTATCGCGAGCACTGGCAGCTCTCCGTCGAGGCGATCGGCAGCGACGATCCGGCGGTCGACGCCGAGGTCCTCCACCTCTACGACACGCTGCTGGGCAACCTGGACGTCACGGACTACCACCTCGAGCTGAACTCGATCGGCGACCGAAACTGCAGGCCCGCCTACCTCGAGAAGCTCTCCGTCTGGCTGGCCGGGCGCGAGGGTGAGCTTGACGCAGATACGCGCGAGAAGCTGCGTACGAGCCCCTTGCGCGCGCTCGACAACATCGCTGCGAAGCCGCCGCACGTGCAGGAGGTGCTGCGCGAGGCGCCGGCGATCGGCGACTACCTCTGCGCCGACTGCGTTGCTCACTTCGCCGGCGTCCGAGCGCTGCTCGACGACCTCGGCGTCACCTACACGCTCGTACCGACGCTCGTGCGCGGCCTCGACTACTACACCCGCACCACGTGGGAGTTCATCGGGCCGCTGGAGGGTGCGAACTCGAGTATCTGCGGCGGTGGTCGCTACGACCGGCTGATCGAGGAGATCGGAGGCGCGCCGACGCCCGGCGTCGGCTTCGGGGCGGGGATCGAGCGGCTCCTGCTCGTGCTCGAGGACGCGGGCGTCTCCGGCGAGCCACCTCACGTCGATGTCTTCCTCGCCGTCGAGCCGGATGCGCCGCGCGCGCTCGCCCTACGCTGGCTCGGGGAGCTCCGCCATGCCGGGCTGGCGGCCGACACCGACTACGCCGGCCGCTCGCTGAAGGGTCAGCTGACCCAGGCAGGCCGTTCGGGCGCACGCACGACGGTGATCGTCGGTGCCGGCGGCGCGACGCTACGGCGGCAGGGGCAGCAGGACGAGGCGCTCGTCCACGCGGACGTCGTAGGCAGACTCCTGCGATGACCCCGTCGTCCACCTGGCGCACGCACATGTGCGGCGACGCTCGCGCGGAGCTCGTCGGCGAGTCGATCACACTCGCCGGCTGGGCGGCGCGCCGACGCGACCACGGCGGGCTCGTCTTCGTCGACCTGCGCGACCACACGGGCGTCACGCAGCTCGTGCTCAACCCCGAGTCTGCGCCCGAGGCGGCGGAGCTGGCACACGGGATCCGCAACGAGTTCGTCCTGCGGGCCGAGGGCAAGCTCGTCGCTCGCTCGCCGGAGACGGTCAACCCGGCGATGCCGACGGGCGACGTCGAGCTCGCCGTCGAGCGGCTCGAGCTCGTCAGCCGCTCGACGCCGCTGCCCTTCCAGCTCGACGAGGAGAACGTCGACGAGACGCTGCGCCTGCGCTACCGCTGGCTCGACCTGCGCCGCGACAAGCTGCAGCGGAACATCCGCCTGCGCGCGCAGATGGTCGGGATCATCCGTCGCGACATGGAGAAGGCCGGCTTCCTCGACATCCAGACGCCGATCCTCTTCAAGCCGACCCCCGAGGGCGCGCGCGACTTCGTCGTGCCGAGCCGCCTCCAGCCGGGCCGCTTCTACGCGCTGCCCCAGAGCCCGCAGATCCTGAAGCAGCTGACGATGGTGGCCGGCTTCGACCGCTACTACCAGATCGCGATCTGCTTCCGGGACGAGGATCTTCGGGCCGACCGCGTCCAGGAGATCACCCAGCTCGACGTGGAGATGAGCTTCCCCGACCAGGAGTTGCTCTTCGAGCTGATGGAGCGGATGTTCCAGCGCATCTGGCGCGAGTGCCTGGGCGTCGAGATCGAGACGCCGTTCCCGCGCATGACCTTCGCGGAGGCCGATCGCCGCTTCGGCTCGGACAAGCCCGAGACGCGCTTCGCGCTCGAGCTGGAGGAGGTCACGCCGGCGACCCGCGGCTCGGAGCTCGGAGTCTTCGCCCGCGCGGAGGCCGTGCGCTTCCTCCGCGTGCCGAGGGTTTTCTCGCGCGGCGAGCTCGCCAAGCTCGAGGAGCTCGCGAAGGAGTGGGGCGCGAAGGGGCTGGCGTATCTCGTCTACGACGGCGGCGAGATCCGCTCGCCGATCGCGAAGTTCCTGTCCCAGGACGAGCTGGCCGCGCTCGGAGGGGGCGAGGGCGAGACGCTGCTCTTCGCCGCCGACTCGTGGGAGCTGACCTCGCGCGTGCTTGGCGCGCTGCGGCTGCACCTCGGCCGCGAGCTCGGCTTGATCGACGAGGACGCATTCACGTTCCTCTGGGTGAACGACTTCCCGATGTTCGAGCGGGACGAGGATGCGGGCCGCTGGACCGCCGTCCACCACCCGTTCACGCGCCCGACCGAGGAGTGGAAGGAGCGCTTCCCGGAGCATCCGGGGGACGCGCTCGCGCATGCCTACGACCTGGTCGTGAACGGGAACGAGCTCGGCGGCGGCTCGTTTCGGATGCACGAGCCGGAGCTGCAGGCGCAGGTCTTCGACCTGCTCGACCTGTCGCCCGAGGAGCAGCGGGTCAAGTTCGGCTTCCTGCTCGACGCGCTCGCGATGGGCGCGCCGCCGCACGGCGGGATCGCGCTCGGGATCGACCGCATGACGATGGTGCTGGCCGGGGAGCCGAACCTGCGCGACGTGATCGCGTTCCCGAAGAACCAGGCGGCCGTCGATCCGATGAGCGGTGCTCCGAGCGAGATCACGCCCGAACAGCTCGACGAGCTCGGGATCCAGCTCCTCGAGGTCACGTGACCTCGGCGGTCCTACAGCGAACGGTCGTGCTGGCCGCGGTCGCGCTGCTGGCGGCGGTGGGTGCACTCGCCCTGACGTCGCGCGACGACACACCGGTCACGGCCACCGACCCGCGCCCGGTGCCGACCCCCGACGGCGGCTGGTACACCGCGCTCGCAGGCTCGCGCGGGCCTGCCGGCGATGCGGAGCGGACGACGTGCCACTGGATCCTGACCGGGCGGTCGCTCGGGGTGACCCACCCGACGCTTCCGTGCGGCGCCAAGATCTTCGTTCTCTACGACGGCACCGAGCTCCTGACCGAGGTGATCGACACGAGGCTGAAGGAGCCGGGGCGGCAGTTCGAGCTGACCGAGGCGCTCGCCCGCCGGCTGGCGCTCGAGGGCACACAGGAGATCCAGTGGCGCTTCGCAACCCGTTAGCGGCTCCTGGCCGGCTGGGCAGGCCTCCCGGCCGGCGGAGCCTCGCGGCAGAAACCGCGTAGGAGGTTCGCGCGGGTTACAATGCGGGTGCTCGACCCTGTGCGTGGCCTCGCGCGTAAACGTGAACCAACGCTCACGTGAAGGGAGCCTGGGTCCGGTTTAGACCTCATCCGTCGACGGCCGGCACGGCACCCACCTGGTCTAGCCAGGTTCGCATCGGCGTGAGGAATCATCGGCAGGGTGGAGCGCTTTTCTTGTTGGCGCAAGACTGGAATCTGCGGAAGCAGATTCCAGTCGCGCGAAGATCCCTGAAGGGGCCGCTTCGCGGCCCGACCGACTGACCAGCCTCAGCGACTTGCACTCGGTTCGGGTGCATGGTCGCTTCGTGAGCGCCCCGCTAGGCTGACGCGATGATCGAGCTCGTCGGCGATTCCGCGCGCGGCTCCGAGTTCGCCTTCGTGCGGCTCACCGTCGAGGACGACCGGATCGTGGCCGCGGACGCACCGGGCCTCGCCGGCCCGCTCGAGGGGCTGAACCTGCTCGAGGCGGCCGCCGTGCCGGGCGAGACGCTCGCTGGGCGTCAGCCATCCTGTGCTGCCCTGCAGCGCCAAGATCTTCATCAGCTACGGCGGCGCGGAGGTCCTGACCGAGGTGATCGACACGAAGCTGAAGCAGCCGGGCCGCCAATTCGAGCTGACGGAGGCCCTGGCGCAGCGGCTCGGCGTCGAGGGAACGCAACAGATCCGCTGGCGCTTCGCGACGCGCTGACTACAATGGGAGCGCTCGACCCTGTACGTGGCCTTGCGCGTAAACGTGAACCAACGCTCACGTGAAGGGAGCCTGGGTCCGGTCTAGACCTCACCCGTCGACGTCCGGCACGGCACCCACCTGGTCTAGCCAGGTTCGCATCGGCGTAAGGAAGCATCGGCAGGGTGGGGCATTTTCTTCGGTCGCTAGGCTGCGCCAATGATCGAGGTCGTCGGGGATTCTGCGCGGGGCGAGGAGCTGGCATTCGTGCGCCTCGCGGTTGAGGGCGAACGGATCGTCGAGGCGGAGGCGCCAGGGCTCGCGCGACCGCTGGCCGGGTTGACGCTGCTCGAGGCCGCGGCGGTACCGGGCGAGACGCTCGCCGCCGACGCGCTGGCGAACGCCCTCGCGGGGGTCTTTACCGCCGCGCCTGATCCGGATCGGATCGCCGTCGCGATGAGCGGCGGCGTCGACAGTGCCGTCGCGTTGCTCCGCGCGGGGCCGAAGGCGGTCGGCGTCACGCTGCGGCTCTGGCTCGATCCCGCCGGCCCAGACTCGGAGCGTGCCTGCTGCTCACCCGAGGCTGTGATCGCAGCGCGCGAGACCTGTCACGCCCTCGGGCTCCCGCACGTGACGCTCGACCTGCGCGAGGCATTCCGCCGCGCGGTCGTCGACCCCTTCGTCGAGTCGTACGCGCGCGGCGAGACGCCCAACCCGTGCGGCCATTGCAATGGCGACTTTCGCTTCGACGAGCTCCTGGCGTTCACGGAGCGAGCCGGCGCCGCGAAGCTCTGGACGGGGCACTACGCCCGCATCGTCGAGCGCGGCGGCCGGCGGCTCCTCGCTCGCGCGGCCGATCCTGAGAAGGACCAGTCCTACATGCTCGCTCCGCTCGACCCGGCACAGCTCGGCCGCGTCGAGTTTCCGCTCGGCGAGCTGACGAAGGCCGAGACCCGCGCGGAGGCGGCCGGCGCTGGCCTCGAGGTCGCTGAGCGCCGCGAGAGCCAGGAGGCGTGCTTCCTCGCCGGCGACGATTACCGCGCGTTTCTCGAGCGCCGCGGCCTCGAGCCGTCAGACGGATCGATCGTCGACGAGGACGGCCGCGAGCTCGGCCGGCACGACGGAGTCTGGCGCTACACGCCCGGCCAGCGCCGAGGCATCGGCGTGTCGGCGGCCGAGCCGCTGTACGCGCTCCGCTCGGATGCCGCGACGAACACACTGGTCGTCGGTCCCCGCGGCTCGCTCGCCTGCACTGCCGTGGACGTCCGCGGCGTGCTCCACGTTCCGCTCGAGGAAGCGCATGCGAAGCTTCGCTACCGCTCCGAGGCGATTGCCGCGCGCGTGCGCCCGCACGACGAAGGATTCGCCCTGGAGCTCGAGCAGCCGGCCTACGGCGTCGCGCCCGGCCAGATCGCAGCGCTGTACGACGACGACGGCGCCGTCGTGGGCTGCGGCGTGGTGTCGTCGGCTGGTCGTGACTAGGATGCGCCAGGTGCAGTTTCTCGCGGTCACCGCCGGCGATGTCGCCAACTACGCTCTCGCCGCGTTTCTCGTCGCCGTCGGAGCCGGCCTCGCCTACGCGTTCTTCCGCCTGGGCGGAACCTTCGGACGCCTGTCCTCGTTCATCAGGGGAACGGAACATGAGCTGCTGCCGGTCATTCACAAGGTCGGCGAGAGCGTCGACAAGGTGAACGGGCAGCTGGACAAGGTGGATCAGGTGACAGACAGCGCAGTGGACATGGCCGACAGCGTCGACACCGCGGTACGCGCGGTGAGCATGGCGATCGCGCGGCCGGTGCAGAAAGTCTCCGGGCTCGCGGCGGGGGTAACGCACGGCGCCGCCTCGCTGAAGGCGCACCGGGACTGGTCCGAGGCGGTCCGCACGGGCAAGGAAGCAGCCGCCCGGCGCGAGCGCGACCTCGCGGACGAGCTCAGCGCCGCGGGCGGCAAGACGCCGTAGAGATGGACGAGTTCACGGTCCAAATCCCGCGCGAGCGTCCGTTCTCGGCCGTAGCCGATCTCGTGGTCGGGGGGATCGCGGCCCGGCTCGACGTCACGCTCGACGTCCTCGACGACCTCCAGCTTGCCTTCGACTCTCTGCTCGAGCACGACGACGCCGACGAGCGCGAGGTCAACATTGTGCTGCGTGTCGACGGCGACACGATCGAGGCTGCTGTCGGCCCGCTCACGCAAAGGACTACCGCAGCTCTGGAAGCGGAAACGGGCGACGGCCTGAACCTTCGACGCCTGCTGGAGGCGACGATGGACAGCGTCAAGCTGAGCCAGCGGGACGGCGGCAGCTGGGTCGAGCTCCGCAAGGTCTACGCAATGGCGAGCACTGAGAAATGACGCGCGTGTCCGACAAAGCGCTGCTCCGCCGCTACCACGAGCAGGGCGACCTGGCTGCGCGCGAGCAGCTGATCGAGCAGTACCTCTCGCTCGTGCGCTCGCTCGCGCGGCGCTACGCCTACCGGGGCGAGCAGCTCGACGACCTCGTGCAGATAGGCTGTATCGGCTTGATCAAGGCGATCGACCGCTTCGACATCGACCGCGGCGTCGAGCTGACCACGTACGCGACGCCGAACATCATCGGAGAGATCAAGCGTCACTTCCGCGATAAGGGCTGGGCGGTGAGGGTACCGCGCGGCCTCCAGGAGCTCAACGTCCAGCTCTCGAAGATCGTCGAGGAGCAGACCGTCCAGCTTGGCCGCTCGCCGACGATTCCGGAGCTGGCGAAAGCCGCAAGCGTGGAGGAGGAGCTCGTACTGGAGGCGCTCGAGTCCGGCCGCGCCTACACGTCGCTCTCGCTCTCGGCCGGCGGCTCCGACGAGGACGGCGAGCTCGACCCGCTCGAGTCGCTCGGCACCGAGGAGCACCAGTACTCGGTC
>Ga0136614_10002942_pt1 | contig 10757 bp, 9 predicted proteins | sample AntDrymUQ2792106_2_FD_106643 | JGI IMG/M metagenome (GOLD analysis project Ga0136614, IMG submission 106643) | Polar desert sand microbial communities from Dry Valleys, Antarctica - metaG UQ279 (21.06) | ecosystem: Environmental > Terrestrial > Soil > Desert | place: Antarctica: Dry Valley... | reverse complement strand
TTCCAGTTCTACGCCGACATGATCTACGACGACGTACACACGCCGCCCGAAGCGGTGATCCAGGAACAGGGCTTTGGCGAGATGTTCAAAGCAGGCAAGATCGCTATGTTTATGGGCGGAGCGGCCGATGACCTGGACCGCGTGGATGGGATGAATGTGGCCGTCAGCGCCGTACCGGCCGGACCGGGTGGGCGAGCGACTTTCGCCTGGAACGCTTCGACGGTTATTGCCGCCCAGACGGAAAATCCCGACTTGGCCTGTGAAGCTCTGGTTAAGCTGAGCGACGGCATCCATCACTGGAAGATTGTTGCCCCGCGCCTATCGTTGGCGACGGCCGAGGGCATTATCGCGGCTGAGCCACGTAAGGAGCAGAACGCCGCCGCCATTGCCGAAGCTGTAGCCGACATGCGTGCCTTCACCATCATCCCCCGCCAGGCGGAGTGGGATACGATCTTCTGGAGCGACTTCATGGACCCGCTGTTCCACGACCAGGCTACGGCCGCGGAACTGGCGTCGGAAATCCGGCCACAACTGGAAGAGTTGCTGCCGTAATATAAAAAAGTAGAGTAATGAGGGCTGGGTCGGGTAGGAATACCTACCCCGGCCCTCGTTGATTGGTGTAGGGCAATTTTGGAAAATTGCCCTACGGATGGAGGTTGCACCATGTACCTATCTGCCTGGGACTCCTATGCGCCCACGATTGTGCGCTGGTTGCTGGTCGGGGGCGGCATTATTGCCATAGTGGTGGGGCTGAATAAGGGGCTGCAAGCGTTAGGCGTCAGGCGGGAAACAGCCAGGGGCTTTGCCCTCATCTCTCCCTGGCTTCTGGGCTTCCTCATTTGGAACGCCTTTCCCTTTGCCTACTCCTTCTACTTGAGCTTCACCAAATACAATATCTTCCAGCCGCCAGAGTGGATAGGCATCCAGAATTACGTGGAAATGTTCACCAAAGACACGGACTTCTGGCCTTCGCTGCGTCTGACGCTGTTGTTTGCGGCTTTGAACGTGCCGCTGGGGATGGTGGGAGCGTTGGGGGTGGCACTGCTGTTGAACCGTGACGTTAAAGCCATCGGCCTCTGGCGCACCATCTATTACCTGCCGGCGGTCTTGCCGGCCGCGGCTGTGGCCCTTTTATGGCGCTGGATGTTCAGCCCCGGATCGGGGCTGATTAACTTTTTTCTCCAGCCATTTTATGCCCTGTTCAACATTGGGCCGCTCCAGTGGTTCACCGAACCAAAGCTGGTGCTGCCGGCCTTTATCATTATGGGTATGTGGGGTGTTTTTGGGGCTAACGCCGTCATTTTGCTGGCCGGGCTGAAAAATATTCCCCAGCACCTGTACGAAGCGGCCGACATTGACGGCGCCGGGACGATGCAAAAGTTCCGATTCATCACCCTTCCCATGCTCAGTTCTACCCTCTTTTACACGTTGGTGACGGGTATCATCGGCGCGCTGCAAATCTTCACCCAGGCTTTCTTCATACCTGTGCCGCGCCGTGCTGGCACCTTTATGAACGTCTTAATTTACCAGGAGGCGTTTACTTTCCGTAACATGGGCTACGCCTCGGCGCTGGCCTGGGTCTTGTTGGTAATCATCCTTATCCTGACTGTGTTGGTCTTCCGTTCTTCGGCCGCCTGGGTTCATTACGAAGGGGTCAAGGGTTAAGAGGTGAACTATGACAACCACAACGAGACCCGGAACGGTGGTGCCGCCACACCCAATCGTAAGAGTTAGGCGGCCTGACGCCCGTCACATTGCCGGGCGGCTCGTCATTTATCTGCTGCTGGCTTTCTTTTCGCTCTTTGTTCTGATTCCGCTGGCCTACATGATTTCCACTTCGCTGAAGGTGGAGGAGCAGTTGTTCATCTGGCCGATTCAGTGGATTCCCGACCCGATTCAGTGGCAGAACTATATCCAGGCCTTTCGGTCGTTGGGGCAAATTGCGCCGGGTTTAACCTTCTGGCGCATCCTGTCCAACACCCTGGTCATCACCCTGCTGGCAATGTCTGCCGAACTGATAGCCGTAACCCTGGTAGCTTATGGCTTTGCCCGCTTTCGCTTTCCCGGCCGGGATACCCTCTTTTTCGTGATGCTGTCCACCATGATGTTGCCCAGCATCATCACCCTCATTCCCACCTTCCTCATCTGGCGCAACCTCAATCTCATTGACCATTACGATCCCCTCGTCTTGGGGGCGTGGTTTGGCGGCGGCGCGTGGGCCGTCTTCATGCTGCGCCAGTTCTTGTTGGGCATTCCTCCCGAAATGGAAGAAGCGGCCGTTGTGGACGGGGCCAACGCCTTCCAGGTCTATTACATGATTATCCTGCCACTGGTAAAGCCGGCACTGCTGGCCTTGGGCGTGCTCATGTTCCAGGGTAACTGGAACAACTTTATGGGGCCTTTGATTTATTTGAACACCACCGTCCAATTCCCCATGATTCTGGCCCTCCAGTTCTTTCTGGCCTCTCTCTCTAATGAAGCGCCCAAGTGGCATTACATGATGGCCATGGCCACCGTCATGGCCGCGCCGCTCCTGGCACTCTACTTTGTGGCCCAAAAATACTTTATTGAAGGTCTGACCATGGGCGCGGTTAAAGGATAGCGATGACAGGTTACTGGTTGCGGGTGAAGCTTCAGCCGCTGGTCCCTGGCTGCAGGTGGCTTCTGGTGGCCAGCGTGCTGCTTCTGAGTCTACTATTAGTTGGCTGCCGCCAGCGTTCTGAGCAGATAACCGCTACGACACCAACCTCGGCGGTGGCCGCCACCTCAGTCGCGACACCTGTGCATACGCCACCACCGGTTGGGCAACCGTTGCGCGACGACCTGATCAACCTGGCGCACTTGCAACGACTGACAGAGGTCGTCACCTGGGATGGCGAGCCTGCGGCACTGGTACATATTTACTCGGAAGCACCCGATTATGACTGGGTGGACGCGGCTGGCGAAGGGCTGGCGGCAGTGGACGATGTGGCCCGCGCCGCCCTGGTCTACCTGCTGTATTACGAACGCACTGGCAACGCCCAGGCGTTGGCACTGGCCCGCGCCTGCCTGAACTTCGTCCTGCGCTTGCAGGCAGAAGACGGCGAATATTACAACTTTGTCTATGACCGGGCCGGCACGGTTAACGAGGAGGGAGGCACGAGCTACAAGTCGTGGGGCTGGTGGGCGGCGCGCGGCCAGTGGGCGTTGGCCGCCGGCTACCGCGTCTTCCGCCAGGTTGATCCGGACTATGCGGCCGAATTGCAAGTGGCCTATTTGCGGGGCGAAGTGGCGCTCAAAAACAACATTGGGCCGGTGGGAGCCTATAACGACCTGCACGGAGTTCCCGTCCCGTCCTGGCTCATCGGCGGCGGCTCCGACGTTTCCGCTCTGGCTATGCTGGGTCTGGCCGAATATTACCAGGTAGAACCCAATAGCCAAACGCGCCAACTCCTGACCAACCTGGCGACAGGCGTGGCCAATTACCAGGTTGGTGGGCCAGGTGAATACCCTTATGCCGCCCAGCCCTCGGCCACTTCTTCCACGGCTCTGTGGCATGGCTGGGGTAGCCACCAGGTACACGCCCTAGCCTGGGCTGGGCAATTGTTAGAGCGATCCGATTGGGTCGAAGCCGCCCGCCTCACGGCCGATACCTTGTTCGTGCGCCTGCTGGCGACAGATTTTATTAACGAGATGGCCCCGCTGCCCAACCGGCGCGGCCAGATTGCTTACGGTACGCAAGTGATCACATCCGGCTTCTGGGCGCTTTACCAGGCTACCGGCGAGGAGAAGTACGCCCGCTACGCTGGCCTATCGGCATCGTGGCTCTTCGGCAACAATATGGCCAGCGTCCAGATGTACGATCCAGAAAGCGGCCGTGTCTTTGACGGCATTGACGGCCCCACCTCATTCCGAGTCAACCACAACGCTGGCGCCGAATCCACTATTGAGGGACTCTATACATTGCTATTGGTAGCCGATGACCCTGTTGCCAATCCCTATCTCCACTACCGGCCCGTCGAGACGCCGCCGGTCCTGATTGTCGAGGTGGAAGATGGGACTAAGATTGCCGGCGACGCCACCTACGGTCAGCGCGAATGGACGGGCGAGGCGCGTTTCTCCAACGGCCATTACTATGGTTTGAAGACTGGAGATTCCGTCTCGGTGACGGTCCCGATTCCGGCCGATGGCGATTACCTTCTCTATGCCTCCCATCTGCGCCGCGCCGTGCCCAAACCAGAACAGGTGGCCGAGGCTATCCGCGCCCCCGAGCCGGTGGTCATTGACGGCCAACTTGATGAGTGGGCGCCGGCTCAACCATTGCCGGCCAATAGCCGTGAACAGATTTTGCGTGGCGCGGCTGGCTGGCCGGGAGCGGAGCAGGCCAGTTTTGCTCTCACCTGGATGTGGGACGACACTAACCTGTACGTGGCCGCTCAGGTGCGCGACCCTACCCACGTCCAGAACGATACGGGCCCATCGGTCTGGCGCGGTGACGCGTTATGGCTTTATTTCGACACACGTGGCGGCCACCAGCGGGTGGATGTGAAACTGACGCTGGCGCAGACACCCGACGGGCCGCAGGTGTGGAACTGGATAGGGCAGCTTTTTTTACCAGGTGCACAACTGGCTTGGCAGGAAGTCGAAGGAGGGTATATTTATGAGGCGGCCCTGCCGCTGGATAGCCTCAACTTCCTGGAGATAGAAGTGGGTAGGCGCATTAACTTTGAGGCGGGTTGGGGCTTTACCGGTGGCTTTATGACCTGGACGGGCCTCGACCCGGATACGGCCGCCAACTTGGCGCCGCTGAGCTTTGTTACCACGCTTTCAGCCGCGGCCCAGGCTGCGGAAATACCAGAACAAGCGCCCGATGACGTGGCCTTTGCTGTTTCGCTAGACGGAGGCGAAGCGGTCACAGTGATGCAGGCCGTCTCGCCTGACCGGGATTACCTGTGGCTCGACCCGGTCGTTGCCGGTCCGCTCTTCTTGAGTCAGGAGTCGCACACCCTGCTAGTCAGCTACGCCGGCCGGCAACCTAACCGCGAAGCGATAGTCGATGCCTTCTTGATTGTCCCGGCCATGGCCTGCAAGCGTCTGGAAAATGATGAAGGTCAAGTGCTGACGTTATGCCACGATATGCTAACGGCAGCGACCACCTGGGAAGAATAAGTGGGTTAGTAGTCGTTCTTCTCAACCGCTGAATCGGTTACTACAAACATGGAAGATAAAACAGCAGCCATCTCTAAATCGCCAGTTCCACTCCAGGTCGTCGGTCAGGCGTTCCGGGATTGGTGGGACGACTGGGTAAATATGGTCGTACTGAACCTGCTCTGGTGGTTGGCGTGGTTGACGATTGTGCTGGGGCCACCAGCCACCTTCGGTCTCTATTACGTCACCAACAACCTAGTACATGGGAAAAGCCTGGGACCCCGGGGTTTGTTAGAGGGCGGCCGGCTTTATTTTCTCCAGAGCTGGGTGTGGCTACTTCTAAATCTGATTGTGGTTCTGGTGATTGGCGCCAACTACTTCTACTATGCCAGCTTAACAGCCGCCTGGGCCAATTTTTTGCAGGCAGCGTTCCTGCCATTGGGGCTGGCCTGGCTGATCGTCCAATTTTACGCCCTGCCCTATTTCATGGAGCAGGAAGAGAAGCGCGTCACTCTGGCTCTACGCAATGGACTCTTTACGGCCCTGGCCGCGCCTAGCTATACCCTCGTGGTGGTCGGCGCGGCTGTGCTGGTGACTGGCTTGAGCGCGGGCACAGTCGTGCTGCTCTTTTTGGGCGGCCCCTGCCTGATCGCGACGCTGGGCAACCGCGCTGTGGTGGAGCGGCTGGAAACGTATCGTGTGCGCGAACGGGAGGTTAGGCATGATCCAACTGAATAAAACACCCCGATAAGCCTGGAGGTTAGTATGAAAAAATGGGAGTACGTACACTTGTTTTACAACAATGGGGATACTTACTTGCTCAACCATGTTGAGCATAACTATCAATCAGAGAATAGCTCTAAACTTCACTTAGTCTATTAAGACCGGGATTTAGCAGCGATAACGACTTTATACCTATCTCAAGTGATACGAGAGTATAATCTTCTCGACCAATGGCTTAAAAACCGATGCCAATTTATTAATAAAGGATTGAGATGACAGACTTACATCAAATGAAATGTGTGGCTTGTCGCGCTGGCGAGCCGACTGTAACTGATAGCGAAATTGACACGTTACATCCACAGATCCCAGAGTGGCAGGTCAAGGAAGTCGACGGAGTTAAACGATTAGAGCGCGTCTTCAAGTTCAAGAATTTTGCCCAGGCTCTGGAATTCACGAACAAGATCGGTGCAATGGCTGAAGAAGAAGACCATCATCCAATGATAATTACGGAATACGGGAGAGCAACCATCAATTGGTGGACGCATGTGATCAAAGGGTTGCATAAAAACGATTTCATCATGGCCGCCAAGACGGATGAGATCTATGGATAAACAAAACGACCTGCAAAGGTCGTTTTTGTTATAACACTTTTTATCTTTTCGAATAAGTGGGTTGCAGATCTATTTACTATTCGCAAACATTGCTCGGCTCAATATGGCCGAGAGTGAGTTGAGTGTTCTAGTATGACGATCTTGTTATCGTTATCTTCCCAATTTAGCCAGGCTCGACTATTACCGTAATTTATGTTTTAATACACATTAATATGTTTCAAAAGTACATTGTGGTTCGTTTGGATCCATAGCGTGAGTTCCTGTTTTTTTCCTAAAAAGAGGAGGTTGCTTCTATGCTGTGCCATCTGGTAAGTTCATGGGCTGGTTTTGCTGGTCCAACAAACCTGCCCATTTCTATGGTCCTTTAGCAGCATAACCAGATGAGGACATCTTCTCTGGTGCTCAATGCTCTCATTTTGATTTCACTAAACCTCATCCCCTACTCGCAAGTTCCAGTCTTCCATCAAATTCTCTGACCATTACTATGACAAAAACGCTCACGAGCGAATCGTATCGAAATACCAAAGTCCTCTGGCTTGTTTTCGGTTTATTGGCCGTTGTAGGGCTATCCTTGCTTATCTTGTATGCTGTTCCAGGTTTACCGGGGCGTTTGGGATTGCATGTCTTAACTGCCAAAACCTCTTATATCAATCCCATTTTCGAGTTTGATTTCCCCGACCCAACTATTTTACAGGCGACAGATGGTTGGTATTACCTATATGCTACTCAAGGAATCACGCCGGAATTCGAATATCAGAATATTCAGGCCGCACGTTCCCAAGACCTGGTTCACTGGCAACGTCTACCAGATGCCTTGCCCGAAAAACCGGTATGGGCTAAATACACTTGGGATTTTTGGGCACCCCATGTCGTTTATCACAATGGGGTTTACTATATGTATTATTCTGCAGAACCTGATGAAGGTATCGGGCTATGCCTAGCAGTCGCCACAGCCGAAGAACCTGCTGGTCCTTTCACCGATAAGGGAGAACCTCTTAAATGTGGTCCGGGGTTTACCCACATTGACCCCTTTGCATTCGATGACCCTCAAAGCGGAACGCGTTATCTCTATTGGGGTTCAAACTCGAATCCTATCCGTGTTCAGGAACTCTCCTCAGATCGGTTAAGTTTTCAGCCGGGTACTGTCCCAAAATCTGTCCTGATTCCACAACGCGGGCGACCTTACGAAGGATTGTTAGAAGGCGCGTGGGTGGTATATCGGCAGGGATTCTATTACCTGTACACATCAGGCGATGCCTGTTGCGGAGAGGGTGCCCATTATGCCGTGATGGTAGCTCGCTCTACCAGCCCTACTGGCCCATTTGAGAAGCTGGGCGATGCCAATGGTTCTAAATCCAGTGTAATTCTGGAAGCCAATTCGGTCTGGACTGCCCCTGGCCATAATGCTATTCTTACTGATGCTTCCGGACAGGATTGGATTTTTTATCATGCGATCAATGCGAAAAACCCTGGGTATAATGACCCCATACTGGATGATGATTATTACCCACGGGTTTTATTAATGGATCCGATCACATATCAAGATGGCTGGCCCCGGATTCCTGGAGGTCCCCCTTCTTATGAAGAACAAACGGGTCCTGACGTGGCGATTGGGCTTTTTACCTGGATTATACAGCGTTCATCCGAACCTTAGATTTGGTATTAGATAAGTAGGAGAGCAGCTATATGGGTAAAGTCGTAGTTTTCACCCAACCGAGAACCGTTGGATTCGAATCTTATGAGGACCAGCCGCTTCAACCGCATGAAGTGCGCTTGCGCACCCTCTATTCTGGCATCAGTGCCGGGACGGAACTGACCGCTTATCGGGGCAGCAATCCTTATATGCATAAGCAATGGGATGCCTCCCGCAAGCTTTTCATTCCCGCGCAACAACCCTCCCTCACGTACCCTGTCAGCGGATGGGGTTACGAAGAAGTTGGGGAGGTGGTCGAACTCGGAAGCGAAGTGCAAGCTGTGTCCATTGGAGATGTCATCTTTGGGACCTGGGGACATCGCACTCACCATATCGTCGAAGAAGAGTATGCTCGGGATCGTGTGCAGGCCAAATCGCTGGATGCGATCTTTGGCATATTCTCTCAGATCGGATCAATAGCTATAAATGGTGTGCACGACGCTCGAATTCGGATCGGCGAGACAGTCGCGGTTTTTGGAATGGGGGGCTTAGGCCAGATCGTAGGGCAACTCGCCAGGAAATCTGGCGCTCAGGTTATTGGGATCGACCGGTTTGAAAAGCGGTTAGAAATTGCTCAACAAAGCGGTGCAGCCGATATCCTACTCAATGCAAGCGATGGTGAAGTTGCAGAACGTATTCGGGCCGTTACCGAAAACCGCGGCGCAGATGTTGCCATCGAAGTGACTGGCTCCACCATCGCTCTCAACCAGGCGATCCGTTCTTTGGCTTACTCTGCCAAGGTCGTTGCTTTGGGTTTCTTCCAGGGAGATGCTACTGGATTGTTCCTGGGAGAAGAGTTCCACCATAATCGGGTCAATATTGTAGGCTCACAGATCTTTGGTACAGATCCTGAGCTGACCTACCGCTGGAACCGGCTGCGGTTGGTTCAAACATTTATGCGCTTACAAGCGGATGGGATTGTCGATCTTAAGCCTATCATCTCGCACGTGGTCCCATTTAACGATGCTGGAGAGGCCTTCCGTATTCTTGACCAGGAACCGGAGAATGCCTTGCAAATCATTTTGGATTTCACCCAAATGTGAAAGGAGGTTACATGGTTTAAGTAAAGATGAATATAGACGATAACCGCCACCATGAATTTTATGTCTTTTGAAAAGGAGAGAAGAATGAAAACCAGCAAATGGTTATCTGCTTTACTAATCATCGTCGCGCTGTTTGCTTCTGCCTGCGCGCCGGCATCCGCACCAACCCAAGCTCCTGAATCAGGTGGGGAACCATCAGGCAAAATTGTCTTCGCCTATCCGGGTGAAGAGACTGAACTGGTCATGCGGCCGGTCATTGTTAAGAGGTTCATGGAAGAACATCCGAACATTATCGTAGAGGAACAGCCTATTCCAGGTGACTATGTTGCAACGTTGCTCGCGCAAATTGCCGCTGGGGATCCGCCGGATGTGTTCGTATCTGGGGACGTAGTTGTAGCGCCCTTCATCAAGGATGGTGTGGCAGCAGATCTAACCCCGTTCTTCGAATCAGACCCGGATCTCAAGGAGGAAGATTTCTATCCGAACGTGATCGATTATTTCCGAGGTGCAGATGGCCATGTCTACATGATGCCAGATACCGTTGATGTACAACGAATTTACTATAACAAAGACTTGTTCGAGGCGGCAGGGGTAGCCTTACCTGCGGAGGGTTGGACAACCGACGACTTCAAACAAGCCGCCGCCGCTCTGACAAGTGGCGAAGGTGCTGATAAAACGTACGGGTTCTATGCCGATACTTGGTGGGCAGTTTGGTTACCTTATGTTTGGATGAACGGTGGAGATATACTCAGCGCTGATGGCACGCAATGTACCTTAACAGAGCCGGCTGCTGTGGAAGCCCTCGATTGGTATGGTGATTTCATCCGCCAGGGATATTCTCCCTCTCCCCAAGAGTTAGAAGGATTGGGAATGGGTGGCTGGGACTTGTTTATCACTGGCCGGGTTGCGATGTACCAAACGGGGGGATGGGATATCCCCGCAAACGAGGCAGAGGCCGATTTTGAGTGGAGCATGGCTCCTCTACCAAAAGGAAAGTCTGAATCCACATTTTTACATCTGACAAACTACGTAATGTCCGCTCAGTCGGAGAACAAAGAAGCAGCTTGGGAATTCCTGAAATTCCTGGCTTCCCCAGAAATCTTTAATCTGGAAGCGGGTACCTACGGCTGGGGTTTCCCGCCCGACCCATCTATCACAGATGAGTTTGTTGCCAAACCATCTGAAGATGCGACACCACTGAACATTCTAAATGTCCAAATCGGCCAGGCCTCGGCTGCCAACGGAAAACTACCTGCCAAGATCTTAAATTGGGAAGAGTTCACTGACGATGGGGTGGACGTTGGTTTGGACCGCTTCTGGAATGGTGAGATTTCTGCCCAGGAGGCCGCGGAAGCCGCTTGCGCGGTGGAACCTGTACCAGCAGGCCAGTAAGAATCATTTATTCCTCATCTCAGCAGACATCAACATTTCACTTCCCTTACCTCTCCGTGTAAGTGTTGAGAGGTAAGGGAAGTGTAGACGGAGGTTTTCATGACCCAGGATCTACGTAAAAAAATGTCCGTTCGCATGAAGCATGATATCCCCTATGCAATTTTATTT
>Ga0136614_10002941_pt1 | contig 10760 bp, 7 predicted proteins | sample AntDrymUQ2792106_2_FD_106643 | JGI IMG/M metagenome (GOLD analysis project Ga0136614, IMG submission 106643) | Polar desert sand microbial communities from Dry Valleys, Antarctica - metaG UQ279 (21.06) | ecosystem: Environmental > Terrestrial > Soil > Desert | place: Antarctica: Dry Valley... | reverse complement strand
GTGACGGAGTATCTCGATTATCGCGCTGCGCTGAAGGGCGTGCCGCACCGGCGGATTGCGGAACGCGTCGGCGATGTGAAGGAACTGTGCGGGCTGAAGGAAGTGGAGAAGAAGCTGATCGGCTCGCTCTCGAAAGGTTATCGGCAACGGGTCGGCCTGGCGGATGCGCTCGTGCACGAACCGGACCTGCTCATCCTCGATGAGCCGACCAGCGGACTCGATCCGAATCAGATCCGCCAGGTGCGCGACCTGATCAGAAACCTCGGCAAGCAGCACACCATTCTGCTCTCCACCCATATCCTGCCTGAGGTGGAGATGACCTGCAGCCGCGTTATCATCATCAACAAGGGGAAGATCGAAGCGTGCGATACGCCCGAGAATTTGCTCGGAGAAATCCGGACTGCCCGCGGCGTCGTGCTGGAAGCGAAAGTTGGCGTGGAGAATGGCGCCGAGGAGCTGAAGAAAATCCCCGGAGTGCGAGATGTCACAACGACGGTGGACGGCGACTGGCAGACTTTTGCCATGCGAGTCGAATCAGGCGTGGACGTGCGTGAGGAAGTTTTCCGGCTCGCGGCGGAGCGCCGCTGGCCGGTGCGAGAATTATCGCAACGCAAAGCAACGCTCGAGGACGTGTTTGTGGAGATCACGCATGCCGATGTTTAGCCGCTCCCGGACATCCTGGCCAGAGACACCCGCAGACTTCGGAGGATCACGAAATGAGTAAATTTTTCACTCTCCTGGCCCGCGAAATACGCAGCTACTTCTACTCGCCGATCGCCTACATCGTCCTCGTCTTCTTTCTCCTCCTTTGCGGGGTCGATTTCTATTTTCAGCTTTCCTTCATGAACGGCCGCCCGGTGCCGTATGCAGTCCAGGAAGCGTTCTTTAACTCTGTTTTCTTTTGGTTCGCGTTCGTCCTGATCTTTCCGCTTATCACGATGCGTCTCTTCTCCGAGGAATTTAAACTAGGTACGATCGAGCCGTTAATGACCGCGCCCGTCCGTGACTGGCAGGTTGTGCTGGCAAAATTCTTCGGGGCGCTCGTGTTCTACATCGTGCTTTGGATCCCGACGCTTCTCTACTTTGTGATCTTCCAAATGGTGACGCACCAACCAGCGGCGAACTCGACCGGCGCCTATTTCGGCTCGTATTTGATGCTCCTCCTGCTCGGGATGTTTTATCTTTCAGTGGGCTGTCTCGCCTCCGTGCTCACGAAGAATCAGATCGTCGCCGCCATCATTTCTTTCTGTGCGATCACGCTCCATTTCTTCTCCGGGCTGGTGCAATTCATTATGCAGGATATCAGCTCCGCCACTCGTCAGTTGCTTGGCTACTTTTCCGCGATCGAACAGATGGGGACGCTTTCCCGCGGGGAAATTGATACACGGCCGATGGTTCTCTATCTCAGCATGACCATCGTAATCCTGGTCCTGACGCATCAGGCCTTCCAATCGCGGAAGTGGAGGCTGTAAGGATGGCAACCGAGACCGCCGCCAAGGCCGAGCCGCAGGCTCCACGCAAGATTCATCGCGTCCGCATCGGCGTGAACGTCGTCGTGCAGGTAGCACTTATCTTGTTTCTAGCCGTGATGGTGAACTACCTCGGCTTCGAGCATTACAAACGCTGGGACCTCTCGCGCGACAAAAAGTATGCGCTCTCAGATAAATCGAAGCGCTTTCTCGAGAGCGTGAAAGGCAAGATCCGAATCACCGTTTTCTTCGGGCCCAGCAATCCCATCGCACAGGACGTGCAGAACCTGCTGACTGAGTATCAGTATGCGGCCAAGGACAAGATCGACGTCGAGAACATCGATCCGGAACGCAATCTCTCCCGCGCCAAAGAGGTCTTCGATAAATACAAAGTGGTCAGTGACGAAAGCCTGCTGATCGTCGATTTCGAAGGCCGTAACAAGACCGTCAAGGCCTCCGAGATGGCGGAAGTCGATCAGGGTAATCCAATGTTTGGCGAGGCGCCCAAGATTGCCGCGTTCAAAGGCGAGCAAGCCATCACGAGCGCCATGATGGACCTGGTGGAAGGCAAAAAGAATGCGATTGGCTACATCCTCGGCCACAAGGAACCGCCGCTGGGCGACAGCGCGCCCACGATGTCGCCCTCCTTCGCTCCGGAGCCCGGTGTGCGCAGCCCGATCTCGGTCGTGAAGACGTTCATCGAAAACGAGAATATCAAGATCCAGGAGCTGAACCTGTTCGATTTGCCGGCGATTCCCGCCGATTTAAGGACGATCATGATCGTCGGTCCGCAGTACGATTTCTCGGACCGCGAGATGCAATTGCTGCGTGAATTCTGGGAAAAACAGGGTCGTTTTTTGGTCCTGCTCGATCCGACGGCGAAGACGCCCAAGCTGCATGCGTTTCTGAATGAGCTCGGGGTCCGGGTCAACGACGACCGCTTGATGGCGATGATCAAGACCGGCATTCAGGAAGTGGCGCGGGTGCGGGATGTGATCGGGAAATTTCTACCGGATAGCCCGATCACGAAGCGTCTCGCGAATGTGCAGGCACCTTTCCTCGGCGGCACATCATCGCTCACGCTCGCGCCGGCTGATCAGGTCCGCGGCGCGAAGATCAAGCTGCAGCCGCTCGCGCAGGCAGAGAAAGGTTATTGGGGCGAAGCCGATTACAATTCGAGTGACGAAGCGGTTCTCCAGTTCACGGAGGGACGCGATCAGGAGACGCCATTGACCTTCGCGGTCTCGATCGAGAAGGGGGGAAGCGCGGACGACCGGGTGCAGACGAACTCCTCCCGCATGGTGGTTGTCGCCAACTCGACTTTCCTGCAGGATAACGCGCTCACGCAGGACCAGCAGGGTCTCGACTTCATCTCCGGAAGCATCAACTGGCTGCTGAATCGCGAGCAGCTCATCGGGATCGCGCCGAAAGTGCCGCGCACGCTCACCTTCAGCCTGGAGGAAGCCGGCATGCGCAACCTTCGCTGGCTAATCCTGGTCTTAATGCCGTTGATCCCGGCCGTAATCGGAATGGCTGTCTGGTGGCAACGCCGGACGTGAGCTTTGCCTAACGAATGAAATCGCGCACCACGCTCATTCTGCTTGGTCTTGTGCTCGGTCTCGGGCTTTGGATCAAGTTCTACGAAAGCAAACAACCGAATACCGAGGAAGCAAAGCGCCGCGCGGGTCAGGTCCTGAACTTCGAGCGCAAGAATCTCGAGGGGCTGCTGATCACCAACGGCGATGACAAAATCGAATTGCATCGTGCAAACGAGCAATGGCGCCTGGAAGCGCCGATTAAGGATCAGGCGGACCAGGCGGCGATCGACACTCTGATCAGCGACCTGGAGGACTGGCGGAAGGATGAAACGATTTCCGAAAAAGAAATCGAAGCGGATAAAAACAGGCTGACGGAGTACGATCTGGCCAAACCAAAGCTCCGGCTCAAGCTGCTTGGAAAAGATGCACCTCCGGAAATTCTGTTTGGGAAAGACGCCGCTTTAGAGGGCCGGATGTATGTGCGGTTTGCGAACTCAAAGGAAACGTTCCTGGTCCGAAACACGGTTAAGAACAATATTTCAAAAAAGGCGGAGGAGTTGCGCGATCGCAAACTGACTGACCTGGCCGCGGCACAAGTTACGCGTGTTGTCCTGAAAACGCCTGCGGGCGAGATGGAGCTGCAAAAGGAGCGAGACGCCTGGGAGATCGTGAAACCCCTGCGGGCGCGGGGCGACACTCCGAAAATTACCGACCTGATCTCGCAGGTCACGAGCGCCCGCATCCAGCAGTTCGTGGCCAATGATCGAGGGGATTTGCAGCCCTACGGATTGGCCGAGCCACGGGGTTCAATCACGTTGTTTAAGCAAGACGATCCGGAGGGCCAGATGCTGCAAATCGGCTCACCGCCGGAGAAAGAGAAGGATCAGGTCTATGTCCGCTTTCCGGCGCGTGGCTTCGTCTATACGTTGCCGAACAAAATCGAGGCGATTCTAAATTCCACGCCGGCCGACCTGCGCGATCGGCAACTGATGCGCCTCGACATGAATCTGCTCGATCGCATCACTGTGGAGGCGCCGGGGAAAGGCAAAACCGTGCTCGCGCGTAAAGACCAGGCCTGGACGATCGTGAACCGCGAGAACCAACCGGCAAACACGACGGAAGTCACGCGCCTGCTCGACAATCTAAAGAACGAACAGGTGACCCGGTTTGTAGAAGATGTCGCCTCGGACTTGCCCAAGTACGGGCTCGATCAACCGCAACTGACTCTGACGTTCAGCTCGTTCGCCTCTGAGAACACGGCCGAGACCAAAGCGGGCGAACGTCCTTTTGCAACGGTGGCCTTCGGAAAGTTGGAGGGCGACAGCGTCTTTGCACGCGTGGGCGAAGAGCCGTTCATCGTGGCCGTGCCGCGCCGGTTGGTGGAAGGAATTCTGACTGACCCTGCGCAATGGCAGGAGTTGGCGATCTTCAAATTCAAACCCGAAGAGATTCATCGCCTCACAGTGACCACAGAGGGCGAAACGGCACTGACGCGAGAGTCGAATGCCGAGTGGATTCGAACGCAGGGCAACGAGCCCGTTAATCAGGTGAACGTCCAGTCATTGGTCAACACCCTGGCAAAGCTGCGGGCGGTCCGGTGGCTCGGCGGGCCTACTCCGCCGCAAGCTTTCGACAAGGCGCAGGTGACTCTGGAGTTCACGACAACTCCCGATGACAAAGTTACGCATAAGCTGGTCGTCGGTGGTCCTGCTGGGGAGGGAATGTGGCACGGCCGGGTGGATAGGCGTGACGGCGTTTTCGTCCTGAGCAATCCGGATTTCAACGCACTGCGCCTGCCGCTAACAGATGTCCCCGCTCCCGCGGCTTCTCCGAGCAGTACGCCAGCCGGGACTCCACAAGCGCCACCTTCCCCGTAGCCGCACCTACAACTTTTGCGCGAGGTAGATTGTGGCGATGCCCCCCGTGAGCCGAGTGGCGGTAGCGGAAGCCAGGCCGTTCGCTTCGATCAACGAAGTCATCGCTGCTCCGGCCGGAAACTTCTCGATGGATGCGCCGAGGTATTCGTACGCATCGCGTCGCCTCGTCACGAGCGCGGCGAGCGTTGGCAAACAACGGTGCAAATAGAAGCGGTAGGCAGGTTGAAGGGCGCCGCCCGGCATGGAGAAATCCAGGATCAAAAGGTGACTCTCTCTCGTCAAGACCCGCGCCATCTCGCGCACAGCTGCGCCCCAATCGGCCATATTGCGCAAGCCAAACGCTACCGTGACGCAATCAAAAGAACCGTCGGCAAACGGGAGCTGCAAGGCATCCGCAACAATCGTGTCTTCCAGACCTTTCCGGCGTGCGTTCGCCAGCATCTCGGGCGAAAAATCGACGCCAGTCACGTGCGCCTGGGGGAGCCTGCGCTTGATCGCGAGCGCCAGATCGCCGCTGCCGGTCGCCAGATCGAGGATGCGCACGGGCTGCCATTTTTCCACAATGGTCGCCGCGCGATGCCGCCACCAATAATCGATACCGCCGCTCAGGAGATGGTTTGCCAGATCGTAGCGCGAAGCGATGCCATCGAACATCGCCTGCACCGCGCGAGGATCACGGCTCTTGGCAACGGATGACATTGGGAGACTTTAGACCCGCGCGTGGCAGCTTCCAACTCGCCGAGTTCCGCGCTGCCAAGTAGAGTCGCGCGCGATCCCCTTTGCCGCGAAGATGAAGCCTTACGCCAGCTCGAAGGAAACTAGAATCGGGAGCGACCGGCCGAAGATCCAGCATCTCGCCGAAAACCCCGAGCACCGACGCTCTCGTCGCGAAAGAGAGGCCGAGAAGGAATCGGTGGCCGCAGAGCGCCGGGCGATCAAGAAATCTGCGCGCCGGCAATTGAAGGAGCAGATGCTCGAGGACCTCGCACGGATAGAACCAGCTACTCGGGCTTCCCCGCTTCGCGACGCACCAGATGACGTTTGAAAAACCTCGCCGCGCTTTCCCTCACCTCGCCCATTGCGGCCGGCGTGAAGACATGACTTTCCTCTGGGAAAAAGCGGGTCTCCAAGCTCCGCGCGCGAGTGCGCAGGACGGGCACCAAAGGTTCGGCATACTTCTCGAACGGCACACGACCATCTCGTTTTCCATGCAACAACAACACCGGGGGCATCTTGCGGATTGTCTCGAGGCGGCCGTTCCAAACTCCGCCGGCGTGCTCCACCACCGCGCCCACCCGCGGGTTGTCCGACGCCGCAGAGAGAGCCAGAAATCCGCCTAACGAGTACCCGTAAAGACCCACGGGCGCAGCATCGCCCCGCGCGCCCTGTACCGCGACGATGGAGGCGCGGACCGTCTCCAGCCAGGTGCGAAACTGGCGTTGCATCGTGCTATCAAGTGCGAAGAGCGTCCCGGTTGCCTCGAAATAGCGAATGAGATAAACGGCATTCCCGTCAGCGGCCAAATGTTGGGCCACTCGGCGCATCTCTGGACCATCGAGCAATGTCCCGCCTGCCCCGTGCAGCACCAGCACCGTGGGCCTTTTGCGCTCGCCCTGTCCCTCGAAGAACTCCGCCCGGACGACGCCTCCGGAAATCGCCAACCGGACATTGGAAACCTTGATCGGCCCCTCTGCCCCCGAAACTGCGACTGCACCGAAGAGGAGGAGGAGGAGAAGCAGGGACGCGGAAGAGGCGATCCGGCGGGCCATGCGGTGCAGACTCATTGGCGGTGATACGATTAGATCAGGTGAACCGGTTGCAACTTGAACAGCGAAGATGAGCGTAGCATCACCGCTCAAATATCTCCTGCCTGTGAACACCCCCGAGCCGCCGCCATCACCACGGGATGCGACCACGCTTCCGCCTTTTCGGCAAAAGCCGGGACGCAATCAGAAACAGCGCTCCCGATTGAGGCAAGTCACTGAGCCCCCTCCCATGGAACCGGCTGCTTCCCCCGCGCCTCCTTCCGATCCTGCATCATCGAGCAACCTTCCGCAAGCCGAGCGCCGGACCCGGTTCAAACGCTCCGGCCAGATGCACAAAGATCCGACCAGCCCGAGTCTTGAGCGCACTGCCGGTGAGTCGGAAGATCCCTACTAGCGGTATCTCCCTGGTATTCCTCCGGTGCATTGCCGCAGCTGGGATTCGACTTCTCGCAGCAGCGCGTTGTTCGCCGTGTGGCGCAGTTCGGCACCAGGGCCTGCCCAAGCGATCATCTAACTCCCGTCGCGCGCGTACCAATCGACCCGGCGGGTCACGAACATCACCAGACCCAGCAGGAGGAAGAGCGCGATCGACCCCATCAACAAGGCGTAATCCTGCTGCCGCAGCGTGATGTAGAGGAAGGTGTAAACGCCGCCCAGCCCCGCGCCGATCATAAGCGTGCGCATCCCGCCTCCGAGGAAGTAGCGGCAATACCAGGTAATGAGTCCCGTCGCCACGACCGCTGCGATGAGGTAGGCCCAGCCGAAGCCGACAAACTCCGAGATGGAAAGGAGCGCGAGGTAAAACAGGCAAAGCGCCGCGCCGACCATTAGATACTGAAACGGATGCATTTTCTGCCGGGCCGTGATCTCGAAGAGGAAAAAGGTGGTGAAGACGAGAACAAAGAAGAGGACGCCATATTTGATCGAGCGCTCGACATAGCGATAGGCGTCCAATATGGAGAGCAGCTCCGCGCCAAATAACGACGCCCGCACCGTCTTCTCGTTGAAGCGCTCGTTCCCCATCCGGCTGGTCCATTGCTGCGGATAATCGCGGCCGTAATACGAGACCTTCCACTTCGCGCTGAAGCCGTCGGGGCGGACTGAGCGTTCCGCTGGCAGGAACGCACCGCGAAATCCGGGGTCGGGCCAGTTCGATTTCAGCTCCGCTTCGTTCTGCACGCCGAACGGCGCGAAATAAATTCCGCCACTGCCATTCACATCGAGCGGGATGGCGAAATCCACCGGCGCGGAGATGGGCTGCTCGAGCCCGAGTCTGCCGGTCGCGCCCGTCGTGTATCCCGGAAGCTGCGATCCGGGCAGGAGCGGGAGTTTCGCCCCGCCCCATTCGAGGACCAATCCTTCGCGCGTGCCGCGCAGATCGCTGACTGCGATTGTGACGAATGCGTCCTGCCATAAAGCGTCGGCCGGCTCGATTTTAAGTGCCGCCAGATCAGGCACGCCGAATCGGCCGCGCAATCCGACCTGCGCGCGGAAGACCGCCGCCTCATAAATGCCGCGATGGAGCAACTGCGTCTGCACATCCCCGGTCACCGTGAGCACTTCGGGCAAAAAATAGGCGTTCGCGATCTGCGTTTCCTCCACCTCGCGGCGTTCGACTCGTCCATCGCTCGCCGGAATTTCACGGACGACCATGACGCGAAACTGATAGGGCAGGCAAAGGACCGGCCCGAGAATCTGCTGATCCTTGCCCCAGGAGGCTGTGATCTCGTCCACCGCTTCATTCCGTCGTTCCAATCTCTCGCTCAGCACGCCGCTGATCATGAGCAGCGGAATCATCATCACCAGGACGAGCGCTCCGACGCCGAGCAGTTTGATGATGGTGCTGTTCTGCCGCCGGAAGGAGGGCTGAGATTTTGCGAGAGGGGGTGGCACCTGCGCGTCAGCCATGCGCGGCAGCCTGCATGGGCGCACGCTCTTAGGCAATAAAACACCTTTTGGGGCAGCCGGCGCTCTCTGGATGAATTTCGGAATCGTTTTTCTTCCCCGCTTCGGCGACAGAGAAAGCATGCATACGATGCGCGGCATTCTTCTTTTCAGCCTGGGCGCGATCATTTCCGTCGCGCGCGCGGGCGATTATCCGGCCCCGGTGGAAGGCGATTACGTTCTTCGGGACTTCACCTTCGCCTCGGGCGAGAAGCTGCCGGAATTGCGCATCCACTTCCGCACGGTCGGGAAACTGGAGAAGGACGCGCAAGACCGCGCGCGCAACGCGGTTTTGATCACGCACGGGACGACCGGAAGCGGAGCGCAATTTATTCGCCCGGACTTTGCCGGCGAACTCTTCGGGGCCGGACAGCCACTCGATGCCGCGAAGTTCTTCGTGGTCCTGCCCGACGGGATCGGCCACGGAAAATCCAGCAAACCGAGCGATGGGCTACGTGCGAAGTTCCCGCGCTACGGCTATCGCGACATGGTCGAAGCGCAACACCGGCTGCTCACGGAAGGCTTGGGCGTGGACCATGCGCGGCTCATCCTTGGCACCTCGATGGGGGGGATGCATACCTGGCTCTGGGGCGGAACGCATCCGGAGTTCATGGACGCGCTTCTCCCGCTCGCGAGCGTGCCCACACAAATTTCTGGCCGGAATCGCGGATGGCGGCGGGTGGTCATCGATGCGATTCGGCATGATCCCACCTGGCGTGGCGGAGACTATGACGCGCAGCCTCCCAGCCTGCGCACGGCGTTGCAGATGCTTTGGGTGATGAGCAGCAACCCGATCCTGCGGGAGTCGGAAGCGCCGACCATCGCGAAAGCTGACGAAGCGCTCGACAAATGGGTCGCCGAGAATCTGAAAACGGCCGATGCGAACGATGTGCTCTACGCTCTCGAGGCCTCGCACGATTACGATCCCGGTCCGGTGCTGGAGAAAATCCGCGCTCCGCTCGTGGCCATCAACACCGCGGATGACCTGGTCAACCCGCCCGAGTTGGGAATCCTGGAGCGCGAGATCAAAAGAGTCTCGCGCGGCCGCGCCCTCGTCCTGCCGCTGAGCGAGAAAACGCGCGGACACGGCAGCCACACCTTTGCTGCGCTGTGGAAAGACGAGCTGGTGAAGCTGCTCGAGGCGACGGGGCCACAGGATCAGCGCTGAAGTCCGCGCTCCGTGACAAGATAGACGGCAAAACTGCCAAGCCAGTGGCCGCCCTCGTAGTGCTCTCCGGTTACAGCGGCAAGACCAGCGCGACGATGCGCGTCCGCAGCAGCTGACAAGGCGGGACGGCGCTGGTCCTCCACTGGAAGCGCGGAAACGATGCCCTCCAGCATCCAGGAGCGGCTCAGATTAAGACCATCCAAATGCGCGAGCTTCGGATCGCTCGGATCGGGAGAAATGGCCACAGGCAACCACGCCGCGCCTCCCTTCTCTGGCAATTGCGGCAGGAAATCCTTCAGCCATTTCCCGAACTCGGCGGCAGACAAAACGCGTCGCATAACGTCCGCCTCACCCAGGCAGGGCGAAAGAAAATCTTCGCCTGACGGTTCGTAGGTGAGCGGGCAGGCTTTATCAGAAAAGTAGAAATGCCGGGCTCGGTCCGTGAGTAATTTTTCGAACTCCTCGCTTCTGATCGCGCGTGCGTAATCAAGGAGCAGGCCGAGCGCAAAAGCGGTCTGGGCATGCTCGCCAATACGAACCGGATGCGACAACTTCGGCAGCCAGACTTTCAGGCGCTCCAAGGCTGCCTCCTCCGTCGGCCGGTGATTGGTGGAAAGCTCGCGGGCTTGCGGATCGTCCCATTCGCGGAGTTCAGCGCATAACTGCAGCAGCCAGGCCAATCCATAGGGCCGTTCGAAACTCGCACGGCCTGCCCCGCGCATGTAACGGGCTTCCTCTTGCAGATTTTCCGGGGTCAGGCTCTTCCGCAACGCTTCCCGCGCCCGCGCGGCGAAAGGCGCGTCCGGAAACCTCCGGGCAAGCCGCACGAGCAGCCAGTGACCATGCACTGAGGAATGCCAATCGTAGCAGCCGTGAAAGCTGGGCGTGAGCTGGCGCGGCGGCGCCACATCGGCCTCGCTGTTCAGCACGTGGCTGATTTTGTTCGGGTATTCTTTGTCGACGCAGGCGAGTGCGAGCCCGGCGAAACGCTCGGCCGC